>Ga0315314_1002640_pt1 | contig 14666 bp, 14 predicted proteins | sample TDP9_MG_FD_203631 | JGI IMG/M metagenome (GOLD analysis project Ga0315314, IMG submission 203631) | Freshwater sediment microbial communities from Lake Towuti, South Sulawesi, Indonesia - TDP9 | ecosystem: Environmental > Aquatic > Freshwater > Lake > Sediment | place: Indonesia: South Sulawesi...
GAATTCCTCCGGTCGCGCGAGAAGTTCCAGAAACTAGGCGCTCGCATCCCCAAGGGATTACTGCTAATAGGTCCACCCGGCACCGGAAAGACGTTGCTAGCCCGGGCAATAGCTGGTGAGGCTGGGGTGCCCTTCTTCTCAATTAGTGGTAGCGAATTCGTGGAGATGTTTGTCGGCGTTGGTGCCTCTAGGGTGCGAGACCTCTTTGACCAGGCCAAACGTAATACCCCGTGCATTGTTTTCATCGATGAGATTGACGCTGTCGGTCGTCACCGTGGTGCCGGGCTCGGTGGTGGTCATGATGAGAGAGAGCAGACCCTGAACCAGATTCTGACCGAGATGGACGGCTTTGACACCAATACTAGCGTGATTGTCCTTGCCGCTACCAACCGACCTGATATACTCGACCCGGCTTTACTTCGTCCCGGGCGCTTCGACCGCAGGGTAGTCCTAGACCGGCCAGATATCAACGGTCGAGTAGCCATCCTTAAAGTCCATACCAATGGTAAGCCACTGGCTGAATCGGTTAATCTGGATGTTTTAGCTAGACAGACAGCCGGCTTTAGCGGCGCCGACCTAGCCAATCTGGTCAATGAGGCAGCTATTCTGGCTGCTAGGCGGGGCAAGCAAGCTATTGATATGCTGGAGCTTGAGGAGTCCATAGACCGGGTAATCGCCGGCCCAGAGCGGAAGAGTCGGCGGATAAGCCCCAAGGAAAAGGAAATCACCGCCTATCACGAGGCAGGACATGCCCTCGTCGCCAAAATGCTGCCCAATGCTGACCCGGTACACAAAATCTCAATAGTAGCCCGGGGGATTTCTCTCGGACACACTCGGCAGCTACCCACTGAAGACCGTTATCTGATGACGCGTTCCCAATTTAATGATACCCTAGCCACCTTCCTCGCCGGTCATACTGCCGAGAAGCTAATCTTCAATGAATCAACAACCGGGGGATACGATGACATTGAGCGGGCAACTACCCTCGCCCGCAAGATGGTCACTGAGTATGGAATGAGTGATAAATTAGGACCACGAACCTTCGGACATAGGGAAGAACTGATCTTCCTCGGTCGTGAAATCACCGAGCAAAGAAACTATAGCGAGAAGATAGCCCAGGAGATTGATGAGGAAGTCCATAATATCATCCAGCACGCTCATGACGTGGCTGAAAAGATTCTAACCGAAAACAAGCCAAAATTGATTCATGTTGCTGAAACGCTTATTGCTAAGGAGACCCTCGAGGGTGAAGAACTGGACTCGCTACTTACCCAGCCAGTACCATCACCTCAGCCACAGGCTACAGTAACCCCCACCCCAGCACCAGCCGAGGCTACGACCAGACCAAAGCGCACGCCCAAGAAAGTACCCACCATTCCTCCTCTCCCAAAACAAGCCCCGGCTACCCCGGAGATGGCATGATAGAAATTACCCACAAGCCTATTTCCCCTGAGCGTGTGGTTAATAAAGTCAAAACTGATAGCAGCGGTTGTGTGGTCACCTACATCGGGCTGATTCGTGAATATTCCCAGGGTAAGCAGACGCTTTCAGTAGAATACAGCGATACCGAGGGCAAGGCAGAAAACAGGTTGCTGGAAATAGCCAGTGAAGCTAGGCAAAAATGGCCACTAAATAATATCGCTATATGTCATAGAATCGGCAAACTAAAAGTAGGCGATATTAATATAGTCATTGCTGTCGCTGCTGCCCACCGAGAGGAGGGCTTTGCCGCCTGCCAGTATGTTATTGACCGCTTCAAGCAAACAATACCCACCCACAAAAGGGAAACCTATCAAGACGATAGCATCTCTATTGAGGGCCAAGATTAAAAGCCTCACCCAAATTATTTTCTTCGCTTTACCACATACTCGGCTAATTCTATTAACGAGCGGCGGCAGGCATTGTCCGGCAATACGTTAAGGTTATGGCAAGCCCGGGCACAATAATCTGAGGCAACAGCATAACACTCCCCAGGGATTGACGAGCCACGGACTAGCTCTATTGCCAGTCCTATATTCTTTTGCCTCTCCTCATTCTGAAACAACCTTGTTACCGGGTTATCCTCTGGGTAGCGCTCCAATATAAACATCGCCGGCAGGGTAAGGGTGCCTTGAGCCAGGTCTGAGCCGATGGGCTTGCCCATTTCCTCCTCGGTGCCAATAAAATCCAGAATATCATCCACAATCTGAAAGGCGATGCCAAGATTATGACCGTACTCTTTTAGTGCCTTGACTGACTTCTCTGGAGCCTGGCTCAGAATAGCCCCTGACTCGGTGGCTAGAGATATTAGAGACGCCGTCTTAGCCGAAATCCGTTGCAGGTATTGCTGGCGACTCTGGGCTAAATTAAAAGCGTTAACCGCTTGAGCTAACTCCCCGCGAGAAAGAGTCATGAAGGCTTGGGCAAACAGTTTTATAACTCGCAGATTTTGGGTCTCAGCGACCAGCTCCTGCGACTTAGCCAGCAGGTAGTCCCCAAGCAGTATCGCCTTGTCTTCACCCCATACCTTATTAACCGTAGGGCGACCACGCCGAACCGGGGAGTTATCAATAACATCATCATGAATTAGGGTAGCGGTATGAAGAATCTCAACCGCCGTAGCCATAGGCAGAAGGTAACTGGGGTCGTAGCGATAAAACCTGCCCGATAGCAGAACAAGAGCCGGGCGAATCCTCTTACCACCGCTCTTTAGGCTATAATCTAGTAGCTTGGATAGTTGAGGGAAATCAACCTCGCCGACTGACCTCAGCCTGTCCTCAACCTGGACCAAGTCCTCCTGAATCGGTTCATAAATTGTGTTCAACATGCCCCACCCGGCTAACCTCCTCTTCTATCAACCCTTCATCCAATTTAGCGAACAGGGGCTCAGGGGGAAGCAATCTCTGCCCCGGTGATGGGAAGCGCGGCTGCCAGCCGTCATCTTCCACGCTACCCTCAAAACCAAGATACTGGTGCAGCTTCTGAGAGCTAAATGGCAGGAAGGGATGGAGCACCGTCCTGAGACATGAAATGACTGAGATAGCGACATATAAGGCAGTGGCGGCAGCCTGCCTGTCCTCACTAATTACCTTCCACGGTGATTTCTCCTCCAGGTAGCGATTAGCCTCCTGAGCTAAGGACATAGCCGACCTTATTGCTTCCCTAAAATGGCACTGGTAAAGAAGCTTATCTACTGTATTAACCATCTCCTTAGCCGTATCAATAACCACCTGACTACGGCTATCAAACTCCCCGGGTATCGGAACACAGCCATCGAAGCTACGATAGACAAAAGCCAGCACCCGATTAACCAGATTGCCATAAGTAGCTACCAACTCATCGTTATTCCGCCGCACAAACTCACGCCACGAAAAATCGGTATCCCCTGCCTCTGGCATGCTTATAGATAACAGGTAACGCAACGGGTCAGGGTCATACCGCAATAGGTAGTCAGGTAACCACACCGCCCAGTTACGGCTGGTAGAAAGCTTCTTGCCCTCAATAGTCAAGAACTCATTAGCCGGCACATCGTAAGGGAGGTTGAGACCACCGTAGCCCATTAACATCGCTGGCCAGATGAGGGTATGAAACGGAATATTGTCCTTACCAATAAAGTAATAACTCTTCGCCTCATTACCCTGCCAGAAAGACCGCCATTTCCCCTCATCCCCGCTGGACTTAGCCCATTCCTTGGTCGCCGACAGGTAGCCGATGACCGCCTCAAACCAGACATAAAGACGCTTGCCCTCAAAGCCATCCAGCGGCACCACCACCCCCCAGTCTATGTCACGGGTGATAGCCCTGTCCTTCAACCCCTCATTTAGATAGCGCTGGGTAAGATTATAGACATTCGGCCGCCACTGACTCTGCTCACTCACCCAGGCGGAAAGCCTGTCCTGAAAAGCACTCAATCTAAAGAAGAAATGCTCTGAGTCCTTAAACTGGGGAGTGGCAGCACATAGTTTGCACCGAGGGTCAATGAGCTCAGCCGGAGTTAGAGGCTTGCCACACCCATCACACTGGTCGCCTCTGGCTTCAGAAAAGCGGCAGTACGGGCAGATGCCCTCAATATAGCGGTCGCTCAAAAACCGCTGGCAGCGAGGACAAAAGGGCTGTGACACGGTAGCCTTATAAATATAGCCCTTATCTAACAGGGTGAGGAAAAAGTCATGCGATACCTCAGCATGATTAGCAGTGCCAGTCCGGGTAAATAAATCAAAGGAAATGCCTAACTTCTGCCACGAATCAAGAAACTGCTGATGATACAGATTGACTATTTCTTCGGGCTTCTTCCCCAGTTGCTCAGCCTTAATGGTTATCGGGGTGCCATGCTGGTCTGAACCCGATACCATTAATACCTCGTCACCCTTAGTCCGATGGTAGCGGGCAAATATATCCGATGGCAAATATGCCCCGGCGATATGACCCAGATGTAATGGCCCATCGGCGTATGGCCAAGCCACCCCGATAAAAATTCTTTCGCCCATAATCCTCTGTCTAGTTAATCTTATTCAGGAAAGAAGGTTAGTATTTGCTCACCCTTCTCCTCTTTATAATGAGCGTAACCCTTCTTCAGGCTACAGTCCACGCATAGCCGTAACTTCTCGCCTTCCTCCTCAATACCCAAATAACGCTCGGCGTGCGGAATAATTCGGTGACATTCGTCACACCGCACATCGCCTAAAGATATACACCCTCGGCGCATCTAATATCTCCTCCCAAACTTTAATTGCCAATATAAGACCTAAGGTAGCTTGAGCCAGGCGCGATACAGCTCCCTTTTTGACAGCCCAGTTTCCCCACTCACCTTGGCTATAGCTTCCTTAGCCGTTACTCCTGCTAAGCGTAGACTATGTAACTGCCTCTCAATAGCCTCTGTCAGCTGTGGCTTCTCCTTCCCTCCTTTGCCTTCAATAACCAGGGTAAACTCCCCCTTCGGCTGGGTAAAGTGCTCTATCGCCTGGCTTATTGTCCCGCGGAAAACCTCTTCATGCATCTTAGTAAGTTCACGGCAAACGGCTACTTTTCTATCTCCGAGGACCAGCAATATATCATTCAGGGCAGCCCGTAGCCGATGGGGAGACTCCAAAACGACTATAGTGCCATATTCATCAGCTACCGATTCTAGAAGCCGCTGCCGACTACTAGCCTTGTGCGGTAGAAAGCCGATGTAGGTAAACCTCTCTGTGGGCAGCCCGGAGACAACCAGCGCCGTGATAACCACCGAAGGGCCGGGAATGGGAACCACCGGAATACCTCGGCGGTTGGCAGCCAAAATCAATTCATAGCCAGGGTCAGATATGCCTGGCATACCGGCGTTAGAAACCAGCGCCACATCTCCATCCCCAAGGCAATCTAAAATATAATCAAGCTTCACCCACTTATTGTGCTCGTGATAGCTTGTCACCGGCGTCTTAATCTCATACTTAGCCAGAAGCTGCTTTGTCCTGCGGGTGTCCTCAGCGGCAATAAGCTTCACCTCCCGCAGGGTGCGTAAAGCACGCAACGAGATATCCTCCAGATTACCAATAGGAGTCGCTACAACATAAAGAGATGGCATGACTCATCCTTCCCAGCTTAGCTATTATAACCTATACTTTATCACTCATCTATACCGATTGACAAAGCACTTACCATTATTTACAATCACACTACTAGTATTATAAAAGCTATATCAACAAGGGAGGAAGTTAATGAAAAAAGTAGCTATTATAACTGACAGTGTAGCCATGATACCACCACAGGTAGCAGAAAAATATGGCATCTCAGTGGTGCCTTCCCATGTTGTAATGGATGGCAAAGACTACCTAGAAACGGAGATAGATAGGGAGCAGGTCTATGCCCGGCTTAGGAGTAAGCAAAACCTACCCACCACCTCAGCTGCCTCTCCCGGAGAGATCCTAGAATTCTACAGGAGGGCAAGCCAGCGGGCAAAGGCTATCTTATTTATTTCCCTATCCTCTGGCCTCTCGGCAATATATAGTTCGGCGACAGATGCTAAAAAGTTGGCTCAAGAGCAACTGCCCGGCACCGAGATTGAGGTTTTGGATTCTCTCACCGTTGCCGGCGCCCAGATGCTTATCGCCATTGAGGCAGCAAAGGCAGCCAACGAAGGCAAGAGCCTTCCTGAAGTGACTGAAATTGCCACTAAAATAAAGCCACTCGTGGCTTCGTTTGCCCTGCGAGAGTCCCTGTTTCATTTTGACCGGACCGGGAGAATAGTTGGGGCTAAAGATTGGGCTAAGGCGGCAATCCCCACCGTCACAGTTCTAGAGATAAGTGCCGCCAGTGGCGGAGTGAACAAACCTCTATTAAGAGAGAGAAGCGTGACTAAGGCAGTAGAAGCGACGCTTGACCTAATAGAGGAAAGGACTAAGGGGGGAAGGTTGCACGCTGCCATAACCCATACCAATCGCCCTGATAAAGCTGAGGGGCTAAAAAAGAAGCTATTGTCTCGGTTTAACCTAGCTGAAGAAGTTTATATTGGCGAAGCCATGCCTTTTGTGGCGGTCGTAAACGGGGAGGGTATGTGGGAGGTTGGATTCTATACCGAGGATTAAAAGGCAGCCCCTCCATCTATAACCATAACTTGCTTCGATATAGCTGGCTTAGTCACTAGATAAAAAGCTATCACTGGGTTGCGTCCTTGGCTATTTCGTTATTGCCAGCTTTACTTCATAGAAAGCTATCACTAAACCAAAGAGATTGTTTAGTAACCTATCCCCCTGACCCCCTTATGCAAGGACTTCATCTACCTCTTTCAGGGAAGGGGGAGTGTAGGTAAGAGAGGGGCTTCGCCCCTCTCTAAAATCTCTTCCCTCTCTCCTTCTCAAGGAGAGGGGGATTAAGGGGGTGAGGTTAATAAACAACCTCAACTAAACTTTCTTGACTTTGAATACTGCCTTTGTTATAGTTGCTGTTTAAGAAAGGACGGCAAAATGGCTACCCCCCAGTTTAAGCAGCTACGCCATGCCTACGGATTTGACGACGTAGCTATTGTGCCCGGAGATGTAACTATCAACCCAGACCAGACAGACATTGATTTTAAGATAGAGGGCTTTACCTTCTCCATCCCGATTATAGCCTCAGCCATGGATGCCGTGACCGATGTCAACTTCGCCATCCTGATGAGCAAGCTCGGTGGACTCGCCGTTCTCAACCTAGAAGGAGTGCAGACCCGGTACGATAACCCCCGAGAAATATTATCCCAAATTGCCCAGGCATCTGACGCCGAAATTACCCCCCTGCTCCAGAAGGTCTATTCTCAGCCGATTAACGAGAACCTTATTGCGGAGCGAATCCAAGCAATCAAAAAAGCAGGGGCGGTATGTGCTGTTTCAGTGGCGCCGGCTAACACCAAACGCTTTGCCCCGATAGCTGCCGAAGCCAAAGCCGATATTTTTATAGTTCAGTCCACGGTTACCAGTGCCCGGCATATATCCAAAAGCTATCGTGGGCTAATCTTCTCCGAGCTTCGCCAGTCCATACCCATGCCGATAATCGTTGGTAACTGCGTCAGCTATAGTGCCTGCCTAGAGCTGATGAGAACCGGAATCTCCGGGGTCTTGGTCGGCGTTGGACCAGGCGCTGCCTGCACTACCAGAGAAGTCCTCGGTGTCGGTGTCCCCCAGATAACCGCCACTATGGATTGCGCTGCAGCTAAAGACGAATACCAGCGTGAGTCCGGCAGATACGTGCCAATAATTACCGACGGCGGTTTTCGCAAAGGCGGAGACTTGTGCAAAGCCTTTGCCGCCGGGGCTGATGCACTGATGATAGGTTCCATTTTGGCTCAAGCCAAAGAGGCACCGGGGCTGGGTTATCACTGGGGTATGTCCCACCCCCACCCAGCACTCCCCAGAGGCACTAGGATAAAAGTGGGGACTACCGGCTCATTAGAGCAAATTCTCTTCGGTCCGGCTTCAGTCACTGACGGTAGTCAAAATCTCATCGGCGCTGTCCGCACTGCGCTGGGCATTTGCGGGGCGCGCACTATTCAGGAAATGCACCAGGTTGAAATGGTAGTCGCGCCATCTATTACCACCGAAGGAAAATGGTGGCAACTACAATCGTAGCCACCGCCGGTCAACAAACAGCCAAAACTAACCTTGATAAAAGTCTAGTCCAAGTAAACCGGGACCGACAATTATCGAGCTGAGTGGGCTATACTCACACAGCAGGATTTCAGCACAATTAAACTGCTCCTGGACTGTTTCTTTAAGCCTTTCCGCTTCCTCGGGTGCGCATGTATGCTCAACCATAACATGTATCGGCTTGGTTGTTCCTACCCTTTGTTTCACCATCTCCAGTAAAACTTGAATTGCTTTCTTTTTAGTCCTCGGTCTAGCCACTACCAATGGTCTTCCCAAGGAGGTGGATATCCCGCTAATGGGTTTCATACTTAGCATATTCCCAGCCATAGCCGCCGCTTTACTGAGACGACCGCTCCTTGCCAGATAGGCCAGGGTATCAAATATGCACAGCATGTCTATCTTTGACCTTATATCTTCAGCTACTTTAACTATCGCCTCCAAATCCTGACCTGAAGCTGCTGCCCGGGCGGCAGCTAGCGCCATTAATCCCAGAGCCCCTACCGATGTTCTAGAGTCAAATACCTCGATATTAATATCTGGGAGTTCGCTTTCGACCATTTCCTTGGCTTGGATTGCCGACTTAAAAGATGCACTTAACTCCGATGATATAGTTACAGCAAAAATATTGCCCACTTTTCGGCTTAGTTGACGATAAACCTTAGCATATTCACCAGGCGGTGGCGTTGATGTGGTGGGAAACTTGCTTGCTTTTTTAATCAGTTCAAACAGCTCACCAGGAGTCGTTACGTCTATCCTGTCCTTATAGGTCTTACCATCCATGTGAACGAGAAGCGGAACTCGTTGAATGCCATATTCCTTAACCAATTCTTCAGGAATAGAAGCAGTACTATCAGTAACAATGGCTACTTTATTCATACCAATCCCCTCCCTTTTATAGTTTGGTTTCCTTTAGAAAGGTGGCTAACTCTGATTTGACGGCACCGACTAGGTCGGCTTCAATCGCCTGCTTGGTATGCCGTATCTTTACCGCCACATGAGGGGCTCGGCTAGCCCCGTGTATCTTCCGCACAATACCATTAACCCCCCAGATGAGACCCCCACCCAAGATACTCTTATCATCCCTATCCGGTGAATCCTTAAACAAACCTAACTTTTCACCGAACTTGAACACCACATTACCGACAAAAGCGTCGCAGACAATGACATTTGCCCGCCCGCTCATGAGTTCATTGCCCTCTATATTGCCAATGAAATTCAGACCGCTTTTTTTGAGGAGGTGATAGCTTTCCCGTGCCAGTTGGTTGCCCTTACTCTCCTCAGCGCCGATGTTTAACAGACCTACGGTAGGATTAGGGATATCGAGTAGCTTCTTACAGAAGACAGAGCCGATGATGGCAAAGGTCAGCAGGTGGTATGGCTTACAATCAATATTGACCCCGCAATCAAACACCACCGTATCGGGAACCGGGTCAAAGATAGCCCCACCAATTACCGGACGCTCTATCCCTTCTATCATACCCAGATACTGGATAGCCGCCGAGACTATAGCCCCGGTAGGACCGGCGCTAATCAGACCATCCGCCTCCCCCGCCCTCACCATCCTGGCAGCTACAGCTATAGAGGCATTAGGTTTGCGGCGCACAGCTAGAGCCGGATTTTCATCCTCTTTGATGAATTCGTCAGCCCTGACGCAGCGAATAGGTAAATGAAGGGCATCATACCTGGCTAGCTCGGCTTCCACAATCTCGGTAGGACCAACTAAGGCGATGTCAACATCACCTTTCTCCGCAGCCAAGACCGCACCCTTAACTATGTCACCGGGGGCATAGTCACCACCCATAGCATCCACCGCCACCCTTGTCCTGTGACTCGGCGTCACCATGGGATATTCCTTTTACCCTGTTGATTTCGCCTAATCAAGCTCTACTACAAAAGGTATAGTCAATAAGCCCTTTACCGTTGTGAACGACTACACTTGCCCCCTCTTCAGCCACATAAAGCCAGTCGAATTCAAGCTCAGAGAGGAGCATATCCCTTAGCTTCTCAGCTCGGTCAGCGGCTCCCCGGGTATAACCGATAGCACCGTGTAGCTTGTTGCCATCGCTTCTTTCCTTGGTTATCTCAACCAGCTTATCCATTATCTGGGCTACGGTTTTAGCTCTGGCTATGGGCTTAACTGTCCCTCCCGTGGAAGCATCAACTTCAACGATAGACCTAAAGCTGCTTGCTGCCTCGGCTTCAGCCCAGGTGCGAGCCTCAAATATCCTCCCCCCTTTGTCATAATAGAAAAGGGTATCCCGGGCAGCCAAAGTTGTCACCTGCGGTATCAGATGATTAACCAGTTCCAGAACCTCGTTCATATTCTTGCCTTGGGCGGCTGCTTTAGCTGCCTCTATGGCAACAAGGTGAACCCCTATCCCTATCGCCTGTGAATCAACCACCTCAATCCTAGTCCCCCGCAGCTTTTTACCAGCCACCTCCCTAGCTTTTAACGCATTAAAATATTGGGGGCTAAAAACTGAGGACATGCAGATATGCAAGATAGACCCTGCTCCCTGGCTCAGCCCAGCAAAAAACCGTAAAAATTCCTCCACATTAGCCGTGGAGGTCTTAGGCAGGTTTTCCTTGGTATCCAGTCGGGCATAAAGCTTATCTATATCTATCTCAGTATCCTCATACTGCTTACCATCCATAATAATCGGGCAGGGAATCAAGGTAAAACCATACTCCTTTGCCTTTTCCTGGGTTAGAGACACAGAATCAGCACTGATAGCTACCTTCCCCATTAATAAGACCTTCTTTCCAAGGCAAATTTTCACCGGGATATTAACTAAACACCGCCTGAGCCTCTAATTTATTTAGCCCTCACCCCACCAGCCGAAGGTACGAGCCCCTATGCCGGTATGGTGAGTAACCAGAGGGTAAAGTGGAGTAATTAAAACCTCGGCGCATGGGAACTGGGCTAAGGTCTTTTCTTTAAGCTCCTCAGCTTCAACGAGGGCATCGGCATGACTTATGGCTACGTGAAGCTTCCCGCTTCCGCTTCTACCCCGCACGGTATCAAACAGTGTTTTAAGTGTCTGACCCTTAGTCTTACACCTGGCTAGAGGTCTGTGTTCTCCCCCGGTGGCAACGTTTGCCTCTAAAAGCACGGTATTGGTAACTTTAGAACCTGCCCAGGGACGGACTTTATGTATCCTGCCTCCCTTGGCTAAAAGAGAGAGGTCATCAAGTAGGGCAATATAGTTGACCTTCTTCACCATTTTATTGGCAACCTCAACTACCTCGGGCAGGCTCTTGCCAGCGGCTGCCGCCCTGGCGGCTTCCAAGGCAATTAGCATCTGGGCACCACAAACGGTGAGAGAATCGATTACCTCAATGGCGGTTTGAGGCAACTCCTCCGCAGCCATCTTCTTCGCCTGCATGGCGACATTAAACATCATGCCAAACTTTGAGCTATAAGTGATGCATAAAATAGCCTCTGCCTGCCGGCTTAGCTCCCGGTATGCCTGCAGGAAATAACCAAGCGAGGCGGATGAAGAGGTAGGTATCTTGTCTGCTGCCTTCCATTTCGGCAACTGCTCATAATACCAGGCTCGGTCTATCTCGGTCTCGGGATAGGCTTTGCCCTCTATAATGATAGTTATTGGTACCAGTTTGATATTGTATTCCGCAGCCAATTCCTTGGTTATCTGGCTGGCGGTATCGGTCATAACAGCGACCTTTTTCACCGTAACCTCCGTAATATTAACTAAAGTCCCAGTTTCAGCCGTTTTGCCGTAATGACTACGTCCTAGTCCGGCGCACCACTACCGGCTTAACTCGCCGCGCCTCGCCCAGCACATTCATAATAAAGTCCAGCGGCACCTTACATATCTCGGCAAGCTTAACCACCACCCCCTGAAGCAGACCGGTCAGGTGCCATGCCTGTTTAGTGTGGGCAAGAAGGGTAGCAAAAGCACTCTGCAGCTCGCTAATTGATGCCTCGTCTTCATGTAGTTCAAAGCACTCCTCGCAATCAGCCGCCACCTCAATAAGGTCTCGCAGGCTGTCCTGAAGTGCTGCCCCCTGCCGGGCAAAAAACTTCTTGGCACGCTCAAGCCGTTCTTTCTCAACCTTAAAACTATAAACAATCAGCTTACCCATACTATCCTCCATTGGTTTACCAAAAATAATACCAAAAGTCAACCCTTTTGTCAAGCCCTAGTCAAAAAAAGTGGTTAAATGACGGGATTACCGCACTGTTTTAAGGCATAGTTTACCAAACGCAATACAAATAGGTCTACCTTGGGTTTCTAGAATTTGGCTGTCGATAGCCTTCAGATTGAGAGGGCAGCTAGTTGAGGGTGAGCACAAAGACTACTCTTCTTCAGCGGCTACGCCGGGCCCGGCGCTGATGTAAGGCAATAAAGCCTCCGCCTTTCTCCGCCTACGTTGTAGAGGAAAGGTTAACTTATCAACCGCCTGTCGCAAATCCTTCAATCCCCCAACCCCTGCTTCCACTATCACCCCGTCTACCCCCGCTTCCCACAACATCTGAAGCTCATCAGCCACCACTGTTGAGGGTACTGAGACCAATAATGGCTTAGCCAACAAGCTGGTAAAGCGCCAAAAGAGCATTAGATGCTGCCAGGTAAGAAAATAATCCCCTTTCTGTGCGCCAGCGATAAGCACGGCATCAACCGGCAACCCGTCAATTGCCCGCAACAGTCCTTCATCGAGCGATGCCTCTACCTCTAGTATCTTACCCACTTCATCGTTTTGAAGTATTGCCAACGAAGTGCCTGCCGGGAAAACGACAAAGTCACAACCTATCCTCTTCACCTGACTCATCTCTCTCCGGCTAATATCTCTTAGCCACCCGCCCCAGGGAATATCAGGCACAGCTTCAGAATACTCCTGAAGGACTTTAGTATCAGCCCCTAATCTGGAAATACGTAACAGCCCGGCATCAGCTCCAGCCACATAGTCAGCCACGCTGTCAACGTTAGCCTGAGCCAAACTGGCAACGAGCAGCATTTTGGGTCCCGGGGGGACCGACTGCCCTGGCTTAAACCCTATAGGCTGGGGACCACCTTGCGAAACCCGGCTTAACTTATTTATAAACTGGCTCATCTACCTTGGCTTAAGTATAGCATAAATCGTTATGCCTCAAGAAATCCATGAAATCTGCTTCAAAGAAAACCACCCCGGTAGGCTAGACTTGCGCTCTTCCACCCATATTGGGAGGGGGACTACTTTAAGCTTGCAAAAAAGGGGCCTTCACCCTACCCCACAGTTCCTCAGGCAGGGTATCAATAACCCAAACGTCCTGTAGCCTTTCCATAAGGCCGGTGTCGCTTTGGTTTACTATACCATTGAAAAAGGAAATCCACAGCGTCATCTTCCGTGGCTGGTGGAGGTGAGGGTACGGTCCACTAGGCTTAGGGATTATTTGGGGAGAATTGAAAATCTATATGCAATGCCTCTTCGCCAATCTCGTTGTTCTTTACAACGTATGCGATTTCACCTTCGATTTTAATCTTATAACTTGTGGGCTGCGTAGTGTATCCCTCCGCTTCCGCAGTTATTGTGTAGTATTCACTCCCTGTATTGTGTACAATTGCTTCCCACGGACCGTTGCCTAGTTGAGTATGAGTCAGTTGCTCCCAGCCATCTGCTGTGAAGATATGAACTGTGACTAAATCATTTGAGTTCAATAGCCCTGAAATAGTTCCACTCACCAAAGGCTTGGTTGGTGGTGCTTGTTTCACCGGACCAGATAGACTGATTATTGCCTCCAAATATGGCTCAAAGGGTGGCGGAACGAGGTCGAAAACAATAGACCGACTCGTAGGGTTCACTATTTGAGATTGAGATACCTGAAAGCAGTACCCTTTAGGCTCGCGGAAATACTTATCTGGCGCTTCCAGAAGCAGTTGATAATAACCATCTTCAAGCTCGGTGCATATATCTACTGTTATGCTTCCTTCTCCATCGCTTCTTATGGTTTGCTCAAAAAGCACTTCCTCGGCTGTATCTATATCAGGCAACAGCCTTAGCACAGCTTCTTCCCCTTTTTCCAGACCATTGACTGTCACTGTCATCTGAATACCGCTTGCTCCAATTGGAGTTGATACCGGCTCCGAGGCCGGAGTAGTGGACGGCTGAGAATCACAGGCAATCGCCAACACAAGGATAGTAAGTACAAGTGCAGTAGTAATAGCAGTAATAAACAAAAACCGCGTTGTTTGCATTTACGACACCCCTCATAAGAGGCAGACTATATGTAATGGTATTATACCACCTAATCTGCAAATGAGGGGGTGGATTATGCTTGCAGCAGAAGGAGGCATATAATTCCACATATACACTGAGTACCTTGCATCCTTATTTTGTTCATGAGTGGAAAGGATATAATATTTAGCGACAAGCAACTTGTCTTTAAGGACTCTATTTAACCGTCACCGTCAAGTTAAATGTCCACTCTCCCTTCTCACCGCCTTCCCAGGGCCGACTATATTCCATAGATACCGTGCTTGTGCCTTTTTTCAGGGCTCTGAAAGTCCACACGTCTTTGCCAGCAGCTCCTACAATATTCTCAGCCTCGGGTGACTCGAATCTGTGGTCAGTCTGCTGCAAAACACTTTGGTC
>Ga0315314_1002641_pt1 | contig 14662 bp, 12 predicted proteins | sample TDP9_MG_FD_203631 | JGI IMG/M metagenome (GOLD analysis project Ga0315314, IMG submission 203631) | Freshwater sediment microbial communities from Lake Towuti, South Sulawesi, Indonesia - TDP9 | ecosystem: Environmental > Aquatic > Freshwater > Lake > Sediment | place: Indonesia: South Sulawesi...
GCAGCGAACGGAGACAAAAACATGCCAGATGGAGAGTTATTCACAAGCGTAGTGGAAGAGAGCGTTAAAGGCAACATACGATTTGACATACCAGCTATCTGGCAGGGCAACGTAGTGGAAGACATCACTTTGACCTTTGAGCAAGGAACCGTCGTGGACGCCAAAGCAGCTAAGAACCAAAGCTTCCTAGAAAAATTAATCAAAACGGACGCAGGGGCAAAAAGAATCGGCGAATTCGGCATAGGATTCAACTATGCCATCACGAAACCCGTCAAAAACACTCTTTTTGATGAAAAAATCGGTGGAACAGTACACTTCGCTCTTGGAAGAGGTTATAAGGAGACTTTGAGCCGAAATGAGTCAGTTATCCACTGGGACCTGATAAAAGACCTGCGGAAAGACGGTGAAATCTACTTTGATGGAAAACTAGTTATGAAGAACGGAAAATGGCTCATAATCTGAACTTTTTGATGCTAGTTGTAAAAACACAACCAAGCTGCTACCGCATTGTTGGTAATTCTTTAAAGCCTGAATAGAATATTACAAACGAGCATCTTCCTCTAACGAATGGATGAGTCAGCATGTTCAATCCACAAAAACTAAAGCAGATTGAGGCACAAGAAGAAAAGTGGCAGCGAGAAACCCTTGCAAAAACCATTGAAAGGTTTCAAGAACGCAGAAAACAGTTCAAGACAGACTCTAACATACCATTAGAACGAGTTTACACTCCAAAGAACATTGAAAATCTCGATTACCCAAGAGACCTAGCCTTTCCAGGAGAATACCCGTTTACGAGGGGTATTTATCCCACAATGTATCGCGGTCGCCTTTGGACTATGCGCCAATACGCTGGCTTCGGAACAGCCATGCAGACCAATAAACGATTCAAATATTTGCTTCAGCACGGTCAGACGGGTCTCAGCGTTGCTTTCGACTTGCCTACACAGATGGGCTTTGACTGCGACCACGCACTCGCCAAAGGAGAGGTTGGAAAAGTTGGCGTAAGCATAAGCAGCCTAAAAGACATGGAAACCCTCTTTTATGGAATTCCACTCGACAAAGTTACAACTTCGATGACGATTAATGCTCCAGCCACCGTGCTTTTAGCCATGTACGCCGCGGTTGCGGAAAAACAGGGTGTGGCTCAAGCCAAACTGGATGGAACAGTTCAAAACGACATTTTGAAGGAATACGTGGCTAGGGGCTTGTACATATTTCCGCCTAAGGCTTCAATGAAGCTCGTTACAGACATTTTTGAATACTGCTCTAAAAAAATGCCCAAATGGAACACCATAAGCATAAGCGGTTACCACATACGCGAAGCTGGAGCAACAGCCCCTCAGGAAATAGCGTTTACACTAGCCAACGGCATAGCCTACGTTGACGCCGCATTAAAACGGGGACTCAACCTCGACGAGTTCGCCAGTCGCCTATCCTTCTTCTTCGCAGCCTACAATGATTTCCTTAAAGAAATAGCCAAGCTTCGGGCTGCACGCCGCTTATGGGCGAAAATCATGTGCGAAAGGTTTAAAGCCAAAAATCCCACTTCTTGGCAACTGCGTTTTCACACGCAGACCTCTGGAGTTGCCTTGATGGCGCAACAGCCTCTTAACAATGTGGTGCGGGTTACACTTCAAGCTTTGGCTGCGGTTCTCGGCGGAACCCAATCTTTACACACGAATTCTTATGATGAAGCCTACGCGTTGCCCAGCGAAGAAGCTGTTACGATTGCCTTGCGAACGCAACAGATAATAGCCCACGAAAGCGGAGTTGCCGACACTATTGACCCTTTAGCTGGGTCCTACTGCATCGAGTCTTTAACCAATCAAATCGAGGAGGAGGCAACTAAATACATTGATAAGATTGACGAATTGGGAGGTGCTGTCGCAGCTATCGAGAAGGGTTACATGCAGAGAGAAATAGTTGAAAGCGCCTACCGACACCAACGAGAAGTTGAAAACAAACAAAGAATAATCGTTGGATTAAACCAATTCACGGCAGAAGAAGAAACGCCCATAAAGATGTTGCGAGTCAACCCAGCCGTGGAAAAGAAACAGAACGAGCAATTGCACGCGCTTAAGCGGAGAAGGAATGGGAAGAAGGTAAAAACTGTTTTGAGCCAACTTCATCACGCAGCTGAACACGACGAGAACCTCATGCCCACAATGATCGAAGCAGTTAAGGAGTATGCGACCCTGGGAGAAATCTGCTACATGTTGCGTGAAGTTTACGGAGAGTATAGAGCGCCCACGATCTTCTGAAAATCCACAGATTCTTAGCAAACATGCGGACGAAGCGATGCAATGTCGAAGTTAAAACTTTAAGCATCCTCGCCTAATATTGGGGCTTCAAACTCCAGAGAGAATGTTGGTAATGCCCAAACCTTCGAAATCGTCTCCTCTCATAGTGCTAACCAGTCCATCTACAGAGATGAGCGAATACAACGGCAACCACGTTATACCTTTTGCTGCGGGCTTTTCTAAGCCATGGTTTCTGCCTAGATTCTTCCTGAAGAAAACACTGTTTAAACCTGTCCCGTCAAACAGCCTCGAAGTGGCAATAGCTCCCCTCAGTCTTAGGAGGCTGGAGGCTGACCTTGTTAAGTCGGGATTTAAGCTTGAGGATATAGCTGTTGTACACCCAGATCACTTGAAGAAGACTGTGGGACTAGATACTAAGGTTATAGGAATATCGGCAAAGGATCCTCTGGGACTAGCATATGTGTCGTTAACTTACTCATCGGTTTTGGATTTAGGCGAGCCCATAAATAAACTAGAGTTCAAAAGGCTTATGAACGATGCCGAAGAAGCTAAGCAGAAATACGGGACTAGGATAATTGTTGGCGGTCCTGGATCATGGCAGTTATTGAGACCTGAAGCCAAGGACTCATTCGATGTAGACTTCGTCTTCATAGGCGAGGGAGACGTTACTGCCCCTAAGGTTTTCTGGAAACTCATGGATGGCCAAGATATGCCCAAGGTTATTGAGGGAAGGCCGGCTAGTATTGCCGATATTTCTCCCATATTGAGGCCCACAATTTATGGAGCTGTGGAAATATCAAGAGGCTGCGGCAGAGGTTGCGCCTTCTGCTCGCCAACTATGCTGCGGAGAAAAGTCATACCAACAGAAATGATTACGCGCGAAGTTGAGCTTAATGTAAATCATGGCTCACGCAATGTTCTCTTGGTTACAGAAGACATATTCATGTACGGAGGCAGCAACTCAAATTTCATTCCGAACAGGAATGCTGTAGAATCTCTCTTCGAAGCGCTCATGCCCTTAAAAGACGTAGATTCTATTCAGGTTACTCATGCTAACCTAGCCGCTGTCCATGCCGATAAGAAGTTGGCAGGACACGTGGCTGAGTTGTTGAGGGAGAAATCGAAGTATTCGCTTCATGCAAAAAAGGTGGCAACGGTTGAGGTGGGCGTTGAAACCGGCAGCCCTCGGCTTCTTGAAAGACATATGGCTGGAAAGTGCAAGCCGTTTAAACCCGATGAGTGGCCCAGCATAGTGTTATCCTCGCTCTCATTCATGGAAGACAGAGATTGGGTGGCACTTGCAACTATACTCGTAGGTCTGCCAGATGAGACGGATGAGGATACCGAACACACGATTAAGCTTATCGAGAACATTAAGAACATGGGTCTAAGGACGTTTCTCGTTCCCTTAATATTTGTTCCTCTAGGAACATGTGGCCTCAGGGAAGCAGCCTTGAAGTCCTTTAACGACCTGTCTGAGCGGCAGGCTGATGTCTTTGCTTTGGCTTGGGAGCAAAACATTAGGGTTTGGGGGCAAGATTTCTTCAAATCTCCCCCCTACACATCATACTGGGCAAGACTAGGATTCAAGATTGCAACCACCACTCTTTATAATTTAAAGTATAAGCGGAGTGACAAGTGGAGGAGAGCTATAGCAAGCAGGACCATTGAGGCTTTAAAACAAGTTGTATAGGCTAGAAAAGAGCTGTTTGCGGAAATACCAATACACGTAGAGCCAAGCCATTTATAATGTAAATGTGTTTTTGCATTCATTTTATTAGCATTAGAATGTCGCCTTCGTTTACGGCTTTGCCTTCTTGAACCTTGACCTCTTCTATGGCTCCGCTTTTTGGCGCTGTGATTTCATTTTCCATCTTCATGGCTTCGAGAACACAGAGTACACTGCCCATTTTCACCGAGTCGCCTTTCTTAACCCTAACCGAAATGATTTTGCCAGCCATTGGAGCAGTGATCACACCTTCTCCCAAAGCTTTCATTGGTTTCGGAACCAGCACTGAAACAGGAGACAGAGCAGTGATAGCAATTTTCGGCGTCACAGTCATAGATTTGAGTTCAACTTTGAAGGGTATTTTGTTAACTTTAATTGGAAAAGGAGCGTTTCTCTCTATGCTTGGAAGTTCCACTTGATAGGATTTCCCATTTACTTTGATTGAAAAGGCTTTGTCATAGTTTGGTTCTTGTTCAAGCGTTATTTCGCAGGCTTTGTTGTTGACTTTTATTGAGAATGGTGAGCCGACGGGGCATTCGCCAACTTCAACTTCGAACGGTTTTCCGTCAATCGTGATTTCACGCTTCAACACATGCACCTATCTTTCATCGCTGACTTCTCTGTGCCATTAGCTCTTGTCGACCAGCGATGCTCCAAGGAGAAAGTCTTCCTGTCTTTCTTACGGGAATAACAGATACGATTTCTCCTCTGCCCATCAGATAGGTTGCTATGGCGGTTGAGGCAGCGGCAACTTCCTCCAACTCCTGTCGTTCTTGAGGTGGCAATAGGCTGCTTATCGACTCTTCGCGCTTCGTCTTTCTCTTCTTGAAAAATTCAAGGGCAGCCTGAGGAAACAACACGTATGTTAGGGGGTCTTCTTCGCTTTCAAAAAATCGCTTCACTTCTTTGGGAATTGCCTTCAATTCTGGTTTGAGAAGGTCTGCTGGACGCTTTGTTATGACTGGTTCGTCGCCTATGATTTTCTTTTTCACCTTTTCATCGATGGATGCGGGTGGTCTACCGTACAAGCCTTTTACGTAGTCTTTCACTTCTTTTGGCACCATGCTGTAGCGTTTGCCAGACAGCACATTGAAGACCGCTTGGGTTCCAACGATTTGGCTAGTCGGAGTCACCAACGGTGGATAGCCCAATTCCTTCCTAACCTTCGGCACTTCCTTCAGGACTTCTTCGAGTTTGTCCATGGCGTTCTGTTCCTTCAACTGCGCGATTAGGTTGGAGAACATGCCGCCAGGAATTTGATGAACAAGAATAGACGTGTCGATTCGCTCAGCCAATGGGTCAATAAGATGAATTGGGTCAAAATACTTCTCGCGCAATTCTTTAAAATAATCTGCGATTTCAACCAGCAGCTCCATGTCGAGTTTTGGGTCGCGCGGCGTGTTTCGCAACGCCGCCACAATGGTTTCAACTGGTGGCTGTGACGTGCCGCCTCCAAACGGAGAAAAGGCTGTGTCGAGTACGTTTACGTCGGCGTCGCAGGCGCGCAGGTAAGTCATTAACGCCATGCCGCTTGTGTAGTGACAATGCAGCTGAACTGGCAAGCCTGTTTTCTTCTTGAAGGCGGCGATTAGGTCGTACGCGTCTTTTGGCGAGAGCATGCCAGCCATGTCCTTGATGCAGATAGAGTCGCAGTTTAACTCGGCTAAGCGCTGGACTATTTTCAAGTAATGTTCCAGAGTGTGGACGGGGCTGAGCGTGTAACATACTGTGCCCTGGGCATGGCAGCCTGCTTTCTTCACTGCTTTGATGGCTGTTTCTAAGTTGCGAGTGTCGTTTAAGGCGTCAAATATGCGGAATATGTGAATGCCGTTTTCCGCTGCTTTTTCAACGAATTTTTTGACGACGTCATCGGGATAGTTTCGGTAGCCAACGAGGTTTTGACCTCTCAGAAGCATCTGCAAGGGCGTCTTTTTTATGTGTTTTTTGAGTTGGCGCAGGCGTTGCCACGGGTCTTCGGTTAAGAAGCGTATGCAAACATCGAAGGTGGCGCCTCCCCAAACCTCGAGGCTGAAAAATCCGACTTGGTCGATTTTCTCGGCGATAGGCAACATGGATTCTGTGCGCATGCGCGTGGCCATCAACGATTGGTGGGCGTCACGGAATGTTGTATCCGTTATCTTGATGGGTTTCATTGGCGTTTTATCTCGCTCGATTAGAGAGAGAATAACAAACAAAAGAAAGCCTATCTTTTTAGGATTTTGGCTCTTTTCCGAACACTTTTGCCTTCATGAGACATTAAACTAATAAGCGCCAACATCGTAAGAGTGATAAAAAATTGTATGCATGTTTGTGGGTCATAGCAAAAAGATTGAAAGAAGGGAGTCTAAATGATTGAACTTGAAACATATTTTAAGCGTCTAGTCGAAAAATTCCATGAAGAATTTCTGCAGACAGCCATCGTCCGCTCAAGAACGCACTATCTTACAAGAAAAGAGAAAAACCTTCAAAAACTTAAAAGCATCAAAGACTGGACTGAACAACTCAAGGAAGCGAGACGTACAACTTTAGACAAACTTCCAGAACTTGTTAAACAAGCCAAACAAGCCATGGAAGACCGCGGCATGCACGTTTATATGGCTAAAGACGGAAACGAGGCGAATCGAATTATCTCAGACCTATGCAACAGTTGGAATGCAAAACTCATGGTCAAAGGCAAAAGCATTGCCAGCGAAGAAATAAAAACGAACGAACATCTCGAGGAACATGGAATAACAGTTTGGGAAACCGATGTCGGAGCACTCCTGCTCCAGATTATGAAAGGCAAGGCAATGCACCCAACAGGAGTGTCTATAGCAGTGCCCCGCGAAATCGCAGCCCAGCATTTCAGCAACCTTGCTGGAAAAGAGTTGCCACCCGACCCACAGACCTTGGTTGCGTTTGTGCGTGAATTTGTGAGAAAAAAGGTTTGGGAAGCCGATGTGGGATTTACTGGTGCAAACGCCATTACAGCCGACACTGGAAGCATCTACCTGCTGACAAATGAAGGAAATGGTAGACTTGTAACAAGCGTTCCGCCAAAGCACGTTGTTCTCGCTGGAATTGAAAAAGTGATGCCAAGCAGAGAAATTGCAGACTTGTATGTTAAGGTTATGCCAGTCTATACCACAGGAGCCGACGCCATAATTTACCTCAGCATCATCGGCGGCATAAGCACATCAAACGACATCGAACGCATATCCGTGACGCCGGCAAGCGGACCTAAAGAAGTTCACGTCATCCTGCTTGACAATGGCAGAACAGCTTTGCTCAATGACCAAGATTTCCGTGAAATCCTAACATGCCTAAAATGTGGAGCATGCCTCATGGAATGCCCGATGTGGAATGTTGTTGCAGGCTACTATGGAGAACACGTGTACATGGGCGGCTTTGGAACAATCTTAACCGCATTTACCAACGGATTTGAAGCCGCAGTGCCCCAAGCCTTTACCTGCACACTCTGCGGTAAATGCAAGGATTTGTGTCCGATGGGTATCGATGTGCCTGAGATGATTAGGAAACTTCGCCAGAGGATAATTGAAAAGGGAATAGCTAAACCACATGAGAAACTGGAGTCAAATGCCCGCAGAACCTTCAACCCATACGGTGAATCCGCAGAGAAAAGGCTGGATTGGATGAGAAGCTAACTGAGGTGGTAGACATGAGTCTCGGACTTCCCAAAAAGGCTCCAATCTTATATTTTGTCGGCTGCACAACAGCCTACAGAAGAAGTGAAATTGCTCAAGCAACTCTAAAAAATCTAAGAAAAGCCAAGGTTGATTTTACAATTTTAAACGACGAAAAATGCTGTGGATCGGTATTTTTGAGGACAGGAATCGCAGACCTCGCAAAGGAATTAGCCACATCAAATGTAGAAAGTATTAGAAAAACCGGTGCTGACACCGTTGTCACCTCGTGTGCAGGATGCTACAGAATGCTTAAACTCGACTATCCCAAGCTTGTAGGCGCTATAGATTTTAAAGTTCTCCATACAGTTGAGCTCCTTCCGAGCCTAATCCAATCTGGTGATTTCAAGTTTAAGGGTGAGAACAAATTGAGGGTTGCCTACCATGACCCATGCCATTTGGGAAGACACTGTGGAATCTATGAAGAACCAAGAAAAACGCTGCAAATGATTCCCAATTTAGAGTTGGTTGAGATGGAGTGGGTTAAGGACAAATCCTTCTGCTGCGGTGCTGGTGGTGGTCTGAAAGCGTTGGCGGGAGACTTAGCCATGTCAGTGGCGAGAAAGAGACTGGACGACGCTATTGGTAGAGGCGCTGAGGTCATAGCCTCGGCTTGTCCCTTCTGTAAACACAATCTCTTAGATTCAGCTAACAAATACAACCTAAACATTGCGGTAAAAGACATAGCTGAAATAGTCGCAGAGAGAATTGTTTAATCTCAAGACGAATGGGCAACCTCGTCAACTCTCACAACGGTATGTTGGCGTGTTTTTTGCTTGGTCGAGGCTCTCGCTTAGTTATGAGCATTTCCAGTGCTGTGATGAGTTTTGGACGGGTGTGCGCGGGTTCTATTACGTCGTCTATGTAGGCTTTCTGCGCTGTGATATAAGGATTAGCGAATTTCTGCCTATACTCGCTGACCAATTCCATCCGTTTCTTCTTTGGGTCTTTGGCGGCTGCCAACTCTTTTCGGAATATTATGTTGATAGCGCCTTCAGGTCCCATAACCGCGATTTCAGCCGTGGGCCAAGCGTAGTTTATGTCGCCGCCGCTGTGTTTGCTTCCCATGACGTCGTAGGCTCCTCCATAATCTTTGCGAACAATTACTGTGATTTTTGGCACAGTAGCCTCACAGTAGGCATAGAGCAGTTTGGAGCCGTGGCGAATGATTCCGCCGTGTTCTTGATCAACGCCTGGGAGGAAGCCTGGAACATCTACAAAAGTGATTACTGGGATGTTGAAGCAGTCGCAGAACCGAACAAAGCGTCCAGCCTTGGACGATGAGTTAATGTCTAATGCACCCGCGAAATATTTTGGTTGATTGGCAACTATTCCCACTGGGCGTCCGTTTAGGCGTGCGAAACCTATGACGATGTTTGGTGCCCATAAAGGCTGAACCTCGAGGAAGTCGCCGTTGTCGACCACGCTTACAATTATCTCTTTCACGTCATAGGGCTTATCCGGGTCGTCTGGGATAATCTCGGCTAGGCGCTCGTCTATGCGATTGGGGTCGTCGCCAGTTTCTGCTACTGGGGGGTCTTCCATGTTGTTGGACGGCAGGTAACTGAGCAGTTTCTTAATAATGTTTATGCCCTCTTCCTCGTTGCCTGCTATAAAATGCGCCACACCACTCGTTTGGCTGTGCACTCTTGCTCCGCCTAACTCTTCAAAAGAAACCTCTTGGCCCAAAACAGTCTTGATGACCTCTGGACCAGTTATGAACATGTGACTCGTTTTATCGACCATAACGATGAAGTCGGTGAGCGCAGGAGAGTAAACGGCACCACCAGCACAGGGTCCCATAATAGCGGAAATCTGCGGAACCACACCAGAAGACAAAACATTACGCAGGAAAATGTCTCCATAGCCTGCAAGACTCGCAACGCCCTCCTGTATTCTCGCCCCGCCTGAATCGTTTATGCCAATGACAGGCGCGCCAGCTTTCATAGCCAAATCCATTATCTTACAAACTTTTTTAGCGAACATTTCACCCAACGAGCCGCCGAACACAGTGAAGTCTTGGCTGAAAACGTAAACGAGTCTTCCATCGATTGTTCCGTAGCCTGTTACCACTCCGTCTCCTAGGGGTTTTCGTTCAGCCATGCCAAAGTCGGTGCAAATGTGCACCACGTATGGGTCGAGTTCAACAAACGTGTTAGGGTCAAGCAAAAGGTCGATTCTTTCTCTCGCCGTCAACTTACCCTTCTTGTGCTGTTCCTCGATTCGTTCTTTTCCGCCGCCGAGTCTGGCTTGCTCGCGCAGTTTTCGCAGTTTTTGAATCTTTTCCTTAACCGTTGGTTCACGCAACTTTACCATGAAGGTTTCCACTCCAGATGCAGTAAGTATTTGTTTTTGATTGAATATATTACATTATAGTAGAATTTTTCGGTAGGGACATACGCCACCTGTAGCCACTACGAGAAAACATTCCAAAAAATCATAGAGTTACTTATCTTCGCCACTCATTATGGCAAATTACCCTTTAAATCGCCTTGGGCAACATAGAAACGCACAACAAACCAAATCCAAAAACACCCAAAAAACAAACCCACACAAAAACTAAACCCAAAACACAAACAAGCCTATTTGGATCATATAGTAGACCCGGGGGAGGCTGTGAGAGAACAAAAAACTCGACAAGTACTATTAGACTCGCCCATAGAAACGTGACATGTCGAAAGGATTCAAAACGGTCTAATGCTTCACGGAGCGTCTCTTGCTGTTATGCTGGCTTCGCCCCTTCTTACCTTCCACGCCTGCAACGCCAGACTCGTCAAGCTTTCTTGTAGCCAAAAAGAAAACCAACCAAACAACCAAACCATAGATAACGCCGTTGCTCACAGCACTAAACAAAGGCGCATACACATCTGAAGACACTCCAAACCAAATAGGAAACAGGTTACCTGGAAACAGAGGCACAGGCACAGCAAGAGACGCCAACGTAAACAGAATGAAAAACGCGAAGAAAACCGCACCGCCACGCAATTGCTTTTTTCCCTCCCCACACCCAAATTAACTGGCTTCATTAACAACTAAACCATGCACTGCAAAATCCGTGGACAAGTCAAACAACTATCCGGAAACGCCTCGTCTTTAGAACGCGTCTTCAAGTATCCAAGACCATGAGGACAATCTACCGCAGCCTCAGCTCCACCCGACTTTTTATGCTCCCCATGTCTCAAACTCTTAACGCCTCCCCGCTCAGGCACTTCATAGCCCCCACTGGACAGAAACTTCACCTCACCGTTAAACCCACTCACATCAGCCGTTTCAGCGTCGCTCAGTTTTGAGAAACAATACGGACAAGCAAAATAAGTCTCCAAACGCGGCCTATGAGAAAAATCAGTCAAACGCACTGGAGTGGCAAAAGCCCGACCACACCTCACATAGCCACAAACATGCACACCCCCGCCCAAAGCTGACCACGCCCCTCGCATCATCAAGTTATATTGAATGTCAATATTTAATAAACATTTTCGTAGCGTTGTTGCACACGGATACAGTTGCTCCGGGTAGTTGTAATCAGGAATGATTATAATGATGCCGAGCGTGTCTCTGATTGACTGATTCCGCGGATGAGTGGATTGGTGCTCCGGCCGGGATTTGAACCCGGGTCTCCGGCTCGAAAGGCCGGAATACTTGGTTCACGCTTTGAACGTGTTTAACCGGGCTATACTACCGGAGCATCAATCTGCGCGACATTGCTGATATTTTGTTCTTTCGATTAAATCTTTCTACCTGAAATAGGCAACAAGATAAATAGGCTTAAATCACGCTTCTTAACCAACATAGGCGAGGGCCCGTAGCTCAGTAAGGATAGAGCACCGGGCTTTTACGCTCTTGGCTCTGCGAAGAGACCCGGGGGTCCCGGGTTCAATTCCCGGCGGGCCCGCTAAATTTGTATGCTGTTTTTGGTATTCCGAGTCTGGTTCGGAAAAATACTGTTTTTTACAATTTGTATCGTAAGTTCATAATGCTTTAATGGTTTCAAGTTGAATGGTTTCATGAAAAGGGCGAACAAAAATGACTATTCCCATTTTCAGGCCGTATGTTTTCCTTCGCTGCAAGAAATGCAACAAGAAGACCGATCATGTCTTGGTCAGTATTGCTAATGCCAAAAAAGGTGAAATCCAAGAGACCTTTGAGTGTCAAGAATGCGGTGAAACCAAGACGATCTTTGAGTTAACTTCGGTTTCACAGCTTCAGAATCAGTTAGAAGCTTGAAAAGAGCTGGAGGTTTATGATTAGGCCGATTAAGCCTATCCTGTTCGCGGTTATCGTTTTAGCAGCAACGGTTTCAGCCTTCTACACTTTAAATTTGCTCGATCAAGTCGTGAATGGCTTAACCTACACTTACGGTTATTTGAACTTTGATTTGAGGTGGGCGAATCCTTACTGGAACTTTTTACATATTTTACAAATCCTTTTAGGCGTCATAGCTGCATCCACCGTTGTCAACGTCATATTCATCGTCAAACAATATGTGCCAATGAAAAAACCGAGTGCAAAAGCTGCATCGAGTCAAAAGTCAGCGACAACTGTTTCTCAACCAACTGTTCCCGCGCTGACGCATCCTGTTGAAAAACCTTTACCCACGCAAACTGCGTCCTCAACAACACCACCACCCCCTGCGCCTATACCTGCGACTCCACATGCCCCCGCATCTTTGCCTGCAGACATCTCGGGATTGAACAAGTGTTTTCATTGCGGTAAGCTGTTCTCTCAACCCTTGCGCATGCTGGATTTTCAAGGTGACAGACCACGTATAGTGAATATTTGCCCATTCTGCAACGAGATTATCCCCTCCTCACCACATCAAGGCGAGACTGAACAGGACAAGAAATTTCAATTAAAGAAGAAGAACGATAATCACTCGCCTAGAACCTTAGCCTCTCAGTCAACGAGTTAACGTGCGTGTCTAACGGTTTTGTGTAAACCAATCTTTCAGTTCGGTTTGCCTCTTACTCTTGTAGAACGCTTTCATTCTTTGTATAACCGTTTCAACTCGGTCTCGTGAGAAATCTCGTTGGTCGCAGAGGAAACGATACAATCCGTCCTTGTCCAATTCAGTGTATCTGAGAGTGTAGTCTGAAGTGACTTGAGGTTGCAGGAAAAATCTGCGCACGGCTTCATATTCCTGAGTTTCTATTTTTGACTTGATCTCGTTGGGCAGGTTTTCTATTTCACCGTATTTTTGGATTAGGCTGAGCGCTGTTTTGGATCCTATGCCTTTGACACCTTCGTTGAAGTCCGTGCCAATCAGCATGGCCATATCGATGAGTTGCTCACGTGTGATGTTGTAACTGCGCAGAAACTTGTCGAGTTCGATGAGTTCGGGTTTCAAAGGACGGCTTATTCCCTTGCTGGGCAGAAACTCCCTGCCAGAAATAGTTAAGTAGCGCAGGAGTCGCGGTGCTCCAAACAGCAGTGAGTCGTAGTCTTTGCTGCTTGCTGCCCAGACATCGCCTTTCATGGCCATGTAGGCGCCTTGGGCTTCCGCCTCGCTTGGGGCTTGCACTAATGGGATGCCGAGCAGTGAAAGTAAGTGTTTGGCATCTTCGATCATTGGTTGAGTTAATCGACTTGTCATAACTGCCTTGGAAAACGCGGTTGTGTAGTCGCCTTTCTGGAGCGCCTTCTTCCATTCTTGTGTTGCTTTTTCGCGCAGTTTACGGCGTTTTGTGATTTCATTTTGCTTCAGTTGTGGTGGTGCGCCGTCGAAAACAAACACCAAATTGATATTGTAGTCGTGTATGAGGCGGGTTGAACGGAACATGAGTCCAGCCAAATGAGAGGTAATGTTCCCGTGTGAATCTTGAAGGGGAGTGCCGTCTGGCATGCGGATGAGCGATAAAAATTGGTAGAGATAGTTGTTGGCGTCCACGGCAAAACTCTTACCTGTCAAGTCGTCTAAGCTGAGAACTTTCTTGATCATAATTGGTGTGAGGTTGACTCCCAAGCGTGGAAACCTGCATGTAATGTATGGGAGAAGGAAATAATAACGATTTCAGTTGAGGTGAAGGTTTGTGTTCTTGTAGGTAGTGTGTGTGAAAATTTTTTTGTGTTGGGGCTGAGCTGGTTCTTTTTGTGTTTGGGTTTGGTTTGGGGCACTTTCTATGTTGTTGAAAGCCACTTTCAATGTTGTTGAACGTGATGGTTTCATGTTGTTTGGGTTAGAGTGTTTTTTGCATATGAGCGAGGCTTTCGCCGATCTCGGTTACTTCGAACCCGAATCGTTTAAAGAAGGCTATGTTGCCTAAACCCGTGCATAATGTTGTCAATTTGGCTTCTTCGAGGCTCAGAATTGATTCCATAAGGGTTCTTCCGTAGCCTTTTCCTCTGTGCTCGGGTTTTACGAAAATGCCGTGCAAACGGACCTCGCTTTCTGATTCTGAGACCACAGCCTCTCCGATGACCTCGTTTAGAGTTTCATCTCTCAAACGGTAAACCGTGTGTGGTCCAATAGTTTCCTTGAATATATGCATGGCTTCAGCTTCCGACTGAAAGATGCCAACAAAACCATGAATGCAGGGTATAAACGTTTCTTAAGTTGAATTCTAGATTTGAAATCTATGATTCAGTAAGACCAAGGTATCCTCGACAACTTTTTTGTTCTCTCACAGTCTACCCCTAGGTCTACTATATGATCCAAATAGGCTCCAAATAGGAGCTCTGCACCTGAAACAGTTACGTTAGCGGAATATTCTTTCGTCTAAAACCAATGCATTAAAAGTTAATACCAAGGAGGAAATTATAACAAACCCGACAAGCCCGGAAACTCAAAGCCCGGTGGAAGAAGAACAGTTGAATCTACGCCTGCGCTGTCTTCTGCCGAGTGTAGTGGACAAGCATGGCGGGCTTTGGACCCGCCGACGGGAGTTCGAATCTCCCCCGGGCTACCATTGCGTTTAAGGCTTTGGTTTTAGTGCATCTAAATTCATTATTCTCACAACATCGCTCACAGTATTTCTTGAATCATCTACATAATA
>Ga0315314_1002642_pt1 | contig 14661 bp, 16 predicted proteins | sample TDP9_MG_FD_203631 | JGI IMG/M metagenome (GOLD analysis project Ga0315314, IMG submission 203631) | Freshwater sediment microbial communities from Lake Towuti, South Sulawesi, Indonesia - TDP9 | ecosystem: Environmental > Aquatic > Freshwater > Lake > Sediment | place: Indonesia: South Sulawesi...
AGCATTCCTGGGCGTCTTTAAGGTTAAACGCCACACGGTTGGTGCGCACGAGGAGGCAGAGTTCTCGAGCCAAAACGCAGGTTTTGACGTATTTGAATCGGCTTAGCGCCTGTTCGCGGAGCTGTTGACGACTTAATTCCATTGACGTGGTTTCCACTGCTCCTTTCGAGAAAGAAAACTACTCCTTGGCTCTTTTATAGTTTTGGAATCAACGGTAACGACTACTGATTCATCTCTACGGCTGAGACTACGCAAATCTTCGTTTTAATGCGTCACGTTCAGCTTCGATGACCAGCTCGAAAAAGCGGTCAGAAAGCTTGTGCTCTTCCAGCAGAATGCCCAGTGCATCCAAGGTTCTCAGTCGGCGTCCCGCTAACCCAACGGCGGCTGCCTTGCCGTATCTGCTTATGAGCTCAGCCGTTTCCAAGGCTTGTTCTAGCAACTTCTGTTCGTTTTTGGTTAGTCTTTCGCCTTTCTTCTCCACTAGTGAGTGCAATTCTTCTTCCTCTCTGCTGAACTCTCCGAGAGCCGTCGACCCGCATTTGGGGCAGGTGGGCTTGTCTGGTAGGTCGTAGAGCCTTATCATCTCGGTGTAGTCCCAGTTTTGTGTGCAAACGAAAGTCCGAACCTCGTTGAGCAGTCGAGCCTTAGCCGACTCAATGAGGATTTGCTTCATTCGCTCGCTGGGTATCAGGTCTGTTTTCATGCTGACCCGTTCAACGCCGACGCGAGCCACTGGAGAAACCGTGCCTTCGTTGTCGATTTTTACGATTTCAATCTTATTTGCTTGAATATCAGCGAGAACCTGCTGTAAGTGCCGAAGGTCAAGGTCCTTTGTGAAGACTTCTCTCAACGCTTCTTCGTAGATGGCCGAGCCCTCAAAACTCTTTATGAGACTGCGCAGGCTAACCGTGCCGAAGTCAACCCACTTCTTGAGAGCGCCGAACCGCCTAGCTACATGAATCATTCTGCGCTTGAATAAACCAGTCTTAACGGTTGCGCTTGTCAAGAGTTCTTGTATCGTTTCTTTTGGCGTCTTTTTCAAATCGTCTAGCAACTCGACCAGCTTTTCAGAGTTTGCTGTGCCCATGGTTTGAATAAAAATTCTATACGGGTCGTGTTGAACCGCTACTGAAGTGCCAGTCTGCTCCGAGATGACGTGACCTAACAACTGAGCTAAGGCTCGGTTGGTCAAAGAACCGAAGTTGGCGTGGAGGATAACAAAGTCTTCCCAGTCTTCAACGATTATTCTCTTTTCCGTTGGGACCAAAAGGCTACGCTGCACGTGTTCTACTGTTTCTAGAAGCGCTCTTGAAACCGCATCAGCATCAGCTGGATATTTTTTAGCCAGCTGTTCTGCTATTTCCTCTGTTTTTGTTCCTCTCTTTAGTTTTTGTTCCACGAAGCCTCTTATCGCCGCGACTTCTTGAGCCACATCGAATGGAACGGGTATTTCTTCTCCAATCCAGCTGGGTATGGAACCCGTTGGGTCGTCGACTGATTTGACGTAGATCTTGTCTCCGTAAACGTGCAGAATCTTCCACGGACTGCCCCTGATGATGAATTTGACGCCGGGTTTGCCGTACTCTGCCATGAAAGCCTCGTCTAACACGCCGATGGCAGCGTCTGAGGCTTCATCCACGACTAGGTATTGTTTTTCGTCTGGAATCATCGACAGGTTTTCGAAGTAGTATTCGTAGACGGTTTTGCTTCGCCGTGGCCTCATAGCCAACTGGTCTTCAAACGAAACCCAAGCGAAACGGGGAAACCGAGAATGCATGTAGGTCAAGACCTTCTGAATGTCTTCCAAGGTTAGGTCGGCGTAAGGGTAAGCGTTCTTGAAGATTTCGAGCATTTCGTAGAAGTACCAGCGTTTCTTCTTCATGAGCAAGCCGATGATTTGGTGAGCGAGCGCGTCATACGGCTTATACGGAATGTCAACGGGCTCTAGCTGTTCTTTGTAAGCCATGCGAGCGATAACCATAGCCTCTAAGGTGTCGTCTGAATCCATGGTGATTATGATGCCGTTTGCGATTCGCCCGATGCGGTGTCCGCTTCTGCCCACACGCTGGATGAGTCTTGTTACCTGTCTAGGGCTCATATATTGAATGACCAGGTCGATGCGTCCCACATCGATGCCTAGCTCCAACGAACTGGTGGCAACCAAACCCCTCAGAGTGCCCTCTTTCAGACCTCTCTCAGCGGCTATGCGAGAGGGTTTAGCCAAAGAACCGTGGTGAATCGAAACTGGAAAGTTTACGTCCCAAACCTTGAAGCGGCTGGCTAAAACCTCAGAAATTGCCCGCGTGTTAGTGAACAGCAGCACAGACTTTGCCTTTTCAATGAATTGGCGAATTATGCGCAGTCGAGCTGCCACCTCGGGGTGTGTGAAGAGCGTTGAAGCCAACTCTGTGTCTTCGGGTGTGGGCTTTGGAAACAGAATTTTCAGCCTCATCTGCCGTGCGACTGGCACCCTGACGATTTCAACTTTGCGTCCAGTGCCGACTAGAAACTGTCCCACCTTGTCTGGACTGCCAATCGTGGCTGACAAGCCTATTGTTTGGAAGTCTCTGCCAGTTATCCACCTCAATCGTTCGAGCGCCAGCGCCAGTTGGCTGCCTCGCTTGCTGTCAGCCATCTCGTGCACTTCGTCTACTATGACCCAACGCACCTGTTGAAGGTGTTGGCGCATCACCCAGCCTGGCATAATAGCCTGAAGAGTTTCGGGCGTAGTAATCAGCAGGTCTGGTGGACTGCGTGACTGCCTCGTTCGCTCCTGTGTTTCGGTGTCGCCGTGTCTGACTGCCAGTTTGATGTCGAGGTTGTTGCACCACCACTCTAAACGCTCGAGCATGTCTCGGTTCAAGGCGCGAAGAGGAGTAATATACAGTATTTTGATGCCTGGCGGTCGTTCAGCACTTGTGATAAGCATGTTTAGAACTGGTAGAATGGCAGCTTCTGTCTTGCCCGTGGCTGTGGGAGAAATAAGGAGGACGTTTTTGCCATCCAAAATCTTGGGCACGGTCTTCTCTTGGGGTTCTGTCGGTGCGGAGAATCCTCTCTGCTCAATCAACCGTCTAATGGGCTTAACCATCAAGTCAAAAGCTGTGGTCTTTTTGGTTTCGACCGTTTCCATAGGCTGTCTGGGTTTCTCCGAGTTCAATCATACAAGAGAAGCCTTCACTAAAAGGATTTTGGAGCCCCTTTCCTGATGGGGGGGGGAATAAGTTTATTTTATTTGTTACTTTTCTTAACGTGATTTTGCGGTGAACGCACATGAATGGTCTAGATGTAATAGCCAACTTGCTGATTATCCTAATCACGTTGATAATCTTGGATCAGGCAAGCCACCTGACGATAACAAATGCGATTAAAGTTTCTGATATTACCCAGCTTGGAAAGACCTCTGTTGGCTTCAGCTTGCTCGCTTTTTCCACATCCTTGCCTGAGTTGAGCGTGGCTTTCATCGCCGCCTTTACTGGGGAGGCTGCGATTTCGGTTGGGAATGTTTTAGGCTCAAACGTAGTAAATATCAGTCTCATAGTTGGCTTGGCTGCTTTAATCCTCTATTTCAGGCGTCCACGGGCAGTTACTGTGATTCCTTCGTTTGCCAAAGAAGAGTTGGGCAGTCTCTATTTCGGGCTCTTCGTGTCTTCTATTATTCCCTTGTCGCTTGTTTACATCGCTGGAGCTGGCTGGTTAGTGGGCTTGATTTTGATACTAATCTTTGTTTTCTACACGTATCAACTGTCGAAGATAAGAATCCCCCGTGAGGATGGAACAAGCGTTTCTGAAGATGAGAAAAAGAAATTGAAACGATACGTCTTGTTCACTTTTGTCGGAGTTGCTGGCGTTGTTGCGAGTGCCTACTTTCTTGTGGAGTCCGCTGCAGCGATTGCAGCAATGGCAGGGATACGCCGACAGCTAATAGGAGCTACGATTATTGCGTTCGGCACGAGCCTGCCAGAACTTACTCTGGACTTGAGAGCATTCCTTAAGGGTCATCCTGCGCTTGCCCTCGGCGATATAATCGGAAGCAGTTTCGTAAACATAACCTTGATCCTCGGAATTACATTGTTTGTTCCAATGCTACTCGGTGCCCCTTTAAACATGGACATGCTCATTTTCCAAGACCTGGTCATCTTTTCCCTGATTACTAATTTGTTCTTCTGGTATTTCCTGTCAATCGGAAGGCTGAGCTGGAAAGAAGGCGCCATATTTCTATTCATTTACCTATTGTTTTTAGCAAGCACGCTGGGGGCGATTCAACTGCGCCCTGCAGCAACCTGAAAAGCGACAGAAATTATTGAACCAGGTATTCTTTGCCGAGCTTGTCTCTGGTCATGTTCCCTTTTCATGGGCTCATTTAAGCGAGGTTTGTCTGTGAATTTTGTCCAGTCTCTCTTTTGCTCTTTTTCGAACCTCGGAAGCGATGATTCCGCCCTTTGCGGGGTTCCTTATCTTCAAAAGAAGGGCTACTCTAATCGAATTGTTATACACGCTGGTCACTCGAACTTCAGGTTTAATGTCTGGAACCAGCTCCTCGCTGAGTTCATTGCCAATTTCGAGGAGGGTTTCTTCTACGTCTGAAAGGTTTAATGCCTTTTCAACTGTTATGGGCACTGAAATGCGAGTTCCTCCAGGGGCAGTTTTGTTTACTACAATGCTCTTAGTGATTCTGGAGTTCGGTATGTACACCATCTCGTTGTCAGGCGTCATCAATATCGTGTTCATCCACGTGATGTCCACAACTCGTCCAAAACACCTGTCCACTTGAATCCAATCTCCGATCTTGAATGGGCTGTAAGCGGTGATTGCTTCGTGAGAAGCTATGTTGGACAACGTGTCTCTGAGAGCAATCACTACTATTATGCCGCCCAAAGCAACGATGACGAGCAGTATGGTTAACTCCAAGCCCAGCTGATCTAAGGCAACCAAGATTGCTACAAACCAGATCGACCATGTCACGATTCGCTTCGCTTGTCGAGCCACGTTTTGGCTGAGCTTGCTCAACGCTTTCGATATAAAGCTTCCGAGGATTCTCGAAATTATCCATGCTGCGATGAGGATAATGCCCACTGAAGCCAGTTTCATCAAGAGCTCAAAGGGAACTTGGATGTTGATCTGAGCGAGGATCTTTGAAATCCATGATGCGAACAGTCTCGTCAGCGTTGTTCTGCTCCTTAGGTGATTTCAACAGTTCTAAGCTTTTCCGTGATTTTATCGACAGGCTCAGATGAACCGAAGAGCAACACTCTATCTCTTCCCTTGAACACGAAAGATTCGTTTGGAAACATAAATGTAGCATTGCGCAGCACCGCTGCTATTTTGCAGTTTTCTGCAGTGTCTAATTGATCCATGGTCTTACCTATTATGCTCCCATTTGGTGGAATTGTAACCACAACGACCTTGAAACCAGAGGATGCATATTCGCGCAGAGTCTCTACCGTTAGACTTTCTAGAGCATTTAAAAATAGGCGTCTCGTCGCCTGAGATGGGCATATTACAATGTCGGCGCCCGATTCCTTTATTTTGTCTATGTTTTCGGGTTGATGTGCTCTGGCGATTACATACGGTATGCCAAATTGTTTCTTGGCAATCTCACATGCTTTCATGTTGATTTCATCGTCATTGGTTAGCGCCAGCAAGGCATCCATCTTGTCGGTTTCTATGCTTTTCCAAATTTCGGGGTCGGTACCGCTGCCTTGGAAAATAGCCGCATCTGCGTGATCGGCTATTTCTTTGCATTTTTTATCATTCATCTCGATGACTGTGAGTAGATGGCTCCTCTCTGAAAGGTAACGGATAATGGGCATTCCGATGTCGCCGGCGCCGATTATCATTATTCGCAAGAGTGCGTTCCCACTGCCTAAACTGAGTTGGGCTGGGTTAAAAATTTTTGTCCAGAGAAGTTGAACACCTCTACATGTTCTATTGCCTGTCGTTTACAAGCCTTTTCTGAATTTTTCTGGCCGATGCGAGTAAGATCAATCCAACCACTCCGAGGATTAGACCGAAAACCAACGATTCAAAGCTAAGAGTCAGTATCATAAACACCAAGGTGACAACGGCTAGAATCGTTATGTATGGATATAGCGGAACCTTGAACGAACGGTATAGATGCGGCTCGGTTTTTCTTAAGCGGATCAGCGCTAAGCATACCATAATAGCTGTGACCGAATAGCCGAGTGCAATAGCGTACACTATGAAATCGATTGATTTTGTCAGCACAAAAGCGATTGCCAGCAGAAGGTGAGCGCCAAAGCTGTATATGGAGATCGATATTTGGGATGAACCTTATCAAAGAAGGATGGTAAGAGGTTGCTTCTGCTTAAGGCATAAGCTATGCGAGTTCCGCCAGCCATGCTCCCATTGATAGTGGATAAAGTTGCAATTATGCTTCCCAAGGAAACAATTATTCCCCCAATTGGTCCCATAAAATAGTTTGCCGCGTCCTGCAAGGGCGTATCTGATTTTAGATATACCTCTGCCGGAGCACCACCAATTGTTGCAAAAGCTGTGCCTGTAAAAAGCACAGTTATGATTATCAACGTCAAGATAAGAGCTCTCGGAATTGTTTTGCCAGCGGTCTTAACTTCTTCGGACAGTTGCGTGATGGTTTCGTATCCTGCATACGTCGGAAAAATAAAGCTCACCATGAAAAGTGTTGGCAAGAATCCCTCAGGAAATAGGGGTTCAAACCTTGCTAGCTTAAAAGTGGTTGATGACCCCACTATGTAGAGTCCAAGCGAGAAAACCAGGATGGCGGTAAGAATGAACTGTGCTATGCCCGTGGTTTTAGCTCCTAGAAAGTTGATCAAGGCAAAGAAAATCAGCGTTATTATCGCAAGAGTAAATGGCTCCACCCACCTAACGAAATAGTAGATGGAAAAAGCGAAAACTATGGCACCCACGGAGCAGTCTGTGATGCTTCCTACCCAATCAAACCATCCAGCCACGAAAGTTGGAAATCTTTCTCCGAACGCTCTTTTCACAAAGCTTACCGCACCGCCAGCACCACCTGGTACAGCAGCCCCTAGTTCGGCGTAGGAAATCCCGACAAGCAGAGCAAAGAACGATCCAATCAAGAAGGTGACGACTATGCTCGGTCCAGCCGCTTCAACGGCTCTTCCCATTATAGCGAACATGACGCCACCTATCGCAGTCCCAACTCCGAGAAAAGTCGTCTGAACCAGGCCCAAGGCTCTCAAGAGGGAGATTTCGCGAATTGTCCTTGAAAATCTCCTACCAGTTGGACGACCTTTGCTGCCCGAATCTTTTTCCGAAGTCAATCACCTTTTATGACATCAATCGGCTAACAACAAGATGAACTCCAATAAATAGTAATCAACAACGGAAAAATCTTTAGTAAACAAGCCATCATCCGTATACGTATCAAAGAGAAAAACGTTCATTACAACAAGGCGAGAACAAGTTCCCAAGTGTGCTTTCAAAAGTTAAGCAATTCTTCAACAGCCGACAACAAACAAGCCCCAATACACAAACAGAATAAGCGCAACTCCCCATCTTAACGGAACATCTGGTAGAAGAAGGTATAAGTGAATTGTTGCCTTCTTCTTTTGAAATTTAGTTTCCAGCAGAGCAGCGTAATGGTAAACATGTTAGTGTTACTAAGGCGTAGTCATCACTAACAAGCACACAAAAATTCTAATCAAACAAACAACCGAGTCCATAACATAGAAATAGTCACTTTTTGGCAACATTCTATCTTCACGCTAACTATGTTGCAACTTCACGCTAAACAACATTAAAAGTGCGCCAAACCAAACTCAAACACAAAAAGAAACACCAATCAAAAACCCAAACAGAACCCAAAACACAAACAGAACGCCAACAAACTCTAAACAAAAAATTTTTTCCCCCATTCATACTAAGCCTACCCAAGACAGAAAGTTTAAATCCAATACCATAATCCTCATAGATAGCCCAAAACAAAAACGGACCCCATAAACCATGACATCCAAACAGGAATTCCAACACATAGTCCGAATCGTAGGAACCGACCTAGACGGCACCCTAAAACTAAACTACGCACTCGCAAACATCAAAGGAATAGGCATCCCACTAGCCAACGCCATGACACGCAAAGCCAACCTCAACCCAGAAACACGAGTAGGATTCCTCACAGAAATCGACATCGAAACACTCGAAGACATAATAACAAACCCAACAAAACACGGCTTCCCACCCTGGATGCTAAACCGAGCCAAAGACATGGAAACCGGAAAAGACCTACACCTAACAGGCGCTGACTTGGCGCTAAAAATCAAGACAGACGTCGAAGAGATGAAAGACATCAAGTCATGGCGAGGATACCGCCACGCCTACGGACTACGAGTCAGAGGTCAACGCACAAGAACAACGGGACGATCAGGCAAAGCCATGGGCGTCAAAAAGAAAGAACTAATCAGACGGGAGGCACCCGCTTAAGATGGGCGACCCCAAGAGGCAGCGGAGAAAGTATGAAACTCCACGCTTCCCATGGCGAACAGACATTCTTCAATCCGAGCTAAGAATGCTTGGCCAGTATGGGCTAAGAAACAAACGGGAACTATGGCGACACAAAACAACGATGTCAAGATTCAGGGAACTCGCCCGTTCACTCTTAGGCATGCCCACTGAGCAGCGTCAGAAACTGGAAAAACAACTCCTAAAACGACTGAGCCGCTTGGGAATCTTGCCAGAAACCGCTATCCTTGATGATGTTCTCGACCTTTCCTTAGAGGACATCTTAGAGCGAAGACTGCAGACAATGGTTTTTAACAAAGGTTTAGCCAAGTCCATTTATCAGGCTCGACAACTCATAGCGCATGGGCACATAGCCATCGATGGAAAACGTGTTCCCTCGCCCAGCTATCTTGTTTTGAGAGACGATGAAGCAAAAATCGCTTACGCTCCGAGCAGTAACCTCACAAACCCTAATCATCCCGTAAGAGCGGCTATCAGCGCCTCGGGCGAAGCAAAGCCAGAATCACCAATCATCGAGCGTAGGAGAGGAAGGATGGAGGCAACAGGAGAGGCTTGAGCAAGAAAACCGAGAAATGGGGAATTGTTCACATTTACAGTTCTTACAACAACACTCTCGTACATGTGACAGACCTTTCAGGCGCCGAAACTATAGCTCGAACAAGCGGAGGCATGTTTGTTAAGGCGGACAGGCTTGAGTCATCACCCTACGCAGCTATGAGGGCTGCATCTCACGCAGCCACCGTTGCAAAGGACAAGGGCATAACAGCCATACACATAAAAGTTCGAGCTCCAGGAGGGTCAGGACCGAGAACACCAGGACCAGGCGCACAAGCCGCCATACGAGCTCTAGCCCGAGCGGGCTTCCGCATCGGACGCATCGAAGAGGTCACACCGATTCCGCATGATGGAACAAGAAGAAAAGGCGGACGCCGAGGAAGAAGGGTCTAAAAGGAGAAATCCATCTTGGAGATCAAAATCGTTGACAAAAACGAGTTTTCAGCTCGTTTCATTGTTGAAGGTGTGGACCCTGCGTTCATGAATTCGCTGCGCCGAATCATAGTGGCGGAGGTTCCAGCGATGGCCATAGACGAGGTTGTGGTCATCGAGAACTCTTCCATGCTTCACGACGAGATTTTGGCTCACAGACTCGGATTTATTCCGCTTAAAACCGATCTTGACTCTTACAATTTGCCTGAGGAATGTTCTTGCAAGAGCGAATTAGGGTGCAACCTTTGTAGGGTTTCTTTGGTACTTAACGTAGAAGCCAAGGGAGGCGTCAGAACCGTTTATTCAGGTGACTTGGTGTCAGAAAACCCCAACATTCAACCGATGAGCGATAGGATACTCATTGTGAAGCTGGCGCCCGACCAGCGCCTCAAACTAGAAACCTATGCCAGACTCGGCAAGGGACAAAAACACGCCAAATGGCAGCCTGTTTCCGTGTGCGCCTACAAGCATTTTCCACAGGTAAAGATCAACGAGAAGGAATGCGACAAATGCGGCAAATGCGTGGACGTTTGTCCCAAGCGGGTTCTTTCAATCGCCCAAGGGGAAAAGAAACTGGCACTTCGAAACGTGATTGACTGCACCGTTTGCCACGACTGCGTGGATGTTTGCCCAAAGAGCCCACCCGCTGTGGAAGTGTCTTGGAACAAGGAAGTCTTTGTTTTGGACATAGAGTCCACCGGCGCTCTTCCAGTTGAACGAATAGTAACCGAAGCCGTTAAGATTCTTGACAGAAAGTTCGAGTCTTTCTTGGAACAGATGACGGTGAAGAAGGATGAGGCAAGTCAGGTCGCAGAATCCTGAACTAGTGAGTCTTATTCGTTCTTTGAGGAAGAGGGCTAAGGAAAACGACGCCCCAATCTGGCGAGACGTAGCCCAACGATTGTCCTCCTCCAAACGCCGACGCGTAGCCGTCAATCTAAGCCGCATCAATCGGTATACAAGGGAAAAAGAAACCGTGATTGTGCCAGGTAAGGTTTTGGGTGCAGGCAGACTGGAACATCCTGTTGTTGTGGCTGCGTTCGCGTTTTCAGAGCAGGCTCGCTCTAAGATAACTCAAGCAAAGGGCAAGTGTCTCTCTATTATGGACTTGTTAAAGAACAATCCTGCTGGTAGCGATGTCCGCATTATGGTGTGATTTGGTTATGGAAAAGAGTGAAGAAATAAAAGGCACGGTAATTGATGCAACGGGGCTGATTCTTGGGCGAATGGCAAGCAAGGTGGCAAAACGTCTCCTTCTAGGCGAATCCATAATCATTGTAAACGCGGAGAAAGCCGCGCTTTCGGGCAAACGGTTGAGTCGAGTTAAGGAAGTTCGAGCCTTTCTTGAAATTGGGCATCCGAGAAAAGGGCCTGTTCATCCGAGACGCCCAGATCAAATCATTCACAAAACCGTGAGGGGCATGCTTCCGCGTCGACAGCCCAAAGGAGAGGTGGCGTTGAGGCGACTGCGAGTTTTTTTGGGTGTGCCATATGAATTGAGGGCGATGTCTTTTCAAACTATTCAAGACGCTCATGTTAGTAAGTTGAAGGGTCCATATGTTACTATGGGAGATTTTGCTAAAGAAATAGGATACAAGCCTGTTGGTGAATAACATGTCAAGCTCAACCAAGGTTGTGTTAACAAGCGGCAAAAGAAAGACTGCTGTTGCAAGGGCAACCGTGAGAGTTGGCAAGGGCAGAGTTCGTGTGAACAATGTTCCAGTTGAAGTTTTTGAACCAGCTATTGCTCGAGAAAAAATTTTTGAACCCTTAAGGCTAGTGGGCGACAATGTTTGGAAACAGCTCGACATCGACATCAAGGTGGCTGGCGGCGGTTTTATGGGTCAAGCCGAGGCTGTGCGCACAGCTCTTGCCAGGGCGCTACTACGGTGGACGAAGAGTTCACATATACAAACATTGTTCAGCGAATACGACAGAACTTTGATGGCTGGCGACCCACGTCGACGTGAGCCCAAAAAGTTTGGTGGACCTGGCGCTCGGGCAAGGGATCAGAAAAGCTATCGTTAGCATTACTTTTTCTCTTTTTCTGTTAGCGCGTGCATCGGAATTAGAAGCCTTCTTTTTTGGGTTTGTGTCATGGATCTCTCGTAGGCTTGTCTCTGTCGCGGTTGACTGCTTTTGTGCAGAGTGAAGAGTTCCTTGAGATATTGATTTGGGCTGAGTATTTTGGTTTAACAAATCTATTATTGAACGCTGTCTTTAGCGAGTCTGTGCGGAATGAGGCAGTATGCAGAGGGTCTACGCTAGCAGCTTAGTTTATTCTATGATGCTGACGCTTGTGTATGGAGTAGGGCAGTTGAATCTTGATTTTATGAAGGTTTTTTCCAATGTGCTCTTTCCTGCAACGGCGATTGCCGCTTCCCTGGCTTCTTTTCTGATCCTCAAAAGGTATGTTGGACACAATCCTAAGCCACCTTTTTCTGCTGCTTGGACGAGTTTTTCCTCTGGAATCATTATGTGGTTTCTAGGCGAGTTAACTTGGGCGATCTACGTTCTCTACTTGGTTATGGAGCCTTTTCCATCGTTAGCCGATGCCTTCTACCTTTGCGGCTATGTTTTTCTCTTCCTAGCCTTGTTTTTAATCCTAAGACTCTTTAGACCTTCCTTCAAATCAAAGATGATCGGAACAACGATAGCGGTCACAGGGGCGCTCTCGGTCGCTGTCTCTTATCTGTTGTTAATACCTATTTTGGCTTCTGGCGAAGACGTTTTCACGACGGCCCTCTCTGCTTCTTATCCAATTCTAGACATCATCTTGTTCACATTAGCCTTCGCAATGCTATCGATTGTTCTTGAAGGTACTGTTGGCAAAGCTTGGTTTTTTCTCACTGTGGGTATCATCTTGAACGTTGTCGCGGACCTGTTTTTCACTTTTGGTGAATTACAGGGCTTCTATTACGAAGGGCACCCCTTTGAACTGTTTTGGCTGTGGGGTTACATCGCATTTCTCCTTGGATTTTACATCCACTGGAGGGAACTCTGAGATGCAAGAAGAAACAGACGCGGTTGAATACGAACAAACAAAAACTGAAACCAACTTAGAAGCGAAGACCAAGGCTAGAAACGAAAGAGCAGCAAACCTAGAACAGAACGGTGAGCTCCGATTCCATGGCGTGCGAGGCGTGATAACGAATCCTTTCTCAATGTGTGATAAACTAGACAAAATGTTCGGAAGCGGGGCTGAAGCCATAGTTCACTACATGTGGTTCGAATCGGGACGAGACATCTTTGACAACATGCTGAAAAACAACCAATCTAAAAGCCCTGAAGAACTTCTAAGGACTCTGGTTGATCTGCAACCCGCTTGCGGTTGGGGTTGCTTATCGTTGAAAATAATCCGTCTTGACCCACCACTCGCTGATATCACCGTTAAGAACCCACCCGTCAAAACATTGAAGGGTTCACAGAAACAAATGGTGGGCTCCTTCTGGGCTGGTGTTCTCTCCAGATACTTCAATCGACAATTGACATCCAAAAACTTTGGTTACAACGCTGACAAAGACGAATTCTCATGCACTATAACCGTGTAGGATAAAGAATGAAGAAAAATGGGTGAAAAAAGAGCTGGCTGAGGAGTCATACAATGGCTAGGAGTTTGAGCGCGGAACGATCCGAGGTCTATCGTGACCACCGCGCACAACTGATTCTTGGCAAGCTCCTCAGCGGAGAGATTGAAAGATTAGACCCCGTTTTCGACCCCAAGTATGGTTATACGTATCCTCTTGTTGAAGCTGTTGTGGGCGACCCAGCAACCGCGGATGCCTTCTTAAGTCGTCTCCACGAAATCGGCATTCTGAAAAAAGAGGTTTTTGACAAGGTTATCAGTTGTCAACTCTGTGGCTCAAGCAGTGTTTCTGTTAGGTATTGTTGTCCCTATTGCAAATCCTTTAATGTGAAGAAGAGTTCTCTGGTTGAGCACATTCAATGTGGCTACATCGACATCGAAGACCGATTTAGGCAAAACGCCAAGCTCGTGTGTCCCCGTTGCCATAACGAGTTGACCAAGCTCGACGTCAATTATCGTAAGGCTGGTGTCTGGTGTGCCTGTGGTGACTGTGGCAAAAACTTTGACATACCCGTTACCTCTCATTTCTGTCGTGAGTGCAAGAACGTTTTCACGTTTGAAGACGCGGTTTACAGAGACGTCTATTCCTACACATTGAATCAAGACGTTATGAAAGAGGCGGGAGTAGGCTACATACTGGTTGCACCTCTGCGCGAGTTCTTCCAAAGCCGCGGATTCACGGTGGAGAGCCCAGGGTTCTTGAAAGGCAAGTCTGGTGCCAGCCACATGTTTGACATAGCAGCTTCAAGGGGCGACATAACACGTTTCGTTGTCGTCATTGACCTTGCAACCTCTGCCGAGGAGGTTGTTTCAGAACAAGCCATAATTGCCATGTTCGCCAAAGTTTATGATGTAGCACCCGACAAAGCCTGCTTAATCGCTATTCCCAAGATGAATGAAAACGGAAGAAAACTTGCCGCCTTGTATAAAATTGAGTTAATTGAGGCTAAGAACCAGAAAGAAGCCTTAAAAGCCCTAGAGACAGTTACGGGTTTGGCTCAAGTTCAGCCCGAATCCCAGACGGCTCAGCCTCAGCCTCCAGTGTAAACCGCGGTGTTGCCTCTTTCTGTAACCGCCTTTACTGTGTGCTGCCCATTTGGCAAAGAGACGTCTACACGGATGTAAGAGAAGGTTTCTCCAGAATTGACGAACACATCAGTGTCGTATCGCCTGTGCACTGTTGAATTATTGACCCACAGCGAGACCACACGTGTTGTGCGGGAGCCCTTGTTTTGAAGCGTGAAAAGCGCTCCGTCTATCGCAGCTCTCACGCCCAGAAAATCTATGTCAATGTTTGTGCGTGTCGCGTCTGGCCCTTGGTCGTGAACCTTGACTAGTATTCGCCCGTCGTTCCAAACGTAGTTGCGCCACTGGTTTGTAAGGTATACTGCATAGTAATTCCAACCAGCATTGGATGTGTGTCCAGACGTGGAGTTGAAGCCGTTGTCGCTGTATGTTCTTGTTGTCCAATCATAGGCTTTCAGGTACCATCGTTCACCGGTGTCGTCGACTCTGTATACCAATTGTATCTCAACGCCCTGAATATACGCTAAGGGATAGGTCGACAAATCGATGGCGAATGTTCCGTTGATGTCGAG
>Ga0315314_1002643_pt1 | contig 14652 bp, 13 predicted proteins | sample TDP9_MG_FD_203631 | JGI IMG/M metagenome (GOLD analysis project Ga0315314, IMG submission 203631) | Freshwater sediment microbial communities from Lake Towuti, South Sulawesi, Indonesia - TDP9 | ecosystem: Environmental > Aquatic > Freshwater > Lake > Sediment | place: Indonesia: South Sulawesi...
AGACGCCATACTGAAAGGACAGAAAGTCCTGGTGCAAGACACAGAACCTGTTGGCTGCACCATCAAATGGAAATAAATTACCTTTCCTTTTTTCTTAACTAGGAACTCAGAAACCTAAAGAATTAAAGTCCGCCTACCTTAGACGATAGTCATCCTAACCTCTAGATAGATAGAACATTTTCCATCTTCCGATATCCCCTATTAAGGGAACCGAAATATTGTTTTAGAGGAGATGTGAATGTTAAAGAAAGGGAGCGAAATTCAAGACCTATTTCAAGTAATGATATTTCTAAATCGCGTGCGCAGCGATTAACCTCTACATCGAGTTAGTTTTACCGACTATGGGTAAAGCAAGACACCTATTATTTTTCTCATCTTATCTAGAAGATCACCTGTGCTTGAAGTTCTTATATAATGCCACATCTTTTCATGCTCGTTTAGCAGTTCTCTAATTTCTTTGGTTTTTTTCTCTTCTATTATAGGTTGAGGCGGTTTGACGTTGACGTTGAAGTAAGCGATATAGGCTTTTCCCGTTGCCTCTATGGCCAACGGATAGATGTTGCCGAGCTTTATTGAACCTATGCCAATTGTGGGTACCTTGGTTCCTTTCCCTGTCTGAATGTCAATGCCCCTCATGGACCTAATCTCGTCTATGAACGCTTTCAATTGTTGATAGTCTGTTTCGGAAATGTTCTCCTTCAACTTATCTAAAAACTCCGGGATAGACCACCTGCCTTTATGGGTAGGTCTCTCTTTTAACATAATGCGTAGACCTCTTTCATTTGCTAACTTAGAGACGACTGTGAACAGATCTAGGACCTTAACCCTCTCCGGACAACTGTACCAATCATGTTTCCAGCACACGATTAGGTCGCATTTCTCGGTGGAATGTCCATGTTCCCTGAAATTGTAGCTGTATAGCTCAAATTCAACCCTCAATTTCCTCCCATCTATAGATAAGATGCAATCTGGAAAGCTTCCAGAGAATTCCTCAATATAACATTCAGAGACAGAAAACCCCAGCTCCCGAAGAGCCTCACCAATATATGGCAACAAAGTGCCGAATAATATACACACCTCATATTCGTTATCAGGATCATACACAAAACCAAACTTACCATCTAACAAACAAACCACCTACCGAGCTCAACAATAGCCTCATAATTAATTAAAGTATACATGATGAAATTTTCTTTTCTCAATAACACTTGAAGTGTTCGTATCTACCTTCAGGCAAAGAAGGAATAGAATGTAGAATTTCTTGCTAGAAATGGATAGACGAGTTCACTGAGGAAACGATGTTCTGTTAACCTCAAATATCGGAATTATGGGGAGCCGAAACTGCTTTTTCTTGACTGAAATAGCGAGTTCACAGTAACTCTGACGAGAATTTAGACTTATCTAGTCATCTTCGATCTTGCTGTCAAGCTCGGTTGGGAGCGATTCTCTGAATCTCTATTCGGGAGAGCTTTCATCACATTTTGAAGGTGACTCCGAGCGTCGCTCGATGCAGTTCCAAAATTGGTAACTTCAAATCCACAACCTATGCCATGGATCTTGAATCTGTCGTCGTTGCAGGTCGTGTCATTGCTTTTGTCTTGGCGCTTGGCAGTAGATGCGGTCATGTCTTGCTTGGAAAATCTTTGACCAGAATGGGTATCCGGTTTGAACAGGCTTCCTTGCGTAAGTGCTGCAGAAAGGAATTAATGCTTGAAGGATCAATGTAATTGGGGTTGAGATGAGTTTTCTTGCCGAGAGACTCAGGAAACAGACTTCAGATATAGCTAATCTGTTCGCAGCTAGAATACAGGAGTTGAGGAACCGGGATAAACTTGTTCCCTGCACAAGATGTCTCGGTTCATCTAGTGTGAAATCTTCTTTCTTTCAGTCGGGTGACTATGCTGCTGTGGGCATCGATGGTTCCATGGATTATGATGAGCTTCTTGAGATGCTGCTTTTCTATGTTTGCGCCACTGGTTTTCGATGCGACTTCTCCGTGGAAAAGGAGGTCCGTTTCCGTCTCGACCAAGTTGTTAGGGACGAGCGTCTCGCGGCTTCGGCGTCTGTGCCCTTATGGACCGAGGATCTCTTCTTTGTCACTGATGATTCTGGTTCTACTGAATATGATTTGGCGCGGTCTGCTGAACGCATACCATACGCGTTGATGACCATGGCTGAATTGTCTTTGGCGTTGAAGGCGATTGAGGACAAGGAAGTCCGTCTTATTTTTCTTGACAGGCCGTTATACGGGACTTTCGGACCATTATCCCGAGATCTTCGCTTGCTCTTGAAGGGGAAAAGATCCGTCCTTTTCGGCAAAGAAACAGCGTATGGCCCGCTTACGTATCTTGACTTTAGCCTAGCTTCTGTTCTGGGTTCAGGAAAGAACTGGGTGCCGGAAAGAAGTCGTTACTTACCGTTCGTTGCTATTCAAAGACTGTTACAGGTCGGACAGTCTTCTTCTCAGGAGCTTCTAAGAAGCTTGGGGGTCTCCGAGAAGGGTGGGAAGCGGCTTTTGAAAAGGCTTCAACAGTTGCATGAGTCCTCGAGTAAGGGACTGTTCGCTGAAGACATTAACCTTGATGAGGAATACCCTATTCTAAGGCTTAGTGAGAATGTCAAGGATTACTGGTTAAGAATCAAGGCAGTCGTGTCTTCCATCGTTGACATGATCTTCAATTCCTCGGAGCACCCGTTAATGATGGATAAGGGTGAATCTTGGCTGACGGTACTTGATCTGAATGCGGTTAACGTCATGCTTATCCACATGTTGAGGGAAAGAGCGTTAGATCGAAGGGCGCTGGTTGTAGGGATAGCCAAAGACACTTCTGCATCTGACTATATACGCGCTGTCATCCCTTACGCCAAAGAGGATGGCATTCTCCCCAAGGAGGAGAAGCTTCCAAACCTTAGGCATGATCGTGCGTTCCTGACCATACTGAGTAGCACAAATCCAGCTCTTTTCGGGACTCCGTGGCGCACTCTAAGCTACGATTCTTGTTTCACAACCTTAATTGAAGGAGACGAGAAAGTCCCTTTAAGGGCCGCGAGACAGGTGGTTTCCATGGAAAGACAGTTTGTCAAGGGCTATTTCCAACTTAGGGAGTTCAAATCAGATTCGGAAGTGAGATCTCCCACGTTCCTGTACGACAGGTTCTATTGTCCTGAAACAGATGACTCATTTGCTGCAGATATAATGGTTCTGGAGAGAGGAAGGAAGACTCTGATTCGTCCTTGTTGGGAGGGAAGAGGTGAGAATCCTTTGGACACGTTTATCCTTTGTCTTCTGTCGGGGTGTGATAATCCAGAGGTCATGGAAGCGATTGGTCATAACCAGTTATTATACTTGGCTGATAAAGCAGTCAAGAATGAGGTGAAGATGATGAAAGGTATGCTTAGAGGTGTAGCTGATCTAGAATTAGGGAGCCTTTCTAGGAAGCAAAAGATTTTCACGATAGCCCGTCGATTTAGGGATATAAGGAGAGAGACTGAGGGAGCGCGGGAAAGAGCCAGCTTGGGGGAGACATAGCGATGGGTGAGGTTTTCGATGACATGAATGGCGGTTTTTCAGCACGTTTAAGAGCCCACAGAGTGACAACCAGAACCTCCAGAATGAGAGAAGGTGAAGTGACCGTAACGAGTCAGGTTGCCGTGGCCGAAGCTAAGTTCAGCCTAGGTGTCTTAGACAAGCTACATGAACCGAACTTCATAGCATTCAGAAGACCGACTGGCAACGGTGAAGCCTTCATCATTTATGAAGTTGTCGGTGTCCGCCCGATGCACTATCAGATGCTTGGGATGGACATTTCAGTGCCCAAAGTCATACGAAAAGAATTCTTGGAGACTATTGACAGGAGCTGGAAAGCAAGTGAAGAAACATGGATTGACGTAGTTGCTGTACCTACGAATTATAGATTGGACTTATATGATAATGGACCTGCCTTTGAGAAATCAAATCTCACCCCGTTAGTGGGAAGCGAGGCCTATGTCCTTTCAAGAGAAATCGTCAAAGATTTTCTGTGCATCGAGGGCGGAGTTGATGTTGGAACACTCATCGGTTTTGACCTGTCTCTTACGGTTAAGATTTCTGAGATGGTGCGGTATCACACGGGCGTATTTGGCTTCACTGGATGTGGAAAGTCAAACCTGAGCTCCTTCCTGCTAAGAAGTTCACTGGCGAAGATACCGAATCTGTCAGTCGTGATATTCGATGTTGCCGGAGAATATCTCATACATCTTCTGGATTTTTCTCCTAGGTTGTTCTCGACTGAAGATTTTGGCCAAGATGTGGACAGAATAATGGATTCTCAAGCTATGCCGGAAACATTGGAAGGGAAACTTGACAAGCATCTTATTGCACAATCGATTCAAAGACTGGTGAACGAGGGGAAGGTTCAAAGGCTATCGCTATCCTATCCTTTGGAGCCAATGTCTCTAGACATGGGGCTAATATTGGAGCTTTTTGGTGGTATAGCGAGGAGAAGAGAGAAGGAATCAATCCAAGCAACTATTGCACTCAACAAACTGAACCGCTTCACTCTAGAAAGAGGATATGATGACATGACGCCGTTGGAGGAGATTGCATTAGATACCGGGGCAAGAACAGAGCTGGAATCAGTCCTTCAAGAGTTTGTGACATCAGTTCATTCAATGTCTGGTACGGTCAAGGATATTCAAAGCGTAATGGCCGTTTTGGAGGGGGAGTCTCCTGCAGAGAAAGCGCAAGGGAAAGGTGTCATCAGGAATGCGGAATGGCTTGCCAGCAAAGTTGCTGCTGAAGATTTTTCAGGAATGAATATTGTCTATGCACCTGATCCTGACATTGCGCGCAAGGTTGCTAGCCGTTTCATTACTCGCCTGCTGTGGCTGAAGAAGACGAGGGGTGTTGGCAGAACGGTGCTGACTGTTCTGGATGAGGCTCAAGAGTTCATTCCTGACAGAACGAGGAGAGAGGATTTCACAGATCAATCGAATACTGCTGTGGAGGCTTTGTTGCGTCAGGGGAGAAAGTACCGGGCGAACTGTTGGATCTGCAGCCAGAGAGTTGCGCATTTGAACGTGAATGCCTTGCAGCAGCTTCACAGCTACTTTGTCAGCACCCTGCCAAGGTTCTATGACAGGATGGTGATTGCTGATGCCTTCAGCTTGAGCTACGACATCCTTGATAGAACGACTGAGTTGGAGACTGGGGAATGGCTCTTCGTATCCTACAAAGCGACCAAACAGAAGAATGTCCCGATCTTCGTGAAGACTCCGAACAATGAGGACATCTTGGTCGCGAACTTGGGGAATCGATGATCAAAGGTAGCGAGTCTTTCATGACCGTGTCTGTGTTGGAGGTTTGGCTTGCCAGTTAAGATCGGATTGGAAATGTATGCTGAAAAGGAGGTGATCCTGCCCTTTTTCACTGGGCATGTGGCGAGGGGCCTTCTACTGCACATTGTTAGGAGGCTTGATCCCTCGGTCTCCCAGCTTCTGCACGAGTTGAATGTCTCTAAACCCTATGCTGTGACTCCTTTGAGGTTTAAGAGCCGATCTCGCTGCAGTAAGGGCTTCGTTCTGGATCCGCAGTTTCCGTGCCGGGTGGACTTGAGCTTCCTGAAAGACGAGTATGCATCTTACTTGCTGAGGTTCTTTGAGCAACAGAATAGCCTAATGGTTCGTGACACGGTTTTCCGCATCGCTTCGATGCATATCAACTCCAAGAGCTATCAGGATCTAGAGAAAGAATCAGTGCCGATAGACGAGCTAAGGCTTATTTTCAGAACGCCTACTTACCTAGCCAGTCTAGGCAGCAGCTATCACTGGATGTTTCCCGACCCTGTGAAGGTCTTCACCAGCTTGATGCGGACATGGAACCAGTTCAGCGACGCCAGACAGTTCAGCAAAGAAGACTACATCGCATACAAAGAGTGGCTCACAAAGAAGGTAGGCGTAGCAGAATACCAGCTCGAAACTAGACTGACCGGGATGAGAAAGAAAAAGGCAACAGGGTTCACAGGCTGGGTCACCTACGAACTTGATAAAGAAAGCCCATGGAACAAAACAACATGCATGCTAGCAAAATATGCAGAATACTCTAATATAGGCGGAAACAAAACAGGAGGATTCGGAGTAGTGCAATTTCACGAGCGCAAAAAAGATTTAAACATATAACCAACAACCGATATTATCTGAGGGGCCATCAATGGAAGCAACAGAACTTGCGAATTTAGTTTTTGAAGAGATCTTTGATATCAAGGCACCGTACCCGGAACAGCTTCAATATTTCGTGGAAGTTTGGAAAAGGGCATCCGATGGAATAGCACCTGTAACCATTCTAAAGTTACCTACTGGATATGGGAAGACAGAAGCATTAATCAGTCCATACTTCGGTCAGATTGCAGCGAATAGTTGGACCATAGCTCCAAGAGTGATATATTCGCTACCTACTAGGGCCTTATGCAATCAACTGCATAGCAGAATATTGGGCTATGCAAAAAATGCAGAGACCAAATTTAAGCATAAGATTGTGGTAGAGGTTCAGCATGGTGGAAAGAGCGAAGACCCTTATTTTGTTGGCGACATCGTGGTCACGACTCTTGATCAACTTTTATATGGCTATGCAAGAGCTCTTAAACACATTTACAACAGAGTTGATATTCCTGCAGGAAGTATTTCGTTTTCGCACGTCATCCTTGATGAGGCACATATGTATAGCGCCTACACCCATGCCCTAGTTAAAGCACTCCTAGAGATATTCTACAAGTCAGGAATCCCACTTTCGCTATCGACTGCCACAATGCCAACGACTTTGCTAAAAGATATGACGCGAGGATTATCAAACGCCACGATAGTGGATTTCAAGCAAGGTCATGTCATAAAGCGACGTATTAAAACTCATGTTTTTGATTGCAACTTGTTAGTAGATGGGAACCTAAATGAATATGCACGAAAACTTATCAGTGGAGACAAAAATATTCTGATTGTTTGTAATACTGTGATGAGAGCTATCCAAGTCTGGCAAGATTTAAATGATTCTGGTTGCTCAAAAACGGTTTTGGTTCACTCAAGGTTTACCGTCAAGGACAGAGATGTTCACGAAAACAAAGTCGTCGATTTTATGGGTAAGAACCGAGGTTCCGAAAAAGGGATAGTAGTATCTACTCAAGTATGTGAAGCTGGCCTAGACATTAGTGCCGATTTGCTGATTACAGAATGTGCTCCCGCGGATGCCTTGGTTCAAAGGACGGGTCGATGTGCACGGTGGGAAGACAATGAAGGAGATGTTTATATCTTCAAAAGCGAGTCGCATCTTCCATATGAAGAAGAAGCAATGAACCTGACTTGGTCATATTTGCAAGAGAACAAAAACCTTGATTTCTCAGAATGGATTCAGACAATGGAGTTCGTCGACAGGCTTCCGTATACCGCAGATGAAATTGCCGCACGAGAATCTCTAGATGAGTTATATGATGCTACCCTTTACGCAGAATCTCGACCTAGCATGCTCTCGGCAAGGGAAGATGCCTTCATTTCAGTTAGCCTCAGTGAGCAAATTACACCACAAAGTTTGATCAACGTTCCCTACAGCATAGCAGACGATGAGAAATTTAAAAAGGAAGTGCTGATTATCAAACGCGGCGGTTTTCTTAATTGGGATTTTGTGCAAAAAGAATGGGTTGAACGAAGATACATTGCACCATATGGCATCTATCTGGCTAACTCGAAGAATTATGATTGCGAAAAAGGATTACACTGGTGATTATATGCTTTCGTCTAAGGATGAAGCATTTGAAGAGCATGTGAGAAATGCTTGGAATGTAAGGGAAAGACTAAGAAACAGAACAATGCCTTGTCTAACGCGATTGTTCCAAGAAAGCCCTGCCACGCTAGATGACTGGGCCAAAGATCTTCTTATTTGCCATGATGTCGGAAAACTTACGAGAAGATGGCAAGATGAAATTCGCAAGCCCACGCCTCGTCTTCCCCCTCACTCTTCTATCGGTGCTGCATTCTTGTGGAAAATATCAGAAAATGAGGAGGAATTGAAAAACGTCAGGTTGGCCTCTACCTTCGCGATTCTAATTCATCATATCGACAAGGGGATAATTGGCGACAATACTGAAAGACCGCACATCCAATTGATACTATATCGCTTAGTCAACGATGATGGGTCTATCAGATGGCATCAAGATGCTGAGAGATTTCTTTCAAATTTGTCTAAGGTCATGGGAAGAGAGCCCGTTTTTCTTAGGAGTTTGCGACTTGAAGACGTAGAGGCGATGGCAGAGGACTTGAGAATATGGTCTAGAGGAGTCGGAATTATGGAGAGACATAGACATAGAATTATGGCCTCTTCTCTGCATCATATACTCAAGATGTGTGATTTGAGAGCTGCTGCAAATCGTGTAGAACTGAGGGATACTGCAATTTCGCCACTTGTTATTAAGTTTGTAGAAGGAGGATTATTATGATAACTCTATACACTCCTTTAACTGGATTTGAAGATGCAGAAGCCAAGATAGCTTACGGTCTGGCACGAGTTGCACTTGAACTCCCTGAATCGCGTTTTACAATTACTCCTCAACATGGATACTACCGAATTAACATAGAATCGCACAATAACGAAGAACAGAAATTAGACGAAGCGTTCAGCTTACTTTGTTCTCGTGCATTATCCTCTCAGAGTCGTTACATGGCACCGGGAATCTCTGCAAAATACAGAAAGAACTATATGGAACGAGTAGCAAAAATTGCAAAAAACAAATGCGTTATTTCTCTTGTGAAACTATATGGCAACATTCCTCCCTTTGAAAATGAAGTTTTTGGGATTAGATGCAGACATAAGGAAATTGAAGCGTTTGGGGGGAAGGAAGGCGGTTTTATTCTCGGATTCTCGGGGCATGTTGGCAAACCATATGGAAGAGGCAAGGTTTCTGTTAGAAAAAACCTGGGAATCTGTGCAGTATGCGGTACTCTCTTACTGTTAGGCAATCAATCATGCTCCATCGAACTGAGAGTGGGAAAAAAGCAAGTTACTTTTCTGCCAATTCTACTTCGCGAGTTTTCTCTTGAACAATTCGATTATCTGTTAAGTTCAGTGAAGACGTTTCCTCTTGCAAGGCTCGACGATATGCCAAGTGAAGTAACGCCCCTAGTAATTATGGCCATGCATCCACATCTTACTTCTGCTCTTTCTTCATCAGAATTTGCAGTGCAAGTCCACGGATTTGAACAACAGAAAGGGTCATGGACGACCAGAGGATCAAAAATATTTCAGATATCCTCCTTGGTAAAGTTTCTCCATCGAAGACCGTTTAACCAAGCAACTGTAAATCGACTGATTAAGCCACCATGTATGGATGCCCTAAGTCAACTTTTCAATGCGCTTACAGCTCAAGTCGAAAGTTCAAGAAGAACCCATAGTCAAAACTTTGCTAGATCCTACATTAGAGACACTAAGCAACTTTTATATCGTAAGACTGTTGAAGACTTGATAGTAGGGGTGAGTGGAGTGAATGAAACTCTGGTGAGGAAAGACAGCATTATCAGCGTGGCAAGGATGCTTAACTACTTCGTGAGAGACAAGAATTATGGCTACGTAGACAGCCTTCGTAATGTTAGAGATATACTTTCATTTGAAGATATTTTGGTGAAAGCATTGAGGTCGGCTCAGACCAAAAAAGCAGCTGGAGAAGCTATTCATATTCCTTCAAGTGCTGATATTCAACAAGTTATAGAGACAGCCGAAAAAGGAAACTTTGATGAAGTCAAACTGAGCATAACGCTTTTATCGCTTTCGTACATAACCAGTTAGAAGTATGAGCGTGGTTAAATGGAACCAAAGCTATGTTCAATAGCATTTGCTGCAAAGTTTGTCTTAAACGTCCATGATTTAAATAATGAGGCGGTTGCTGGCAACGTGGCTGATATAAGGCTAATGGACTTTATTACTAAGGACAATAAAGTCTTCACAGCACCTGCAGTAAGCGGAAGAATGCTGAAACACTTTCATTTGGCACATATGACTGAACTCGAACTCGCCGAGGCTGAACCTAAACTTTGTGATGGATGCAAGGTTGGAGAACCTATAAGACCAGCAAAATTTGATGAAGGAGGAAAATTGAAAGAGCTGCCAGACATTTCTGAGGAGGAAGCAATAGAAAAATGCGTCGTATGCGATACGCATGGCTATCTCGTGGCGCAAGCACAAGCACTCCGAAGGAATTCTAGAGCAATGTTCTCATGGTTGGCGCCAGTACTGAACACAGAATTCACATCTAAACAAGCACTCCATAGTAGAGTATCAAGGCAGATTGTGATGAGAACCAAGACCGAGGAAGAACGCAAAGTGCAAATGTTATTCAGCAAATCCTATGCGAGTGGCCTCTATGGTTTTGTGTCCGTTGTTGACTTGGCGGGCATCGGATATTCTGAGGGGCAGGCTAAAAAAGTGCTGAAAATAGATGAATGGAAGCGAAGAGCAGGTTCTGCTGTGAAGGCGTACATGCCAATGTTCACTGGTCATATGGGTGCTTCGCTCTCGCATGCTTTGCCTCATACTGAATGTACCGAGCTACTCGGAGTTGTTTCCTTCTCCAAAACTGCAACCATCCCATTCTCTCCAATTTATGAGAATTATGCTGAGAAATACCTAGGTCTATTCCAAGACAAAAACGCCATTAAAGCTTATACATACGGTTTTGACGCAAGGGGAGCGGAACGGAAAGACACAATTGGCGAGATTTTGGGAGAAATTCTTAATCAAATTAGTGACTCGCGCTTCTAACAATGTGTCTATTATGCTAAAACCTTCTGCGGTTTTCTTTGACATTATTCCCTCGTCCTTTTTCTCGATTCGACAGCCTCACTCATTTCAAAGCGCGATAGCCTACCCGCTTCCACCACCGTCCACTCTGAAAGGACTTCTCGCAAATGCCATGTACCAAAATTCTAAGAAAGACCCCCTGAAAACACTGGAAGAAGTTGAATCAAAAATTCTTTCGTGCACAGCATTGAGCCATCATCCACTTTCAATGTCTTCGACAACCGTCCGCCTAAGAGTCTTTGATAAAGGCAAATGGGGTAAAGACGCTTTGCCCAGACAGTTTGCGTTTACTCCCAAAATCTCATGTGCCGCAATAAGTAACGACAGCGATTACGTGAATCATCTTTCGGATGCTCTTCGATCTTCCGTCCTTTATCTTGGTGATAGCGAATCGTTAATAACCGTGCCTGAGGCTAAAGTCGTAGAGGTTGAAGTTGCGAATATGAAACAGGGCAGTGCAGTTGAGTTAAATACTTACGCGCCTGCGGAACTTTTTGACAACATATACGGTGAAGCAACCATTTATTGGGTCTTCGACAACGCGAGTGAACATAAGGCTCAAAGGCAATATGTTTTTCCACTGAAAAATAGAGGAAACATATTTTACCCTTCGATCTTCCGCGGTCAACTGAAAAAAGAAGCCACTCTGCTCAAAGTCACCGATATGAGCATTCTCGCGGCGAGAAATGATCTTCACGAAGCATAATATGTTCGTTTGCCTTGAAAGCTGCGAAGTATGATCTTCTTACTCGTTGTCTAAAGGCGTCTTCAATTACGAGTGCATATCTTCGATGCTGTTTCTTCGTGTTCTTATTTTTTAGGTGCAGTATTTTTTTACTTCGCAGTATCCGCATTTTTCTGGGGAAACCTTTCTGGGCGTAGCTTCGGTTGAAATCATCATTCTAATCTCGTCAACCTCTCTCAGCAAGGTCTTCTTGTCTTCGCCAGTGATCCTGACAAGGCGTAGCCGATGCTGTTTAGCAAAGTAGATTACGCCTCTCGTCACGTTCGTGTTGAACTTGTGGTCGAGAAGCAAAGCGTAGGCGTGCAGCTGTTTCCTGTACTGTCTTTGAACTTCGACCTCATCGGTGTACTTGGTGTCCACAGGCAGATATTCATTTGTCTTCAACTTCAATGCGACATCGACCTGCCCGACTAGCCCGATCTCCGCTGCTTCGATACGGAGCTTCTGGATGACCTCTTCCACTAGTTCCCTCTTGAACCCGTAGATCCGATTCCTCTCCATCATCCTTCTGCGTTCACGATCATGGATATCCTTGCCATACTCCATCTTCCGCCTGGCAACAAATGGAACGCCTAGCACGCGGAGGAAGTAGACTTTCCTTGGGCAGTAGTAGTATTGGACTATGTCGGAGACCGTTACGAGGTCACCATCTGAGGCAGAACCCTTCATAGGCTGTGGCCTCACCTCTCAGATACTTGGCAACATTCCTTGCTTGAAGTAGGATCATGTCGGTCCACCGACGCTTCTCGTCTTCGTACCGTACGTATTCCTCGAAACTCTTGAGTACAGTTCTCAGCAGCAACCTCCTCGTGGCATCGTTCATCCTGCAGACTCCCTCAACCATCTCAAAGTCATTGGCCGAAACAGATCCCTTCGTCACCAAGCTGACAACCGTTTTGTCGATTAACTGCTGCCTGAACTCCTCCATCAGATCAAGAACCATACTCGGTCGACCTGGCCTATCGACATGGAGAAACCCACCGTAAGGATCAAGCCCAGCATAGTGAACAGCCCGCCAGACTTCACCCTCAAGAAGCGCATAGCCATAATTGAAGAGTGCGTTGACCGGATCCTGTGCGTACTGACCTGACCTACCTTTGAATCCGAACTCTACGGGAATGATCTCAGCTATTCCTTCCCAGTATCTCTGCGAGGCCAGTCCCTCCAACCCCATCAACACATCCCTCTTCTGATCAACTGGGCACACAGGTACTTCCTCGACATGCATGATTTGCTCTGCAACCTCTCGGCGTCTGTCAACCAGCCTCTGTGCTATTTCAGGCGCTGAGTCCTTCCGGCTCTTCGCCAAAGTTCCAAGCGTCGCATACTGGTTTCTCATCTTCGCTGATATAAACTGCTTCGCGAGATACCCGCTCCTATTATCTCTGTAGGCGTAGTACTGTTCACGCCTTGTCTTGACGGTCCTCATCTCAGAAGAAGACAGACGGGCTGTTACTTCACCTTTCCAGTTGACTATGACCAAGTCCACACCTCGGGACCCAAGAAGCTCCACGGCATCAAAACTGATGCCTCCCTTGCCTGAAATGACGACTTGCCTAAGGTCTTCAGCGACTGCGTGGTGTAGAACCTTTCCCTTTTCCTTGACTAGAATCCGGTCTCCCTTTTGGGTGACGAATTTGCCAAACCCGTCAACTACCAGCCGCTTCATGCTATGTGCACTCTCCCTTGTACATGCACTCCTCGTAGCAGGTGTTTGGGAAGCCGGGATCTTTTTTCTGAGCGACAATCTCAAGCTTCTTGTCCCGCTCCTCGATCCACCAGCTTCTTAGGTCGTCGTTTATGAAGAAGAGGTCACTGGTGACTGTGAGCTTGCTCTCTCTGAAGCTCACATAGACATTACAGCCCACATCCACAGGAATCTCGTAGACACTTTCGAGAACGATGGCGTAGCCAGTGGGATAAAGCCTATACCAGTCCATGGCTTCGTCTGCAACCTTGAGGTCGAAAACGACATTCCTCAAGTAGTCGTAGCAGTCGATGCCCAGCAAACCCGATAAGCCCAGAAGCTCCCCAGAGATCCGATGGTCAACGAGAAATGGGAGAGCTGTCGCCATTACATCACGCTTAGAAGCATAGGGCTGTCGACTGACACCTTCCACGAAACGGCTCTCGGACATAACCTTGGTGTACTGCCAAGTGCTTCTCGACCGCTCCCTCACAACCTCATCAGTCCTTTCTACGCCTTTCTTCTGGAGAACCGAATTGTACCACTCGTCAAAGCTGAAGGAGCGTCCTTCCATGAAGGCATTCAGCGTCGTACGAACAGTCTCGTGGACAGCAGCCCCAAGGATAACCTTGTAGTTCATGGCTCCATGTGCCTTCCTCACCAAGTTTAAGAAGACATCTCTTCCCGTGGGGCAGTACTTGGAGCATACGGAGTACATTGGTATTCGCACATCATCATAGTAAGGTTTTAGAGGGGTCTTGTGCCAACTCCATCCCCTTAGCTCATCGGAAACACCAATCTCCCTGGCATGTGGAAGAATCTGATTGATAAGTTTCTTATGGTCTATCTCTGAAAGGAAGAACAAGCCTCAGTCTCCTAGCTGACTATTTCTATCTCAGAATCCTCCATGTCTTTTTTGTTCTCCGAGATAATCTTGCAGAGCCTGAGGCATCTGTCACAAAGCGGAACAATGTAAATGCTGTCCCGCTCACTACTCAGGTATTTGCCTACTTCTTTTGATATGACGAAGCGATCATGAGAATTCACTTCACCAAGGAGACCGCTGTACTGGATACTGCGTAGACCAGAGTCTCTCAAGTGCTCCCGAAGCTTAGATCGCTTATCGTCATCGGAAATGTCATAGATCACAAGGGTCCTCACCAAAAATCACCATCCGTAAAGCCGACTCACACCCACCTAAACCTTTGCCATGAAGTCAAACATAAAAGGGAAGTACACTTCGAACTAACTGTTAAATGTGAAGATTCTTATATACCCAATCCCGATTTTCCGATCTTCACAAAGAAATGAGTCGCAAGACTGTATAACAAGAGATTTAAGCAAAAACCGCCAAGATTTAACCGCTGTCGCAACGAGGTAATCCCAATAAAGGGAATTGAAAGTGCCATA
>Ga0315314_1002644_pt1 | contig 14648 bp, 13 predicted proteins | sample TDP9_MG_FD_203631 | JGI IMG/M metagenome (GOLD analysis project Ga0315314, IMG submission 203631) | Freshwater sediment microbial communities from Lake Towuti, South Sulawesi, Indonesia - TDP9 | ecosystem: Environmental > Aquatic > Freshwater > Lake > Sediment | place: Indonesia: South Sulawesi...
ATAAGCCTCTAGTGCCTGTGAATCATGCCATAGGGCACATTGAATTAGCGATAATGCTGACTGGAGCAAAAGATCCTATAGTACTATTGGTTTCTGGTGGCCATACCCTCATCACAGCCTTCTCTCTTGGAAGATGGAGAATATTTGGAGAGACTCTCGATCTTACTGTTGGGCAACTATTAGATCAATTTGGGAGAGAGACTGGTTTCAGCTCTCCGTCAGGACAAAGGATAGAGGAGTTAGCAAAGAGATCGTCTAGATACTTGTCTTTACCATACACTGTCAAAGGCAACGATGTCTCCTTTTCCGGCATATTGACGTCTGCAAAAAAATTGTTTCATAAAGGTAAAGACTTGGAGAGTTTATGCTTTTCAATTCAAGAGATTGCCTTTGCTATGCTGGCTGAAGTCACTGAGAGAGCGCTTGCCTTCACTGAAAAGAAAGAAGTTTTATTGACCGGTGGTGTAGCTGCCAACAAAAGGCTACAAGAGATGCTGATCGAGGTTAGCAAGAGGCATGATGCGAACTTCTTTGTAGTGCCAAAGGAGTACAGCGGAGATTGTGGTGCTCAAATCGCTTGGACAGGTTTATTGGCTCGCTCAGCAAACATTTCTGTAGATGTTGAGAAGAGTTTTGTAAAGCAGTCTTGGAGGCTAGATAAAGTTGATACACCTTGGCGCTTATAAAATGGAGAGATTGATAAGGAAAGGGGCAGAAGCAGATATTTATCTTGGAAAGTGGTTTGGGAGATATGCTATTCTAAAGATAAGAAAGCCAAAGCCATATATGCAGCCTGAATTAGATGCTGAAATAAGAAAGAGAAGGACTTTACATGAGGCATCTTTTTTGATCGATGCAAGAAAGGTAGGAATACCAACACCTTTAGTGTACTTCATCGATCCAAATAAGGCGGAGATAGTTATGCAATATATCAAAGGTATAAGGCTTAAAGAAATGATCTATGACAAAAAGACGAATGATATTAACGCTTTGTACTTAGAGGTTGGAAGATGTATAGCAAGGCTTCATAAAAACAATATAATCCATGGCGACTTGACTACTTCCAACTTTCTAGTTTTTAAGAATAGATTGGTTTTCATAGATTTTGGGCTAGCATTCTTTTCTCAAAGGCTGGAGGATATGGCTGTAGATTTGCATTTAATAAAAGGAGTCTTGAAAAGCGCCCACAGCGAAGTTGCTGATGAAGCCTTTAATAAGATTCTAAAGGGCTATTCGGAGATTACTGGAATGAAAATGATAAAAGAATTAGTCAGAAAGATGAGAGAGATCGAAAGAAGAGGTAGGTACGCTCGTGTCGAGTAGATTATTATATTTTGCGACGAGCAACAAGCACAAATTCGATGAGGCTAAAGATGTTCTTAAAAATTATAATATTAGGTTGAAAATGATAAAGGAGAAGGTTGAGGAGATTCAAAGTGATGATTTAAGGGAGATAGCCCTTCATGCTTTGTCTAGGGCTTTAATGATTGATAAATCTCCCATGATAGTCGAGGATGCTGGATTATTCATAAATGTATTGAACGGCTTCCCTGGACCTTATTCATCTTATGTTCATAGCACCTTGGGAATCGATGGTATCATTAAGCTCATGAGCGGTAAAGATGATAGGGAGGCTGAATTCAGATCAGTTGTTGCCTTTAGCGACTCTTCAGTAACGAAGACTTTTCAAGGCGTGGTGAGAGGAATGATCTCAATACAACCTAAAGGCAAATCAGGTTTTGGATTCGATTCTATATTTATACCAAAGGGCTCAGAGAAGACGTTTTCAGAGATGTCTTTAGAGGATAAGAATAGATATTCACATAGGGCTATTGCCTTGAAAAAGTTTGCGAGATGGCATGTGAAATTCATAAATAAGTCTAAGAAGAATTGATATAAAATAGCGAAATCTTTATGTGTAATGCTTAATCTCCCCTTATAGATAATATCGTTGACTCGTATTCATTCACATAGAAGAGGAAAGTCTCATTCCATGCGCCCCACATCAAGGCGCACCCCTACATGGTCAACTTATAGCACAGATGAGATTGTGACTCAGATAGTCAAGATGGCTAAGGATGGCTTGACTCCTAGTGAGATTGGTATAAAATTGAGAGATGAGTACAACATACCTTTGGTTAAGCCTATATTGGGAAAGTCGGTTTCAGAAGTTCTAGAGGAGAACGGCTTAAGATCTTCTCTCCCTGAGGAGCTTGATAGATTGATAAAGAAGGCTAAGATATTACAAGAGCATCTTAAAGCCCATAAGGGTGATAGGAAGAACGTTAGATCGTTAGAATTGATCGAGGCAAAGATTCACAGACTATCAAAGCATTACAAATCTAAGGGATTATTGCCAGAAGATTGGAAATACTCTGCAGTGATAGCTCAATTGATGTAAAGTTGAGAACATGGGTAAAATTGAAGAGTTATTCAAGAAGGCAAAGAGCATTAGTGAAGTTATCGATCAGAAGGTAAGAGAAAAGAAGAATATGATCATAGTCGGTCATCTTGATGCGGATGGTATTGCCTCTGCAAGCATAGTAGCTAAAGCGATATTAAGAAAGAAGGGGCGCTTTGTTGTAAGAATTACTAACAGTTTAAAGTTAAAAACTATTTATGAGTTAAAGGGAGAAAATTATGATTTTTACATATTCTGTGAATTGGGAGCAGGGATGGGAAGGCAGATGAAAGAAGCCCTTGGCGATAGATGGATTGCCATAGATCATCACCAAATAGGCGAAGATGAGAAGAGTATCGATAATATCATCAACTCATGGCAATTCGATGTAGATGGTACAAAAGAGATCAGTGCTGCTGGCATGAGTTACATAATAGCTTCAAAGATGGATAAAAATAACATAGACTTATCATGCTTGGCAATAATTGGTGCTCTTGGAGATAGGCAGGATCAAGGAGAAGAAAGATCCATGATAGGGCTAAATGAGACCATTGTGAAGGATGCCATTGAGAGCGGATGCTTGAAAGTTACAAAAGATCTGATGTTCTATGGAAGAGAGACGAAGCCCATACATGAAGCCATAGCTTCCACAACCACGCCCTTTATACCAGGATTGACAGGGAATAGAGATTCTTGCCTCGCTACTCTTACATCATCTGGCATAAGGCTTAAGGAAGGAGCAAGATGGAAGACTATAGCTGAACTATCAGATGAAGAGAAGAAGAAGGTTGTTGAAGCTATCATACCTTATCTAGCTTTAGCCCCTACTGCCACAGACAAAGTGAAAGAACTGATAGGGAATATCTATACTTTGGAGAAAGAAGATGAGCATACTTCTTTAAGGGATGGTAGAGAGTTCGCCACTTTGTTGAATGCTTGTGGAAGAATGGGGAAGGGAGGAGCAGGAATTTCTATCTGTCTAGGGGATAGGAATTTCGCTTTACAAGAAGGTGAAAGGATTTTGGCAGAGTATAGGTATACCCTTAACAACTATGTCCAAACTATTTTGAGTGATGAAAGTAAAGTTGTTGAAGAGAAATGGTCCTTCATGATAATTGGTGACGGTTTAGTAGACGAAAAAATGCTAGGCGCTATATCTTCAATACTAAGCGGAATTGCAAAGTTTGAGGGAAAGGCTCTTTTCGTTAGGACTATTACAGATGACGGTAGCATAAGCTTTTCAGCAAGGAAGACCAAAGGCTGTAGGCCCTCTTTAAACCTAGGATCAATCATGGCCGAAGCTAGCAAATTCGATGGAGTTGGAGGGGGGCATGATGTAGCCGCTGGAGCCAGGGTTCCTTCTCAAAGACTAAATGAATTCTTAAAAGTTATAGAAGAAAGGTTGAGGGAAGCAAATGAAGGTAAAGGTCAAAATATTAATTGACTTCAAGAGCGATAAAGAAGCAAGGGTTATTTATAGCTCTCTCAAGCCTGATAATATAGACTTGCCTAAGGGATTAGACATAGATATGAGCACTGATAAGAAGCTTTTGATCGTAGATTTCTCCTCAATCGGTAAGTTAGAAACGCTGATCTCAACGATAGACGATCTTTTAACATGCTGCCAAGCTTCTGTTAACACACTAAAAGAGATTGAACCGATCGGATAGAGGCAAAATGATTTTATGCGATCGACTTATATGAAACTTTGAATTCACATATGTAAAAAGATTTGATCGGTGTAGGATCATGTTAGATATAAAATTCATTCGTGAGAATCAGGATTTGATTAGAGAGATGCTAAGGATGAGGAACATGGATATACCTTTAGAAGATTTAATCAATTATGATAAAGAGAGGAGAGAACTCATAACTATGGCTCAAAAGCTAAAGCATAAGAAAAATTTGGTGTCTTTAAAGATTGCAGAGCTCAAGAGAGAGAACAAGAATGTACAGAAGGAGATAGAGGAGATGAAGAAAATTTCAGATGAGATTTCTATGGCTGATGAAAGAATCAAGGAGTTAGAGCTAAAGATTCAAGAGATTATGATGATCATACCAAACATACCTGATAAGACAGTTCCACCTGGGAAGGATGAGAATGATAACGTTGAGATAAGAAGATGGGGAGAATTGCCAAGCTTTGATTTTCAGCCTAAAGATCATATCGACCTTGGGCTTAATTTAGAATTGATAGATGTAGAAAGGGCAGCAAAGGTGGCTGGTGCAAGGTTCTACTATTTGAGAGGGGATTTGGTCTTGCTTAATCTTGCTCTTATCAGATTTGGCTTAGAATTCATGAGAAAGAAGGGCTTTACAATAATACAAACACCATATATGCTTCGAAGAGAGGTCGTGGCTGGTTGTGTTGCTCTATCTGATTTTGAAGATGCCATCTATAAGATTGAAGAAGAGGACCTTTACCTCTTGGCTACTTCTGAGCATGCCATAGCTGGCCTTCATAAAGATGAAATTCTTAATGGAAAGCAATTACCTCTAAAGTATGCTGGAATAAGCCCTTGCTATAGAAAAGAAGCAGGGGCTCATGGTAGGGATACAAAAGGAATCTTTAGAGTTCATCAATTCGAGAAAGTAGAGCAATTTGTATTCTCAAGACCAGAAGATTCATGGAAAGAGCATGGGTTGTTGATAAAAAACGCTGAGGAAATATTCCAATTACTCAAAATACCTTACAGAATAATGAACGTATGTATAGGCGATCTTGGAACTGTTGCTGCAAAGAAATATGATTTGGAAGCTTGGTTGCCAGGTCAAGGAAAGTATAGAGAGATGGTAAGTTGCTCCAATTGCTTAAACTACCAAGCAAGAAGGCTGAACATAAAGTATAGAGATAAGCCCAACGAGAAGCCAAAGTTTGTTCACACATTGAACAGCACTGCTATAGCAACTGAAAGAGCTTTGATAGCAATAATGGAGAACTATCAAGAGAAGGATGGTTCTATAAGGATACCTGAAGTCCTTAGACCTTACATGAGTGGATTAGAAGTGATAGAAAGGGATTAGGCTCTGCATTGAAATTTTAGTGTCAAACCTTAAGGTAAATGTTTTATTTCAATATAATGTTAAGATTTATGAGGCACTACTTTAACATTGTTAAGCTTTTAACTAATGGTAAAGATCTTATCTCGTCGATAGCTTTTGCTGGTATCTTGCCGTCTATTACAAGAGTTAAACAAGGCTCAGGGACTAGATCAGGATCGTCGGCCAAGGCTTGCCTCACGACCAAGTTATATTTTGCTACAATACTGGTTACGCTAGCTATAACTCCTGGCCTGTGAGGGTCTGATCTTATAACTAAAACGCTATAATCAAGGATCTTTGCTACCTCAACCAGACTTGCTCCAACAGGCCTTATTCTTGTGAATATCTCACGTAGCTCTGAATTATCTAGAATTTGTTTAGTTGTGCTCCTTACAACTCTCCTATCAACACCAACCGCTCTAGCAATTGCTGTATCGTCAATTTCTGCATCGCCCACATAAAGTTTACTATTCTCATCTATCCTCACACCTAACTCTATCATCTTCCTTACCACATTCAACCTTCCTTTCTGCTTTTTGAATCTTGTTTGAATCTTTTTCCACAAATCTAAACAGATATATTCATGATTGCATTTAAAAATACCTATTTTATCATGAGGAGAATTAAAGAAATCTCAAATTGAAATTGTTGAATGTATGTGCATAGCTCTCTTTAAGTATCAAAGCCAAAAACTCATTTCCTAGTCTTACCATTAAACTATAAAATTTCAAATCACTAGTCTTATGAACAAAAATCAAGATTAGAGTCAAAGAGCTATGCTCAAAACAGGGAAAGCCACATGTAATAGAGAATTCACAGTCATTTATTCAAAAAACAAGGATAGTCAAATTCGCATTTATGTTGAGTTAACATAATTGTTTAAAGAAGTTGACCATTTATTACATATCTATTCATGCAAGAATAATGTCGGAAATGAGCATTTTAAGTAGGATAAGAAGTTGGTTTGGTGGGGCGAAGAATGTATCGGTAGCGCCAGCCATAACCAAAAGTCGTGCAGTAGAGGAAGCCAACCAAGATACAAAGGCAAAAGAGCTTGCAGAGGCCATAAAGGTTGCCCATGAGGAGCGGTCTCAATCATCAAACGTAGAACAGGTAGCCATTCAACCCGAAAATATTACGCCCAATATTCAGCCTGAGAGTAACCTACCATCTGTCCAGAATGAGGTTACTATATCTCATGACAATCCGCCAGTTCAATACGATAGCCCAGCCATTGATGCGCCAACTAGCGTATTATTGGTACCCCAAGATGCCTCCAATGTAGTTCAGTCAACTCCCTCGGAGCTCATGAATATTCAAACCGAAAGCGTTCCATCCCATGCTCAACCTGAAGGCATCACGTCATCCATTCAAATTGAGGATACGCCGTCCTATGACAACACACCTGCTCAATTCGATAGCCCACCCGTTACTACGTATGAGGTAACAAATACTGCCCAAATCGATAACATGTCTACCCAACCTCAGCCTAAACAAAAATCAAAAAGAACGAGAAGATCTACAGGATCAAGATCAAGGCCAAGGAAGAAATCAAAAAGTGCCAACCCTGAGGTTTTGCCAGACTAGCTATCTCACCGAAAAGAATCCACATAGAGAAAGGAGATTGTGTGACTAGGTTAGGTTACCTTCTCTTTGAATTCTGAAAAAACTCGGTAGACAGCTTCAGACCAACCTTTATAATCTTCCTCTTCAGGGTAATCCCTGTAGAGCTTCTTGACCTTCTTCATGTAGCTAGCCACAGTCGTCAAATGAAGAAGTATGCTGGGTCTTCTAACACCTCTAATAATCCTTCCAGCCTTCTCCCTCACCGATAGATCCCCACGACCGTAGCTGAGCCTTGTTAGATCTGATTCTGTTATTAATTTCCTCTCCATGCCGAACTCCAAATCATCGTTACTCAACTCTTGTAAGAAGATTCTTAAGATCTCTAAGCCAGCAGCCTTCATGCCATAAGCTTTTACGTATTCTTTGTTAGCTCTCCATAAAGCCTTTTTTGGATCTTCTTCGCTCAAGCTCTCTACAGCGACTCTTCCAGCTATTCTTCCTGATAACATGGATGGCCCTATACCACCAGCATGCATGGGGTTCGCTGTAAAGCCGGAGTCTCCAGCAAACATAACTCCAAAAGCCACTAAAGAGTGAAGAGACCTTCTAGTTGGTGCGACTCCGCCACCTGCATCTATAATCTTTGAGTCTTCAAGGATGGGAAGGCTTGATAGATTCTCTTTAAAAAGGCTCTTCGGATCATTTCCACGACCTCCTTGAACTCCTATACCTATATTTACTAAATCTTCGCCTTGAGGAAAGAACCACCAATAACCTCCTGGAGCTATCCTTGTATCCAAGTAAATTTTGGCTGAACTTGGATTGTTTATGCTCCTCTTTAACTTCCTTACTTCTCTGTAACATATAGCAACATCTCTCCATTCTGGTTCCTTCACAAGACCATGAAAATCAGGTAAGGCTCTTCTTATGACTCCAGTCCAGCCACTAGCATCTACAACTACTTTACATGAAAAGGATTGAATTTCTCCAGTTTTATTATCTAAAGCTTTAACGCCTACGACCCTTCCTTTTTCTATTATAGGGGAGGTTACCTTTGTATTTGGTTTCAGCTCTACACCTTTATCTAAGGCTTGATCTAAAAGCCAACGACCAAACTCGTACCTATTTAGAGCGTAGCCCTCCCCTTCAACCTTATAGCTATAATTGCCTGATGGAGAGCAGACAACTATGGAATTAATCTTACTTCTTACGGCGTTACTCGGAGGATTTTTTAGATGAACACTCTTAAAGTGATGGGATCCTATAGCATCCCCACAGACTTTCTTACCTATTTCCTTAAAATCCTTGCAATCTAGCATTAAGACTTTTGAGCCATGCTCAGCACTCGTCATGCCTGCAAGACATCCAGCACTCCCAGCGCCTACAATTATGATATCATATCTTTGCAAGTTTTACACCGAGTCCATTATAGAGAGTCGTCTAAAGCATTACAAATACTCATAGATAATTGTTTTGCAATTTAAAAGCTAAGAATAGAAATAAAAAAATTATGAGTGAGGACTAAGGTCAGTCTTCACCAGCGCCAGGCATCCCCTCTTCTGGTGGCCTACCCGGCCTTGCTCCAGTCTCTCTCATCTTGCCAGAAGCTATGACATCATCGATTCTAAGTATCATGCAGGCGGCTTCTGTTGCTGACTTTACGATCTGCTCCTTTACGACCAATGGTTCATAGATGCCCTTCTCGTAGGTATCTGTAATTCCCCCATCGAAGACACCGATACCAGCCCAGACCATGCCCTGACCGTGCTTTGCCCTTAGCTCCACTTGAGCGTCTATAGGATCAAGCCCTGCATTTTCGGCCAATGTCAACGGTATTACCTCTAAGGCTTCTGCAAATTTTTGAACAGCCAATTGCTCTCTTCCAGAAAGAGTGTGAGACCATTCCCTTAGTTCGTGGGCAATGTGAGCTTCAGGTGCTCCACCACCTGCAACTATAGCCGGCTTCTGCATTACATCCCTCGTTACGCAAAGGGCATCATGCAAAGACCTCTCTGCTTCATCGACGATTCTCTGAGTTCCACCTCTTACCAAGATCGTTACAGCCTTTGGATTCTTGCAACCTTCTATGAAGACCCACTTGTCCTCCTCTATCTTTCTCTCTTCAACTAGCTCAGCAAACCCTAGATCACCAGCCGATAAATCCTCAAGGTTCGTTACTACTCTGCCTCCACTAGCCTTTGCCAGCTTGTCCATATCACTCTGCTTAGCTCTTCTCATAGCCATTATTCCTGCCTTTGCAAGATAGTGCTGGGCTATATCATCGATGCCTTTTTGGCATATTAGTACATTGGCTCCCACGTCAGCAATTTTGTCCACCATAGTCTTTAGCATGCGGTTCTCTTCCTCTAAGAATAGCTTTATTTGCTCAGGGTTGTTTATGTTGATCTTGGCATCGAACTCTGTCTTCTCTATCTCAAGGGGGGCATTGACAAGGGCTATCTTAGCGTTCTTGATTCTCTTAGGCATTCCTGCATGGACGACTTCCTTGTCTATCACTAGACCTCTTATCAGCTTGGTTTCAGCTAGAGACGCTCCCGCCTTTTTCTCTACTTTGACATCATCTATATCAACCTTGTAGCTTCCGTCTGCCTTCTCAGCGACTTGAAGAAGGCCATCGACCACTACTTCTGCCAAAATCCCACTATCTTGAGAGACCATTTTCGTCTCCATGCTGGTCTTGGCTATCTTAACTAACCAATCTTTCTTATCTGGCGGCACTTCAATTGCTATCTTTTTGAGAAAGTTTAAAGCTTGATCAGATGCTTTTCTGTAACCATCGACTATAACTGTAGGATGGACATCCTTATTGATGAGCTCTTCTGCTCTTTCCAAAAGAGCACCTGCAAGGACTACCGCTGAAGTTGTACCGTCTCCAACTTCATTATCAGTAGTCTTGGCAATCTCCACCATCATCTTTGCAGAAGGATGCTGGACATCGATCTCTTTTAGTATAGTCGCTCCGTCGTTTGTTATAGTAACGTCTCCTAGAGTATCAACGAGCATCTTGTCCATGCCTCTTGGTCCTAAGGAGCTCCTTACTACCTCTGCTATCAGCTTAGCCGCCATTATGTTGTTCCTTTGAGCATCTCTACCACGAGTCTGCGTGGAACCTTCTTTGAGGATAAGGATTGGCTGACCGGTTGATGTAACTGCTGGAACTGCTGTTGCCATTAAATCACCCCATATCTAATATATCGATAAATTTTCTTTACTTTTAAATCTTACTCTCAAATTATCACATCATCCTAAAGCCTTAGTTATTGTAACATTTTTTATGAGCATAGAAGGAGCAAGGGTTGGGATGGATACTTCCCACCATTCAATCCATCTTCTCTCCTTAGATATGGCTATGATATTTGCTAATTGTCTTGGAAAGCTATCGCTAATTCTGAGCCCTGCAATTGGGTGCTTTATCTTTCCGTTCTCGATAAGAAAGGCTGCATCCCTTGGTATGGTTGAATACTCGCCAGTTCTCATATTCTGAAACCTTGTGTACCAATTGTTCGTCACCATCATGCCCCTTTTAACCTCCTTTATGATATCATCTGTGCTCATATCTCCAGAGTCTACTACAAGGTTCCAAGGATGAGGGTCTATTATCCCTGCATTGCCTGTTGAAGATGTATTGAACTTCTTTGCTGTAGTGCTATTATGAAGGTAATTTTTTAAAACTCCTTTCTCAATTATTAAATTCTCACAGGTTGGAAAGCCTTCATCATCGAATCCCCTACCTCCAAAGCCTCCTTCTATGACACCATAGTCCCTTAAAGTGAAATTATCCACGCTTACCTTTTGATTAATCTTATCAGTTAAGAAAGATAAACCTGTGTCTACCGTAAATGCTGAGGCAAAGGATCCCACGTGCTGGATTATATCTGCAGTCACGGTTGGTAATGTAATAAGATCATAGATGCCTTCTTCCCAAGGATTAGGATTTATGGATGCCTTTGCATACTCTCCTGCCTCTTTGCCCGCTTCATAGGGGTTAAAGTCTTTGAGTCTTGCAGCGCATGATAATCCATGACCGCTTGCCTCTTTGTTAGAAAAAGCCCTTACGTTGAGCAATATCTTAGTTCTCTTATCCTCACCAGTAGCATTGCCTGATGTGAGAATGGCTAAATTTTCTTCCGAAGCCATCAGAGAACCTGAGACTCTATTCGCTCCTGCTTCTAGACCTGCATCTATGGCTTCTTTAACAAATTCTATCAATTTCATCCCATCCTCAACCAATTTCTCATCGTAAATTCCATGTGAAGTGTATTTAGTCTCTATCCTTGGCAATGGTGTGTAATCTGGGCTTGGTGATAATTCTTCACAAGCTTTTATCAAGTTTAAAGTGAATTCTTTGATCTCTTTTATGCTTGGATTGGATGTAGAGCCCATTATCCTCTTATTATCCTTAGCCAAATAAAGGAAGAGCTCCAAGTTCTTTATGTTCTTATTAACAGTAATAGAGTTGTTGCTGAACCTGATCATATTTTCATTCGTTTTAGAGCATATGGATGATATGTCTGTTGCTCCAAGCTTCAATGCCTCTTTTAGAGCTAAATCAACCAATTCAATTATCTCCATTTATCTCTCCCCCAATCTAATAGCCCTGAGCCTTATATTTGGCCCCCCAGTCCAAACTGGAATTCCTTGCATAGGGTCTCCTTTACCACAAGTTGCAGCCACAAATTCAACCTCTTTGCTCCTTGCATCAACGCTACTCCATAGCTTAGGAGTCGTTATCTCTAGAACAGGATTCCTTACCATATTTTTTATCTCTCCTTTCTCTATCAAGTAAGCTTCAAGGCCAACGTATCTTTGATTCAGGCGCTTATCATCGATATTCCACTCCATGAAGGATTTTATGTAAACACCGAGCTCGATATCCTCAAAAAGCTCCTCTAAAGAATGATCGCCAGGCTCAACGAAGGTATTTGCCATCCTTACAATAGGCTCTCTGTCATACCTTGTAGCCCTTGATGAACCATTGCTTGAAATTTTAAATTCATAGGCTGTTGCTCTATTATGCAAGAATTCACTAATTATTCCTGCCTCTATCAACCTCCTCTTCCTAGCAGGAACTCCTTCATCATCGTAAAGGTAAAAGCCATTAGAATTTGGGATAGTAGGATCGTCACTCACATAGGCCTCTTTGCTTCCAATCTTAAGGTTAAGATCATTGGGCTTAAGGTAAGATTCTCCTGCCTGAGCTGCCTCTCTTCCAAGAATTCTATCAGCTTCTCCAGGATGACCTGCTGACTCGTGGGCTATTATGCCACTGACTTGAGGACCAAGAATTACATCTACTATTTCTTTTGGTGGCTTTTGCTCATTCTTAACAGCGAAAGAAAGATTCTCAGCCTCCTTTTGTATATACTCAAAAATCTTCAATCTCTCAATCACCTCCCATCCACCACTCTCTCCAAGCTGAGAATAGCCTGAAGGTATAGTTATGGTGGTTGTCTTGCCTTTGTAAGAGGTTGTAATATAACTATGGAAACCTACCTTTGGCACTCTACTCCTTATCATTACTCCATCGCTATTCATGTAAAACTTTTCTTCAAGAAGAGTTGAAGATACCAACAATCTATTAGGAAAAGCAACATCAGCCTTTCCATCCTTTATAAGATGATCTACATCCTTCAGCAAACCGAAAAGGTCATCAAAGCCAATGTTCTCTATGCTTTTTTTCTCCTCTACCTTCCAATCAACTTTGATCGATTTTTCTTTGCTCAGAAGAACTTTATGCTTTAAGAGTGGTAATGATGCTTTAGCCCTTTTTACAGCGCTCTCAACGATATTTTTTATGTTCTTTTTTGATATATCATTGGTAGCAAAGAAGGCTAGAGAGCCAGAATGAATTACTCTTATACCTATGCCATAAGCATCTCCTATTACAGCTGGCTCTGGAGCTCCATTCCTTAATAGACAGCCTAACTCTTTTGTTCTATGCAACCTAGCCTCTGCATAATCTGCACCAAGCCTTTGGGCAAGGTCTATAGCGAATAGTAATAAGTCTTCATCCAAATTAATCACTTTTTAGACTATTGTAATGTTTTACTTATATTATTTTTTGATTAGTCTTCTAAGCATCACCTAGAGACCGTTCGTGGCTAAGTGAGATTAGTTAAAATAAAGATTTTTATATAACATATGTTATTTAAAATACCAATAATCTTCGAGGAAAGTTAGATGAGTCTTTGGAATGATAATGTAGAAAGGGAGCACATAAAGAAGCTAATGCTGTTACTGGAACAGTTGTGCCCTGCTTGGAAGAGCGTAGGCATGATATTGGCAGAAAGAGCACTAGTACAGATAGGAGCAAAGCAACTAGAAGAAGGATTAGAGAAGATGAGAAAAGAAAAAGAAGTTATAGAAAGAATATACTCTTAACTAGAACTATCTTCTTCAATAAAAGCTTCACGAACTAACTGTTCTATGTGTTCGTTAATAAACTCCTTAAATTCGAGAATTTTTGTAATCTTTTGTGGTTATTTCTTTTTGATGTCTCTCATATCTTCCTTAACTTAATGACTCTTTTCCTACAAGCTTTCAAGATAGGGTTTACACTAAAATCTAAGAAGTCTTTTGATGAGTTGATAATAGATTATTATATATCTCTATCTTATCTATAAATCACCTATGACTTCAGATTGCTACATTACTCTATTCGGAGGGGTAGGGAAGATAGGTGGGAACTCCATACTCTTAGAAGACAAAGAATCTATGATTCTTTTTGACTTAGGTAAGGACTTTGATAGGTATAGAAAGTTCTTTCAATTCCCCTTCACAATGCCCACAAAATCGGTCCAGAAAGAATTGATAAAGACTTGTCTATTGCCAGAGATAAAGACATCGAAGAGGCAAAAATTGCCTTTATACGTTGATTATGAAGGGACAGAGATAATAGAACCAAGCATCAGTTGCCCCTTACAGCATGTATTCGTCTCTCATCCTCATCTCGATCACTCTGGCTTCATTACTCTCCTTAGGAGTGATTTGAATATTCATATGGGATCCATGTCAGAGTTAATATATTCTTCAAACATAGAAACAAAAAAGGATAGAACTTTAGAGAACAAGCTCTACTGGAAATTGCCAAAAAAGGATGAGATCGAACCTAGATTAAAATTCTCAAAGTTTCATGATGGTATGAAGATAGAAGTAGACAAATTAAGAGTTATACCTTATTCGGTGGATCATAGCGTCCCTGGAGCTTATGGTTTTATAACAGAAGGCTCTTCAGCAAGAATTGCATACACGGGCGACTTTAGATTTCATGGACCAGCCCGAAATCTCTCAGAGAAGTTCAAAGACAGACTGAGAGAGGAGAGCTTAGATGTGCTTATAGTGGAAGGTACAAATATGAACTTAGGGCGTATAGATTCTGAAGAAAAGGTTGAAAGAGATGCTCATGAATTAATTGAAAAAGGTTTTAGATTGGGTAATAAATTAGCAATAATAGAGGTTAAATCGAGTGATATAGATAGGATCAACGCCTTCGTAAGGGTTGCAAAGAGCCTTAATAGTATCATAGCCATTACTACCAGAGTCGCTTACATTCTTGATAAGATAAAGCAATCTGGATTAGAAGCAAGATTACAGCATGGCATACCAAAGTTGAGGGATG
>Ga0315314_1002645_pt1 | contig 14645 bp, 11 predicted proteins | sample TDP9_MG_FD_203631 | JGI IMG/M metagenome (GOLD analysis project Ga0315314, IMG submission 203631) | Freshwater sediment microbial communities from Lake Towuti, South Sulawesi, Indonesia - TDP9 | ecosystem: Environmental > Aquatic > Freshwater > Lake > Sediment | place: Indonesia: South Sulawesi...
CTGCGCATATATCTCGTTCGCAATCTTATGGGTCAAGATGTTGTAGATCTTACCGACATGGCTCACCGGATTCTTGCCGGCAGCCGCCTCCGAACACTGCGGTCGATTTAGCGAGATGAGTCCGTTCACTCTGTTTCCTCTCCCTATTTGGCCAGAGTCTCCCTCTTCGGCGCTTGTTCCAAGGACGGTCAGGTAAAGTCCATCGATCCCCCTCCCATGAGAGTCTAACGTGTTCATCTGAACTTCGATCGCTTTGAACTCTTTCTTTCTCTGAACAAATCCTTTCAGCTCCTCAAGTACCTTCTCCTTCTTATCGAAGTACTCGTCCTCGCTTCCAATAAACCGATCCACAAACGCCATGGATACTATTAGGTTCATATCATTCCCTCTCCGGAGTCCCATGACCTTTATATCCTCCCCAGACTCCGGATGCCTTCGCTTAAAACCATCGGAGTTTAGGTACCTTTCAGTTTCTAGGACGGTCCTCTCGGCCCTTGTCAAAGGTGCCCAACCGACCGCAGCCGAAGTATCGTTCGCCCCTAGGATTTTCTCCTTCCTTTTGAAGATGTCTTGTAGAGCGGTGGAACCCGGTTGCAGCTCCACCTGATACTGTACATGCCTCTCCGAGTCAACAAACCTCATGTTGTTCTTGAACCAGTCTTTTGCTGTTTCGATGGCTATTCGGTCAGTGGAGATCTCGATCTCTCCTACTTTGGAGGTGGCGCGGTCGCCGAATATCAGTCGCATAGGCTTCGTGACCGATCCGCCGCCGAACCTTATTTCGACATGCCCCGCTACCAGCATAGCTTTATCGATATTGTGATGCATTATCTGCCCAACCTTCTCCAAGTACTCTTTGCTCAGCCTGACGGAAACCTCATTCATTATACAGTCGCATATCGTATCCGGATGGCCCAAACCCTTACGTTCAATGATCTCCAGCTTCTGTTCTTCAATCGGTGTCTGTTTTAGACTGTTGACATAGATGTTCCTCACGCACATCCGACCTTCTGACCGAGAGTTATACAGCAATCCATCGGAATATATATAACTTTTTATATTTATATTGTATAAAAAATAACCAGAGGTTATTTCCTTGTCAGTTAGAGGCTCCCTCCTCAAGAAAATGAGGGTCGAAGCAGGCCTAACTCAAAGCCAACTGGCCAGACTCATAGGCGTCTCACAGGCCCACATAGCCAAGATAGAAAATGAGAAGGTGGATCCTAGGCTGTCCACCGTTAACAAAATCTTGCAGGTGTTAGCCGAGGGGAGGGGGAAAAAATGCGGAGAGGTCATGGTGAAAGATGTAATCTCCGCGAAGCCTGATGACACGATCCAGAAGGTGAGCGAGCTGATGATGAAGCACGCCATATCTCAGCTACCTGTGATTGAGAATGAGAGGGTTGTGGGCACGATCACTGAAGAGAGCATAATAAGGAATCTAAGCCCAACAGTAGCCGATGAGAGGGTGGAGAAGGTTATGGAGCCGCCACTGCCAACCGTCTCAGACGAGACGAGCATAAGCCTGATCAGGCCGCTGCTGGAGGCCCATCCAGCCGTGCTTGTCACGAGGAAGGGAGAGGTTGTCGGAATAATAACGAGGTCAGATCTCCTTAAAGTCATCCAAAACATCATGTAATACTATGCTGGGGAGGAGACTTTGGAACCTTTCAGATTCGTTCACGTAGCCGACCTTCACTTGGGCTACGAGCAATATAACTTAGACGCAAGAAGGGAAGATTTTCACAGGGCGTTTCAAGAGGTTGTGCAGAGAACGATTGAACTGGAACCCGACTTCATGATCATGGCAGGCGACCTTTTCGAGCATGCTCGGCCCTCAAATTCAATATTGGGGAACGCCATAACAAGCTTTAGAACCCTCAGAGACGCCGGAATCACGGCCCTCGCCGTAGATGGATCCCACGATGGAGCGCCAAACGCCATTACAGGCACAATTCTAAACCCCTTGGATGAAGCTGGGTTGATCTATTATCTGCCGCGGCATAAGGGTGCATCTTGGAAAAACGAGAAGTGTTATGTTTACGGAGTACCAAACTTCAGGACAAGAGGGAGGACAAAGGAGCAACTTCCATCTTTCTATGAGGCTAACAAACCTGAACTAGACCCACAGGTGTTCAACATCTTTGTCTTCCATATGGCCTTGGATGTCCCTAACATAATGAAGAAGCATCCCCAGATGGAAGCTGAGGCATCACCGGATCTTCTTCCTGAGGGATTCAACTACTACGCTGGAGGTCATATCCATAACGCCTTCCAAATACCCTTTAAGGACGGTCTGCTGGCTTACAGCGGCTGCACTGAGACCGTAAGCTACGAAGACGCTACCGTCGGAAAAGGTTTCAACCACGTGAACGTCGACGAGAACGGTAGTGTCCGAATCAACCGCATTACATTGAAATGTCCACGGCCTTTCAGAGTCTTGGATGAAGACTACACAGGACTGATGCCGAGCAAGATAACCGAGTTGGCCGCGCAATCTGTGAGGCGATCCGATGAACCTGGGGTCGTCATAGTACCGGTTTTGAAAGGTGTCTTACCTGCTGAGTCGACTCGTGGGGAGATCGATCTGGCCAAGATCCGAAACGCGGCTGAGAAAGCGCTTGTAGTTCGGCCAATTCTTCAGATGAGGGAGAAGGGAATCCCAGAGGAGGTTATTCGTTCGATATTTGAAGGCCAATCGAAGGATCTCAGGACAAAGGCGTTTGAGTACTTCGTACAGTACTTCTCGCAACGTTATCCGAAGAAGGAGTCCGAGCGCTATGGACGTTTGGCCTTGGATCTGATTCAACCTTTGATCCAGGGCGATGAGGAGAAGGTTAAGGATTTTCTGGAGGCTCTTTGGGGTGAAAATCGGGGCGGTAATCCTCGAGAACGTTAGGTCCCATGCCAAAACAATAATAGAGTTCTCAGATGGATTTAGTTGCCTCGTTGGAGGCCTTGGCCGAGGAAAGTCCAGCATACTCTTGGCGATCGACTTCGCCCTTTTCGGAGACCCCTTGGGAAGGAGCTACGATTACCTCCTTAGGGAGGGAGCCGATATCGGCAGAGTTGCCCTCCGATTCATTGAGAACAAGAGGGACTATACTCTCTGGAGAGCCCTTCGGAGAAGAGATGGACACATAAGTCAGGATATGGAACAACTCAAGCTCTTTGAGGGAGAGAGGCTTATGGCTGAGATGAAGAGCGAAGCTGTAGCCGAGCAGTTGAAGGCGATCACAGGAATCGATCGAGATCTCTTCCGCGAGGTGGTCTGGATGCGGCAGGAACATCTAAAGGAACTATTGGATATGCCTCCCAGCGAACGCCAGAAGAAGATTGACCAGCTCTTCGGTCTTTCAGACTACGAGACTTCATGGACAAATCTCAGGCCAACCCAGAGATGGTACGAAAGTGAAAAGAGCACACTGGAACAAGATCCAGACATCAAGAGAATCGGGGAGCTGCAAGCTCAGTATGACGAATCTGCAAAGAAGTTTTCTTGGAAAACCATTGAGCTAGAAGACCTGAAACGGAACCTTTCCGAGGCAGAGACTAGGCTCAAGAACGCCTCTGCACGAGTTGAGGATCTTGAGGTCCTGAGACGCAAGAACGAAGAACTCGGAAGGAAAGAACGGGACCTTACATCAACAGTAAAGAGCGCAGAAGATGTTTCAGCCAGAATTTCCAAAGAGATTCAGCGTCACGAATCCAGAATCAAGAAGATGGAAGAAGATCTAGAGTCATTGAAGAATCAAGAAGCCGCATCGAAGGCGATGCTTCAGAAGGTCGGATTATCTGCAGACCAAACTTTGCAGCAGATCAGAGAGTATCAAGACATCTTCAGCAGACACGTATCGAGCATACATGGCGAGAGAGACGCGGTGGCTAGGGAGGTCGAAGGCATATCCCAGAAGATTTCGAACTTGGCCGCAGAGAATCGTTGTCCTTTCTGTCTCCAACCCCTATCATCCGAGTATAAAGAGGACTTGGTCACGAGGCTATCTCAGGAAATGGATGACCGAAAGACAAAACTCATCGATCTCGAAAGGAACGCGATGGAACTGGAGTGGACGAGAAGCACTCTAACCTCAACCATTTCAAACCTTCAGACAATACTGGCCAGGATTGAAGACATGGAGAAACAGCTGAAAGATGAGTGCCATCTTCTTTCGAATTTTTCAAAAGAGTTTGAGGATAAACGGCGAGAAGCGGAGGAAGCTAGGAATCTGCTCAAGGCTGTACAGAGAGAGATTACCGAATTTGAGATATCTAAACTCGAGGAGGCACAGCGGCTTCTCATATCGTCTCACTCGGAGTACGCTAAGATCAAGGGTGATTTGCAGACCGTTGAGACTCAGATGAAAGAGATTTCATCGAGGATGGACAGTGTCAAGGAACGCCTAGAGAGCGCTGAACGGAAAGTAGATAGAATGCTAAAAGTAAATAGGATTCTCGAGATCGCGAGGGAGATACGAGGAGCCTACAGAAGTATACAACCCAAGATCAGAAGCGAGTTAGTCGCGTATCTTGAGAGAATCGTCCAGCATGAGCTAGACGAGCTTACGGGGCCTGAAAACGCGCCGCTAAGCATCAAGATCTACGAAGACTACTCACCGTTCATAGTAAGCCCGGATGGTCAGGAACGTAGTGCCTCCAACCTCTCAGGCGGGGAAAGAACCTTTCTTGCATTCGCCTACCGACTCGCCATAGGCCAGTTGATCATGCAGTCCAAGCTTGGACATGGATTAAGCATGCTTCTTCTAGACGAGCCTACCGAAAGCTTGGGTAGGGAAGACGGCTCAATAGAACGCCTAGCCGAGGCGATATCACGCCTAACAACAATCGAGCAAGTCATCGCAGTGACACACAGCGAAGCTTTCGCCGAGAAAGCAGAACACGTGACACGCCTCGAAAAGGAAGACAATACGAGCAACGCTGTGGTTGAAAGATGAACTGGTAAAGACCGGACTCCGAATCTGACCATATCTCAGAGGTCACCCGTTTCCTCTAGCCGGATTGGTGTGAGAAGTTGGCGATAAAGGTTGGATGCTGCGGATATCCAATCTCGATGAAGAGATACCGGGAAATCTTCCGACTGGTCGAGCTGAACACCACCTTCTATCGATACCCAAAATATTCCGCTGTGGAGAAGTGGAGAAGAGAATCCCCCCGTGACTTTGAATTCACAGTGAAGGCAAACCAAGAGATAAGCCATACCTGTCGATTGAACTATGGCTTGGCCGCCCAAGCCGTAGACAAGATGAAAGGGATATGCCGAATTCTACAAGCGCGAATACTACTGATCCAGACGCCTGGATCCTTTGCTCCCGAGGGACTTCGAGATGCCCAAGAATTCTTTAGGAAAGTAGAACGAGAAGGCCTGACCATAGTCTGGGAGACTCGTGGTCCCCGATGGGAGGAAACTGGTGTGCGCAATGAACTTCGCGGGATTATGGAGGATGTTGGTATTTCGCACGTAACTGACCCTTTCAGGGTCATGCCGGCCTACACTGGCACCGTAGCATATTTTCGGCTTCACGGACTTGGAAAACGCATGTATTACTACCAGTACACGGATATCGAGCTTGAAGAACTGTACAGTAAAATCAGATCTTTCGACAGCTTTCACCGCGAAGTCTACGTCCTCTTTAACAACCTTTCCATGTTTCAAGATGCAAGGAGATTCTCACATTTTCTGGAGAGAGGGGAGTTCCCAAATCTGACTGGATATACCGGTTTGGACTCGGTCAAGGTTGTCATTGAGAATGCTGGATATCCCATAACCAAGAGTACGTTGCTGAAGAAGCTCGGATGGCGAGTTGTAGACATAGAGAACGGCAAGCAGGTTAGACTTGAGGAGCTACTCAGTGGTCTGCCTACTAGAAAATATGAGGATGCAGAAGACGTAGTGAAAGAAATAAGGGCGGTCTAGTTTGCTGCCACCTCTCAAGTTCAATTCATTGATTGATAGTCCGTGGCGAGATGTTTTGGCTGTCAGCTTAGAACGAGGGGAAGGGAGCCTTATCTTTCAATACGATTTGTTTCTCTATCAACAAATCCCGACTTGATATCAGTTATTGGCTTCGATATCTTTGCATGTCTCCGTACAAAGAATAGAATTCCTGGGCGAAGTCCTCGCCCAGAAAAAGCGATTAGACATCCGAAATGTCTTCTGCCTAGCCCGCGAATGCCTCCTTGCTCTTCGAATAGGTCGTATCCAAAGGTCTTTCTGGCAAGAAAATTGAAGAATTGAGCATCTACGATCGTGGTTAAGCCTGAATGGCCGATCGCAAAGATGGAAAAGTCGCTTTTTCTATCGGAGTGACAATGTCTTTTCCTAGGGTATATGGTTGCTCTCAGAACAAGTACGGTTCAGAGCCTTCCTGGATTTGCGAGGCACCCCAGAGGCTTCTGATGATCGATTTCCACAAGGGTCATAAACCTTTTTGACTGCTACAGGAAAGTACGAAGTAGGGAATCTAAGAGGACATTGATCCCTTTTCTCTCTTGGTCTCTACAACTCAACGGTATCATGGATATCTCTCCCTAATCCAATTTCCCAGCCAAAGACGAACTGCATGACGCTAAGTAACTTGCAGTTGAGGTTTATATTGTTGGACACATCCTTTGGTGAAAGGTGGCTCTCTTGGTGAAGATGGCGATAATAGACTATGGCCTCGGAAACTTGCGGAGCATCAAAAGAGGTCTAGAGGCTGTCAGGGCAGAGGTCTTCATAACCCATGAGAGAGAAAGGATCACCGACGCAGACGCCATTGTCTTACCAGGTGTGGGGGCGTTTGAGGAGGCGGCAAAGAATCTGGAGCCCTTATCCGAGACGATTCTGGATCAAATCTGGGCGGGAAAACCGCTTCTGGGCGTATGCCTTGGGTTACAACTCCTCTTCACAACGAGCACAGAGGGAGGGCTTCACAAAGGACTAGATGTCTTCAAGGGGCAGGTGATCCAACTTCCTCCCACCGTGAAGGTCCCCCACATCGGTTGGAACAGCCTGAAGTTTGTGAAACCGGACGATCCACTCCTAGAGAATATCCCAGATGGCACATACGTCTACTTCGTCCACTCCTACTATGGTGACGCTGAAGATTCTGGCGACGTCGTGTCGAAAACGTTTCATGGGATAGAATTTTCTTCGGTTGTATCGAAAAGCCATGTTTTCGCTACACAATTTCATCCCGAGAGATCTGGCGAGATCGGCCTGCAAATCCTTAAAAACTTCGTTGAGTATGTCACATCGTAAGATCTGCGGCAAGGGTCGTGATGCTCGCTAAAAGGGTCATACCGTGCCTGGACATGATGAATGGGCGCGTTGTCAAAGGCATCGGGTTCAAGAATCTCCGCGATGCCGGAGACCCAGTGGAACTAGCATCGCATTACTACAAGCACGGCGCCGACGAGATTGTCTTCTTGGACGTAACAGCCTCCTATGAGAACAGGGATATACTCATCGATGTCGTAGAGAGAACAGCCGACTCAATCTTCATACCCTTCACGGTGGGCGGCGGCATACGATCAACCGAAGACATCAGGAGAATCTTATGCTCAGGCGCAGACAAGATCACAATAAACACGGGAGCGGTTAAGGATCCGGATCTCATACAGAAGTCGGCCAGGGTATTTGGTAGCCAATGCATTGTATCCTCCATCGATATCAAACGGGTCTATGTTCGAGGGAAGTCCGAAGTATCAGACAAGACAGTATTAGATACACCTCAAGGCAGATGCTGGTGGGATGTGTACATCTATGGTGGAAGGACACAGACGAACATAGACGCTCTCAATTGGGCTGAGAGGGTTGTCCAGCTCGGCGCCGGGGAGATCGTTGTCTCCTCACTTGACTTTGACGGGACAAAACAAGGTTACGACTTGGTATTCCTTAGAGAACTCTCAGAACGTGTTCCAGTTCCCATAATTGCTAGCAGCGGCGCGGGAACGCCTGAACATATCCTGAAAGCCTTGACAATCGGCAAGGCTGACGCTGCCTTGGCTGCCAGCATCTTTCACTATGGCACGTACACTGTCATGGAGATAAAGGAATACTTGGCCAGGAATGGCGTGCCTGTGAGGCTATGATTTGTAGAGGGATTTTTCTAAAACCAGCATCGCTGTCCGATTTCGATACTTCTCCTGAGCAAATCGCAAATTACCCTTTTCTTGTTCCCACCATGCCTCCCCCTTTTGTGAATTCTGAATTTTGAGACTCGTTAAGCCGATTCTGTGTCTGAAAATACCACCATATGACGCTCTTTGATCCTCTTTATGGCAGGTATGCAGTGGTGGCGGCGGAGGAATCTGCAAGAACGCACAGAAAGGGGAAAAACTTCAGCAAATTCCGACTTAGGGGGGTGGAAAACTTGGATGAAGCGTAAAGTTAGCCTAAGGAATCTGATGTGAAAAAGACAGAAAGATGATCTGCCTTTATATATCCCTCTCCCATCAGGGGGAGACATCTAGCGTACACACATTCTGTAAGACTTTGTTGTCTTTGCCGAGAAAGTTGAGTGGACGAAAGGCTTGGCCATAAAAACATCCGAACACAATGATCTATGTGACGATCGAGAAGAACCCTTTTCCAAGAGACATCGGACCAATTAGGCCCAAGTCGTGAAGACAGTTGACGAAACTGCAAACCCCTAGAAGTGGACTTAGAGAATGTCTGCGACTTTGAAGACTCTAAGATATTTCGGAAGCAGACACGAAGGGATCTCAATAAGTTATATGCGTTCTTGTCTAAAACCCTCTACGGCGTCGGATTCCGACAGCAAGCCGCAAAACCCCCTCTTTTTTTGTGTTTTAAAAGTTTGCGATATCTCCCGAAGGTGTGAGGAGAAGACAGATAGTCTTTCATGAAGAGTAGAAAAATAGGCTTCGCGTCGAGAAGAAGTTCATTGGTTGCGAAATTGTCTTCTTGGCAGTATGCGACGGCTTATATCGGATCCGAGGTTCTTATGTATCGATCCCTTGATTGCTCCACACTTTCTGCTCGGATGAACTTTCCATTTGCCAATAGCCTCCACAAAACTAATCTACTGGCTAGTGATGATATTCGCCTAGATGAAAATGGTATCGCATCATGTTCCTATCTACACAATTTCCAGAGAGGAATTTCTTGATTATCTAAGATGCCCCAAAATTGTATCGCTTAAGGCATTTATGACGAAGCACCTGCAGAAGGAAACCTCTTCACAATTTGAAAGTACAATGGGGAATTTACGAACGGAAGAGATGCCGCCGAGAAAAGGCGAAAACAGAAACATATCAACCATCGAAATCACCCTGACACGACAATAACGGGGAAAAAGGTCAAATGCGATTTAGATCAGAGAGTAGACGGGGGCGACCCAACAGGAGTTATCATTCGCAAGCAGATATTGGGCTTCTGGAATATCTTGCTAAAGTTTCAATGAAATACGGGGTTGATTCAAACAAATTTTTCAACAGTTTTCTTGATGCTCATGAACATCAAGAATCTAAGTGTGGAAAACTGTCGATTGAATGTCGCGTGAGAGAACAGAACTACATAATCTTTCTTATAACCAGAGACTGGGAAGTTGTCGCGCAATTTTGCATGCCTAAATACCTCCTTAACGAAAAAACAAACTTGCTCAAAGAATTTACTTGTAGACTGTCGACTATGAGGGCCCTGGCACAACAGGCTGAATCTAAAAGCCTTAAGATTAGAGATTTAATAACTGGAATGAAACACCTTAAGATAAATGCGCGAGTTCTCGAAGTATCACAACCAAAACAAATCACAACCAGATCTGGCTTCTACACTAACGTGGCAAACGCACTGATTGCCGACGAAACAGGAACTATCAAACTAAGTCTATTGGGATCTCAGATAAAAGAGGTTTCTGTTCATGACACCATCCAAATCGAGAACGCACATGTCGCTTGGTTTAGAGGTGAACGCCAGTTGAGAATCGGGAAACACGGAAAAATAAGCGTTGCCCAACATCAAGATGCATAGATCAGGAAGCGAATGAAACGCAAGAAAATAATGCCCAGCATTTCTACCGAAGAAGATGGGCGGATAATCACAGAAGATAGTGGAACAGGCATGACATTGGATACTATCTTAAATGTTTGGCTAGAAATAAAAAAATGACATGACCGTAGGGTCAGACAGAATTTACGCTCTCGCCTTATCAGATTTCGATGAGAAAAACCATGTTCTCAACATAGATTCCTCTTTCTTTCCTAGGGTAGTGCCCGGACATAGGAGGTTTGGTGTTGTCAGCTACTTTCACTACTTTCTTTAAGTGTTTTTGAGAACATCTTACCCCAATAACCTTCTTGTCTCCACTAATCCACACTATTGTGGCATCATGGCCCTCAGGACATTTGAAGATGCCTCCTACCTTCAACTCCATTCTTCCCATTTTCAAAATAACTCTTTACTGTAATTTGTCAAGTAAAGATGATGGCTCATTCCTGATTAATAAGGGTAATCAACCATTTGTCTTCCCTAATATTGACACTTGGCCTCCCTGACCCCGCCTCAGGCTTTATATTCCGGAACTCTCTAATCTCAGACTATCGGACCTGTTGTTACACTCTAACTACGAAGGACACTTTACGCATTCATCTATGACGATGGACTCTTGAAAGAGTGAACCCGGCGTTTAGAGAGGAAGTATGATGAAAAAGAAAGTTGAAGAAACCAGACACTCGCTGGCAAGCGGTACCGCCTGCATGAAACACAGATGTTTCAAGTGCTGCTTAGAGACAAGGATGCCTCTTTCAAACCTTGATTTGAAGAGGATCCTGAAGCTCGGTTATAGACTTGAATACTTCACATTGAAAACAAAGGGAGGATGGAGTCTAAAGAATAACTCTGGAAGATGCGTTTTTCTCCGAGATGGTTGCGGAATATATCCCAATCGACCTCAAGGATGCAGGCTATACCCGCTGGTTTACGATGAAAACCTAAGAAAGGCGGTGATCGATTCCATCTGTTCCTACGGTTACGAATTTATGGTTCAAAAGAACGATGTCGAAAGCTTAAAAAACCTCATCGAGAAACTTATCAGGTACGCCAAGGACCCAGAAAAACGGAATTGATCTAAGTGCATGATGTTATGAAAATTGAAGAAGGCGGATAACGGGGAAAATGAGGATCAAAACAACAAAATTCCTCCTTCTATATATTATCCTTCTTCTTGCCCCGTTAACACCAGTAGCGCAAGTCTATGCTTGGAGCAACGGAGGCTATGCCTGATCTACATCAATCACCCTGAAAAAGGGAGCAACTCAGGTGTCTACGCTGTAAGCGAAAAAATCATCAACATGATCAAAGGTCTCAGTCGAAAGCGAGGACGAAGAATCTTTTCATCTGCTGAAGTGCTGGGATACAACTATTACATACAACGCAAACGGATTGCTTGGAAACTTCAGAATCCAAGGCTACTGCAGATACATTTCCACACTTTCCGGCATTGGAAGGGAACGATGGAAGCGTACAAAATCAGAAATCCATTTGAGGTCCAGAGAATCCTTCGACACAAAAGCCTAGCCAATACCCAGAAGTACATCCACTGGGCTGAGGCCTTGGCTAATTCAGCCCAAGAAGACGATTGGGTCACAGCCGTCGCTTATACTCTCGACGAATACCTAAAACTTCTGCAGCGAGGCTTCAGCTACGTCAGCGATTATGGCAATCCGGAAACCAAGGTCCTGAAGAAGCGAAAGTAGAAAATATATAGTTTCGGGGAAAAGTATAAGATTTTGTCTAAAACCCTTTTATTGCACGAGATAATTTTTACCTCTAGACCACATGGGGAGCCCGATGTTCGAGCATTGTGGAGTCATAGGAATATACTCATTCGGAGATGAGACTGTTGCACCCATGCTTCTAGAGGCGTTGGAGGCTCTCCAACATAGAGGTCAAGAATCCTGGGGGATTGCTCTTCCAAATCATCCATCATACAAAAAGATGGGTATTGTATCATCAACAGCTGAAGAAGAGCTGAGACAAATAGGCGGGCTTACCGGAAACGTCGGAGTAGGCCATGTGAGGTACACGACGACCTCCAAATCTGCCCTCGAGAACGCTCATCCGTTGGAAGTAGGCAAATCCAGCGGGTTCTACATATGCCACAACGGCACCCTAGACAGGGAGCCTCTAATATCTCGTCTCAAGAATGCGCAGTGTCTGCCAGACAGATCCATGACTGACACCGAGCTCTTTGGGTTGAGCCTTCACAAGAATTTGCAGAAAGGTTTGACATGGGTTGAGGCTTTTGAGGATCTAAACCCCATCCTGAACGGTTCCTTCTCGCTCACTATATTGACGGATAGAGGTGAATTGCTGGCCGCAAGGGATGATGCGGGATTCCGACCTCTCTGCCTTGGCTGGCATGAAGATACGAGCTCCTACGTTATTGCATCGGAAAGCTGTGCTTTGGATAGGTTGGATGCGAGGATGATAAAGGATGTGGATCCGGGTGTGATTGCCAAGATCGATGAGAATGGGCTCACCGAGGAGCGTTTCTCAACCTCTGAGAAGCATGCACATTGCGCTTTTGAGTATACCTACTTCGCTCATCCATCATCGTGTATTGAGGGTGTGAATGTCTACCAGGCAAGGAAAGATATTGGAATGCTTCTGGCCGAGAAATATCCTGTTGAAGGTGATGTCGTCATTCCTGTCCCGGACTCTGCTAGGCCTGCTGCATTAGGTTACTCTTTATGGTCTGGCATCCCCTTTGAGGAGGGTCTGATGAAAGATCGCTATAGAAGAAAGGGTTCCTGGAGGAGCTTCATAGAACCTGAAAAGAGAGAAGAAGTCGTCCTGAACATCGCCCCACTAAGGTCTGTGGTTAAAGAGAAAAGGGTCATTCTGATAGATGACAGCGTAGTTAGAGGGACAAGTTCCAGAATAATCGTAAAAGAGACGTTGAAAGAGGCAAAGGAAGTTTCTTTACTCCTCACCTTTCCTCCAATCATGTATCCATGCTATATGGGGATAGATTTTCCTACCCAAGAGGAGCTCATCGTATACAGAGTCTGTGGAACCATCCAGAATATAGGCGAGATCAACAGGAGAGTTGGTGAAGAGATCGGGATAAGGTCTCTTGGCTACAACGATGTCGATGGCTTATGTCGGGGGATAGGCTTGCCAAGGGATCAACTCTGCCTCGCATGCACAACGGGTGAGTACAGATGCCTCAAAGAAAAACCATGTTTCAAGACAAGGGAACAGATGAGAAGTTGAAAGGCAAATAATCTTCGACACAGCCCATAGGAAACCTACACTATCTTCGAAAATCCTCCGTTCATAATCTCATGAGAATCACAACTAGAGTAACCGCAAAATTCGTCGACTGGGTCGCTGATCGACCATACATGGCTTTCGTCAATACCTATGGCCTCAACCTGCCTATCAATATAACATATCTAAGGTATCTTGCCGCGAGCATACATGACTGCCCCTTGCATCCCTGTGCCAAAGAACCTAGCTATAGGGTGTTCTCAATTCTTGATGTCCAGTCCCAGAACAAGAATCACACCCTCAGCCACCCGTTCGCCCTGAAAGTCCCGCACTCCGCGACAATTACCATGTGAGGTCTGACATCTGGCAATCCTTTGATGCCGATTCCGCGCGACATCTTGCATCATCCTCGACAAAGATTTTCCCTCGCTTCATGGAGTAACCCGTTTTCATCTGTGATCCTATCTCCGGCGTCAATCTCTTCGCAGAGCAGAACCATATATTCCTTCGATGCTAAAGGTTGTCAGCCCTCATGGAATCCTGTATCCATGGTTTTCTCTCCCTATCAGTCACGCTACTCCCGGTATTTCCTTATGTTTTATATATCTATATTGAGAGTTATCTATGCGGAAAGTGAGAAAACATATCGAGTAAACGAAATATATTGGTGAAGAAGTCCGATGGAAAGAGATCTGGGATATAGAAGGATTCAGTCCACGGGAAGAGGGTCCTACATCATATCCTTGCCCAAGGAGTGGGTTGGAAGCATCGAGTTAGAGAAGGGAAGTGAGGTAGCGTTCAAACTAAGAGATGACTCCTCCTTGGTTTTAGTCCCAAGAAAGATACTTGAAAGGAGATTGGATGACGAAAAGCCTAGGCTGAAGGAGTATTGGGTCCTCGTAGAACCAAAAGAGGACCCTCAATCGGTCTGTCATAAGATAATCGCTCTATATGTCGTGAGTGCCAATCTACTCCATATACGCTTCAAGGGAGAAGAAGGCTCTTCAGAGCATAGAATGCTAATCAAGAATCTTGTTAGGAATGCGCTTCTAGGCTCGGAGATCGTGGATGAAACGTCTAACGAGATCGTTCTGCAGATCCTTGTAGAACATCCCGAGTTTCCGGTCGAGCGGGCTATAAGACGAATGGCTATCTTGGCCCTCTCGGCCGACCGGGACGCTATCTCAGCATTAAGGATGAATATGGATCAAAAGTTGATCCAAAACGTTATTGAAGCGTATAATGATGTGAATAGGCTGGATCTTTATGTGATCCGTCAGCTAAAGTTCGGCCTGGAGCAGAACTTGTTCAAAGAGCTGGGGTTCCGAACTCCTAAGGAGTTCTTAGGCTACAGGATCGTTGCCAATGATATAAGGAGCATCGCTGCCAACGCGAAGAACCTCGCCGATAA
>Ga0315314_1002646_pt1 | contig 14644 bp, 14 predicted proteins | sample TDP9_MG_FD_203631 | JGI IMG/M metagenome (GOLD analysis project Ga0315314, IMG submission 203631) | Freshwater sediment microbial communities from Lake Towuti, South Sulawesi, Indonesia - TDP9 | ecosystem: Environmental > Aquatic > Freshwater > Lake > Sediment | place: Indonesia: South Sulawesi...
GTAGTTGTTCATCTTGATCATCGGAGAAAGGGGATTGCATCCAAACTGCTGGTCAAAGTCAGGAAGTTTGCTGAGAGCAGGAAAGCAAGAGTCATTCTTATAGAATGCGGAATAGAAAACAAAATAGCTCAGTTGTTCTATCTCAAGAATAAGGCCAGGATATGCGGATACAACGACAGATATTACCCCCAAACACAGGACAAAGGAACAGCAATCTTCTTTTCTATTGACTTAGTTTGTTAAAATCAAATTCCTTCCTTTAACGATTTTTCATTAACCTTTTTGTTTCTAGTTCATTATTGTAACACGTCATACAAAACCATAGACCATCCAGTTTCCGCATACGTGATCCAGGTCTACTTGCACCGCACCTACGACAAACTTTTCGTTTTCCACTTTTAGCTGTCAATTTCTAGTTCATCCCGTAATTCTGTTGATTCATAACTAAACTCTCGCATATAAGTGAAAAAGATTATAGATAAATATGAGGATGGTTGTTGTATGAAATGTTACGAGGAAGGTAATAATGCCTGTCTGTCCTAAATGTCATTGCCGGAAGAAGAAATCTCATTATCAATTTCATATTAAATACTGCGTTAAAGCCTAGTAAATAGAGAGCAAGGTTTGTATGACAAAAAAGACAATCTTAGAAGTCGTTTTATGTTTTTCGCGCGCATGGTAAGTAACGCAATTTCACTTGCATGCATGCACCCATAACACATTTAACTCTGCCGCACCAAAAATCTAGTGAAGAAAATTGCCGCGCAAGGGAAAATCTAGGAAGCAAGGGCACAAAGAGCGTGCACGCCGTAAACGAAAGAAAAGAAGTAAACGCCCTCCACAATAACTCTTCACTAACTTATTTTCTAAACTCATACATTCTTAAAGTCTTCACCAAGGGGGTCCCAACAAGAGTCGCAGCTAAGGTGATCAACCCCCTTTCAACGGGATACAAGAATGTAAGGCCCTGCCACGTGGTCCTCCAAAAATCTACACTCGAGTTCACCTGCAAAACAATGGCTTCAAACAAGATGCTTCCAACGATATGACCGAAAAGTGCGGCAGTCAAACACGTTGTGGCGATGCCCAACACAAACCTTGCAGAACCCGAAGCGTCATCAATGGCGCTCATCGCTTTAGACTGCACAGGAGAAGCCAAAACAATCAAACCAATCAAGTCAAACCAAATCACAGAAGGCCAAAGCCAAACAGGACCGATCAAGGGGAAAAATGCAAAAAGAAACAAAAGAGGAGCGTACGCGACGACACAAACCTTCTGTCTTTTAATGGTTAACATGCCTGAACAGAAGGCTGCAGCCGCATGAGGCACGAAACTCAACGGTCCAAACGGACCCAAAACCTGAAAAAACGCCCCAGCGACACCACCCATCGTTATTGCTAGGACTCCAAGATATGGACCAAGAACCATACCGAACAACGGTGCCATAACAACGGCGGCGTTAATCCACTTACCCTCTGTACCAATGACTGGAAACACATTCCAAAGGGAAAAAACCACATACAAAGCCGCAAAACACGCTGTCAAAGCCACATTTTTAGTTGATAAGTGAAGATTGGACAAATTCATCCCGTTTGCTTAATGAACCTCTTTCATCACTGTTATAACGTTCCTTTGAAGAGGTCCTCTTCTCTCGAGATGTTCAGGTCTTCCGCAGAGAAGGTTCCATTCAATTCCGCTCGTTGAACGTTTTTGACTATGGCGACTGGGATGCCCTCGTCACCTTGCCCCATCACCAGTTCTGCAGCGCACGCGATCTCATCTGCGATAGCAGCGTTCTTCACCTTAAGTATGTAGTCGAACAGGTCCTTTTGCCCTCGATAGTCCTTGAAGGGATTTATGCCAGCTATTCCAATAGCAAATTCAACTTGTCCTCTCCGAAAGGGACGACTATAAGTGTCGCATATAATCACCGCCACTTTTTTCCCAGTCGATTCCATGATATGCGACCTAATCTTCTCAGCCGATTGGTCAGGGTTTTCAGGCAAAAGTGCATAAGAGTCTTTTCCAGGAACATTTGATTTGTCAATTCCCGAGTTTATGCAGACTAAACTTCGCTTATTTTCCACAATAAGTGTATCTTGGGATGCTTTCACGATTTTCTTCATTTCACTCAGCACTAACTCTACTAACCTGTGGTCTCTTGAAGTAATTCTGGCTATTTCTTCTGCTCTTTCAGAAGGTTTCACACTTCTTAATTGTGCTATTCTCCCCTCTGCCTTTGAAACCACCTTCTGAGCAACTACTATGATGTCTCTGTTGTTTATGGGCACATTCTCTTTCTTTGCAGTTTCGACAATCATTTTTGCTAGGTTGTCTCCTGGCTTTACCAGTGGAAAACTTTCGAGACCTATAACGCTGATTCTCTGCATGGTTACGTCATCGCCACTTTGTTTTATTAAAAGTTCTTACTATATGTTTCAGTCCAAGGGCTCTTACCGCAGGGGTTCTGTGTCTTTCAAGAACGCTTATTAGAACAATCTTCAAGAATTCTGGGATTGCCATGGAAATCAAACTAGATCAATCAATTAATCCCTTCAATTATAGTGCACACATTACACTGTGGTCAGGTATTTCGATGGGAGATGCTTGGTGATTGGTGGTATGGCGTTGTTAGAGGGAAGGTTATCAAGATTAGGCAAGTTGGCGACAAACTGCAGTTCCAAAGCTTTCCCGAAAAAGTAAACCCAGACTTCGTGCAAAACTACTTTCGACTCGACGATAATCTCCCTTCCATACTTTCCGAAATCAACAAAGACGAACACATCAGAAAAGCCATCCAGCGTCTTCATGGATTAAGAATAACCCGCCAAGAACCATGGGAGTGTCTGATCTCATACATCTGTGCAACCTACAAAAACATTCCAGCCATAAAAGAGATGATCCATAATCTTTGCAAACAGTTCGGGAGAAAAATAGCCTTTGACGGGTACAGTTTTTACACGTTTCCAGAGCCAAGTGACTTGGCAGGGGCTCGCCTAGACCATCTAAGAAAGTGTAAACTTGGGTTTAGAGCAAAACGAGTTTTGGAGACTTCCAAGATCATAAACGACGGGAAATTAGACTTGGAAGCCCTACGGCAAGCAGACTATGAGAAAGCTAAACTCGAACTGTTAAGGTTGCCAGGTGTTGGACACAAGGTTGCAGACTGCGTCCTATTATTCTCTCTGGATAAGCTTCAGGCGTTTCCAGTAGATGTTTGGATGAGGAAAATCATTTTAGAGTTGTATCCCAAATTTTTCAGTCAATCGTTCATTGAGCGTCTCTCCAAAAAAGGCTCGCTTACGGATCGTGACTATCAGAGGTTGGGCGATTTTGGGAGGGAATATTTCGGGGCGTATGCGGGGTATGCCCAAGAGTATCTGTTTCACTGGAAACGCTCGGAGAGTGACATAAGAAACAGAAAAATAAAGGGCGCACACGTACGCTTTTAGTAGCAGCGTATCCTATATTGAAGGATGAGCCAGAGGTGGTATGGGGAGCGTACATGCGCACCCTTGAACCATAAAAGCTGGATGTTTGAGTCCATCGGCTTTCCCTCTTGACGGTCTAGTCTAATATGGTTGGGCGGGTATTTAAGGGTATCTTGAGTAATACGAAAGCATACACCCTCTGATGGAAGCCCCACACTACAAATTTAATCGCACCAGAACATATTCGGGATTCAATTCCTCTTTAACGTAAAATCCTTCCTTCAAATAAAACTCTATGGGTCCAGAGGGGTTATTTGATGAACCCCTTCTCGCAAACGTTTCAATGGCTTTAAACCTTCGATTCTTTAAGTCGTTAATCACGTGTTTGAGCAAACGGGTACCAACTCTTTTTCTATGCATTGATTTGTTGGGGATGTATAAGCAAGAAAGAAAAACCACCATGTCTTTTGGTTTTCCGAGACTCTTGGACTCGTAGTTTTGGGCTTGGGGAAGACGAGTAATAGGAGCATACTGAGCATAACCGACGGGTTTATCCATATAATAAACGACATTCCCGCAGTTTCCAAACTCTCTCAGAGTTTTGAGAAACCAATTCCTCTTCTTTTCTGTACAGAACTGGAGTTTTTGGTCTAGCTTCATAACTCTTGCCTTTTCAAAATCTTCGGGGTACTCCCAGTATATGCAACTTCTGCAACTTTCAGGAATGTCACTTAAGTTTTCAGGTGTAATATCCTTTATTAAGACTTCCATATAACCACACCGAAAGGTTATGGCTTCGGATTTCCTACAGTAACTCTCTTTCTTTTAACAATTGAAGCGCTGGCTGACCAGCCGTTGTGGTAATTGAGATTGCTTCTGAAATACAGCGGATCGCTTCTCCATACTCTCTTGAGCGGGTTCTTTCTGTAGCCTCCCACACCTTCATGCTGGCTTGTTCAAAATTCTTTTCCTTAGACACGTTGTGGGCGATTTGGGTCTCACCTTGCAGAGCGTTTAAAAATGATAATACAAGTTTCTTGGCGCCTTCACCTTCGTTTTCTTTCAGATTTTGGACTCCTTCCAAAAGCCTGGCTGCGATTATTAGCTCTGACTTAATCTTTTCCACGTAAACAAATATTGTGATTGCTTTTTTGACATCGAGTGAAGGTTTCTCTTCAGTCATTTTGTTCACTTCTGGTTAGTGTGTTCTCTGATAGTAGGCTTTCAGTTCCTCGGTTTCTAGGGTAGTAGTCCAACTGAGCAGTTTCAAAGCAAGGACGGTATAGAGCGGGTCGCTCTCGTTTGACCAGAACGGGCGCCATCCGCCATCCTTACACTGTGTGCTAACGATTGCCTTCATGATTCCTCTTATTCTTCTGTCATTTAAGTCGCAACTGGATTCAATTCTTCTCTCAGTATCAATCAATGGAGTTAGAAACAAGTGGGTGAGATGGTAAATGTCATTTGTTCTTTTCTCGCCGTTGGGTGCCACGTAATATCCTCTTTCCGCATCCTCTGCAACTTTGTCCAGAAACCTCTCAGTCAATCGCTTACCCTTAAGATAAACCGCATCATTTTCGCCGTAATCCTCTTTCATCAGGAACGTAATTCGAGCTGTGGAGTCTGGATCTGAACCTTCGAATCCGCTTCCTTCAAACATGAACCAACCACCGTCTTCCATTTGGCACCCTCTAAGCCAATTCAACGCCCTCAAGCACGCTTTGTGGCTTCCCAAGCCTACCTTTCGGAGTAAGTCAATCACGTCTGCGGTTATCCATGTCACGCTTTTCTCATTAGTGAGCTCCACGATTTCCTTTGGTATGCTCAATTCTGAATTCTCACTCCAACCACCGTTTTCTCTTTGGTGTTTCAACAGAAAGTTGACGGCTGCTTGGATGGTCAAACTGTCTACTGGTATTCCACACCTTAATAATAAGATGGAAGTTCGACAGGTTTCTTTTACGCCGGCTATCTTTGGGTCGAGTCCACTTGGAAAACCGCCGTTGACCATCTGAGTTTTCAACAGGTTCATAATTAATTCCTTGGATTCGCTTAAATGGAGCAGACCGAGAAATTCCAAGAGGTCTAGTTTTGTTGTTTCGTCGCCTTTTTCTAAGACAAAACTGATGGGGTTATACTTCAGTCTCATTGCGGCTTCACTTTTAAGACCAAGTGTGCAAATTGAACTTTAATAATCTGTTCAGTCTTAGTTAATAACGTTTTCAAAGAAAAAGAATGGAAGTTGAGTTTTGGGTTCAGGTCTATCCTTTGACAACCGAGATGGGAACCAATCTCACTACTTTTGTGGCAATCCCAACTCTATCGCTTACTTCGGCTACTCTGTCCACATCCTTGTACGCTGGATCAGCCTCTTCGGCTAGAACCGCGGCACTCGCGGATCTGACAACGATTCCACGCTGTTCCAAGGCTTTTTTTATGTCTCCGCCCCAGAACCTTCTTTTGGCGGCTGCTCTACTCATCATGCGACCCGCTCCGTGGGCTGTGGAACCGAATGATACGTCCATAGCCTTTGGGGTGCCCACCATTAACCATGAGCTGGTTCCCATGCTTCCAGGGATGATTACTGGTTGACCAACCGCCGTGTAATCTGAGGGGATTTCCTTGCGTTCTGGTCCAAAGGCTCGAGTTGCGCCCTTTCTGTGAACCCAAACTTTCGTTAATTTTTCGCTCACCTTGTGCTCTTCTACTTTTGCTATGTTGTGGGCTACATCGTATATCAATCTCAGACCAAATTGATCTGCGGGTTTTTTGAAAACTTTCTCAAAACTCTGTCGTACCCAGTGAGTGATTGCTTGGCGATTTGAGAAGGCGTAGTTGACAGCGCACGCCATAGCCTGATAGTAGTCTTGGGCTTCGTTGCTTGTTCCGGGTGCGCAAGCGAGTTCTCGATCTGGCAAAGCGATTTTGTACTTATGGACTGCGCGTTCCATGACACGCAGGTAGTCGGAGCATATTTGATGTCCGTATCCACGTGATCCACAGTGAATCATGGCGGTGACTTGTCCTTCGTGTTCGATGCCGAAAATCTTCGCAACCTTTGCGTCATAGATTTTGTCAACCTTTTGAATTTCTAGGAAGTGATTTCCAGAGCCTAGCGTGCCGCATTGTGGGAAACCTCTGTTTTTTGCGCTGGTTGAAACCTTGTCTGGGTTGGCGGCTTCCATGCACCCGTTTTCCTCGCAGTGTTTTGCGTCCTCTGGCCAACCTAATCCCTGGTCTATCACCCACTGAACGCCTTCGGCGGCGAGGCGATCGAGTTCGTGGATTGTCAGGCGGAAATCTTTGCGGCGGCTGCCGAGTCCGCATGGAACGTTGTCGAAGATGGTGTTGGTGAGTTCGGCTAGTTTGGGGCGAATATCATTTTCTGATAGGTTGGTGGATAAAAGACGGACGCCACAGTTGATGTCGTAGCCCACTCCTCCTGGACTCACGACGCCTTCTTCGTAGTCTGTGGCTGCGACTCCGCCGATAGGAAATCCGTATCCCTCGTGCCCGTCTGGCAAGGTGATGGAGTGCTTGTAGATTCCGGGTAAGTGGGCGACGTTGGCGCATTGATCGAGGGTTCGATCCGTCCTCATCTTTTCGAGAAGATATTCGTCGGCGAAGACGATGCCTGGCACTCGCATGCCGTGCTTGTATTTTTGGGGGATTCGCCAACTGTATTTGTCGATTTTTTCTAGTGGGACCTTTGGTGGTGGTCCACGATATTCTCTTTCTTCACCCATCTTGAGTCACCGTTTTTACGCAAGAAAAGGAGATGAAGACATATAAACAATTTTGGTGTTTGCACCAAAAATTGCTTTTTAGACAAGATAACAATGTTCTAGCTTACTCTCTAGACTCTGTAACAGAAAAAATTTGTTCTTCTTCTCCTTCACCACTGAAAATGTAACTTAAGTGGATCTTTTTTTGAAGTATTCGGTGTATCCCTGGATGTTTTGCATTAGTATTCCCCTTCTGAATATTAGGTGGTTTTGTAGGAAGTCCGAGACCGCGTTGATTTTGGGGTCTCTCATCAGAATTTTCTGGTAGATTTTGTTTTGGTCGTCCTCAGTTTTTATTTCTTCACGAACAACCTCTGCCCATAATTTGAGCCGTTCTTCGTATGCTTCAAGCCTTCTGACAGCATCGTCAGTCTGACCAAAGTGCGTGTAATACAGGTTTTTTGGTTTCATTTTGGCTAGTCGATTAATCGAAGCAAAGGTCATTTCTAAATTCAAAGGAGCAGGAGTTGTCGGAACTATCACGTCAAACTTGTTCAGGTATATTCCAGCAGCATCCCCGAGAAAAATGCCATTGCATCTATTTTCATAGAAACTCAAGTGATGCGAAGCGTGTCCCAGCGTTTCAATAACCCTTAATTCAACATTCTGACCCAAATTGATTTTCATTCCATCGGTTGCGGTGATAATTCTCTCTTTTGGCACTGGTTTTATTTCCTCGTAAAGTTCGGCTACTTCTCGGAGAACCAGCCTTGCCTGTGTCCACAACTTTTCGGGATTTATGAGGTGTGGTGCTCCTCTTTCGTGAACCACTAGCTTAGCCTTTGGCAAATGAGGTAGGAGGGTTCCTGCACCACCAGCATGATCTATGTGCACGTGCGAAACAGCCACGTAGTCAACCTCTTCGGTTTTCACGCCGATTTTCTTCAACCCACTTAGCAGATTTCCGATGGACACAGTTGGTCCGGTCTCAATGATCGCAGTCTTGTCTCCTCGCAAGACATAGGAGGCGATGGTGTCTTCGATTCCCATGGGCTTTAAGTCTATCAGATACAATATGTCGTTGAGTTTTCTGGTGTCCATTGATTTTCCCGTTTGAATAAGGAAGTCGTTGTATGGCATTTATAGTTAACGCTGATGTTTCGGAGTATTCGTTTTGTTTCTTAGATCTGCTTCAAAAGACGACTGGTGCTACGAGAAACGCACACCCATCGTAGTCTTTTCCTATCTCTGTGGCTCTGAAGAGAAACGGGTATGGTCTCTTCTTTACAGCAAACGCATGGGCTTCGCCGAAATTGCTTTCCAGGAACTCACACACCACTCCCAACAGCTGAATTGAGAGATGGTATCTGAGGTCCGGGTGGCTGACGACTAGTTCTTTAACCTTTCTTCCCTTTTTCTCACACTCTTTTAGGCACAGTTTGAAGCCGTCGATTTTGATTGGGTCGTATTCTGCGAAAAACTCTTTGCTGCAGTCCTCTTGTTCGATGAGACCTATCACTCTTCTTTCGTCCGTGATTAGGTCCATTCCGTGGAACTTTGAAGTAGCCTTTTGCATTTTTGTTCCTGTCTCCTCTTCAAACTGTTCCGCACAACTAAATATGCTCACATTCTCACCTCGCAGTGTTGATTCAAGTTTGTTCCAAGCTTGGTCAACATCTTTGAGAAACCTTGCGATCTCCAGTCCTTTCTTTGTGAGTTTGTAGACAATCCCATCTTTGACGATCACGGAGTTCTCAAGCAGGAAGTTGAGGTGATAGTTGAAGTTTCCTGTGCTGGTTAGGTGTCTCACGTGTTCCACCGAATCCAGCAAGTCGGAATAAGCTGCTTTCCCAGCCTCGCTCAAGCGTCTGATGATGCTGTTCCGTGTTGAGTCAACAATGATGGAGAACACGTCGCTTTTCCTCAAAGATGTCACCAGCAACATCTTAAATGAATGTCGCATTTAGCATTTTTTGACCATGGCATAGTCATCATTCGAACCACCAAAAAGACTGCGAATGGGTCATCTTCGGTTATGCAAAGTTAAATTGTACCTCTCGGATAGGCATAATCGTGAAAATGGTGACGGAGATGTTGGTCAGAATTGTTCGGAGGTTAACGCTTGAGGAGATAAGCAAGCTCATTGAAAACTTTGAGAAAAAGTGGGGAATGACTTTTGATGAGTTTGAGGAGTTGTTCTTGAGCAGGAGAGTTGACAGAAGCGTGGTTGACGTTTACTATGAGTGGGCAAGTCTCGTCCACGCCTACAGAGGCTACATGGAAGGGGGCGAACTCGACTATAGCATAGAGGAACTGCGTGATTTGACCCCAGAAGAGTTGGAACACTTAACTCCGAAGCGACTGGAACTGCTCTACAGTCTCAGCGGGCAAAGAACAGAATCCATAAACGATTTGGCACGAAAAGCCCGAAGAGACGTCAAGAACGTCTACCAAGACCTCCAGTTGCTTAGCAAGTTGGGATTCGTTGTCTTCAAGAAGGTGGGCAAAAGAAACATCGTCCCAGAAACACTTATTCAAGAGATTACGCTTCTAATTCGATAGATTACTTCCTGTCAGTTTCCTTTTCTAAAATTCAAATGTCAAGAATAAATTTCACAGTCACAGCGTTTGGTTTCTTCAGAATCTCCATTTGGTGGTAAGTTATCGCTTTTATCCCGACCCTTTGTGTGTGCTTGTTTGGGTTAAAGGTTTCCCCCCAAATTTTTGCCTTCATTCTCAAACCATTACGACCCCCTTTTATTGGTGAAATTTCGAAGCAAGAATACAGATTTTCGGTTGTTTCGAATTTGACGATGAGTCCCTCCAACCAGTTATAAAGAAGTGCCTGCTCATCATGTCCTTCGACTTCTATCTCATCCTCAACTTTTGGCTCAACCGTGCTGGTGTCAGTCATTGTTTCAAAAGTTGCCAAAGCGGCGTTTTCGAAGGCTTCTTCTAATGTTTTGCCATAAGCCGCCACGTAAACATCAGCTGTGTGCTCTAAGAATTCGAACCGCTTCTTTAAGGACACATAGGTCACACTGCATATTCAAGTAGTTGATCTGCTAACTTATTGCTTTCTCCAACCTTCAACAATGGTTATGTCACATAATGCGACCTATATTTTATTAGCAGGTTTATCTGGGTATGATATTCACATAGATTGCGGATAGTGATTAAATGGAGCATTGGGACCTGATCGTGATAGGTGCTGGACCCGCTGGTCTCACAGCAGGCATATACGGCGCCCGCAGTGGTCTCAAAACACTTGTCATTGAAGAAAAAACCCCTGGTGGCGCAGCCGCTCTAACTCCCTTCATAGAGAATTACCCAGGCTTCGCTGAAGGAATAAGCGGACAAGACTTAGTCCAAAAAATGGCGTCTCACTGCAGAAAAGTTGGCGCCACCATCCAAGAATTAGAGAAGGTTAGAAGACTCAACCTCAAAACCAAAGAGAAACTTGTCGAAACGGACAGAGCAAAACACACAGCGTCTGCAATAATCATCGCCTCTGGCTGTGAATATCGAAAGCTCGGAGTGCCAGGCGAAGAAGAGTTTGCTGGCAGAGGAGTAAGCTACTGCGCAACGTGCGACGGGCCCTTCTTCAAGGAAAGAAAAGTTTTGGTTGTGGGAGGAGGAAACACTGCTGTTGTTTCTGCAATATTCCTTGCAAACCTCGCATCCAACGTGAAGTTGGCTCACAGAAGGACCCAACTAAGAGCGGAAGAGGCGCTGATAAAAGATTTGCACGCACATAAGGTGGAAATTCTGTGGAACACAGAACTCAAACAAATCAAAGGAGATGTCAAGGTAAAAAGCGCGGTTCTGTTTAACAACAAAACTGGCGAAACCGTAGAAATTGATGTGGCTGGAGTGTTTGTTTTAGTTGGCGAGGTTCCGAATAGCCAAGTTGCTAGAGAATCTGGAGTCGTTGTGGATAAGGAGGGATATATTGTCGTTGATGAACGCCAAAGAACAAACATTGAGGGGGTGTATGCTGCGGGCGACGTAACCATAAATCCAGTTAAACAAATCGGAACCGCTGTTGGACAAGGGATTGTAGCTGCAGTAGAATCTTTTGGATACATCAAAAGACCATATTACTATAAATAACCACAAGTCCACTCAATGAAATTACTTACTCAATGACTCTTTTTTCATCAGGTATTCATGAATGCTTCTTGCCGCTCTTTTCCCAGCACCCATGGCGCTGATGACTGTTGCTTCACCTGTCGCGATATCGCCTCCAGCATAAACTCCCTCTAGGCTGGTTTGTCCAGTCTGTTCGTTAACTATTATGGTCCCCCATTTTGTGGTTTCAAGACCATCCGTGGTTCTCTGGATTATTGGGTTTGGGGTCCGCCCAATAGCAACTACTATTGTGTCTGCGTCCATGATAAACTCTGAGCCTTCGATGGGGGCTGGTCTTCTCCTTCCAGATTCATCGGGTTCGCCCAGTTTCATTTCTATACATTCCATTTCCTTCACCCAGCCTTGTTCGTCGCCAATAAATCTGACAGGAGTCGTTAGAAACTTGAATCTGATTCCTTCTTCCTCAGCGTTTTCAACTGCTTCTTCTCTGGCAGGCATCTCTTCTCTTGATCTCCGATAAACTATCCAAACTTCGTCAGCGCCCAGTCTAAGCGCTGAGCGTGCTACATCCATGGCGGTGTCGCCGCCGCCAATCACCGCAACCCGTTTGCCAACTCGAATGGGTGTGTCAAACTCTGGAAACCGATAAGACTTCATCAGGTTAACCCTAATCAAAAATTCGTTAGCTGAGTAGATTCCACCTATGTTTTCGCCGGGTATCTGCAAGAATTGAGGCAGACCAGCACCAGTCGCGATGAAAACAGCGTCAAAACATTTTTTGAAAAGTTCGTTTATGGTAAACAACCTGCCTATCAAGGCGTCAGTCCGTATTTTGACGCCCAACTTTTCGACGTACGCAACTTCTGCTTCAACGATTCGTTTTGGCAGCCTAAACTCTGGGATGCCATACATTAAAACTCCGCCCGGTGAATGAAGCGCCTCAAATATAACCACTTCATGCCCAAGTTTGGCTAAGTCCGCAGCTGCAGTGAGACCAGCGGGTCCAGCGCCAATAATCGCGACTTTTTTGCCAGTTGACTTCGATATGGGTGGAAGTTGTGTTCCTTTTTGGAGTTCAAGGTCTGCGACAAAGCGTTCTAATCTTCCTATCGCGATTGGCTCCCCTTTTTTACCTAAAGTGCAGAATTTTTGGCATTGTTTTTCCTGGGGGCAAACTCTACCGCAGATGGCCGGTAGACTATTTTTTTCTTTCACTTTTCGAATGGCTTCATCGAATTTTCTCTCTTTGATTAATTTGATGAATGCGGGTATGTCGAGTTCTACTGGGCAACCCTCTATACATTGAGGCTCTGGGCATCGTATGCATCTCTCAGCTTCTGCGATGGCTTGCTCTTCAGTGTAACCTAACGCAACTTCATTGAAGTTGCGGATTCTGACTTCTGGCCTCTGTTTTGGCATTAGAACACTGTGTTTCAGCCTTTCTTTAGGCTTGCCCATGTTTGCTTTTCTCCAATCTTCCGTACAACTCGTCCGCCTTTCTTTCATCGGGGAAGTAGATTCCTAGACGCTTGATGAGAATGTCAAAATCTACCATGTGCCCATCGAATTCTGGTCCGTCAACGCAGGCAAATTTGGTTTCGCCACCTACAGACACTCTACAAGCGCCGCACATGCCCATTCCATCAACCATTATAGGGTTTAAGCTAACCGTTGTCTTAATGCCATAAGGGCGTGTTACTTCGCAGGTTGCCTTCATCATCAAGGGAGGACCAATAGCATAAACCATGTTGAAGAGTTGACCCTTCTCAATCAGTGCCTTCAGCACCTCGTGGACGAAACCTTTGTAGCCCTTTGAACCATCGTCGGTAGAAATGTAAAGTTCGTCTGAGACGCCTTTCATTTCGTTTTCTAGAATTAACAATTTTTCAGTTTTGGCTCCAAGGATTGAAATCACCTTGGTGCCAGATTGCTTGAATGCTTTGGCTATTGAGTAGGCGGCTGCTGTTCCAACTCCTCCGCTTACTATAGCGATGATGTCATAGTGTTTTATGTCGCTTGGGTTTCCTAACGGACCGACTACATTTGATATTGCTTGTCCAACTTCAAGCGTACCGAGTTTTCTGGTTGACACTCCAACTTCTTGGAAAATGAGAGTTATTGTTCCTTTCTTCTTGTTCCAGTCTACTAGTGTGAGCGGGATTCTCTCGCCTTTTTCATCCACTCTTATTATCACAAACTGACCCGCCTGGGCTTTCTCTGCAATATCAGGTGCATAAAACTTCATCAGTTTGATTTGAGAAGCCAAATCCCTTTTAATCAAGACTTCATACATGTTCGCGTTCCCTAAAATTCAAGTGTGCTCAGTTTTTTTACGATTAGAGGCGCCTTTGGAAAAATTCTCAAAAGAGACATTGTGTATAAAGCTTTCGCATGCATACATGAAACGCAAGTTTCTGATAAAGAGCTGAAGAAAACGAACGATGAATGGGAGAAGACATAAAACGTCGATAGTACGACTTGGCGTGGTTTCAAGTTCCGCCCCAACCTATGCACTAAAGATTATGGGAATATACCTCTCTCAAATACAACTTCTATTGTCTTGGAGACGGCAAAGACAAATGCCGCTTTTCTCGTATCGAGATCATAGTTCTTAGCAGCTTCGGCAATATTTGTATAGGCAGTGGCCATTTTCTTTTGAAGCTTTTCTTCGATCTGCCTTAATTCCCAGCTTTCACCAGCTTTGTTTTGAAGCCACTCAAAATAACTTACTGTGACCCCACCAGCATTTGCAAGTATATCGGGCAACACGTAGATGTTCTTATCAATTAAGATTTCGTGAGCAAGATTGGTAGTGGGTCCGTTTGCAAGCTCCAGAATTACTCTAGACTTTATGTCGTTGGCAAGTGCACCTACAATCTGTGTCTCTTTCGCCGCAGGGACTAAGATATCGCAAGGGCTTGTCAATAGTTGTTCTATGGTTAAATATTGAAGCCCGTCGTATCCAACCACGGTTTGTTCAGTGCTTGCATTTTCTTTAAAGGTCAAGACGTCCTTAGGATTCAGTCCCTCTTGGCAATAAATTCCTCCCTTTGAGTCACAGATTCCTACAATTCTGCATCCATAATCTTCATACAGAATGTTCGCGATGTTATATCCAACATTTCCAAATCCTTGAACAACGACAGCCGCATCTTTCAAGGAACTTAATCCTTCGATGTGTTTTTGTTTAACAGCCTCTTCTAGGACATATGCAGCACCCTGTGCTGTCGCTTCCTTCCTACCCTTGGAGCCACCTAAATTGAGTGGTTTTCCGGTTACGACTGCAAAAGCATATGGAGATTGTGGGTTGAACATTTTATAAGTATCATAAATAATCCCCATCTCTCTTTCACCAGTACCCACATCCGGCGCGGGAACATCGGAATCCGGGCCTA
>Ga0315314_1002647_pt1 | contig 14643 bp, 15 predicted proteins | sample TDP9_MG_FD_203631 | JGI IMG/M metagenome (GOLD analysis project Ga0315314, IMG submission 203631) | Freshwater sediment microbial communities from Lake Towuti, South Sulawesi, Indonesia - TDP9 | ecosystem: Environmental > Aquatic > Freshwater > Lake > Sediment | place: Indonesia: South Sulawesi...
CTGCGGGGGCTCGGAGGAGGCCGTGGCGGCCACGCTCCGGAGGTCCGTGGCCCTCTGCCGAGAGGAGGGGCCGGCCCACGCCGAGGAGACCCTCGACCTCGCGTACCGGGAGAGGCTGGTCACGGCTAGGAAGGCGGCGTTCCCGGCCCTGGCGAGGACCGCCCCCTCCATCCTCATGGAGGACTGCACGGTCCCCCTCTCGAGGCTCCCGGAGGCCGCGGCCGCGGTTGAGCAGATCCCGGGGCGGCTGGCGGTGGAGGGTGTGGCCCTGGGCAACTTCGGCCATGTGGGCGACGGCAACATGCACCCCACCTTCACATTCGACGAGCGGGTGGAGGAGCACCGGGCGGCCTTCCACCGGGGCATCGACATCCTCTACAGGGAGATCGTGCTACCCATGGGCGGGAGCCTCACCGGCGAGCACGGCATCGGCCTGGTCAGGGCGCCCTACATCGGGCTGGAGCACGCCGACTCGGTGGGGCTGATGAGGGACCTCAAGAGGCTCTTCGACCCCCACCTCATCCTCAACCCTGGAAAGGGAAAGGGCGGGCCCTACCCGCTCAGGAGGCGGTGAGGTGGCGGGCTCTAGACCTTCTCTCGCTGCTTGTTGTCGGGCCCCGCAGGGTTTTTACAACAACAGGAGGCGGTGAGGTGGTTCAATCGGGCTCTAGGCCTTCCCTGGCCGAGTACCGGGAGGAGGTCCAGCGGTGCATGCGGTGCGGGTTCTGCCGGGTCCTCTGCCCCACGTGGGAGTTCGTGGGCTGGGAGTCGGGGACGCCGAGGGGGAGGATGCAGCTGGTGAGGGGCCTCCTGGACGGCGAGCTGGAGGTCAACGCCTACGTGGCGGACAGGGTCTACAAGTGCGCCCTCTGCGGCTACTGCCTCTGGCGGTGCCCCGCCGGCGTCAAGACCACGGAGACCATCAGGGCCGCCCGAGCCCACCTCGTGGAGGTGGAAGCCTACCCAGAGGCCTTGGACAGGATCGACGCCAACGTCCGGGGGAACCACAGCCTCTATGACATGGCCCCGGGGGAGAGGGCCGACTGGGTCGACTACATGGACCTCCGGGACCTGGTCCGGGTCGGGGAGAGGGCCGAGGTCGTCTACTTTCCCGGGTGCGTCGCCTCCCTCTCCAGCCGCGCGATGAGCGTGGCCGCGGCCACCTCCCTGATCCTCGACCACCTCGGCCTCGACTGGACGGTCCTCGGCGGCGAGGAGTGGTGCTGCGGCGACCCCCTCCTCCTCTCGGGGAAGACGGGCTTCGCCGGGGAGACGGCCCTCCACAACCTCCAGGCCATCCGCCGGCTGGGCGCGAGGACCCTGGTCACCTCCTGCGCCGGGTGCTACCGGGCGTTCAACCAGGAGTATCCGAGACTCGTCGGCGACCCGGGCCTCGAGGTCCTGCACACCTCGCAGCTCCTGGAGAGGGCCCTGAGGGAGGGGAGGATCGGTTTTGCCGCGGGGCTGGACATGACGGTCACGTACCATGACCCCTGCGAGCTGGGGAGGCTGGGCGGGGTCTACGAGGCCCCCAGGGCGGTCCTCCGGGCCGTCCCCGGCGCGAGATTCATGGAGCTCGCCAGGAACCGGAGCCTGACCCGGTGCTGCGGCGGGGGAGGTGTCCTCAAGGCGACGTACCCGGAGATCGCCCTGAGGCTGGGCTCGAGGAAGCTGGAGGAGGCCCACCTGGTCGGAGCGGAGGCCGTGGTCTCCACCTGCCCCGCCTGCAAGCTGAACATCTCGGACGCCGCATCCGAGGAGAACGACCCGCTCCAGGTGCTGGACCTCACGGAGATCGTGGCCAGGGCGATGAACCTAAGAGTCACCTGAAGGGGGTGATTCGAAACCCTCTTTCAAGCTTCGATGACTGGATTTCTTGGATTTCAGGCACCCTCAATATCTCCCTCAACCTCCCGCTTTCTCTTCAAACATCGGAAAACCGCGCAGGCGTGTGATATCTTCTTAGTGCGGCTGAAGGAGCAGTCTGGAACGTGCACGCGCTGCGAGTTCAGTTAGTTCGCCCGTGGCCTCCAAGGAAGTCTTTAATCCTGAGTCAAGGGCCACGGGAATGATGTTAAAGTTAGTACTGGTCCCCAGCCCGTCCCCCGGGGGCCTTTCAGGCAAACCTTCCACCGCCTCGCCTAGGAGATCTGCAAAAGGTGGAATGATGAGTTGGAAAGAATCGGGTCGTAAAGCGGTAGGATTATGACATCACAACCGTAAGGCTTATAACACGCTCTTAAAAATAGCGAACTCGGGGATAGATTGAATAAAGTCAAATCCACAACTTTGAGGCTTTTCCTGATCGTTCTGGCATCCTCCGTAGTCATCGGGGCTTCTGAAGTCGTAATTCAACTACGTGCCCTTTTGGACGGTTATTATAGGTTTTATAGGTTTCACCTTCCTGGTTTGTCAAGATTTGTGCTCTACATAGTCTTTCCGTACGGCGTTGCACATGTAGCGTGGCACTTCCTAGGCAGGAACATTGAGTTGAGAGACAGAGAGACGCTCCTTTCCGTGGTTGTCTCCCTGTCTCTAGGCAGTTTGTTCGGTTACGGCGTAGGATATTCCGTGGGATGGTATGTGATACTTCGTATCTTTATAGGGGCTTACCTGTTTGCGGAAATAATCTTTTTCTATGCCTTTATCCTCTCTTTTGTGTCCTTCGCCGCCGTGGCCACGAAGTATCTTCTAACCCCGAGGAATTTGGAAGACATAAGGTTTCTGATAATTAAAGCCACATTAGAAAAATTTCCAGAGCTGAGGAAGAAGGTTAGGGAATACTTAGAAAGAGAAGAGGAACGATTGTAAAAAATGCGCGGTTCCTTCCTTCGAGTTCATTGAGCGGCTTTTAGCCCTGATCTTTAGCTGGCACTCCTACTTGAGGAAGCCTCAAACAAAGGGCTGGAAAGCCGGAGCGCCTTTATACCTCAACTCGAAATAAGGGATTGGCGAGGTAAAAGAGTATGATCGACTCTTACACTTTCGGCCGGATAGTGATTGATGGAAGGGAGTACACCGCGGACGTGATCGTCCTCCCGGACCGGGTGAAGAGCGGCTGGTGGAGGAAAGAGGGACACCAGCTCTGCACAGAGGACATCGAGGCGGTCCTCCGGGAGGGGCCCGAGGCGCTGGTGGTGGGCACCGGCTACTATGGACTGATGAAGGTCCTGCCGGAGACCAGGGAGCGCCTCAAAAAAGAGGGAATCAGGCTAGTGGCGGAGAAGACCAAGGAGGCCTGCGAAGCCTACAACAGCCTCCTCCGCGAGTCCAAAAAGGCCGCCGCGGCGCTCCACCTGACCTGCTAGGCCGGGGGCCTTCTCAGCTCACGCGCCGGTGGCTGTTCCGTCGCCTTTAGGCTCTCCACGAATTTTCTGAGCTTTGTGTCGAGGGCCCTGGCGGTCTTGGGCTCCTCGTCGATGAGGTTGTGCTTCTCCTTGGGGTCGTCCCGGAGGTTGTAGAGCTCCGGCTTTCCCCGCGTCTGGGGCGCCCCGGGCAGCCAGTGGATGTACTTCCAGTCGCCGTCCCGGGTGCTCCAGGACCGGTTGTAGTGGCCGCTGACGGCGCAGTCCCGAACCTTCTCGACCTCGCCGGACATGAGGGGCAGGAGGCTGTGGCCGTGCATCTTGGGCCAGACCGCGAACCTCCCGCCCGCCGGGCCGCGGATTCCCAGGAAGTCGAGGATGGTGGGCGCGACGTCGGTGGTGTCCACGAAGGCGTCGACCCGTCTGCCCCGGCCGACCCCCTCGGGGTGCCGGATGATGAGGGGTATGTGGACCAGCTCCTCGTAGGGCCAGGGCCGGGCCTTCCGGACGATGCCGTGGTCCCCGAAGGGCTCCCCGTGGTCGGTCAGGAAGACGATGAGGCTGTCCTCCATGAGGCCGAGCTCCCGGACATGGTCGAGGAAGACCCCGACCCACCGGTCCACCAGGGTCACCTCTCCGGCGTAGAGGGCTAGGACACGCCCGAGCTCCTCCTCGGTCAGGTAGCCCTCCACCGGGCCCGGGACGGGGTGGATGATGTCCCTGCCGCGGTAGTCGGGGTCGCCGTACATCCGGTCGTAGGGGCTGGGCGGGTCCCAGGGCTCGTGGGGGTCGAAGCTGTCCAACCAGAGGAAGAGGCGGTCTCCCTCCTCCTGGGGCTCCAGCCACCGCATCCCGGCCCTGGCCACCTGGGCCACGAAGTGGTCCCCCTCGCCCCTCCACCGCGCCCGGTTCCGAAGGTACTGCTCCAGCTGGGCACGGTTGCGGGCCGACAGCCCGGGGTCCCGCCCCGAAGGCTTGTCGAACCGGTCCGCGTCCACCTTGACGCCGGGGTCTAGGACGTAGGGGTCGCCCTCCTGGCCCCGTATCCACCGGACGTGGTCGAAGCCCCTCTCGTAGGCCATCCCGGGCTTGTGCATGTGGTACGTGTCGCAGACCAGGGCCGAGGTGTATCCCTGGCTCCACAGGACCTCGGCGATGGGCACGTCCGTCGGCTCCAGCCCCTGCCAGCCCCGGAAGGGAAAGGTATACCGGCCGGTGAACAGTGCAGTCCTGGTGGGGAGGGTCGGGAGGCCCTCACTGTAGGCGCGGGTGAAGAGCGTCCCCTCGGAGGCAAGCCGGTCGATATTCGGCGTCCTGATCCACGGGTTCCCGCAGCAGCCCACGTGGTCGAACCGGAGGCTGTCGGCCAAGATCACGATCACGTTCAAAACTCCCGCATCCTCCGTCTTCGCCCCTCAGAGGACAACCAGAGTATTAATAATTTATCCAATAGGAGCCGAGGGAAAAGGCTCAAGGGGCTAGGAAGGTCCCGGGATTTCAGAGTCTGAGAAGCTGTCAGGGAGCCGGGTCCGGTCCTCTCAGAAAAGATTAAATATCGTTGTCGTTACATAGTTATGTGGTGACGAGTTTGGGAAGGTATGCGACAATCTCGGTCCCCGTGGAGATAAAGAGGGTTCTGGAGGAGGCTAAGGGTGAGAGTGAGTGGGGCAAGTTTCTCCTCGATTTATATGCAGAGGTAAAGAGGTTGAGGAGTGAGAGGGCGTTCATGAGGCTGGCGAGGACGCTCACGGAGGAAGACCTCCGGGCCATCCTTGAATCCGGCCGAGAATTTAGGGAAGGGTTCGCGTTTAGATGAGCCTATTTGACACAGACAGAGTCGTAGAGTTGCTGCGGAGGAGGAGGCATGAGGCCGGCAGCATCTCAATCATTACACTTATCGAGGTTTTGAGGGGCCTGGAAGCCGGTAAGAGGCCTCAAGTCAAGCGGTTACTTGAGGAGAGCTTCAACATACTGATCATAGACAACAAGGTTATCGAAACCTACTGCAGCCTGTACCGCAAGCTCAGAGAGGAAGGCGTACCCATTCCCGACGCCGACCTACTCATAGCTGCAACAGCGATATCCAGCAACGCGACATTAATAACGAGAGATGAACACTTCGAAGGATTAAGAAATCTCGGCCTAAAGCTAGCGCAAGAGCCAGCCTAGAAGAGGAGTTCAACCCAGCCACCTCCAGAGAAGCAAACAACCCAGAATGCGATTAGAGCCCCACACGCGTGTTAGCCCTTCGATGTCAACCAGTCGATGATCTCCCGCGGGTTGTCGCAGCGGATCTGGACCCTGATGGGCCCCAGTGGGGGACTCTCCTGTGGGCTCCGAGAAGGAGAGGTGGCCGACGTAGGCGACCTGCTTGTCAAGGTGAAAGGTCACGGATCCAAATATGTCTCGGTTCGTGTTCAGTTAGTGTTGAATGTTTGTTTGACCTTTTGACATGAATCGGAGGAGTAGAATCATGAAGGTGAAAGTTAGGGGCGTTGTTAGATTGTTAGCCATTGGTAACGCTTCCGTTATTTCGATTGGTAGAGTGATGTTGAGGATGTTCATGGAGGCGTGAAATGCGAAGATGCTCCATATGTTTTCTTTGCTTTTGATGAAAAGGTACCCTACGAAGATGCTGAAGCAGAAGACATAAACGAACTGTCTTTGAAGGAATCTCATGATCCAGTCTAACTGAAAGACGTGGATATGCTGTAAAGAGAAGAAGAGTGAAGCGACAAAGATGCCTACAATGGAACCGTGTCTTGACGCAATTCTCGATTGGATGTACCCTCTAAAGGCAACTTCTTCAACGAAGGCTCCGAAGACGGCGAATACAGCATAAAGCAAGAAGGCTGAAAGGATGGAGTAAACCGCGTAATCTTCGTACCCTCTCAAACTTGGAAAGGACAGAAACTCCAATTTGCCGCCGACTCCCAGACTGATCAAGAACCAGACTCCCTGAAACAGAAAGGCAAAAACTACGCCGAAGAAGACCATACTAAAACCGCGCATCTCAAAAACCTTTGACAGAGCCCTCTTAGCATCCCTCTTTAAGAGAAATAACGAAAGAAACAAAACTACAGAGTAGGATAGGATTAACATTAAAAATATGGGTTCTGCGAAGTTAAAATAACCCCACATCGGGTACCGAACAAACCAGACAAGGAAGATGAAGACTAACAGAAGGAGGGGACCCAAGAAAACCCTCCAACCACCCTCCGAAGTCACGTCAACCATCTTCTACTCAAGCTTTTCTGGAATTAAGTAAGTAACCAACCTAACCTTTCGACGTCAACCACTCGATAAGCCTCCGCGGATCGTCACAGCAAATCTGAACCTTGATGGGCCCAAGGGGAGACTCTGCCGTGGGCTCTGAGAAGGAGAGGCGGCCGACGTAGGCGACCTGCTTGTCCAAGTAGAAGGTCACGGACCCCCCGGCCAGGCCCGCGACGAACACCTTCCGGGCGGCGTCCCGGATGCGCTCCCTCCGGAGGAGCTCCCGGAGCTTCGCGAGGCCCTCGGTTCCCCGCGCCCCGGCCGTGAGCACGGCCCCCCGCCCCCGCGGCCTGACCTCGCACTGGACGGTTGGGAAGACGTTCTCCACGGCTTTTCTTACCCTCTCCGGGTCCTCGGTGGGGCGGACCTCGGCCTCTACGAGGACCTCCACCTCGACCCCTGCCGCGTCACCGTTCAACCCGCCGTCAACTCCTCCAGGACCTCGCGGGCCCTCCCCCTGAACTCCTCCAGGGTCCCCTCGTTCACGATCACCCGGTCCGCCGTGGCGATGACCTCGCCCAGGCCGACGCCGAGCTCCCTCCGGTCCCGCTCCGCGAAGGCCCTCCGGCCCCGGGGGTCGTCGCTCCGCCCCCTCTGGGAGAGGCGCCGGAACCTGGTCTCGGGGGAGGAGTGAACCGCGACGACGGTGAACCCCGGGAAGCACCCCCTGAACTCCCCCACCTCCTCGGGGCTTCGAACCCCGTCGACAACCACCGCCCCCCCGGCACCCCTGATCATCGGGACGCAGCGCCTGGCCACGGCCGCGGGCCCCTCCTCCTCCCGGAGCCTGAGCATGAGCGAGCCGAGGTTCCCGGGCGTGGGCCTCAGCCCCCTCCGCTCGGCCTCCTCCCGGACCACATCCCCCATCACCACCACCGGGAGCCCCAGGGCCCGGGCGACCTCCCTGACCACGTCCTTCCCGGCGCCGGGCATCCCGGCGACGCCCACCACAATCTTTTCCCCCATGGCTAGTCGCGTCCTCTCAGACTGAAGCCCTTATAAAAGGGTGCCGATCAAACATAGGCTGTTCGAGGGAAATGTTGGAGGTTGCCATGTCATGTCGGAGACTGTTCGGAGCTTCATCGCCTTCGACATCGAGAGTGGGCAGGTGCTCGGCCGGCTGGCGGAGGTCCAGGGCCTGCTGGCCGAGACGGGGGCCGACCTGAAGCCGGTCGAGCCGAAGAACATCCACATCACCGTGCGCTTCCTCGGAGACATCACCCTCAGCACCGCCGACCGGGTCCACGAGGAGATGAAGAACGTTGCCTTCGCACCCTTCGACGTTGACCTCCGGGGCCTCGGCGCCTTCCCCAGCCTCGGGTACGCCCGGGTGGTCTGGGCCGGCATCCGGGGGGGCGCCAACGAGCTCCGGGCCATCTTCGACCAGCTGGAGCCCCGCCTCCGTGGCCTCGGCCTAAGGCCGGACTCCCGGGGGTTCAGCCCCCACCTCACCATCGCCCGGGTGAGGAGCGCCCGGAACAAGTCGGAGTTGGTCCGCCGCGTCAGGGAGCTGGAGGACTACGAGTTCGGCACCGTCAGGGCCGAGTGCCTGAGGCTGAAGAAGAGCGTCCTGACCCCCAGGGGCCCCATCTACAGCACCATCCACGAGGTCTGGGCAGCCAAAGCCTAGTTTACCCCTTCAGCCAATTTCAAAGTATGGATCGGAACCGGAGAGGGCTCACGTGACCGCGGCTCTTCAGGAGGTCTGCGCGGAGGTTCTGAGGAGGGTCACCCCCAGCCCCGAGGAGAGGAGGCGCGTCCTGAGGCTGGCCGATGAGCTGAGGAGGAGGGTGGAGGAGGAGGCCGAGAGGGAGGGCCTCGAGGCGGAGGTGCGAGTGGAGGGCTCCGTGGCCAAGGAGACGTGGCTGAGCGGGGAGCCGGAGGTCGACCTCTTCATGCGGGTTCCGCCCAGCCTGCCCCGGGAGGCCTTCGGGGGGGCGTGTCTCAGGGCCGCGCGGAGGGCCACGGCGGGCTCTAGGCAGGTGGAGAGGTTCGCGGAGCACCCGTACCTGGAGAGCTGGGTCGACGGCGTCCGGGTGAACATCGTCCCCTGCTACCGGGTCGGGAGGGGCCAGTGGAGGAGCGCCACGGACCGGACGCCCTTCCACACCGACTACGTGAGGCCCCTCCTCGACCGGCGCCTCTCGGGGGAGGTCAGGCTCCTCAAGCGGTTCATGAAGGGCGTCGGCGTCTACGGAGCGGAGATCAGGACCGGCGGCTTCAGCGGGTACCTCTGCGAGCTCCTCACCATCCACCACGGGTCCTTCACGGACGTCGTCCGGTCCGCCGCCGACTGGAGGAGGGGCCATGTCATCGACCCCAAGGGCCACTACGGGGGCAGGGAAAAAGAGGCCAGGAAGCTCTTCGAGGAGCCGCTGGTGGTGGTGGACCCCGTGGACAGGGGGAGGAACGTGGCCTCGGCGGTGAGGGAGGACCGGCTGGGCGAGTTCGTGGCGGCGGCGAGGGCCTTCCTAGCCGGGCCAGACCTGCGGTTCTTCTACCCCCCGGAACCTCCGATCCTGGGAAAAGAGGAGCTTGTCCGGGCGCTGGGGGAGCGCGGCTCGGCCTACGTCTTCGTCCGGTTCGGCCGTGTGGACGCGGTCCCGGATGTCCTCTGGGGCCAGCTCTACCGGTCCCTGAGGTCGCTGCGGAATATGCTCCGGCGGTCCGACTTCGCGGTCCTCCGGGACGCCGCCTGGAGCGACGAGGGAAACCTCAACCTGTTCATCTTCGAGGTGGGGGACCGCCTCCTGCCGCCCGTGAAGAGGCACCTGGGGCCCCCGGTGGAGAAGAGGGAGGAGTGCGAGCGGTTCCTGGGGAAGCACCTGGGGGCGGGGGGGACCCTGTCCGGCCCCTGGGTGGAGGGGGACCGCTGGGTGGTGGAGATCCGGCGGAAACACACGGACGTGGTGGAGCTCCTGAGGGAGAGGCTGAGGGGCGGCGGTAGGCGCGCGGGGGTGGCCGGACTGCTCTCCAAGTCCGTCGCCGACTCCTTCGAGGTCCTAGTGAACGAGGAGGCCCTAGGCCTCTACGGGTCGAACCCGGAGTTCGCGAGGTTCTTCACCCGCTACCTGAGGGGCAGGCCGGGGTGGCTTTACTGACCCGTGTCCACTTGTAGAACCTCTGGGAGCCTCAAGCCCGCGAGGAGGTTACTGAAAGCTCGGGTTGTCCGGCAACTACATTAACTACGCGCCTCAAGCATAGAGTAGGACATTGGTACTCCTGCTCTTTGCCACAACAACGCGCATCTGTTCTATGCACTTTCCTCTGTCTTTCCAGCGCCTTTTGCTTTGCTCAGCTTCACTTCAAGGATGCCGTTCCTGTAAACAGATTCGATAGTGTCCTCTTCAACCGGGGCTGGAAGTTCCACCTCTTTGTAGTACTTCCCCGCTGAAGTGTCAGCGCTTATCATCAGAGTGTTGTTCTCCACATGCAAGCCCATTCCGCCTTCCTTGACATCGGGTAGCTCAGCCACCACTCTCACGTGGTCTTTCTCCTCGAAGACATCGACGATGGGCTCTCTCTCCTTTACCGGGCCGGCTGTTGGAGGCACTGGCGTACGCGCGGGCAGTATTTCTTTCTTAGGCTTACTTATCCTCAGGCGATCTATCGGCTTCCTCGCGTAGGAACCCCTTATCGGGCGGGAGCTCACGCGGACGTCGATTACTCCCCTCTTCCCAAGATCGACTCTCTTTTCATACGTCTCAGACTTCTCTGCCAGCGCAGCCAGATCATTGATTAATCCGAGCAATCCCTTGCCTCTAGATTTTCGACCTTGGACATCGCTGGATGCGCCAAATATGCTGAAGCCGGCGTCCAACAGTTCTGAAACGTCCTCGAACATCTTGCCCAGCCCCGCGGTCTCACCGGTTTCTTCCTTTCCCTGGATCTGCGTTCTCATCTCTTCCATCGTTTTTCTCAGTAGTTCGATCTCCTTCCCCTTTTGCGCGATCTCTTTCCTCAGTTGCTCAAGGTCTCTTTCTGCTTCAGACTGCCCCTTTTTTCCTTTTTTCACCATTTTTCACCTCCTCTGTTCTGTAAGCGCTACCGGCTCCTCTAACCAGGCTAGGTACGCCTTTGGATCGGCAAAATACCGGGCTTTACGCGGTGGGTATTTCTCTAGCGCAAGCTTTACTCCTCTAATCCCATATTTTTCCACAACAGCTTTGGCGAGGGGATAGCCCAAGTAATATGAGCACCCTTTAATTATCTGAGAGCTTCTGAGAATTTCTTTGAGAATTTTACCCTCATCCATCACTCGTGCTCCCTGTCTCTGCTCGCTCAACCAGATCCGTCTTTTATCTGTGTCCTCCACACTTCTTTTTATGTTATCCAGGTCAAAGAGCACGTCTATACACTTCGAGTGTCCTACCAGTAACTCTTTTTCCAAGGATGCTACCTCCTTTTCATAGCCTATGCGACGCAGGGTTTGAAACGCTATTGCCTCACAGCACCCCTCTTTGAAAACGTTCTTGAAAACGACGTCTGTATAGGCGCTCAAAAGCTCATAGAGTTTTCTCGCATCGTCTATCTTTTTTGCTTCAATGTATGCCTCAACCATGGCGCGTGCGGGTGTTTTCGGCGGTGTGGAAAGATGGGTGAGGAGGAGTTTTTCTGATAGCTCATGGGTGCATATGGGAATTATTTTTTCTGGGTGGTTCGTTATCATTTTCTCGCTCATGCATAAAACATCGTCCTTTGGGTTGTAAAAGGCAAGATTTTCTAAGAAGTCTGTGACTCGATTCTTTGAGAGGCTTTCACGGATTTGTTTCCACTGAATGTCGTTGTATATCACACCGTTCTCTTCAAGATTATTCCGCATGCGTTTGGTTAACTGTTTAAGAACCTCCGATTGCTTGATTATTTTGATGTCCCTAAAATACGTAAAATCAATATGAAATAGTTCAACCATTTCTCTGTGAATCTTCTTGAGTGTTCGATTTATCCATTCTTTGGTTAATTTTGTGTCTTCCTGGTTGTTTTCTGTCTGGGTCTCTGTCATAGTCTGCTTTTTCATGGAATATTCCCTTCATTATTCTTGACTGTTTTTCTGTTCTTTGACCTTATTAATGGCTTGTTCGAAATCTTTCATAGTTACCTTAAGTTTGAGTTCTCCTTTTGCTTCTTCTCGTTTTATGCTAGTGTTTAGGAATTCTCTGATGGCCTGCATCGTGGCCTCCCTGCAGGCCGCCTCTATGTCGGACCCCATGAATCCCTCGGTCTCTGCAACCAGCTCGTGAAGGGATACGTCTTCGGCGAGGGGGGTTTTCCTCGTGTGAATCTTGAAAATTTCTGATCTTGCCCCTTCATCTGGGGGTGGGACGTAGAGAAGTTGGTCGAATCTTCCGGCTCTTAGCAGGGCGGGGTCGATTAGATCCATTCGGTTTGTTGCGGCCAGAACCATCACTCCGCGGAGTTCCTCGAGGCCGTCCATCTCGGTGAGGAGTTGGCTTATGACCCTCTCGGAAACGTGGGAGTCGGTGATTCCGCTTCCGCGCCTCGGTGCCAGGGCATCGATCTCGTCGAAGAAGATGATGCAGGGTGCGGTTTGTTTTGCTCTCCTGAAGGTTTCTCTTACACCCTTCTCGGATTCGCCTACGAACTTGCTCATGAGTTCTGGACCCTTAACGTTGATGAAGTTTACCCCGCTCTCGTTGGCCACGGCCTTAGCAAGGAGGGTTTTGCCCGAGCCTGGGGGACCGTGTAACAGTATGCCCTTTGGAGGCTTTGCCCCCGCTTCCTCGAAAACGTCAGGGTATTTAAGGGGCCACTCGATGGCCTCTCTCAGTGCCTGTTTCACGTCCTCAAGGCCGCCCACGTCGTCCCAGGTGGTGTTTGGTGTTTCCACGAGGACCTCCCTCAGGGCGGAGGGCTCTACCAGCCTCAGGGCGTCGAGGAAATCCTCCATGGTGACCACGAGTTTGTTGAGCACTTCTACCGGGATGTAGTCGGCCTCGAAGTCTATTTCAGGCAGAACTCTCCGTAACGCCTTCATGGCCGCCTCTTTGCACAGCTCTGAGATGTCTGCACCGGTGAAGCCGTGGGTCAGATCAGCGAGTTTTTGCAGATCTACATCTGCCGTGAGTGGCATTCCCCTGGTGTGAATCTGAAGGATTTCGAATCGTCCTTTCCTGTCGGGTATTCCTATCTCTATTTCTCGGTCGAATCTCCCCCCTCTCCTGAGTGCTGGGTCGAGGGCGTTGGGTCGGTTCGTCGCCCCAATAACCACCACCTGCCCTCTCGGCTCCAGCCCATCCATCAATGCCAGCAGTTGAGAGACCACCCTCTTTTCGACCTCTCCATGTACCTCCTCCCTCTTCGGTGCTATGGCATCGATTTCGTCGATGAAGACGATGCATGGTTTGTTCTGTTCAGCCTCGTTGAAGACCTCTCTCACGTGGGCCTCGGATTCTCCGTAATACTTGCCGTGCACCGACGCGCCGCTCAGACTTATGAAGGTGGCGAACGTTTCGTTTGCCACGGCCTTTGCGATGAGCGTCTTTCCCGTTCCCGGCGGTCCGTGTAATAGGACACCCTTTGGAGGCTCTATGCCTAGACGATCAAACACCTCTGGATGTCGTAGCGGGAGCTCGATCATCTCCCTTATTCTCTGGATCTGCTCCTCGAGTCCACCGACATCCTCATAGGTGACACCGATTCTCCTCCCCGCTTCTATTGCCTTTTCCTGAATGGTTATTCTCGTTGTGGGACACACTATGACAGCGGTGGACTTCGGCTTCAGGTGGGCCACGGCAAAGGAAGTGCTCACCCCCAGAAGGCTCAGCCTCACTCGATCTCCTTCAACCAGCGGCAGGCCTTCCAAAAGCCTCCTCACATGCTCGCCGTACTTCTCCCCTCTGAGCCATGGCTGATCTTGCTCCAGAGGGGCTAAGACGACGATCTCGGCCTTTTCAGCCTCGACCTTCTCGACGTGGACGTTGTCGTCGATTCCGATAAACGCGTTGTTCCTTATTATCCCGTCGATTTGGATGAGGCCTTTACCTCGATTCTCTGGATAGGCTGGCATGACCTTGGCGGCGGTCCTCTTACTCCCGGTGAGTTGGATAACGTCGCCCGTCTCCGCACCTATCTTCCTCATGTCTTCGGGGTCGATTCTGGCTATCCCCCGACCGAAGTCCCTCTGGGAGGCCTCGGCGACCCGAAGCGTTAACACGTTGGGTTTCTGGGCCTGTTCCGGCATGTAGAGCCGTCCTTGCGGTCACTAACTTTTAGTTTATAACAAAAGGTATATAAACCTTTTCCTAATAACTATATTTGAGGCATGGGGCAGAGATGGTGTCCGAGGCGAAAGTCCTCCAGATCGTCGGGAACGAAACCAGGAGAAAGATACTCGCCCTTCTCTCCGAGGAGCCCCATTACATCTCTCAGATAGCTAAGAAGCTGGATGTGACGCAGCCGGCTATCCTGAAGCACCTCGGTATTCTTCGGAAGGCGGGTCTAATAGAGAGCTTCTGGAGGAAGAGCCAGCTGGGCGCAGCGAGAAAATACTATAGGATCTGTGACTCCGTCGGCATCGAAGTAGCCATCAACCCGGGGGACTTCAGGGTTACTGGACATCCACAGAAGATGAGTTGTTCCAAGTACCTAGAGACAGAACGGGCGATTAAACGGTTGACGGAGGAAATAAACGGAGCCGAGGATGTGGCCACAAAAGCGGCTAGGGCAGAGGAATTAATGGATGTAGCGGATTCCCTTCTGTCATGTGCAAGCTATGAGAGAGGAAAATGGAATTGCGAAAACTGTCATACGGTCGCGTCGTTGAGAAAAGAGGCTTCTCAAATTATATTACATGTATCGAGAGGGGAGATAGAGTCAGGTCTTCGCAAGCTAACTAAGACAATAGATCAGCTCGCGACTGGCTTGTTGTCAAGTAGCGGACGTTAGTTTCACGTGGACATATTACTGATGACCTTTTTGAAAGTGATCTTAATTATGCTTTGTATTGCATAGTCTCTTTAATCTTACTTGTAGAATGTTGTTTCTATAGGTGGACTTTATTGTGTCTTCTTTGATGCACGTTGGAAGTCTGACCATTTTTAGG
>Ga0315314_1002648_pt1 | contig 14642 bp, 13 predicted proteins | sample TDP9_MG_FD_203631 | JGI IMG/M metagenome (GOLD analysis project Ga0315314, IMG submission 203631) | Freshwater sediment microbial communities from Lake Towuti, South Sulawesi, Indonesia - TDP9 | ecosystem: Environmental > Aquatic > Freshwater > Lake > Sediment | place: Indonesia: South Sulawesi...
TCTCCTCGTGATAATACTGCCTCAAGAAAGCTGACCTTCGGGTCTTGCCACGATAACTTGATTCCCTTCCGGCGTAACCCTGACCTAAGAATTTCATGCTTACAGTTTAGCTGCTGTTCATTTTCCTGAGCTACCCACTGAAAGGGCGTGTGGGGCTTAGGCACGAAAGTGGCTAGGCTGATTCTTACTTGAGCCCTCCTGCCCAGTGAGCTGACCTTGTTTACTAGCTGGATGATGCCTTCAACGTCATCACTGGTTTCTGTGGGCAAGCCAAGCATAAAATACAGCTTAAGGCTTGTCCAGCCTCGGTCAAAGACAGCGGCTGCCGTTTTCAAGATTTCATCTTCGGCAATATTCTTATTGATTGTTCTTCGTAATCTTTCGCTTCCGGCTTCAGGGGCGAAGGTGAGCCCCGGCTTTTTATGGGCAACCAGAGAGTCCATTAATCTTACCGAGAAGCTATCAATGGACAGACTGGGTAGTGACAGGCTAAGATTATGGCTATCATAGCGGTGATAAAGGCTGGCTACTAGCTCATCAATGTCGGGGTAATCACTGGTGCTTAGTGAGAGCAGGGAGACCTCGTTATAGCCGCAGTTGGCAATAAGCTCGCCTACTGCTTGAAGTACCTCCTCCTGGGGGCGCTCCCGCACCGGGCGATAAATACTTCCGGCTTGGCAGAAGCGGCAGCCCCGACTGCAACCCCGCTGAATTTCTATCGCCCCTCGGTCATGGATTACCTCAATGTACGGAACTACCGGTTTGGTCACCGGGGGAGGGAGTTTGGTTACTATCCGCCGCTGGATCGTCGGTTTAGCCTCAGCTACTGTCGGGGTAATGCTTTTAAATAGACCATCAGCCTGGTATTCCACCTGGTACAGGCTGGGCACATAGATGCCAGGGATTTTTGCCACTTGGCGAAATAGATGCTCTCTCGGCGCTGCCTTGCCCTGTCGCTTCCAATCCCGGAAGCTATTAACCAGCTCAAGCAGTACCTCCTCACCTTCCCCAATTACAAAGAAGTCAATAAAGTTAGCCATCGGCTCCGGGTTAACGGCACAGCTACCACCGGCAATTACTATCGGATGGGAGCCCCTCTCTGAGGTTAGGACTGGTATCCTGGCTAGGTCAAGCATGTTTAGTACATTGGTATAGGTAAGTTCGTAGCCAAGTGAAAAACCGATAACATCAAAATCGGCTAGCGGGTGCTTAGATTCAAGGCTAAGCAAAGGGATACCTCGGGCGCGCATTATTGCTGCCATATCTGACCATGGGGCATAGACCCTTTCCGCTAGGACGTCTGGCTGGCTGTTGAATAGGTCATAGAGAATAGGCAACGCCAGGTTGGACATGCCAACTTCATATAGGTCGGGGTAGGAGAGGGCAATCTTGATATTGGTTTTGTCCCAGTCCTTGACTATGCTGTTCCACTCCCCACCGGTATAGCGGGCTGGCTTGGTAACCTGACGCAGTATATTATCGGGATAGCTCAATTTGCTGCCTCCGGACTACCCAATTGTGACAAATCAAACCTCATGCCATCTCGGGCGCTAATCACCTTAATTCCAGTCTCCTCAGACAGCCTCTGGGCTATCTCCCACGGCTTGGCTCGCCACACGGTCATACCAAAGTGGGTTAAGATGGCTACCTTTGGCTTTAATTCGGTAATAATAAGCTTGGCATCGGGCACTGACAGGTGGTCAAAGGGGCGATTAGGCTCTAGCATGACCACATTGATAATCAGTAACTCACCCCCATATTTCTGACACAAGCCGTCAAAGTAGCGGCTATCAGCAATATAGGAGAAAGTATGCTCAGCCGTTGTGAAGACCATGCCATAGGTCTCTACCGGGTGTATGTGCCGGATTGGAGTGGTAAAGGAGATGTTGCCTACCGAGTAGGACTTGCCCTCCTGTAGCATTTCAACGCCCTCCAGGTAGCCTTTGAGGTAGGAAAAGATAACCGGCTCGGTCTCTAAGGCATCAGCCGGGGCAAAAAGCCAGCCGTGCGGTTTTAATCCACCCTGAGTCATCGCTTCAACCATAATATTTACGTCCGCCGAGTGGTCAAGGTGGCGGTGGGATAGGATAATAGCCTTGAGCTTCTCAGCTCTAAGCTTCCTTTTGGTGGACTGGACGATACAACCTGGACCGGGGTCAACCAGTATTTCAGTGCCACCCAGATTCAGCCACAAGCCACCCGAAGCCAGAATCTGGGTAGCCACCATTATTCTAGCACCAGCTGTCCCCAAAAAGGTTATAACATCGCCTGAGCTCTTGCCTTCCATGGCTAAGCTAACTATAAGATATGGCTGTATTTTTTACAATCGCCGCTAAAAAGCCTAAAATAGCATCAAGCGGTCAATAAGGAGAGTGAGATGGAGCAAATCTGGGCACCGTGGCGGATAGAATATATCCAGATGGCAAAACCGGAGGGGTGCATCTTATGTGACAAACCGAGGCAAAATAATGATGTGCCAAACTACATCCTGTATCGGGGGGACAAGAACTTCGTCATTATGAATAGCTATCCCTATAACCCGGGGCATCTGATGATAGCCCCCTATCGCCACCTAGCCAGTCTGGAAGAACTAACTAGTGAAGAGCTTCACGAGCACTTTGACATAGTTAGTCGCAGTATTAAGCTCCTGAGGCGAGTATTTAACCCCTCTGGCTTCAATATAGGCATAAACATAGGCAAAGCCGCCGGCGCCGGCATATATGGGCATGTCCATACCCATGTCGTTCCCCGGTGGCAGGGTGATACCAACTTTATGCCGGTAATATCTGATGTTAGGGTAATTCCTGAAGCCCTGGCTGAAACCTATAACAAACTAAAGGGCAAATTCTGAATTGGTTACTGCTACCCGCCGAGATTCTGGATCTCTTGCTTAACGGTATTAACTAGCTGGGGGTCTCTGGTAAGAACGGCGACTTTTTGGAAGTCAGCGATAGCTAGGTCAAATTTTCTTTTATCTTTGTAGACCAGGGCTCGCATGTAGTGGGCTGCCGCAGAATCGGGCTGTAATTCTATGGCTTTAGTCAGGTCAGCCATAGCCAAATCATATTCCTTCTTGTTTCGGTAGGCGATACTCCGCTCGGTGTATCCATCTACATCCTTCGGCCTCATCTTTATAGTTTCACTAAAATCAGCTATAGCCAAGTCATTTTGCCCCTTGGCGCGGTAGGCAATACCACGTCTATAGTATGCCTCGGCATTTTTCGGGTTAAGTTCGATAGTCTTACTGAGGTCGGCGATAGCTAGTTCATGGTTTCGTTTATTAAAGTGAGCTATACCGCGGGCATAGTAAGCCACCGCCATATGAGGGTTAAGCTCGATAGCCATACTAAGGTCATCAATAGCTAGGTCATATTTACTTCTAATGTAGTGGATAATACCCCGGTCGTAGTAGGCCTCAGTCATTTCTGGCTTTAATTCAATGGTGCGGCTAAAATCCTCAATGGCTAGGTCATATTCACCCTGGTTGTGGTAGGCAAAGCCTCGGTTGTAATACGCCTCGGCACGACCGGGCTGTAGTTCAATGGCGGTATTAAGGTCGGTGATAGCTAACTGGTATTCTTCCTTCTTGCGGTGGGCAATACCCCGGTAGCAGTAAGCTTCGGCATAAGATGGATTTAATTCGATGGCTTTACTGAAGTCAGCAATCGCCGGTTGGTATTGTTCCTTACTTTGGTAGGCAATGCCCCGGTTACAATAAGCCTGGGCGTAGTCTGGGTCTATTTCGATTGCCTTGGTAGCATCAGCTATAGCCTTGTCGGTTTCTCCAATTTTGCGGTAGGCAAGGCTACGATAGTAATAGGTCTGGGCATCGTGGTAGGCTAGTCCTATGGCTTTATTAAAGTCACTAATGGCTGGTTGATATTCTCCCCTATCACAATAGGCAATACCTCGGTTACGGTAACCCTCAGCATAGAGGGGGTTTAATTCTACGGCTTTATCAAAGTCAGCAATCGCCAGTTCGGTTTGTTCTTTTCTTTGGTAGGCAGTGCTTCGGATATAGTAAGCCTCGGCATAGTTCGGATTTATTTGCAGCGCCTTAGTGGCATCAGCGATAGCCAGGTCGTATTCGCCATTATCGTAGTAGGTAGTAGCTCGATGGTAATAGGCTTCAAAGGAGGCACTGTTTAGGCTAATGGTTCTACTAAAGTCAATAATCGCCATTTCGTATTCACCTTGGTTACGGTAGGCAATGCCTCGGTTGTAGTATGCCTCAGCGTGGGATGGCTTTAATTCAATAGCTTTACTGTAGTCGGCGATAGCCAGTTGGTAGTGTTTTTTCTTCTGGTGGGCAAAGCCTCGGTTGTAGTATGCCTCAGCGTGGTTAGGGTTGGCTTCAATTGCCTTGGTAGCATCGGCGATAGCCAGGTCGTATTCCCCCTTATGCAAATAAGCGAGACTGCGTTTGTAATGGGCATCAGCAAAGCTAGGCAGTACACCTAGAATCGCCTTGGTGAACTCTGAGATGGCTTCGTCATACTCACCCTTTTCCAATTGAGCTGTGCCAAGCTTAATATGGTCTTTGGTCATCATTGTCCCCCTTAAGTGCCCCCAAGCGAATTCGAATCGCTGTTACCGGCTTGAAAGGCCGATGTCCTAGGCCTCTAGACGATGGGGGCATGTTATCAAAGTATAGCAGACGCAGAGCTGGTGGGCAACCCAATAATTAGCCTTATCCCCTGATGCCCTTCCCCTTCAAATGTGCTACTATAAAGACCAAATGCGTAACCTATTTAGCCGTGATAAGCTGATTGGGGCGAAGGATTGGCTGAAGGGGAAACTCCCAAAGGGGAGGGCTATTCCCATAATAGCCCTTTGCTTTGTTATTGCCATTTCAGTTGCCATCGGTGTCCTCTATTACCAGGGTAGGCTTGGTCAGATTAGAGAGCTTGAATATCTTAAGTACTACGGCTATCCCGGTGTCTTCGTCGTCAGCTTGATTTGGAATTCCACTGTCCTTGTCCCTATACCCAGTTTCTGGATATATTACTTCCTTGTCGCTCCTCCTTTTTCATTCTTCCCGCCTCTAGTCGGGCTGGCTGGTGGGGCGGGGGCAGCCATTGGTGAGCTGACTGGTTATATGGCAGGCTATAGCGGGCGGGGATTTCTGCAAAAGCGAAGGATGTATGCTCGGGCTGAGCGCTGGGTAAAGAGATGGGGGGCTATTATTATCTTTATTTTTAACCTGGTGCCCCTTTTTCCTTACGACCTAACCGGGATAGCTTCTGGTGCCCTGCGTTTTCCGCTGCGGAAGTTCTTCCTGATATGTTTAACCGGCAGGACCTTAGCTTACACCTTGGTTGCTTGTGTCGGTGCCGGCTGGATACGGTTACCTTTTCTTAATCCGCCATAGCAGTGCTGAACTAACAATAAGAGATATAAAACAAGCTGTAAGCATAGCGGTGTAGCCCAAGCCAAAGCCGCGGATGTTAAAGAAGTCAATCATCCATCCCATGGGCAAGCGGGCGAGGGCTGAGCCACCAGCAGTAGCCAGATTGGTCAGACCAATGTATTTACCGGCTTCTTCTTTGGGTACCACGTCTGTTGCCAGAGCCCAGTTACTGCCCGTAAGACCTCCCAAGCCAATTCCGAGGAGACTGGCGGCGAATAACATAGGGTAGTAGCTGCGGAAGAAGAATAGCAGTCCAATCCCTAGAGCACTAATAAGCCCTGAAATAAGACCAATAGGTCGGCGTCCAAACCTGTCCGACAGGAAGCCGGCAGGGTAGACCATGCCTGCCATGCAACCGCCAGTTATTAGAGTAAAGTTGCCCATCGTCGCTACTGGGTCGGCTACACCGGTAACGTCCATAAAAAAATACAAACCATATGTCATAAAAGCAGCCAGCGGGATAATGAAAAAGAGGCGGGACACCAAGAACCGCTTAAAATCAGGGCTTGCCTTAACATCAATCCTGAAACTTTTTTGCAGGGTTGGTAATAATGCCAGTCTAGCCCCACCCGCCCCGGGTCTTTCCTTAACCAGTCGCATAGTAGCTACCATGGTGCCTAGGAAAACGGCAGCCAGTATTCCCAAGCTGAGCCATAGCTGCCTGATTCCATCGCCGAGAGGGTAGTTACTCATTAAATGAGCCACTACCCGAATGGCGATAACACCGCCCACTATCTCAAGCAGCCCCTTTACCCCTGAGGCTCGCCCCCTCTTCTCTTCCGGTACTAGGTCAGGAATAAAGGCGTGATATGGACCCAGTGCCGTATTGGCGCTAATCTGAAGCAGATAATAGATAGCGAAAAGCACTGCCCAGCTACTAGCCCAGCTTATCCCCGGTAGAAACGCCAGCGTGGCGATAGCGCCGATAAGGATGAACGGTCGTCGCCGCCCCAGCCTGAAGCCTGAGCGGTCACTAAACGCCCCGGCTATCGGCTGGACAACTATCGCCAGGAGTAAGCCAGTAGTGATGAGCAGCCCGAGGTAAGTAGCCTTCTGTGCCTCAGGAACAAACTCTAGTAGCAGCAGCGGCAGAATAATGCTGTGCAGGCTGCTCCACAGCGCTGTCATAGCCAAGCCGAAGATGGTAATCCTGGCATAGTCAATCGGGCGAAATTCCCTAGGCATTCCGCTGCTACTTACTACCCTTTTCATAACTATACTCAAAGCATAACAGAGGCAGAGCCACTAGACAACATCTAGAGCAGATTGTTTATTGACCTCACCCCCTTTATCCCCCTCTCCTTTTAAGGAGAGGGGGAATTGGTTATATAAGGGAGGCTCCGCCTCCCTTTGACTCTCCTTAATGCGGATATATATTCCTATCACGGGGGAAGAGATTTAAGAGAGGGGCGAAGCCCCTCTCTTATCTACATTCCCCCTTCCCTTATTAAGGGAAGGGGGCCAGGGGGATGGGTTTCTAAACAATCTCTCTTGAGCCAGCTTGATTTTACCCCTAACTTTGGTTATACTGCCCTTTGGCTGGCAGATTAAAATCTGAGGAATTTATCCTTTGGGTGAAACTAAATCCCCTTACTTTGTAGATTGGGCAATAACCGCCAGATGCAATCTAAGCTGTCGGCACTGTCGTGGCTTTCCTAAGGGAGAGGTCTCAACCGAAAGAGCTAAAAAGCTCATCGCTGAGATAGCTGGGCTGAGACCTGGTTGGGTCATCGTTGAAGGCGGAGAGCCACTCCTTCGCCCCGACCTGTTTGAGTTATTAGGCTTGATGCGCCAACGAGGGCTTGAGGTTCACCTGATTACCAACGGCATGGTGATAACCCCCAAGATAATCGCTACCCTTAAGCAACTAGGGGTTAAGGTGATGGTAAGTATTGACGGGGCAACTAAGCCAACCTACGAGGCGATAAGGAATGGGGCTGATTTTGACACTGTGGTTCAATCGTCTAGCACATACGCCGCCGAAGGTCTCCTCGAGGCGATAAATATCACCTTGCTCAAAACAAATTACCGGGAAATACCAGGGCTCTTTGAGTTAGCTGTATCAATAGGGGTAGGCAGGGTAACCATTATTGGGCTCAAGCCGTGTGAGCACTACCCTGAGGTGCTCCTTACCCCGGAGGAGTATGGGGAAGCCATCAGGTTTGCTTGCCAGGCGGCGCAAGAGACCGGGGTGGAGTTCTTCTTTGATGAGCCATTCTTCTGGCCGGCAGTGAAGGAATGGGGGCTTCTGGCTCATCAGCCGGCGGAGGGTACCGGGATTGTGGTCTCCTCTACTTCAGCCTGCGTCTTTGGCGAATACCTTTTCATTGAGACCAATGGCGGAGTGAAGCCCTGTAGCTTCCCCCCGATGACCGTTGGTAACGTCAATGATAAGCCACTGAGTGAAATCTGGGACGATATGCTTTCCTCCCCCCTTATTCACCAAATTAAAGACTCAAAGACCAAAACCGGATATTGCCAAAGTTGCCAGTATCTGGAGAACTGTAAGGGGTGCCGCTCCCGGACCTTTGTCCTCACCGGCGACTGGCTTGCCTCTGACCCGGTTTGCCCGTTAAGCCTTAAATCAGCCGTCAAGGAGGAGATTAGATGAGAGTTATCGGCATTGACCCTGGGACAGGGAGTTTTGATTTCTTTGGTATGGATGGGGAAAGGGTTATCTTGGATACCTCTGTGCCGGTGCCTGAGGTTGCCCAAAACCCCAACGTGCTCTTGGATACGGTTAGAAGTGCCTTTCCCCTGGATATGATAGTCGGTCCTTCTGGTTATGGTCTGCCGGTGACCCCAATCAAGGATATAACCGAAAGAGACCTGACCCTGATGGTGCCCGATGACAAGAGTATTCCGTTATATGACGGCATCAGGATGGTTCTCAGGCTGATGAAGAAGGAAGGCTTTCCCGTCTATTTCACCCCCGGGGTCATTCACCTCCCCACCGTGCCCCTTTATCGGAAAGCCAACAAGATGGATATGGGCACCGCCGATAAAGTCTGCTGTGTTGCCCTGGCGATTAAAGACCAGGCGGAGCTTTACCGCATAGACTACAATCAGACCTCTTTCATCCTCGCCGAGATAGGTTACGCCTTCAATGCGGTCATCGGTGTTGATGGTGGCAGGATAGTTGATGGTCTTGGTGGGACATCAGGCGGCCCCGGTTTCATCACCTTGGGGAGTATGGACTCTGAGCTGGCGGTGCGCCTGGGCAAGTTCCCCGGGATAGTCCTCTTCAGTGGTGGGGCTAAAGATGTCAGCGGCAAGGCTGACTTAACCCCCGAGGAGCTGGCTAAAAAGCACCGTAAATATGCGGACGCTTGGAATATGCTCCTGGAGAGCATAACTAAAGGGGTGTCGGCAATGGTGGTCTCGGTGGAGAGACCCAGAGAGATTCTGCTTTCCGGCCGGCTCTCTGGAATTTCCGAACTTGCCGAAGCGCTATCGGTAAAGCTGGCTAAATTCGGCAAAGTGCGGAAGGTGGGAAGACAGGCTAAAGTCGCCAAGGAAGCTGCCGAAGGGGCATACATCATTGGCGAGGGCTTACTGGGCGGCAAGTATAAGGGTATCGTTGACTGCCTCAAGCTCAGGGAAGCCAAGGGCACCATGTTTGACTATATCCAAATCAAGGGTGCCGAACCCCAAAAGCCCTAACATTCTCACGGATAAATCGCCAACGCTTCAAGCCCGATCGTTTCCGGCAAGCCCAGCATCAGGTTCATATTCTGGATAGCTTGCCCCGCCGCCCCTTTAACTAGGTTATCAATAGCGCTGATAACCACCAGCCTCCCTGTCCTAAGGTCAATGGTCGGGTGGATTAGGCAAAGGTTGTTTCCCCAGGTGTGTTTGGTGTGGGGTGGAAATTCAACTACCTTGACAAAGGGTTCGTCCTTATAGAAGTCCTGATAGAGCCGAAATAGCTCTTTCCTGCCCTTTTTGTCGACCGAGACTTTACCCGAAGCTAGGGGAGCATAGGCGGTGGTTAATATCCCCCTAGTCATCGGTATTAGATGGGGGACAAAGGTTATTGCCAGCGGCTGTTGGGGACTGAGCAGCTTTAGTTCCTGAACAATCTCAGGCAGGTGTCTGTGCCCGTCTAAAGCATAGGCGGTAGCATCTTCGTTGGCTTCGGCAAAGTGGGTTTGCAGGCTGAGGGTTCTGCCGGCTCCAGATACCCCCGATTTGCTATCAATAATAATCTCCGGCTCAATTACACCTGACTTGACTACCGGGGCAAGAGCTAGAATCGCCCCGGTGGGGTAGCAACCAGGGTTGGCTACCAGCCGGGCAGAGGCAACCTGAGACCGGTATAGCTCGGTTAACCCATATACTGCTTGCTTCAGTAGTTCCGGGGCGGGGTGGGCAAAACCATACCACCGCTGGTATTCGGTGGCATCCTTTAGCCTGAAATCGGCGCTGATGTCCACTACCTTAATACCGCGGTCTAACAGCGGTATGACCTGTTGAGCGCTCTCCTTATGTGGCATAGCTGAGAAAGCTAAATCAACCTTCCCCAGTTCGGCTTCAACAGTCAGGTCGATACTAGCCAGATGAGGGAAGACCTCGCCTACTTTCTTTTCAGCAGCACTTCGCCCGGTAACTGAAGTAAGCTCTACCCCTGGGTGCTGATACAGTAGTCTGGCTAGCTCAACACCGGCATAACCGGTAACATTGATAATGCCCACCTTGGCTTTAGTCATTTAAAAACTAACCTTCATTAATAGTGTAAGCTTATTGTAGCATATAATAGCTTGTTATAGCACTCATGCCAAGTTAGCGGTTCTTTATTAACCTCACCCCCTTAGTCCCCCTCTCCTTCCTAAGGAGAGGGGGAAGAAAAATAAAAGAGGGCTAACGCCCTCTTAAACTCCCAAGAGAGGAGAATCAAAGAGAGGCGAAGCTTCTCTTATGCCACAGAGCGTTAAAGAGGGACGAAGTCTCTCTTACAAACTATTCCCCCTTCCCTGAAAGAGGTAGATGAAGTCCTTGCATAAGGGGGTCAGGCGGGTTCCCAGAAAAATCTATGATTTTTCTGGGTGCTGAGGGGGATAGGTTGTTAAATAACCTCAAGTTATAAAATTGCTAACGGCAATGAACGTATGTTATCGTTATTATTGAGTATTCTGTTGAGGGGTAAGTATTGAATTGCAGGGGTTAAATTGGCTAAAGAGTTGACCTTAAAAGCTATTGGCGTGGTCAGAAATAAGGCTAAGTCAGCGGCAAAGCCCGACTGGGAGAAAATCACTTCTGAGATAGTGATTGATAGTAGCCTAGCCGAAGCCTTGGATGGACTGGAGGGATTTTCCCATATCATAGTTCTCTATTGGATGCACCAGGCTACCCGTGGTAAAGTGCCGCTCAAGGTTCATCCCATGGGCTCACCGGAGCTGCCTATGGTGGGGCTTTTTGCCACCCGGTCGCCGAAGAGACCAAATCCGATAGGCAAAGCTACCGTTAGATTGCTTCAGCGCCGGGGTAACATATTAACGGTTAAGGGGCTTGATGCTTTTGATGGCACACCGGTGATAGATATAAAACCCTATATCCCGAGATGTGACGCTGTAGCTGATGCCAAAGTGCCTCAATGGGTAACCAATCAATAAGTCAAGTACTACAAAGTATCTACCACCGGCTTATGGACCGCTATGGACCGCAGTATTGGTGGCCAGCAGACGAGCCGTTTGAGATGATAGTTGGTGCTATCCTTACCCAGTCCACCGCCTGGAGTAATGTGGAGAAGGCTATAGCCAATCTGAAAACAGCCAAGGCACTGTCACCAAAGGCGCTACGCCAGCTCCCCCTGAGTGAGGTCGCTGCCCTTATCCGCCCCTGCGGTTACTTTAATGCCAAAGCGCTAAAGCTTAAGTCCCTGGCTTTCTGGCTCGGAGACTGCTGCCAAGATGACCTTGATAAGCTGTTTGCTATTAATGACCTCCGCCAACAACTGCTTTCCGTCCATGGTATTGGCGAGGAGACCGCCGATTCTATAATACTTTATGGTGCCAACAAGCCAACCTTTGTTATTGATGCTTATACCCGTCGCATCCTTAGCCGTATCGGTCTGGCTCTCGAGACCGATAGCTATACTGCCTATCAGTCACTTTTTATTGACAATCTGCCAGCTAATGCTGGGCTATTCAAGGAGTACCACGCCCTGCTGGTCTGCCTGGCTAAGGATGTCTGTCGTAGCCGTCCCCTGTGCCAGCGATGTTGTCTTAAAAAAATTTGTCAATCTAGTAATTAACCAGCTAGCGTAGTATACTATGTTATATGGAGGTAGCAGAGCTAGCTAGTAAATTAGTCTTGTGGATACGGGAGCAGGTATCAGCTGCCGGGGGTAAAGGGGTGGTGGTAGGGATGAGTGGTGGGCTTGATTCCTCGGTGTTGGCGGTATTGTGTCACCGGGCTTTTCCCCAAAATATGTTGGGGGTGGTTATGCCTTGCTGCAGTTGTCAGGAGGATGAGGAGCATGCCCTGATGGTGGCTAATAAGTTTGCCATCCCGACTAAAGTGGTGGTTCTTGACCCTGTTTTTGATACCTTACTTAAGGCTTTACCCAGTGACCCGGCAGAGCCTAGCGTCAACCAGCTAGCTAAAGCTAACCTCAAAGCTAGATTAAGGATGCTCACCCTTTATTACTTTGCCAATCAGTTAAAATATTTGGTGGCTGGGGCAGGTAACCGGAGTGAGCTGGCTGTAGGCTACTTTACCAAATATGGAGACGGAGGAGTGGATATTTTGCCCTTGGGTAACCTAGTCAAAGGGCAGGTTAGGGAATTGGCTACTTTCCTGGGCATCCCGCAGCCAATTATTGATAAGCCCCCCTCGGCAGGTCTATGGCAAGGGCAAACCGATGAAGGTGAGCTAGGGTTTAGCTATGATGAACTCGACCACTATCTAATTACTGGTGAGGCATCAATTGAGCTGGGGCAGAAGATTGAGTCCATGATAGCTGCTAGTGCCCATAAGCGCTTGCCCCCTCCGGTGGCTAGCTTTTAGGAGGACTAAAAATGGTGACTACTAAGGTTAAAATTGTTACTGACAGCACTGCTTACCTAACGCCGGAAGAGATTGCCAGATACGACGTTCACGTTGTACCGCTCAAGGTTATCTTCGGGACAGATGTCTATAGTGAAGGGGTCAACATTACCACTGAGGAATTCTATCGCCGACTAACCAGAGCCAGAACCCTGCCTACTACCTCGCTGCCGTCAAAAAGCGATTTTGTCAAGGTATACCGCGAACTAGTCCGACGTGGTCATCCAATTCTTTCTATTCATATCTCCAGCAAGCTAAGCGGGACAATCAATTCGGCTATAGCTGCCAGAGACGAGCTGCCAGAAGCCCAGATTGAGATAGTGGATTCGCTCTCGGTAGCCCAGAAGATGTTGATTGCTCCTGCGGCTAAGGCGGCTAGAAAGGGGCAGCCCTTATCCCGGCTCAAAGCTTCCATTGAAAAGCTCAACGCATGCATAAATGCTGTGGGGGCGTTTAGCACCCTAGAGTATCTGTGGAAAGGCGGGCGTATAGGAGTGGCAAAGGCCTTACTTGGTACTATGCTCAGAATTACCCCCGTCCTAGCCTTCGAGGGTGGGGAAATCAAAGTCCTAGCCAAGACCAGAACCATCCGTAAAGCCCTAGACTATATCCTAGAGCTTATGAGGGGGAGGATAAAAGGAAGCACCCCCATTCACGTTGGGGTGGTTCACACCCACGCCATTGAGCCGGCTTTGGCATTGAAAAAGGAGGTTGCCGCCAACTTTAACTGCGCTGAGCTAGAGCTTATTGAGCTCGGACCGGTATTAGCCACACACATCGGTCCAGGGTTCTTTGGTCTAGGTTTCTATAGTGAACAGGATTGGCGACCAATTTAACTATTAGGAGGGTCAAGCAGCAAGAACTTAGTTATGTCCACTTGTTTTGATGTGGTGCCTGTGTTATCATTAAGTTAAGGCGAAGATGGTCACCGAGAAGGAGAAAGCGCTAGAGCTAGCCATAAGCCAAATTGAAAGGCGATATGGTAAAGGCTCAGTGATGAAGCTAGGGGAGGCGGTGGCGACACCACCGATTGAAGCTATCCCCACTGGGTCATTGTCGTTAGACCTAGCCTTGGGTGTGGGAGGTATTCCCAGAGGCCGGATTACCGAAATATTTGGCCCTGAGGCATCAGGGAAAACTACCTTAGGCCAGCATATAATTGCTGAAGCCCAAAAGCGGGGAGGTATGGCTGCCTATATTGATGTGGAGCACGCCCTAGACCCTACCTATGCCGGCAATTGTGGGGTTAATGTTGATGACCTGCTTATCTCCCAACCTGATGCTGGCGAGGAGGCTTTGGACATTACTGAGGCGTTGGTCAGGAGTGGGGCTGTGGATGTGATAGTGATTGATAGTGTAGCTGCCTTAGTGCCCAGAGCTGAAATTGCGGGGGAGATGGGGGATGCCCATGTTGGCTTACAAGCTCGCCTGATGTCACAAGCCCTAAGAAAGCTGGCGGCGGCTATCGGTAAGTCAGGTACAGCGGTGGTATTCATCAACCAGCTAAGGGAAAAAGTTGGTATTGTCTTTGGCAACCCTGAGGTGACGCCAGGCGGCAGGGCATTGAAGTTTTACAGCTCGGTAAGAATAGACCTAAGGCGGATGGAAACAATCAAGGGGGGAAATGAGGCAATAGGTAGTCATATCAAGGCTAAGGTAGTCAAAAATAAGGTTGCCCCTCCGTTCAGGAGTGCTGAGTTTGATATCATGTTTGACCACGGCATAAGTAAGGAGGGCAATCTTATTGACCTTGGTGTTGAGTGGGGGATAGTGAAAAAGGCTGGCGCTTTTTTCTCCTACGGTGATGTTCGCTTGGGACAAGGAAGGGAGAGTGCTAAGCAGTACCTGAACCAGCACCCGGAACTGGCTCAGGAGCTGGAGCAACAGATTAGAGCCTCAGCCGCCACCACTCATATTCCGTCGTCTGATGATTAAGACATCTTAGATAACCCGGTAAGTATAGGTAATAGGAGTAAGTAAGGCTGAGGCATAGGCTTCAGCCTTACGTGTTTAAAGGGGGGAGGCGAGTTAATGAGCAAAATTACCGCCATCCGTTTCAGGCAGGATAGGGGAAAGCGGGTGAACGTATTCCTAGATGGCAGGTTCGCTTTTAGCTTGGCAGCTGAGGTGGCGATAAAACAGGGCTTACAGGTGGGGCAAGAGCTATCTACCAGTCACATTGAAG
>Ga0315314_1002649_pt1 | contig 14641 bp, 12 predicted proteins | sample TDP9_MG_FD_203631 | JGI IMG/M metagenome (GOLD analysis project Ga0315314, IMG submission 203631) | Freshwater sediment microbial communities from Lake Towuti, South Sulawesi, Indonesia - TDP9 | ecosystem: Environmental > Aquatic > Freshwater > Lake > Sediment | place: Indonesia: South Sulawesi...
CCTCTTGGCCATAGTCTATCTACTAGGATTCTGAAACCATCTTCTTCCCGTGCCAGACTGTAGATCCTTTCTATCTTTATCATGGCCTACTCGCACCATTTCTGGCAGTCATATGTTGTGGACATGGATAGGCACAATAAAGGCGTTGATCTCGCTATCTATATTTTTCTGTCGGTTTCTTCTCGGATGAGATTCACCGGATCGAGCTCAGAGACTTCAGGTGGAACGTTACTTTTCTCTCCGCTCCCTTTCGGACCCCCGGCAATGGTCGCAACCATGGAGAACTTGCTCAGAGACCTGAGGGTACCCCAAGAACAGATAATGAAAGAGGCATTCCCAGGTTACTAGCGGGAATCTGCAGTATGTCGACTTCGCTGTTTTCAATCCGGGGATCTCCTATCTGGAAACATCTGTTGAATGTCTATCAGAATATGGTAAAGGGAGAATGCCGTCCTAACGGAATCAGATACAGAACCGACGTTCTGGGACAAAGTGGCATGTGACCGGCAAACGTTTGAGTTCCTAAGCTTTGAACCACTTGAAGATTAGATATTCAATTCCATCCGGCCTTGAATCCGGAATCGCAATGATGAATCGTTTCCTAACGGTAGTTGCTAGTCTTCCAGCCTTCACTATCTCTGTGGCCGTTATCTCGTCCTTTCTGCTTCTAACTGAGACCATGAAAGGCGCATGGTCGACACCTGGTCCATGTTTATAAACGGCAAAGTCGCATCCGAACTTTACGCCAGGCGTAACAACTAATGCCTTATCCCTAAGATCCTTGTACACAGCATATTTATGGTCAAACTCTTCGGAAAGTCTTCGAGCCCTGTTTCTCAGACTTCTGAAAGTTACCTTGTCCTTGTCTGGTCCTTCAACAACACTTATGAGCCCTTTCTCGACAAGGAACAACCCTTCCATCAAGTCAAGTATCAAAGGCATGTCAAACTCGGGGACCTTTGGCTTTGCTATACCAATAGGCTTACCGTAGAACCCGAGCTTATACAGTTCTGAACCATCTTCTGGGTTCCAGACGACGAGAAAGTTCTCGACGAATTCCGCCTCAATGACCTTCGGCATAGATGTGTCGCTCTTATATAGCAAAGGCTAAGATTCGGCTCGCATCAGCGGCATCTTCAACTTTGTCCGCCGCGTCTTCAAAAAGTTGGATGACATCCCTTAAAAGCAGCAGAGCAGGGAGGTCCATCTTACTGTTCAGGATTTTGATCTCCAGTTCCCTGTAAAGATCATCAACAACCCTCTCAGCGATTTCCACATCCTTCACTTTCTCCAGAACCTTTGATGTGCCGTAGTTTAGTGTGAAGATTGCTTCCCTAAGCTTTGAGACCGAGTCGAACATAGCGCCTGAAAGATTTGCTAGGCCCTTCCTTATGTCCTGTGGGATGTCCCATTTTCTCTCCATCATCTCGATCAATCTGAAGGCAATACCTTTACAGAAGTCGGCTATCTCGCTCGTCAAATCCGTGAATCTGAGGAAATCGTCTCGGTTCATCAGGATTGCTCCTATCTCGGCGAGCTCCTGTGCCACCACTCTCTTCGCCGAATCAATCTCATCCCCCAAACTTAGGATCTCAGCGTAGAGTTGCTTGGCTGAAGCCTTGTCTCCCTTCACGAAACAGTCGACCAGCTGCGCAATCTTTCGTGATATGTCGACAACCTTTCTTAAGTGATCTTGACAGACGCTTAGGGCCCTGATCTTTACGCGGTGCTCCGTCTCTGTTGGAAAAACCATCGCCTACCCCCTCGGAAATCTCTCATTAAGGTTCATTATTAAATGGGAAGATGACTTAAAAAACTAACGAGACCGCTTTATCATGAATCTCTTGAAAATGCTTTTCCAAATATTTGCCAGCGCACAAATATCTTTCCGATCTGTGATAAAGAGCACAACTTAGAATCTTTCTTGCAGCCAATCTTCTATGTCGCTGATCTTCATTCTTACCTGTTCTTTGCTGTCTCTTTCCCTTATTGTAACTGTTTCGTCCTTTAATGTGTCATAGTCTATTGTAACCGCGAAAGGAACTCCTACTTCATCCATCCTGTAATATCTTCTTCCGATGCTATCGCTCTCATCGAATACAGCGTCAAACTTCTGGCCGAGCATCTGATACACTTGCTTCGCCTTCTCTGTCAGCCCGTCTCTGTCAACGAGAGGAAAGACAGCAACCTGAATTGGCGCTAAATAACTTCGCAATTTGAGGAACTTGCGCCTAGGTTCTTCTGTATATGCAGCATCCAAGACGACGAGAAGAGTCCTGTCTATTCCCATCGAGTCCTCCCAGATCCACGGAAGAACCTTCTCGTTGCCGTCGACTACGCTCAGGTCAGTTTTACTTCCTTGCGAGTGAACTCTCAAGTCGTAGTCTGTCCTGTAATGGTTTGCAACAGTTTCCAACCAGCCGAAGCTTGTTTTGATTTCCAAGTCCCATGCTGACTCAGCATAGAAAGGCTTCTCATCTCGTGGCAGCTCTCTGAAACGTATGTTCTCAGGACTTATTCCCAACTTCTCGTAAAAGTCCGCCAGCAGAACCAGATAGTAGGCCACGAGCTTATTTTGAACCACGCCTCTGTTCACTGCTTCCTGAGCCGTTAGCGGTTCTTCCGTACTTGCGCCCAGCAAGAGGAAGTTAAGCTTCCTGTTAGCCACGGCGTCAAATTTCTCGAATTTCTCTATCTTTCTAGGGTTAAAAAAAACCTCGACTTCGGCTTGTATAAGCTCTCTCAGCCTAACAAGGCTCTGTCTAGGCGAGATTTCGTTCCTGAATGACCTCCCAACTTGGGCAATACCTATTGGGAGTTTCAACCTCATGGTCCTAAAGATCCTCAGAAAATCCAAGAAGATGCTCTGGCATGTCTCGGGTCTGAGTGCAACTTTGCTGTCCATCTTGGGACCGGCTGTGAACCTGAACATCATATTGAATTTGATGACCTTTGAGAGTTCGCCTCCGCATTCAGGACAACTGAGGTTATTGGCGCGGATCAAACTATCCAGTTCCTCACTGGAAAGGGCTTCGGGAACCAGTCTCCCCGTTTTTTCCTGTATCAACCTGTCAGATCTGAAGATTTTCCTGCATCTCTTGCATTCAGTCAAAGGGTCAACGAAGCTCTTGAGGTGACCACTCGCTTCGAAGACACTTTCCGGGAGTATCTGAGCACCGTCGATCTCGAGCATCTCGTCTCTTTTGACTATCATCTCTCTCCAAACATCGATTATCCTCCTCTTTAGGGCTGAACCGAGCGGACCGTAATCCCAGAAACCAGCCGGCGTGTCGGGATAGATCTCGCCAGCGGGAAAATAGAGGCACCTCCTAATAGCCAACTCTTGAATCTTGTCAGATTTGCTCTCACTACTCATCGCTAAGACCTCGTCCTCGTTATCTTGGTTGCTACGTAAAGATGAGTCTGGATTAGTCTTCCTGAACACTTGGATTACCTTCTAACGATCTTGAGTTTAAATATCTTTCCAGCTAGAACAGGTTTCAAGAGGTGATCAGATTAACGGTATTCTCACGCTAGTACTTTAGACATGTATGGGCCTTCCTGTCTATATCCGAACCTCATATAGTATCGTTTGGTTCCCAAAGCGCTCGTCACAACCATCTTCTCTATGCCGTGTTCTTTGCTGATCTCTTCTGACCTTTTCAGAAGCGAGGCGCCCCATCCTGTGTGTTGATACGCCGAGTCGATTCTGCAACCAACCGGAACCAATTGACCGCACACATGCAGTTCTCTGATCGAAGAGACCTTGCTACGGGAGAGTTCAGGTCTGTGAGCCTTGCTAGACGGAAATCTCAACCTGAGATAACCAATTAGTATTTTGTTTTCGGTGTCCTCAGCGGAGATGAAGAACTCCGTTCCTTCTGAGGCTTGATATTTTCGGGTCAAGATTTTGACTTTATCGATTTCAGGTTTAGCCCTGTCTTTCAACCATCGGTGCCCGACTTCACGGCATCTGATACATCGGCACGTCATATTGAGTTTCTCGAGCTGTTTCAAAACGATCTCTCGAAGGTTGCTCTTGTTTACGCCAGCTTCAATTAGATAAGCTGGGATATCCCTTTGGACACGCATAACCCGAACCCATTCAGGGATGGACTTCTTGACCTCCACGAGTAGTTGGATAGCTTCCTCAGTCGTATAAGGTTTGTAGGTGCCCCTTTTCCACCACCCATGAATCTCTGTTCCCTTGATCACTAGACATGGGTATATCTTTATCATATCTGGCTTGAAGCGTTCATCAGCAAAGATCTTCCTAAAAGCCTCTAGGTCACGTTCAAAACTTGAACCGGGTAATCCCGGCATAAGGTGGTAAGCAACCTTTAATCCGGAATCTTTCAATATACGTGTCGCGTCCACAACATCTTTAACGGTGTGTCCCCGATTAACGATCTCATAAATGTCGTCGTAGATGTTCTGGACACCTAGCTCCACACGAGTAACACCCATAGACAGCATGTGATCGACATGGGGCTCCCCAGACCAGTCTGGACGCGTCTCCACAGTGATCCCAACATTACGGACTTGTCCGTACTCTGAGATTGTCTTAGCCTCCTCCAGCGATCTGGATGGAACGCCCGTGATGGCATCTAGGCAACTTTGAACAAAACTTTCCTGGTAGCCCAGGGGCATGGCTGGGAAGGTTCCGCCCATGATGATGAGCTCAGCCTTGTCAACAGCATGTCCGATCGCTTTAAGCTGTATCATCCGTCTTCTTACCTGCATGTATGGGTCGAAGTTGTTCTGTAGTCCCCTCATAGCTGCCGGCTCGTGACCAGTATAGCTTTGTGGGGCTCCCACCTGTGGGCCTCCTGGACAGTATGCGCAGGGAACGTTCTTGGGGCACGGCGAAGGCTTAGTCATCACTGCTATAACGGTTACGCCTGAAACTGTGCGGACTGCCTTCCTCTTCAAGACGAAAATAAGCTTTCTTCTTTCGTTGGGTCTTAGGCAACTGATTATCTCGGAGTTAGAGAGAACCCTATCTAAATTGTATTTCTCTGCGGCCTTGATCTTAGCCAAGTTAACATCATACGAAGTTGGGTTCGGAAGGCGCATGAGATGACTTATTATCTCACTTGAGGCTTCTCTACTCATCAACATTCGCTAGAAGATAACCTCAAGGTGTCCAATATATACTTGCATTCAGCGGATTGACTATGGATGACTTTGCATACGCATTGACCGTACCGTCATCTTTCTATGACCTGAACGTGACTGAGGATAGTTTAGGAATTCTTAAATAAGAAAAGGGTTAGTATTAGTGTCATAGACTTGTTTGAGGGGCGTCACGCTTGAATCCCTTCATCCGCTTCCTCGCCAGACGTATAGGATTCTTAATCATAACCTTCCTCACCTTTCTAATCATAATCTTCGCTTTGCCCAGGGCGATACCTGGGAACCCTCTAGCCGCTCTTCTATACCGGATAATCGAGCAGCAACAAACCAACCCCGATCTTATCAAGGCCGTCCATAAGAAGCTGATGGAGGAGTTCGGTATAGATAGGCCTCTACACGCGCAGCTCTTTGAGTTCATCAGCAGATTCGTAAGAGGAGACCTTGGGACATCCATCGCATTCTATCCCCGCAAGGTTGCAGAGATAGTGTTCACTTATCTGCCATGGTCTCTAGGTCTACTGATACCCGCTGCGATAGCATCATGGATCCTAGGGAATCTTCTAGGGGCTCTGGCAGCATACAGAAGGAAGACAAGGGTAGATAACGCTCTACTGCCAGTTTTCCTGACGCTCTCTCAAACACCCTACTACTGGCTTGCTATGCTTCTCCTATACGCGCTCGCCGTGTATGCCAAGATATTCCCCCTAAGTGGAGCCTACAGTCCTACCAGACTACCCTCGTTAACTCCAGCCTTCATATTGGACATGCTCCACCATTACGCACTACCCTTCTTCTCAATAGTGATAGGTGCCATAGGAGGATGGGCTATAGGCATGCGGGCTATGGTCATATACGAACTGGGAGCAGATTACGTGACCTATTCGGATTCACTCGGTCTCCCTGATAGCAAAGTACTACGGTACGTCTTCAGAAACTCCATGCTACCTCAGATCACAGGCCTAGCAATAAATCTGGGCTTGATCTTGGGCGGTTCGCTAGTAACAGAGCTCGTCTTCTCCTATCCTGGCACTGGCTTCCTCGTGTTTAGGGCTCTCTCTACCCTTGACTATCCGCTGATCCAAGGAACCTTCATACTTTTGATCTCGACTCTGCTATTGGCGAATTTTCTAGTGGACTTGGTATACGCGTACATTGATCCGAGGATTAGAACGGGGTACGTGGGCGATTAACCATGATACCTCAGATAGTCAAAGACCTGTTTAAGATAAAGAAACTCGATGTAAGCCTAGCAGTATTCATAGGTATGATTGTCATGAGCGTCTTCGGCTCAGTTTTATATCCTGTAGATCCACTATATATGGCAAATCCGCCCGAGAGTCCCCCCTCAAAGGTCTTTCCTTTGGGGACAGACAGTTGGGGAAGGGATTTGCTGGCTCTTCTCATAAATGGAATAAAGAGTTCGCTTTCTATAGGGGTTACTGCGGCTTTGATAGCATTAGCTATCGGTGTGCTCATAGGAGTAATCTCAGGGTTTAAGGGTGGGCTTACAGATAGCTCTCTCATGCTCGTAACTGATGTAGTTCTGGTGTTACCATCTATACTTATTATGATGCTTATAGCAGCTTATCTCAAAGAGAGGAATCCCTTCTTTGTCTCCGTAATAATCGGGATAACCTCGTGGCCTTGGGTCGCTAGAGCTGTTAGGTCGCAGATGCTGAGCTTGAAAACTAGGGAGTTCGTCTATATGTCTAGAATGGCCGGTCTCAGTGATATGAGGATCATAATTGAGGATTTGTTGCCCAATATGATGTCTTACACGTTCATGGCTTTTGTTCTTCTTATGTCCGGCGCAATGATAGCTGAGGCAGGCCTCAGCATGATCGGTTTGGGAGTGACGAAAGGTGTTTCGCTAGGTATAATTCTGTACTGGGCTCAACTTCTCGAAGCGGTACGCAGGGGAATATGGTGGTGGTTTGTCCCACCTGGCGCAGTGCTAGTTGCACTAGCTGCTTCTCTCCTCCTCATGTCTACCGCTTTAGACGAATACTTTAGTCCTAGGCTTAAGGGAGGTTAAAAACCGTGGCTCTTCTCGAAGCTGAGGATGTTAAAGCCTACTACTCTACGGTTCAAGGCTACATTAGAGCAGTAGACGGAGTAGATCTATCCCTACAGAAAGGCCTAACCTTGGGGCTAGCTGGCGAATCCGGTTGTGGCAAAACGACCCTAATGAATACTTTGATGATGAATGTGAAGCCTCCTCTCCATCTTATGAATGGAGCGATACTCCTAGATGGGAAAGTCATATCCAAGATGGATAGGACTACCCTCAAGAAGAATGTCTGGGGTGTCCTAGTATCGACTGTTCCGCAATCGGCTCTCAATGCCTTGATGCCGACGAAGAGGATCTTGGACTTTGTAGAGGATGTAATCACTCACCATATGAATGTCTCAGAATCCGAGGTGTTATCTATGGCTAAGAAGAGATTTGAAGAGCTGAACTTGCCGGTGGAAGCTCTTTACATGTATCCTCACGAGCTCAGTGGAGGCATGAAGCAGAGAGCTGTGATCTCCATATCCACGCTCCTCAACCCAAAGCTTCTGATCGTGGACGAACCCACATCCGCTCTAGACGTTTCTACACAGAAGCAAGTCCTCAAGATGCTCATGGATCTTAGAAAAGCAGCGATCATTGAAAGCATGGTATTCGTGACCCACGACATAGCCGTCCTAAGACAGATAGCCGAGCGTATAACTATCATGTACGCGGGCAGAGTAGTAGAATTAAGCTCCAGTGAGGATATACTCTATAGTCCCAAGCACCCGTATACCTACAACTTGATAAATGCTGTGGTAACGCCTGAACCCGAGGTTAGAAAGAGAGGTCTCACATCCATACCAGGTGAACCGCCCAACCTTCTAGATCCGCCTAAAGGTTGCCGCTTTCACCCTAGATGTACCAGGGCTATCGGTGTGTGCAGATCTGTGGAGCCGCCCCTAGTGGAGACTGGTGGAGGCCGGCTCGTCGCATGCCACCTAGTTTCTCCAGGTGCCTAGGAGACACGGTCCATGGTTCTCGACGTTAAGGACCTCAAGAAGGTTTTCACTGTAGGGCTGTTGAAAAGGAGGGAGATAGTGGCGGTGAATGATGTGTCGTTCGAGGTGAAAACGGGCGAGTTCCTGTCGCTTGTAGGTGAGAGCGGTTCAGGTAAGACAACTACGGCTAAAATGGTATTGAAACTTCTGCCACCTACCTCAGGCTCAATAATGTTTGAGGGCAAAGATGTTGTGGGGCTTAAGAGGCTTGAAGAGCTTAGGTGGTATTGGAAGCAGGTTCATGGCATTTTCCAAGATCCATACGCATCCTATAGCCCCCTCCATAAGATCGATCGAATTCTGAATCAAGCCTTTACACTTATAGGAGGTTCAAGTTCCGATAGGGAGAGTATGGTCAAAGAGGCTCTTAGGGAAGTCGGGCTTAGACCCGAGGATGTGCTAGGTAAGTATCCTCACGAGCTCAGTGGAGGGCAGAGGCAGAGAATCATGGTAGCGCGGTGCTATATGCTTAGACCTAAGCTCATTCTAGCCGATGAGCCTATCTCGATGATAGACGCCTCCACAAGGGCGAGTGTACTCCAGCTTTTCTCAAGGCTCAGAGAAGAATATAAGACCTCAGTTATATTCATAACCCACGATCTAGGTTTAGCCTATTATGTAAGCGACGGGATAATGATAATGTATAAAGGTTCGATCGTGGAAAAGGGTTCGCCCGACGAGGTAATGGAGCACCCTCAATCTTCTTACACTAAGAGACTAAGAGAAGATGTGCCTCTGCTCTATAGGAAGTGGGCCGAGTTCTAGTTCTAGCCGATCGAACACCGCGACAATATGCGTTTTTCCGTCTTCTTTGCTTGAACTCCTTATAACTAGATCAGAGTAAAACCTGTCCGTTAATCTTTTATACAAGTTCCTACACAAAAATGGTGAGGTAAAAAAGTTTTGAATGGAAAAGGAAAAACACTAATCATAAATACTATCGCAGCGATGTTATTGGTTTCCGCGTTTGCTGGCTTTACTCCGGCACAAGCTCAAGAGATACCTAGGGAAGAAGTCTACTATCACTCTTCATCTTGGGGTCCTCCACCAGGCTGGAATCCCTTACTGCCTGACACTGGCTGGTTCGCTACCATAATGTATCCTCAACTATACTTGTACAGCCCTTACACCGATGAATGGATACCTTACGTTGCTGAGAGCTATGAATGGATTGACAAATATACTTTAGAAGTCAAGATCAGAGGCGACGCAAAATGGTGGGATGGGCAACCCATAACCGCTGAGGATCTTAAGTACACTTTCGAGCTGGGTAAGAAGTATACCATAGGTGACTTCTCACCATTTTGGGACTACATAGAGGAAATCAATGCTATAGACGATAAGACCGTCTGGATCGTTACCAGCGAGAAGAAGCTGAACAACTTCCAGATGCTTTCTGTGCTAAACACATATTTCCTACCAAAGCACAGGTGGGAAGTCTTAGAAAAAGATCTTGGAGAGAAAATCTCCACTGAATTCAGGGACGACGACCCAGAAAAAATAGTTGGCGCTGGCCCGTACAAGCTAATGACCTGGACTGAAGAAGTCTACTACTACGAAAGGGTTGACGACTGGTGGGGCAAAGACCTATTCGGTCTACCTACCCCCAAATACGTAGCACACAGGACGTTCAAGGACAACATAGCTGCTGCGCTAGCATTTGAGGCAGGTGAGCTAGATGTGATGACCCACTTCACGCCAAAGATCTGGGAGATCTGGGAGGTTAAGGGATTAGCCAGAAGAACCTACTACGCAAGCAGGCCCTACTATATAGGCGGTGACCTGGTATCCGTATACATAAACTATGCTAAGCCCCCGTTAGATAATCGTGATGTTAGGAGAGCCATAGCCCACGTAATACCATTCGATGAGTTGATAAGCAAAGCCTACTTCAACTACAGCATCAGAGCTGCAGCAGTACCGATAGTTCACACAAGCCCAGCTGCCAAGTTTATAGATGAGGATCTCGTAGAGCAGTACAAATTCGAATTTGATCTTGACAAAGCTAAGAAGATCCTAGATGATGCGGGAATAATTGACAGGAATGGCGACGGCGTAAGAGAGATGCCTGATGGAACCAAGCTCGGCCCATTCACCATACAAGTTCCCTACGGGTGGTCCGACTGGATGATGATGTGCGACATCATCGCGACCAACCTAAGAACGATAGGCATAGATACGACGACAGAATTCCCAGACTTTTCGGTCTGGTGGGACCGCCTAGCTCGGAAAGAGTGGGATCTGGTTATCGGATGGGATGCAGGCGTAGGGTTCAACCATCCATGGAACTCCTTCAGGTGGATAATGGATCCTAGACTAAGCCATCCTGCCGGAAACTGGGAGAACTATGAGAATCCAGATGTCATGCCCCTAATAGATGCTGCTGCCAAAGAGAGCGACGAGGCGAAGCTTATGGAGATCTACGGTCAACTTCAGGAGATGTTCCTCAGGGACCTGCCCGGGGTGCCACTGTTCTACGGTGCAGTGTGGTACGAGTATTCAGAGGACTACTGGGTCGGTTGGCCCAACGAGGAGAATGGCTACTGGTTTGCAAACTTCTGGACTTGGCCTTCAAATATGCCCGCGCTCTTCTCCGTTGCTCCCAAGGGTCAAACACCACGTGAACCAGAATGGGTTGACGAGTTAAAGATACCGACAAGCAAGATATTTGCGGACTTAGCAGCGGCTCCAGCTCACGGCTTGGTGACCGTAACAAGAACCGTAACGAAGACCGAGACATCGGTAGTCGAGACGACAGTCAGACAGACGGTAACTGAAACGACAACGACAACAGCTCAGGTGACTGTTCCAACTATGGACGTGGCGAGCGTCGCTGGCGCTGGAGTAGTCGCGCTCATCGTAGGAGTAGTCGTCGGCTGGCTCGTCGGATCCCGAAAGAAAGCATAAAACCTATCCCCCTTTTATTTTTTGATCTGAAAAACGAAGGAGGCTTCTTCGATATTTGAGAGAGCAGTCATGACGATTCTTGTCTGGGGGTTGTTGCTGGAGATACTATCCGTGATTTACCTATCTCCCACGCCATGGAAATTCGAGTTCGCCTACAGTCTCATTCTGTTCATACTTACTTCTATTGCGCTAGTCTTCATGATCAGGCGGTCCAAAGCCTCGGTAAGCAAAAATGCGGACCTACGTGGCAGGAAAGAGGATCATGCTTCACCAGCTAATCTAAACGGAGAACCCTAGCAGAGACAGAAAATCAATAAGGATCTTCGGCTTCACAGGAAACCATAGAAGAAACCAGAACAATTGGATGCCCACTGAAAACGGAAGAAGTGTCCTAGAAACCTTGGGATGAGTCAGATAGTAACACAAACCCAAATAGATTCCAGGCAGTGTCGTATAGAAATAGAACGGGTACACCCACCTTTTCATAAGGTAAGCAAACACAACATTCGGAAGGAAACTTGCCGCAATCCAAGAGAGAACGAAGAGACCTGCCCCTTGATGTTCTGGATCACCTGCCTTCCGAACGGTTTCTGCTAGGCTGAGTGCTGTAACTATCCATATGCTCCACCACAGCGGGGTGTAGACGCCGTAATAGGCGATGGGATGATACTCACGGAGGATTCCGCTACCAGAGATTTCTCTCACAGAGATGACATGGTAAGGAACCGGGGAAAATCTGTTTAGGGGACTCACCCACTGCAATGGAAGAATGACATCATCTGGATTGTCATACCTGAGACTGCTATAGTAGTTAAACATGAAATTGAGATGCTCCAAAGGGTTCCTGTTGAAAACTCTGTATCCAGCATCATAAATCCACAAACCAATCAAGAACGTGACAAAAGCGATGAAGAAAATCCGTCCGACCGGGGTCACCCCAGCTCTCAAGCGCCTGACTGGAAACTTTCGGCCCTCGACGAGCTTCATCAAGAGAAAGAAAATGAGAGTCCCTGCGGCAACGAAGGCGGAGCTCAATTTGGACAGGAACGACAGGCCAAAAAATAGGCCGCTAAGGTCGTATCTTTCTTGTAGGAACAGTACACTGGCAGCAAGGGTGAACGTCATAGCGGGGGCATCAAGCATAGCGATCTGCCCGGTATTGAAGACCATAACGTCAGTGGCGAACAACAGCGCAGCCGAGAAAGAAGCAGTCTTGCGCTTGGTAAGTAAGAGCGCAAGTTTGTAGAGCAGGGCTATAGATAGTGAGCTTGAGATTATGGAAAAGATTCGCCAACCTAGTGGGTTATCACCGAAGAGGGATATTCCGAGCATTATGAGAACCTTTGATAGCGGGGGATGCTCGTTATTGGCTGGTTCACCTGCGAGGAGTTTTCTCGCTGCCTTTACATAATAAGATTCATCGAAGACGAAGCCAGTCTCGTAGTATCTGCCGCCAGCCTCTGGACTTGGAAGGTATACAATTGCCAACCTCACGGCAAAGATAGCAAATATTAAGAGCAGCAGCGTGGCCAGATCAAACGTCAAGCGCCGGAACGATCCGAAACCAAATCTAAGAAGAGAAACCGACGATCCTTCGCCTCTTTCTGCCAGTTTCTTTTTGATTTTTTGAGCCAAGTAAACCGGCCGGCTTGAAATCGATGTACTGGTTTTCGTTGCTCCCTTCACCACCAAAGTCATCATGATAAGCAGACCGACGATTCCCAGAATCCAAGTTAGGTTCTCATTCACGGAATTCAACGGAGCAAGGATCGGATGTACGATCGCGGCGAGACTGTAAGCGTAGAAGTAGTAGTTGAAGAACCAATGTATAAGAATAGGCGCTTGGATACCATACATTAGATAGGATAGACCCATAACTAAGCCCTGGATGAACGAAGATGCAATCTTGCCAACATTCCACGTACTAGTGAAGAAATAGTGAGAAAATCCGAAGAAAGCAGAAGTGAAAAGGATCATTCCCCATTCATCAAGGCTTATGCCTCCCCAAAACCCGCAGTCATCAACATTCCTTAGCGCCAATTTTTTCTTTGCATCCTGAGGATTTATGACAACTAAGAAAGCGAACTTCAGACGCTCCTTCCAAGCGATAGGAGACATTCTCTTTTTCTGCATGACCAAGAGATAAGCCAGTGAGAAAACGCCTATCGGAAATACGCGGAATATGATCTCCTCGGTCAGTGGCGAAATTGCGAGCTCAAAGAAGGCTAGCAAAGGATCTGGCGGCACAGGAGGTTCACCTACTGGTATGCCATAGGATTCCTCAAAGGAGTGGATGCTGACCACAACAACATAGGTTAGGCTCGTCAGAACCGGCATGGCGAACAAGAAACTGCTCAGAAGAGAACTGAGCTTTCCAAGGAGAAGTCCGCTGATGACTTTGTGGAAGCTATTCCTTCGTCCCCACGCCAGAGCAAAGCATGAGATATAGATCACTAGAAGCGAAGCGAAAGCAAAGCCGAGGCTGACTTCTGCACGGACAAAGAGGAACGTCAACGAAATCGGAGAGTTCGCATTGTAGGTCGTTGAAAGTTTCCCAGAGAAGAATAGCTCGAACCCGAGAGGTATCGCGAAAATATAGAGCGCTAAGAGCACAAGGACCAAAGGCAGCAAGACTACTTTCGTGAAAGATTCAAGGATTCCGGCAACTTTGTTCAAGCGCGCCGGAGCTGGCATATCCATTATTTCTCTACAATTATGATTCCGGTGGCATCTTTTATTCTTAGCTTTGAATCAGTCTAGTCCGTCGCGGAGCGTTCGACACTTTATAATCCGCTATCTAGAGAGTTAAGGGAGAAATCTTCATTTCAGCCCTTTGATTCTCGATCAACTCTTCTGTCAGTTTGATCATAAGCCGGTCAAAGAGATGGTCATGCCTTCTGAGGCTTTATTCTTGGCAGAACCTCTTCCGTGAAAGACTTCACACCGAGAGTCGTTATTCTATATTCGCCGCGTCCTATTCTTTCTATCCACCCTAAGTCCGTCAACTCGCTTAGGCGGGCTGCAACAGTGCCGGGCTTGCCCCCAGTTAGGGACAGTATGTCAGCAGTTGACAGCGAATCTTTTTCAAGCCGTCCTGTCTGATACGCTGCATAAGATTTGATCAGATGCAGCAGGATTATGTTCCTTTCCCCACCTATTTTGTCTTTGGGAATGGTTATGACAGGGCCTTCTGGTGTAAATGCTACCACGCCAACTATGTTGTTCAGCAATTCTTCCAAATTTACTGTAAGTATCAGATTTGAAGCAAATTCGAAGGCGGGAAGAATCTTGCTGAGGAAACCAAAGAGCGATCTGATCACTTCGTCCGGCGTTCCTACAAATTTGACTTCCATGTCCTTGTACCTTACAGAGAGTTCAAGCCTTGCTTCCTTTTCACTCATTTGATCACTTTCCTTTCAATCTTTTTATCTGATCTTCAACCCACTTTCTGCCTATTACGGACATTTTGTAAGAGCCGTCTTCTTTGACGACTAAGCCTTCGCGTCTCATCTCGTTCAATCGTGCGCCGAAGCCAGTTGACGGC
>Ga0315314_1002650_pt1 | contig 14640 bp, 14 predicted proteins | sample TDP9_MG_FD_203631 | JGI IMG/M metagenome (GOLD analysis project Ga0315314, IMG submission 203631) | Freshwater sediment microbial communities from Lake Towuti, South Sulawesi, Indonesia - TDP9 | ecosystem: Environmental > Aquatic > Freshwater > Lake > Sediment | place: Indonesia: South Sulawesi...
AGGTATCCTGTGGACTGTATGTGGTTTTCTGGGCTTATCCACAAGATTCTCAAAGCCTCCTTCACAGTAGCGCCTCCACCAATTGTAGAAGGTCCTACGAGGTATCTGAACTGCGGCACATATCTCGCCTACAGACACCCCCCCTCCCCTCTCCTTCTAATGCACCAACGCCTCAGCCTCTCAACGTCCCTCACATTCTTCATGCAGCACGCTCTCAGGTTCTCAATTTAAGAGTGTGCCATATGTCATGTGATAATAGAGAAGATCGATGAATAGAATCGCTTATCTATTGGTTCCTCAAAGAGCTAAAAGTGGGATGCTCCCGTAATGGTAGACTGTGGAGGATCAGACGAAGAACTAGAAGTAATAGATGATGGACTCCGTTACTGGGGGCTATCCGATTGTCCAGTATCCCACGTTCTGATATGCCACGCTCATGCCTATCGTATGGGTAACGCTCACATTATTAGGGAACATGGTGCAAAGATTGTGGCAGGACTCGGTGACGCGGAGGCAATGGGGACTGGCGATGACAGGGTATTCGACGCTGGACCCTTCAAATTGGAAGCCTTCAAGCCAAGTATCGTAGACTCAAAAGTCAAGGATGGGGACAGAATCAAAGCGGCAGGTCTGGAATCTGAGGTGATTGCTGTTCCCGGCCATACACCGGGTTCTGTTTTCTATAAACTTAATATGGATGGTAAGAAAATACTCTTAACAGGGTATGCTTTGAAGGTAGGTCCAGAGTGCAAGTCTTCAATATTAGGATGAAGAAAGTATCAAAGTTGCATGCCGACACTATAGTCCCCTCAGAATACCACGTATGTCTAGAGGATAGTTGGAAAACCTTACAGGATTCGTATCTTAGAGCTTTGCTGTAGTGGGGACAACCTGCCGAATACGATGATTGACCGTAACGATATGCAACCCCCAAAATCAAAAGAGTGATGAAATGGATGTACACAGTAAAGTATCTCGTGCGAAGGGTTCTGGTATACATACTCACGCTGTTTATGGCTATAGTCATAAACTTCGTCGTTCCTAGATTGATCCCTGGAAACCCAATTGAAGCCAAACTTATTCAGTTATACCGCCTAGGTGTGAATATGGGTGGAGCGGAATTTGTGATGAAATACTCGAAACTGTTTGCCCTTGATCAACCTATGCATGTCCAATTTCTCATTTATCTGAGTAATTTGGTTCAGGGCAACCTGGGCTTTTCAATCTCTTACTTCCCCACACCGGTCTGGCAGATTATTATGATAGCGCTTCCATGGACTTTGGGTTTGCTTAGCGTAGCGGTAGTCATAGCCTTCGCCGGCGGCCTTATTCTTGGAGCTCTGATGGGCTGGACCAAGAGGGAGGGCAAGCAATCGAGAATCACAAGCCTAGTTTTTTCGGTATTTGTAGTCTCAAGTCAGATACCTTACTACATGCTTGGAATGATCTTTGTTTACTTGCTAACCTATGTCATGGCCCTTTTCCCATATGGTGGCGGCGTGCAGATAGGCCTAACTTGGGGAACTCTTGACTACATCATCAGCATAATACAACATGCAACTCTCCCTGCCCTGTCCATTGTTCTAGTACAGCTTGGAGGATGGGGTTTAGAAGCAAGAAGCCTTATGGTAAACGTACTAGGAGAGGACTACCTATTTCTAGCGAAGGCGAAGGGGCTACGAGAAAGATTCATATTCAGGGAATACGCAATGAGAAACACCGTTGTGCCCATAGTAACAGATCTTGTCATCTCTCTTGGAACAATCGCATCAGGTTCAATAATGACTGAAATAATCTTCTCTTACCCCGGAGTTGGCAGTCTGCTGTTCAATGCCGTCAAGCAGCTGGATTACCCCATCATACAAGGAGTATCTTTGATCATAATCTTTGCTGTTACAACTGCTGCATTGCTGATCGATCTAATCTACCCACTCTTGGATCCAAGGATTGGTGAGAAGTGAAGGATAAACAAACTATTTGGGTAAGGGATTTGGCGAGAAGGAGACTTAGAGGTCTAAGAGTAGTCGTAGAGAACAAGAAAATCCTAATAGGTCTGTGCATGACCCTTGGCTTTTACATCGTCGCTCAGATAGGTTCCCGAATATCGCCTTACGACCCGAAAAGAATGGGGGATGCGCCCTTGAACCTGCCTCCTTCTCAGGAACACCCTTTAGGCACAGATCCTCTTGGTAGGGATATTCTCACACAACTGCTTCATGGAAGTATCAATTCGATACATATAGGGTTCATGGCAGGAGGCGTAGCCTTTCTGGTAGCAATGTTGCTCGCCGTGACAGCAGGTTACTATGGAGGGATCATAGACAGCGTCGTGAGTATTATTACAGAAGTGTTCATCACAATACCTTCACTAGCAATACTGATACTAATTGCAGCAATATTCGGCAGAATTTCAGTCCCATTGATGAGTTTGATACTTGCTACTTTTGGTTGGGCATTTCCATGCAAGATTCTTAGAGCCCAAACCCTGAGCCTCAAAGAAAGAGGCTTTGTCAGACTGGCTAAGCTCTCAGGGGCTAGTGGGATAGAAATAGTTGTAAAAGCGATCATACCAAACATGCTTCCCTTTTTAGGAGCCTGGTTCGCATTTGCTACAAGCGGAGCGATGATGGCTGAAGCAGGCCTTGAACTCATAGGTCTCGGGCCACAAACTATAGTGAGTTTGGGCTTGATGCTCAACTGGGCTATAAACTACACTGCCTTCACCAGAGGTATAGTTAATTGGTGGCTTCCCCCATGCGTCGTACTAGTGTGGATGTTTCTAGGTCTTTTCGTCGTTAGCATAGGACTAGATGAAGTCGGCAACCCAAGGCTCAAGGTAAAGTGAAAGCAATATGGACGCACCTTTGCTAGAGGCACAAGACCTTAAGATATACTATAGAACCCAAGGTCCCCCCGTTAGAGCAGTAGATGGAGTAAGCTTCGCAGTGGAAGAGAAGGAGATACTTGGGCTCGCAGGCGAATCAGGATGCGGTAAGTCGACCTTGGCGGCGGGCCTTTTGAAGCTTGTCAGTCCTCCATCATATATCGCGGGAGGCAAGGTGTTATTCCGTGGGAATGACCTATATAGTATGAGCGATGAAGAGCTTAGGATGATTAGATGGAAGCACATCGCTTTCTCACCCCAGTCCTCCATGAATGCATTGAATCCAGTAGTCAAAATCTTCAACCAAATCGAAGATACTATTGAAGCTCACGAAGGCAAGAAGCAGAAAAAACACCTGGAGAACCACATCTCGAACCTCTTAAAAAGCGTCGCCTTATCAACCCACATTTCCAAAGGGTATGCATGTGAACTCAGCGGCGGCATGAAGCAAAGAGTAATCATAAGCATGGGAATGGCCCTCGGACCCGAATTGATCGTTGCTGATGAACCAACCAGTTCCCTAGATGTAATCGTGCAGAGGGGAGTTTTGGAGTTGCTGGTTGATCTAAAAGATAAGCAAGGCACTTCGGTATTGTTGGTCTCTCATGATATAGCAATCTTGGCCGAGGTTGTAGATAGGCTTGCAATCATTTACGCTGGCAAGATTATGGAGATTCAGGATGTGTACGATATCTTTGAGGAACCACTTCATCCATACACTCAAGGATTGATTGCCTCAGTACCAACATTTGAGAGAAAGGAGATACCGAGAAGCATAACAGGTTTACCACCTGACCTAAAGAACCCTCCTAGCGGTTGCAGATTTCATCCTCGTTGTTCAAAGGCTAGAGATATCTGTAAAGAAACGGAACCAGAATTTGAGGAAACGGAACTCGGTAGATTTGTCGCATGCCATCTATACTCATGAGGTTATGTTTTAATGGAGAATCTTATTGAAACAAAAAACCTCACAAAGGTTTTTCCACTTGGCGGCATAATCCGCAGGAAATCAGTAACTGCTGTGGAGAATTTTTCACTGGAGATACCAAATGACAGACAGGTGATAATTACCCTTGCAGGTGAAAGCGGAAGCGGTAAAACTACGATCGCCAGCCTTCTTCTAGGTTTTGTAAAGCCTACTTCTGGAGAGATTCTGTATCGCGGAAAGAACATGTGGAAGCTGAAAGGGGAGAACTGGAGAAGATACAGGAGAGAAGTACAAGCAGTATTCCAAGATCCTTATGAGTCCTTGAACCCATTTTACCAAGTAGATAGTGTGCTTATGGAGCCCCTGAAGAAGTTTAAACTTGCAAGATCAGATGCAGAAGCAATTAAGCTAGCAAGCGAAGCACTGCAGAGTGTCGGGTTGAATCCTGATGAGGTGTTTGACAAGTATCCACATCAGCTTAGCGGTGGCCAAAGGCAGAGGGTAATGCTCGCTAGAGTTTTTGCCATTAGGCCCAAGATCTTGATAGCTGATGAGCCTGTCTCTATGATCGATGTCTCGCTGAGAGCCGACATTCTCAAGATTATCCAAACCCTTGAAAAGGAGCATGAGATGTCTTGCATTTACATAACGCATGATCTTTCAAACGCTTTCTGTATCAGCAATGAAATGATCATCCTCTACCTTGGGTCAGTAACGGAACAGGGAGACTTTGACACCATCATAAAAGATCCGAAGCACCCATATGTGAAGATGCTCATCAATTCAATACCAATACCTAACCCCAAATCTAGATGGCAGGGAAGAGTAAGACTTCAAGATATAGAGATCGCCAGACTTGAAAGGATCGTTGGCTGTAAGTTCTGCAACAGATGTAAAGAAGCAATGCCCATTTGCAGTCAGAAAATGCCGCCTTTATTGGAACTTGAAAAGGGGCGCAAAGTGGCTTGCTATCTCTATGCATAATTCTATTCTGATCAAGCAGCTGCTGGAACCACAATATGTTATGGTTTTCATTTCATGTTGAGAAAGAGTTAGTAGAGGATCAAGCAGCTAAATTAGTCGTGGGGTTAACGGGGCTTGTTCATAGCATAATGTGGTCCTGAGTTTGGTGCCAGTTCTGGTCTGGACTTTCAGATTAGTAATAGAATTTAGGTGAAAGGGATCCTGAAAACTTTCGCTGCTGTCTTGCAGAGGCACCATTCTAGCTCTTCGTCAGTTAGGCCTATTGATCTGAACTTGGCAAGTTCTGATGCTACGTTTTCTCCCATATCTGAGCCAAACATGAGACGATTGGCACCAAGAATTCTGCAAAAACCTCTGATCGTCATGGAAGGCAACCAGCTAGGCTCCAGGTAAATGTTAGGGCAAAGTTGGCCTGCCAAGATAGCTTCATCAGTGAACATAGAGCCACCGCAATGTGCTAGGATAATTTTCAAATCTGGAAATTTTCTCGCTATTTGTATGAACGTAGAAGGGAGAGTCCAAGGAATTCCGTCTCCAGTATGGACCATGACGGGTATCCCTAGGGCTAGGGCAGTCTCGAATACATTTGTCCCCGCAGATGAGGAAGGATTGACGGCGTGAGCTTGAGGGTGAAGCTTTACTCCTACAAACCCTAAACCTATACATCTTTCCAGTTCCTTGCGGTATTTGCTTGCTGAAAGGTGGGGATTTGGGTTAGCCATACCGAAGATCCTTCCCGGCATCTTTTTAGCGAGGGCTGCGATCTTGTTGTGTTGCTTGATTATAGTTCTCAAGTCTAGAACAGTCCCGGGTTGCACGATGCTTATGTCAATCTTGTTTCTCTCCATGTTTGATATGAGGAGCTCGAGGCTCAAGTCTTCTTCGTAAACGTAGTCGTATCCCAAATGAGTATGGGCATCAATGATCATGAAACCAACCTCTCCACTTCGTTCGACTGCTACTTTATGGAGTTTCCTAATTAGTTTTTCTCTTGATGAGGTGATGCCTTGAACTAGACCTCCGGAGCTCATTTATGAGGGAACCCTAAGTCGTCAGCCTAACCTTAGCGTAATTTATATATTGAATGTGTGAGCACATTTGATAGTTCATCAGGGAGTGTTCGAATGTCTCTGATCTTAGGTTACAAGACTTGCCATGAGCAATATCAGCCAGATAGGCTTTTGCTGCACGCTGCTTTAGCTGATAAGTATGGGTTTGAGACACTTTGGACGAGTGATCACTTTCATCCATGGGCGCATACTGGTGCCGCAGCAGGCTTCGCCTGGATATGGATGGCTTCTGCTGCCGAAAGAACTAAGAAAGTGAAGATAGGGACATCCGTCACCGCGCCAATTCTCAGATATCACCCTGCAATTGTGGCGCAGGCTTTTGCCACACTCGCTGTTATGTTTCCAAACAGAATTTTCCTTGGGCTTGGTGCTGGAGAAGCGCTGAACGAATCACCATTAGGATATACTTGGCCATCTCCTAAGCAACGTGTGGAGATGCTCGAAGAGGCAATAATTGTAATCAAAAAGTTGTGGGATGACGATTTTGTGAACTTCGAAGGGAAATACTACAGGATGAGGAAAGCGAAGTTGTATACGAAGCCCGAAAAACCGATCAAGATCTATGTCGCAGCTGGAGGACCTAGAGTTGCCGAATTGGCTGGCAGATATGCCGATGGGCTTTTGCTGGATTCTCTAGACCGCGCGAAACTCTTCGGATCTTTTGAAAAGGGTGCGAGAGAGGCAGGTCGAGATCCATCTTCACTAGAGAAAGTGGCAGAGATCATGGTGTCCTACGATGAAGATTACAGCGCTGCACTGAAAGGATGCAGGTTCTGGGCCGGTTGCATGTTGCCTGTATTCTTCAAGTATGATATATCTGACCCTAGGGAGATAGAGGCGCACGGGGAATTCGTAGGGGATGAAGCCATAGCGAGAGGATGGATAGTGGGCACAACGGCCGAGGAACATCTCGAAAGAATCGCAAACTACGTCAAGGCCGGGTTTGATCATCTGTACTTTACGAGCTCAAGCCCAGATGAAACGAAGTTCATAAGGTTTTACGGAGAAAAAGTCCTACCTTACCTTAAAGACATATAGCCAGAGATAGAGCTAATCAACCCAAACCAAGGCTTGGCCAGTTGATAGAAGAAAAGAGATCGAGGTGGAGCATTTGGCGGATGCAAGATATCCCCTCAAGGTAAATGCGAACAAGAGATACCTGGTGGACCAGAACAGTATCCCTTTCCTCCTTCAAGGCGATGCTGCATGGTCCTTGATCGTAGGGTTGACAGAGGCGGAAACTGAGCAGTATCTGAAAAACCGCGGTCAAAAGAACTTCAACACAATCATGGTGAACCTCATCGAACACAAGTTCTGTAAAAAACCCCCCAAGAACGCTTACGGGGAGGGACCCTTCACCACACCGGGAGACTTCTCGACCCCTAATGAGAAGTACTTCGCCCACGTGGACTGGATGATTAGGAAGGCGGCCGAGAATGGCATCCAAGTGCTCCTGGACCCGATCTACTTGGGGTACAAAGGTAGCGATGACGGCTGGTTTGAGGAAATCCTAGCAGAAGACTTGGAAACATGCCTTGAATATGGCCGGTATCTTGGAAAACGCTATAAAGACTTGGATAACATCATCTGGTTGATAGGCGGCGACCGCAACCCGGAGCAAGCCCTGGAGCGAGTCGATATGGTCGCACTGGGCATAAGGGAATACGACAAGCGCCATCTGTTCACCGCACATTGCGCTCCTGAATCTTCGGCTGCGGATGAATACTGCAGTGGCGGGTGGCTAGACTTCAATACCACATACACTTATGGGATTGTGCACCGTAAGTTGCTTGCAGATTTCAACCGCAAACCCGTGATGCCTTTCATTCTGATTGAGTCTACGTATGAAGGCGAACACAATGCATCCCAGGTGCAGATCCGACGTCAAGCGTATTGGGCGATCCTATGTGGCGGTTTCGGTCATGTGATGGGGAACGGTCCTATCTGGCTTTTCGACGGCAGCTGGCAAACCGCGATGGATGCGCCCGGATCGATGGGCATGGTGCACTGGCGAAAGCTTTTCAGCTCACGTGCCTGGTATGAACTTGTTCCTGATCAGAAGCACCAAGCGGTGACAGGAGGCTTGGGCGAATTCCGCGGTCTCGATTTCCTGTCTGCTGCGTGTACGGAAGACGGCAGCACGGTGATCGCCTACCTGCCGACTAGCCGCACAATCACTGTCGACTTATCCAAGGTAGGCGGAAGCAAGGCGAAGGCGTGGTGGTTTGACCCTCGAACCGGCAAGGCGACTTCCGCTGGCGACTTCCCGACAAGTGGGTCGGAAGAACTCACTCCTCCAAGAGAAGGGGATTGGGTACTTGTGATAGACGATGCATCTGAGGGCTTGCCCCCTCCCGGGACAGCGAAGACAGAAACCAACCGCCAAGCTTCGGGTGCATAAGGCGGAATAATCGCTTTCTTGATTTATAATCCTTAGTAGTCCTTGATCGGCTTCGTGGAACTTCGGCGGCCCAGATCCGATCTCTTACCATTTTATGTAGTTGGTCCCTTTTTTCATAGGTTCCATGATTTTCGCTTCTGTTACTTTGTAGTACGTATCCTTTACTAGGTGCCAGGTGCACGCCACATGGGTTTCAGCAAACCATCTTCAGCCATCTTCAAACATCGCTGGTAAACTTCTCTCCATCGTTCATACATTTCCACGTAAATTCCGTGAGTCTTTTCATCACAGTTGATGACTTTCTCCCATTTGACCAAGTCCTCAGCAGCATTAGGTAGGCTGTCATAGATGTCTACGCCGACCCCGGCACAAATAGCCGCGCCCAAAGCCGTTGCCTCTTTAACCACCGGCACTTTAACATCTACACCTAAGACATCGGCAATAATCTTAGGCCATAGAAAGCCCTTAGAAGCCCCCCCGCAGAAAACAATTTCCTTTGTGCAGACCGACGTTATCTCTTTTATTATGTTGATATTTCCAAGCGAAACGTATGCAGCACTTTCCTCGATTGCTCGGAAGCATTCCTTCTTTCCCGATGTTGATGGCGACATCACGTCAAATTGCATGAAGGAGGGAGCAGCACAAATCCAATGTTTGACATTCATAATGGGGGAGAAAATCGCTACGACACCATTAGAGCCTGGTGGAGCATTTTTAGCCTTCTCTTCTAAGAGAGTATAGGCGCTTGTGTTCCTCTCTTTGGCCAAAAGTTTTTCCTCTTCACAAAAGGCATCTCTGAACCATCGCATAGCCAGACCACTATAGAAACCTATGCCCTCCGTCATCCATTGCGCTGAGATTGCATGGCACAGAGTTCGAACTCTGTATTGTGGATCAACGACTGGCGTATCCGTTACTATTGTTTGTTGCCAAAATGTGCCACCCATGACCGTTACACGTAGCGGTTTTACAGCCCCAACACCTATCAGACCAAGCTGAGTATCTGCTCCGCCTATAACTACTGGGGTTCCTTCTTTCAGCCCTGTTTGAGCTGCTGCCTCCTTGGTAACCTCGCCTGTGGCTGTTCCAGCTTCGTATGCCTTTGGAAATATGTCCATTGACAGTTCGCACCACTCGATGATGTCTTTTGACCATGTCCGTTTTTTAAGATCAAACATCCCAGAGCTGGAGGCTACAGATGGCTCGGTAACAAACTTACCACTTAACTTATACAGTATCCAATCGCTGAGCATTGTCATGTGGCTAATTCTTCTATAGATCTCAGGTTCATGTTTCCTTATCCATAGAAATCTGGGAGGATCAATTATGGATGGCCAATCTCCTCCAATAGAATAGATCTTCTGGGATAAGCCCTTCTTTGTAAGTTCAGTAACCTCGTCGGCCGCCCTTGCATCAGCGTTTGGGCAGGCCCAAATCTCCTTGCCACCTTTATTATATAACACCATTCCCTCTCTCATGCTGGTGGCACTAACAGCCGCCACCTTGCTGGCAGAAACCTTTGCTTTCTGAAGTGCCTCTCGCACACAATCACATAGCAACTTCCAGTTTTGCGCTGTATCAAAAACTTGGGAACCGAGGTACTTGGGAATTGTCTCGTGTGTCCACTCTCTCGTTGCTGAGGCCATCTCTTTACCTGATGTGTTGAAGACTAAACATCGTCCACTTCCAGTTCCAGCGTCGATAGCAATCAGATATTTTTCAGCCATCCCACTTCTTTTCCTCCTATGAACCAGATTCCTTGGCGCGTTGTCCATATCTGCTTAGGCGGAATTCTCTTATCTCCTTTATTTCGTCCGCCGAGAGTTCAGTTGGATACCCTTCGATCAGGCATGAGTATAATGCGGTTGTTGCCACATCCTCCACGACAATAGCATTGTCAAGTGCTTCTTCCAGATCATGCCCAATAATCATCACTCCATGATTCCTCAGCAAGACCGCTTTAGCTTTCTTCAACGCATCCACAACATTTTCTAATTTTTTCGTATCTTGAGTGCCTGGGCAGAAATATTCCATAACGAGAGGCACTCGTCCACCAAATGCAAAGCCCTGCTCTGTAGAAACGCAAGGTATTTCTCTGTTTGCCGCGGCAAAAGCGGTTGCTATTGGAGAATGCGTATGGAGAACCGCGTTAGCTTCGGGTAATTGCTTATGGATGTAGACATGCATCGATGCTTCAGATGAAGGCCTTAGCTTACCTTGAACAAGTTTCCCTTCTAGGTCAACTATGCACAGATTCTCTGTCGCAAGACGTGCTTTGCTAAACCCACTAGGCGTTATAATGGCATAATCAGTTTCGGGGACTCGCACACTCACCACCCCAAAAGTGGACTTTATGAGACCGTACTCAAACATTTCGCTAGCGGTTTTAACGACCTCTTCTTTGAGTTTCTCCAAAATATGGGGGTTTATCTCTTCAAGATTTCTAGGCACAAATCTTCCTCCCGAACCTTCAACCGCTTTTGGTTCTATGTCTCTCCTTAACCATCTTAAATATCTTCTTCACTAAGAGTCAACACGTCAGTAAGAATCCACATTCTCGTGGTGTTATACAAAGATTTCTCAATATTGACTTGCGGAACCTCGTCTGAACCATATTTACAGTAAGCCCGAACTGAAAACGGGAGACTTGATAGATTTGGATTAAACACGATAATGTTAATGCTATTCAATAAACTTTTATATCGATGACCGTGTTAGTAGCTTAATGATTTCAAGGAGGTCCGAAATTGATTATAAAGGTAGATCATATAGGGATTGTTGTGAAAAAACTCGATAAAGAAATTATCGATTTCTACACAAAAATATTCGGATGCGAACCACCAAAACACTTCAAACTAAATAACCCTCATGAAGAAATTGATTATGTACATATGCGTATATTAGACAACTACATAGAATTATTGGCTCCAAAGAGAGGACCATTCCTCGATTTCCTTAAGGAAAAAGGTCAAGGCATGATGGCCGAGCTTTGCTTCGAGGTTGATGATATCAAAGAATTCTATGATAGAATGAAAAAGAAGGGAATAACCTTGGTTGATCCTACCGGCAAACCACTTGCTCCTGAGAAGCCATACGCTATGGTTCCGGGCGATGATAACAAATATGCATACTTCCCCGCTGACAAATCATTCGGCACCATAATCGAAATCATAGAACGATGCACTTGGCGCTAATACCACCAGGCGCTTGTCAAGACATAATTTCTTCCATCATAGTTTTTTATTTTTCGACCTAACTTTAGCCAGCTCAGATCTTACACATTTTTCAATTCACATTTCTCAAAACATTCTGTAATTCCTTTAACCCAAGATTCATCTATTCTGAAGTGGCGGTCATAGTCTTCTGAAAGATTAATATAACCCAAACATCATTCAAATCTTCGATGCAAGTATGGACAAGTCAGAGATCGCAACCCCAGCGTTGCTTCTCGATCTTCAAGTATTGGAAAGCAATATCCGTGAGATGTCTACCTACCTACAGAACAAGAACGTAAGCCTCAGACCACACATCAAGTGTCACAAGACTCCAGAGATCGCTAAACTTCAGATCGATGCAGGAGCTCGGGGTGTGATGGTGGCGAAGCTTGGAGAAGCAAAAGTCATGGCACAAGCGGGAATAGACGATATAGCTATTGCCAATCAGGTTGTCCAAGAGTCGAAGATTAAGGAACTTGTTGACCTCAACGAGCATGCTAAAGTGTCTGTAGCTGTGGACAATCCAATAATAGTGGATAAGATCAGTGAAGTAGCGTCCAGAGAGGGTGTGGGCGTAAACTTGATTATAGAGGTCGATGTCGGGATGAACCGCTGCGGGGTATTACCAGGCAAACCTGCCGTGGCCCTTGCTAGAAAAGTAAGCAATTCTAGGGGAGTCTTATTCGGTGGTCTGATGGGTTACGAAGGACTGGCGGCTTACGCGAAATCTGTGGAGGAAAGGAAAAAGAGATGCCATGAATGTTACAAAAAACTTGTCGACACTGTGCACCTAGTTGAAAAAGCAGGATTGAAGGTAGAAACTGTAAGCGCTGGTGCAACCACGAGTTTCAGCATTGCAGCTGAATATCCAGGTATAACCGAGATTGAAGCAGGGTCGTACGTCCTTATGGACTTGGCGCACAAAATGGAGGGCATACCCTTTGACTATGCATTGTCCGTTCTTACGACTGTTGTTAGCAGACCGAGCCGTGTTAGAGCAATTATCGATGGAGGGCTTAAGACATTCTCTGAAACAGAGGGTTTTGCAAAGGCTAAGAACATGACAGGCATAGAACTTCACCAGCTTGATGAAGAACACGGTTTCCTTAGGTTAATCGACCCAAGCTTAGACTTGCGTGTCGGCGACACCATTGAATTCATTCCCGCATATTCGTCGACAACCGTGAACTTACATGACAAACTCTACGTCATGAAAGGAAACAAAGTTGAACGCCTGTGGAAAATAGCCGCTAGAGGAAGAGTTGACTGAAAGCATAGAAGCAGATCGACTGGGTAGGTTCTGCGCACAAGGTGACAAATGAGTTTCAAAAGAAAAAGCCTCAGATCCATCGAAGACCCAGTACTATGTATCTCAACAGCCAAGAGTTCTACTGATGAGATTTCACTTCCTTGAATGCTCGATGACAGAGTGGGCCGTTTCAAGGCGCTTCAAAAAAGAAGGAACATTTTTGGAGATCTCGAATCCACTTCCATACATTTTACTACATCATCAGATTTTCTAACGGATTTGGATATTGTGAAACTAAAGTGAAGTAGAATCTCCAACCCTGAGAAACCTTTGAAGATCAGGGAAAGAAGATTGTCTTGGCGTTTCCCTCTACAGTCATAACATTTCTCCTTGATAAGAATGTCATAAAAGGGTCTTCAGTGACCAATCTAATCGTGTCATAGTCTCCCAGGATGAGGGTTGTTTGCTGGAATTCCGCCCGGCGCCTGCATATGCCGAACGCATACGATCGGCAACATCTGAAACAGAGTACTACTGAGTGGCCTGAAGCATTTCACAACATTCCCAAGGTTTTGAACGTGATTCACGTGCTTTTTCAACATTTTTCGTTTCTTTTACGTAGGCACTCTGAGATGGAAATATCAGTGTACAAGCATCTTTACGACCTGATTGCCCCGAGAATCACATGGGTTAGACTGCATATGTGCCAATGATCAAACAGCGATAAGATTTATATGTAATTGATTGCCTACGACAATCAGTGGATTAGATGAGGCTAGGAATAACTAGTTATGCTTACCGGTGGGCTGTGGGGGGAGATCTCAGGTTTGGGGACGATTTCAAGCTTAGGAAGCCATTGGACGTCTTTGGTCTAGTAGATAAAGTCTCGGCACTTGGATTGAAGGTGCTCCAAATAGGTGACAATATCAACTTTGATCTGACAGTCGAAGATTACAAAGAGCTCTGCAAGATTGCAGAAAGCAGAGGGATAACTCTGGAACTAGGAGCTGGTGGAGTGGACTCCTCAATCGTAGGGATTTATGCGAAGAAAGCGGATCTAGTGGGTTCTCACCTCCTGAACATATATCCAACGGAAAGAGAGCCTATCAGGAATGTGATTGACAAAATACGTGGTTTCCTGCCTATACTTCGAGACCACGAATTGACGCTCACTCTAGAAAACGAAGATTCAGGAATATATTCCTGTTATCAATTAGCCGAGATACTTAGAGGGGTCAATGATCCTCTAGTTGGAGCTTGTATTGATACCTTAAACTCCACAGTGATCTTGGAGAGGCCCCTCGAAACTGTCAAAACCCTTTCTCCTTACGCAGTGTGTATGCATCTAAAGGACTACTGCGTCAAACGCACAAGTGTTAGTGGTTTCTCAATCTTCGGCGTACCTGTTGGGATGGGTATGCTCGACGTTAAGGCCTTGTTTGACACGATTAAGGAAGCCGGTCGCGACGCGGACATTCTCTTAGAGCAATTCATGGGCAAGAAGAGCAACGAGGAGGAAACCCTCAGAGAAGAAGAGAGATGGATAGAAGAGGGCATTAGATTTCTGCGTTCCGTTTTGTAAGAACCCGAAAATCCATTGAGCACGCGCGTTAAATAGCTTCGAAAGATCGGATCAAGCTATATCGCTATTCTGTCGATGGAAGCATGGTACACCGTAGTAGATGACCATGAAGCCTGTTCTGGAACAAAGCCTAGGGTCTTTCTGGGACTGAAGTTAGAGTTATACCATTCGCAATTTCCTCATGTAGAATTCTGTCAGAGAGATATTCAACCTTGCATCAAAGATCTCTAGCTAGCTATGTTCATATTCGTATCTATCTGCTTGAAACTGAGCGTCTCTGCCAAAAAACTTCGACGAAAGCGAAAACATATTTGAGCAAGAGTAATT
>Ga0315314_1002652_pt1 | contig 14631 bp, 10 predicted proteins | sample TDP9_MG_FD_203631 | JGI IMG/M metagenome (GOLD analysis project Ga0315314, IMG submission 203631) | Freshwater sediment microbial communities from Lake Towuti, South Sulawesi, Indonesia - TDP9 | ecosystem: Environmental > Aquatic > Freshwater > Lake > Sediment | place: Indonesia: South Sulawesi...
GCACCGACCCGCTCCAGCCCATAGAGATAATAATAAAACCAAAGTTTTTCCCGTGCCGCACCACTGGTTGCTTTACCTGGATTTTTGTCATAGGCAAAGTGTTCGCTAAGCCAATCTAAGGCTCTTTTAATTCCCGGGTCATTACTAATACCTTCCCTTAAATAACTTTTAGCAATAACTAATCCACAGATTCCAGCAACCGTCATACTACCAACGCTATCAGAAACAACTGTTTCTATGTCAGGGAGACCGGGTTCAATATAAGGCCAACCCCCATCATCTGATTGAGAAGAAACTAAATAGTTAGCCGTCTTTTCCCAGATCTCCTTGGGAATTTCTACTCCACAGCGTGCGGCAGCCCTTAAACCTAATAGGGCATAGTAGGTGTTAAAATCATCGCCCTGAGGTAAACTTTTTTTCTTATCCGGTTTTGTAATAATAATCTTTCGGAGCGTTTCTTTTCTGATATGTTCAGGAGAAATTACTTCATCTGGAATGTTTTCAATTAATTCGGCTGGTTCAGGCAAAAGTATTGGAATAGGGTCCTTATCTTTTCTATACGGGGAAAAGGAAGCCCATTGACCATTTTCACATTGGTTGTATATCAAAGCCTGAGCACACTCTGCAATTCGTTCCTGATAGGCAACACGGTTAATTACTTCTAACGCCATAGCCGTAAACGCTACATTATCGGTCTCCTGTAACTGATTGGTTAGCAAACATTTGATTTTCTCCTGCATCTTGGGGTCTTTCATTGAGGCCCCACAACTAGCCCAAGTAAACATCATTAATTCAAGTTCTATTCCCCCGCTTTTCGGTTTGAGAGATTTCTCATTGACTAAAAGAAATCTTACCCCTTTATCTATTGCTTCGTTTATCTTCTTCGGGTCAATCTCATCCGTGGATTGGCCGGATAGAGTATGAAATACAACAACTATCAGTAGGACAAGCATTATCAAAACCTCAGATAATCTCCGCATAGTTCCTTCTGCCTCCTTTCCTTCTATTCTATTCTATATAACCATAAAAACAACATTTAGTCAAGGACTTTCAATCGCGTTTTCTTGACTGATTAGTCGAAAAGACCGATTCATCCTGTTTTTTTGGGGATGTATTTTATTTGACACCTGATTATCCAGTCAATTATATTTGAGGTATGCTGGACTTAGATTTTATTAGAGAAAATCCCGAAACGGTCAAGAAGGCTTGCGAGGCAAAGAATGAACGAATAAGTATTGACGATATTCTTTCGGTGGACAAACAACGGCGTCAACTGGTTACCAAGACCGATACCCTCCGCAACAAACGCAATCAAACCTCAGATGAAATCGCCCGTCTAAAGAAACAGAATAAAGATACAGATAAACTTATTAAAGAAATGAAAACAGTCTCGGACCAGATAAAAGAATCCGAGGCAAAACTGCGTGACATAGAGAATAAACTTAATGAACTTCTTATCTGGGTGCCGAATATCCCTGCGACGGATGTGCCGGCCGGTGGACCTGACCAGAATCAGGAAGTGCGTCACTGGGGAGAACGCCGGAAATTTGATTTCACGCCTTTACCACACTGGGAAATCGGTACCAATCTGGATATCCTTGATTTGCCCACCGCCGCAAAGATAGCAAGTGGTGGCTTCATTCTGCTTAAAGGCTTAGGCGCCTCATTAGAACGAGCCCTGATTAACTTTATGCTTGACCTCCATATCCGCAACCACCACTATCAGGAAGTTATTCCACCTTATCTGGTCAATCGTGCTACAATGTTTACTACCGGTCAATTACCCAAATTAGAAGCAGATATGTATCGCACCACGGAAGATAATTTCTTCCTTAGCCCAACGGCTGAGGTCCCTCTGACCAATATCTTCCGGGATAAGATATTAGCCGCGGATGAGTTGCCCGGTTATTATGTCGCCGTCACGGCCTGTTTCCGTCGTGAAGCAGGTTCCTATGGCAAAGAAACCCGCGGTATCTCTCGGGTGCATCAGTTTAATAAGATAGAACTCGTGAAATTTGTCCATCCGGACACCTCCTTTGATGAATTAGAAAAGTTAGTGGCGGATGCGGAAGAAGTCCTGCAGGCATTAGGCTTGGAATACCGGGTGATGAAATTAGCCACCGGCGAGATGAGTTTTGCTTCAGCCAAGACTTATGACTTAGAGGCCTGGGCACCTGGCCTGGGCAAATATCTGGAGGTTTCCTCCTGCGGTAATTTTACGGACTTTCAGGCCCGCCGCGGTAATATCCGATTTAGAGATAAAGACGGCAAGGTAAAATTTGTTCATACTTTAAACGGTTCCGGCGTGGCGTTGCCCCGAACGCTTATCTGCCTTCTGGAAACCTATCAGCAAAAAGATGGTTCAGTCCTTATCCCGGAGGTATTAAGACCCTATCTGGGAGGCCAAAAGGAAATTAGGCGGGTATAATTTTATTCCCCCTGCAGGAAGGCCTTTAATTGGGTTACCGAGATATTGACATTGCGGAAGAGGCGGTTGAGTTCCAGCATATCATCCTTAACTATCATAAGTTCCTTTAACCCCTGAATAAATGAATCCTCCTTATAGACAGATTTTACTTCCTTCAAAATGGCATTATATTTCTCGGCATAGATATTGGCATAGAAACTCGGATTGTCCGCACTCAAGGTCGTCAGGTCGTCATAAAGCGTATTTACCAGCCGTTTAATCGTCTCTTTATTCATAATTCATCATTTAGGTCCCTTCGGTCCAGGAGGTAAGATACTGTTTCTGACGGTCGGAAAGGGTGTCTATCTTTATACCCAGTGTGGCGAGTTTCAACCGGGCAATCCAGTCTTCTATCTCCTTGGGAACATCATAAACCTGTGGAGTAAATTCATCGTGATGTTTGACTGCATATTCGGCGACCAGTGCCTGGGTAGCAAAACTCATATCCATCACCGTGGCCGGATGTCCCTCGGCTGAGGCGAGATTGACCAGCCTGCCTTGAGCCAGGACAAAGATATGCCTGCCATTCTTTAAGATATGTTCATCCACATTCGCCCGAACGCCCCGACGTACTTCGCGGGAAACCTTCTTGAGTTCCGGCAGGTTCAATTCCACATTAAAGTGTCCGGAATTAGCCACCACGGCCCCGTCCTTCATTGCCAGGAAATGTTCCTTGCGAATCACATCAATATCGCCCGTCAGGGTGCAGAAGATATCACCAATCTTAGCGGCTTGATTCATCGGCATCACATCATAGCCGTCCATCACGGCTTCCAGAGCCCTTATGGAATTAACCTCGGTAACAATGACGCGAGCACCCAATCCTTTGGCACGCATTGCAAACCCTCGCCCACACCAGCCATAGCCGCTGACCACCACGGTCCGACCCGCAAATAAGATGTTGGTCGCCCGAATAATCCCGTCCACAGTAGATTGACCGGTGCCATAACGGTTATCAAACAGATACTTGGTGTTGGCATCATTCACGGAAAATATCGGATAAAGTAAGGCGCCATCATCAGCCATTGCCCGCATCCGAATCATCCCCGTGGTAGTCTCTTCCATACCGGCATAAATATTCGGGGCTAAGTGTTTATAGTGGGCGTGAATCGTAGAAACCACATCAGCCCCATCATCAATCGTAATATGCGGTTTATAGCCAATTACGGACTGGATATGGGAATAGTATCGCTTACGGTTTTCTCCCTTGACCGCATAGACGGCGATACCATAATCCTTAACCAGTGCGGCCGCAATATCATCCTGGGTGGAAAGCGGATTAGAAGCGCACAAAGCCAGCGATGCTCCACCCGCTTTAAGGGTCCGCATCAGATTTGCCGTCTCTGAGGTAACATGGAGACAGGCCGAGATTCTGATACCCTTGAGAGGTTTCTCCCTGGTAAATCGTTCCCGGATACGGGCCACCACTGGCATCTGGGTATCGGCCCAGTGGATACGGCCTCTGCCTATTTTAGTCAACCTTATATCCTTGATATCATATTTGCGCATAAACACTCCTTCCTACTTATGTGCTTCCCGCTTGAGTAAAGCCGCCTTATCCGTCTTCTCCCAGGTGTAACCATCTCCGCTCCGGCCAAAGTGGCCATAGCGGGCGGTCTCTTTATATATCGGCCGGCGGAGTTTTAACTGCTCAATAATGCCCGAAGGGGTGAAGTCAAAATACCTCTTTAATAAGGCAGAGAGTTTTTCATCAGGAATCTTGCCCGTTCCGAAGGTTTCTACATCAATCGCCAGCGGCTCGGAAACCCCGATAGAGTAAGCCAGTTGCACCTCACAGCGGTCCGACAGCCCGGCCGCCACAATATTCTTGGCCGCATAACGGGCCGCATAAGAACCACTGCGGTCCACCTTGGTCGGGTCTTTACCTGAAAAACAACCGCCGCCATGCGTGCCCATACTGCCATAGGTATCCACCACCACCTTCCGACCGGTTACACCGCAATCCGCATAAGGACCGCCAAAGACAAACCGACCGGTTGGGTTAACATAATACTGCGTATGTTTATCTAACAGTTTCTTGGGGATAGTCTCTTTAATAATCTTTTCTATCAGGTCTTCTCTAAGCCGGTTATAACTTATCTCTGGGTGGTGCTGGAGCGAAAGGATAACTGAAGCCACCCGCCTCGGATGGTCATCTTCATATTCTATCGTAACCTGTGATTTACCATCGGGTCTTAAGTAAGGCAGGACCTGTTCCTGGCGCATCTCGGCCGCTTTATTAACCAGATGTCGGGCGAGCATAATCGGCATCGGCATAAGTTCCGGCGTTTCCTTACAGGCATAGCCGAACATTATTCCCTGGTCACCCGCCCCAAGTTTCTTATGCTTCTTGGTATTCTCATCCACACCCAAGGCAATATCTTCACTCTGTCGCTGGATACAGGTCAGGACCGCACAGGTCTGGTAATCAAATCCCATAGAGGCATCGGTATAACCAATCTCCTTAATCGTCTGACGGACGATATCCGGGATTTCTACATAAGTGGTAGTGCTAATCTCTCCGGCAACAATCGCCATCCCGGTCTTAACCATCGTCTCGCAAGCCACCCGGCAATAAGGGTCTTCGGCAATAATGGCATCTAAGATAGCATCGGAAATCTGGTCGCATATCTTATCCGGATGCCCCATACAAACCGCCTCTGAGGTGAATAACCGCTTGTGTTTCCGTCTCATCTTATATCTCCTTGTAAAAGTAGGTAGTAGATAGTAGGTAGAATATAAGGAATCCTACCTACTGGTCTATCAAGTCTTATGGGAGTTGCCCAGACTAAAGTCTGGCACCCAGAAGGGTTGGGTGTTAGGCTTTAGCCTAAGTCAACTCATAGATTTAAGGTTGACAGACCACTACTACATTCTACCTACTACCTACTTCCTAGGCAAGATATTCTGGATTAAGGCCAGATTGCGTTCGGTTGCCCCCTGGTGTTTCTTTAAGGCGGCTTGACCCTGCTCACCCGACTTCTGGGCTAATTCAAAATTGTCCAGAAGCCACTCCATTCTCTTACCCAGTTCGTGTTCGTCCTTAACTTGCCAGGCGGCACCCGCGGATAATAAAATCTCCGCCGCCTCCTGGAAGTTATACATATGAGGGCCAAAAAGCACGGGCTTGCCCGCCACGGCCGGCTCCAGGATATTCTGGCCACCGACCGGCACCAGACTCCCACCCACAAAAGCGAGCATACAGATACTATACAGACCCTTTAATTCCCCCAGCGTATCAACAATAATGACGCAATCCTTAATATCTTCCTTTAGCGGCAGTTGAGACCTTTTGATATATTTATGATGACGGGCCTCTAAATGGTTTTCTATCTCCGGCACCCTTTCTATATGACGCGGGGCAAGAATCAATCTCAGGTTCGGATAGTCTTTCTTGAGTTGTTCATATACCCAGATAAGAATCTCTTCCTCAGGCTGATGGGTACTTCCGGCGATAATTATCTCCTCATCCGGCTCGGCCTGAAAGAGTTTCAAGAGCCCGGGCTTTTTGGTCTCGTCCGCAACCAAATCATATTTCATATTGCCGGTAATGTGTATCTTTTCCTCGGGTATGCCGAGTAACCTGAATCGTTCGGCATATGCCTCAGTCTGCAGGGCGAATAACCGGACCTTCTCCAGTGCAGGATCCATTATCCATTTTATTAGACCATACCATTTCCGGGAACGACTGGTGATTCGGCCATTTACCAGGACGACTGGGATATTCTTTTTGCCGGCAACGAGGAGAAAATTAGGCCAGAACTCTCCTTCCAAAAGGATGATTAGCGCGGGTTTGATACGCTTCAGAGTTTTAGCCACCACCCAGGAGAGGTCAATCGGGAAGAAGATACTTAAGAGGTTCGGATATTTCTTCTTGACAATCGCCTGGGCTGTGGGGGTGAGCGTGGAAAGAACCAGGTCAGAGTCCGGGAAGGTTTCTCTTAGGCGTGGGATTAAATTCTCTGCGGCGGCGATTTCACCCACCGAGGCACCGTGTAGCCAGATGGCGGGTCTATCAGACTTCCGCTTGGGCACAAACCCAAACCGCTGGAATAATCCGGCCCGATACGATGACCGCGTAATAATCCGAAAGAGATAATACGGGAGCGTGATAATGATATAAATAAGATAGATAAGATTAATAAAAATACTCATATGACAATATATGACAGTTCCGACATTTTATTGGCTAAATCACCCCGGTTTTGTCTGACCCGGTGGAAAATAAGTCAATTATACGAAAGAATTACCTACCGTGGACTTCCCTACCCCGGCCAAAACCCCGATAAAATGCAGATTTATAGGGGGTAGGGGGTATCCCTGCTACTCCATATACTACGGGCTGTATACCCTAAGCCTACGGGCTATATACCCCAAGCCTCTTGGCTGTATACCCCAAGCCTACTGGTTGTATACCCCAAGCCTACTGGTTATATACCCCAAGCCTACGGGCTGTATACCCCAAGCCTACGGGCTATATACCCCAAGCCTATGGGCTATATACCCCAAGCCTACGGGCTATATACCCCAAGCCTCTTGGCTGTATACCCCAAGCCTACGGGCTATATACCCCAAGCCTATGGGCTATATACCCTAAGCCTACGGGCTGTATACCCCAAGCCTACGGGCTATATACCCTAAGCCTACGGGCTGTATACCCTAATACTACCCCCCTCCTAACTCCTAGTGGTCTGTCAAGTCTTATTTTGGGAGTTGCCCAGACTAAAGTCTGGCACCCAGAAAGGTTGGGTGTTAGGCTTTAGCCTAAGTCAACTCATAGATTTAAGGTTGACAGACCACTAGAAATCCTTACCCATTGTTCAAGTTGGTTAAGAACCAGGGTAGCCACAGATTTCACAGATTATTTATCCTGTAAGGACACAGATTTATTTAATGTTATGGTTCTTCACGGAAAAGTGTGGGTGATTAAGGGACTATTTTAGGCATAAACCTTTCTTCCTTTTTGTCTGTGTAATCTGTGGTTCTGGTTTCATTTCCCTCGTCCGCCCCGACATTCGTCGGGACTCCGCTCGGACTACGTCCTCGCTCCGCAGCACTTCTTATATTTCTTCCCACTCCCACAGGGGCAGGGTTCATTCCGGCCTACTTTGGGACCGGCCACCACGGGCCGGGGTTTTTCCGTAGCCGTAGCACCTTCTTGTCTTTTTACCCCTTCAAAACTACCAATCTCCTGATGCTTCAATTCCGTGGGATTCCAGCGCCGGCCTACTTTTTCTTGCGCACTCTCATCAAAGCGTACCTTAAAGATAAGGTCGGTGACCTCTTCTTTAATCGTATCAACCATCTGGTTGAACATCGCATAGCCTTCGCGTTTGTATTCTATCTTGGGGTCAACCTGGGCATAGCCACGAAGACCTATCCCACTTCTTAACTGGTCCATCGCATAGAGGTGTTCCTTCCATTTCTCATCTATGCGGTCAAGCAGGATATATTGCTCTAACTGTCGGATATACTCTGGACCCGAGATTTTCTCCCGTTCCTCATAGAGGTGATTAATCTCGGTAATGAGGACGTCTTCAATTTTCTCCACCGGTTCCCCTTCAATCCTCTCCAGCGGGATATCCAGTCCGAACTTGCGTTTGGCCCAGCCCTTGAGTCCCGGATAATCCCACTCGGAGGCCTTAGCACTTTCCGCGAGATAAAGGTCAATGGCTTTATAGACCCGGTCTTTTATCATCTCCAGAATCATCGTTTTCAGGTCTTTGCCCTCCAGAATCTGTTGGCGCTGGGAGTAAATAAGTTGTCGCTGTTCATTCATCACTGCATCGTAATCCAGGAGGTTCTTACGAATATCAAAGTTATGGGCTTCCATTCTTTTCTGGGCATTGGCGATGGCGCGGGAAATCATCCGGCTCTCAATCGGCACACCCTCTTTCATCCCTAATTTATAAAGCACGGTGCGTATCCAGGGCGGGGCAAAGAGTCTGAGTAGAGTATCTTCTAAAGACAGGATAAACTGAGACGAACCGGGGTCGCCCTGCCGACCGGCCCGGCCGCGTAACTGGTTATCAATCCGCCGGGCCTCGTGCCGCTCGGTACCCAGGATATGCAGACCGCCTCCTTCGGCCACACCCGAACCGAGAATGATATCGGTCCCGCGACCGGCCATATTCGTCGCAATGGTTACGGTACCGCTCTGGCCGGCCTGGGCCACAATCTGGGCCTCGCGTTCGTGCTGTTTGGCATTCAAGACCTCGTGTTTAACCCCCCGGCGGCGGAGCATATCACTCAGACGCTCGGAATTTTCTATGGAAGTCGTGCCCACCAGAATTGGACGACCGGTCTGGTTTATCCGGACAATCTCTTCTATAATGGCGTCAAACTTTTCCGATTCGGTCCTAAAAATCATATCCGGCGAGGTATATCGGATTAAAGTCCGGTTGGTCGGAATCACCACCACTTCCAGTTTGTATATCTTATCAAACTCCATTGCCTCGGTGGCCGCGGTGCCGGTCATTCCGGCGAGTTTCTCATAGAGTTTGAAATAGTTCTGCAGGGTAATCGTGGCTAAGGTTTGATTCTCCTCGCGAATCTTGAGGTGTTCCTTGGCTTCCACGGCCTGATGCAGACCATCGCTCCAGCGTCGGCCCGGCATTAAGCGGCCGGTAAATTCATCTACAATAATCACCTCGCCATCTTTAACAATATAATCCTTATCGGCGCGATATAATTCCTTGGCACGGAGACCCTGCTCAATATGATGGGGCCACTCCATATTTTTGCCGGAATAGAAATCATCTACCCCCACTAGTGCTTGAGCCTTGACGATGCCTTCTTCCGTGAGAATCACCGTATGTTCCTTCTCTTTGACCTCATAATCACGACCACGAGACATACGACCGGCCACCCGCTCGGCGACATAATATTTCTCGGTGGACTCCTCGGCCGGACCAGAAATAATTAGGGGGGTCCGGGCCTCATCTATCAGAATGCTATCTACTTCATCCACAATAGCATAGTGATAGCGACGCTGGACCTGATGCTCCAGGCGAATTTTCATATTATCCCGGAGATAATCAAATCCGAACTCGTTATTGGTGCCGTAGGTAATATCGCAGTTATAGGCGAGTTTGCGTTCTTCATTACCCATCTGGTTCTGAATCACGCCTACGGAGAGCCCCAGGAGTTCGTAGATTGGTCCCATCCATTCACGGTCGCGTCGGGCCAGGTAATCATTGACGGTAACGATATGAACACCTTTGCCGGTCAGGGCATTAAGATAGGCGGCGAGGGTTGCGACGAGGGTTTTGCCTTCACCTGTAGCCATCTCGGCAATTCTACCTTGATGAAGCACAATCCCGCCAATCAGTTGGACATCAAAGTGACGCATCTTGGTGGTGCGGCGACTGGCCTCACGCACACAGGCAAAGGCTTCAGGCAGGATATCATCCAAGGGTTCACCCTGGCTCAAGCGGTTTTTGAACTCTTCGGTCTTTGCTTTTAACTGGACGTCTGATAATTTTTCTATCTCCGGCTCAAGGGCATTGATTCTCTCAACCACGGGCTCAAGCCTCCGCAAAACCCGTTCATTATAAGAACCGAAGATTTTCACCAGGAACCGGGAGACCTTTTCACCTATCTCGCTAAACATAAAATTAATTATATCACAATAGAGATTGACCTGTCAAATACTCTTAACCCTTGACCATAATAAAGGATATGATATATTAAAGGTATGTTAGAAGATACGGCCGGAGAACTGAAATTCCCCTGGGTAGCGGTAGAGAAAATTCGGGAGAGAAAGGATGTGGCCAAGAAGGATTTGGCTTTCCGCCTGGGAATAAATTATAACTATCTGGTTGACCTTTTAAATGGTCGTTATCCCAGTAAAATTGATAATCGCCGGCTGGCCATTCTTTCGGAAATATTTCAGATGCCGGTGGAAGAGATTATTCACCAGATAAGTGGTAAGGTTGACAAACCGGTAGAGGTGGCATCCCTGCAAAGTGCCCCGAAAGAGTGGCCGGCCAGCGCGGATGCCGGGGCGAAGCAGATGGAAGTGATTACCATTCGTTCCGGTGAAGTAGTTAAAGAGTTAGGCGAGAAGAAAAGCTGTCCGAACAACTTTAAGATAAAATTAGATGATGATTCAATGTATCCGCCCTGTCCCAGAGGCAGTATCTTTGTGATTGCGTCTTTAAAACAACCGGACCTTAATAATCTGGTATTAACGGTTATTCGTGATGGTCGGGCCTGGGTGGGGGAACTCTTGCGGAGAGAATCCGAAAGGATAATCCTTAAACCCTATAATCCAACCTATGATTATCTACAGATTGCGCGAGAAGATATTATCCTGATATCTCCGGTAAGCCAGGTAGAATTGCCGGGTTGAGGCCCTTCTGGCGCCGCTGGCGCCATCAGGGTCTCATTTCTTCTTTTCTGCCGGCCAGCGGTCCGCTGCTTCCATAATAAAGTTAAGCAATATATTCTGCAGGACAAATTCGTCTTCTTTCTGGGTTTGTTTACCAAAGTGGCTTAAGACATGAAGCACCCGTCCACCAGGTGCGTAAGATTCTCCAGCATCGCCCGTTAACCGCATTTTCCCGCCTCTACCATAACCGAAGGTAACCGCGACTACACCTGAATCCTTTGGGTCTTTCTTAAGGTCTGGTGAAACCAATAGAATGGTAACTTCTTTAGGGTTAACGACTTTAATATCCGGGCTGCTTTTATCTATTTTCCACATACCCTTACCTACCCGGAGTTCGCGTTTAATGGAACGCGTGCCTTCATCCGAGCCATCTCCACCGCCAACAACTCGTTCAAATACACCTCTGAGATAAGGGTGGTTACCGGCCCCGGGTGCGGGCAAAATACTGACATCCTTGTCCTCTTCATAATATTTGATATGACCAATTCTGTCTTGGAAACCGGCACCCTTGGCATTACCTTCCAGTACTTCTTCCAGTTCCCAGTCCTCTGTGAAAACATATCCGCCATTTTCAATAAATGCTTTCACCCTACCGACGGTCTTATCGCTCAGACGGCTAGCATACGGAAGGCAGGGAGTAACCCCATCACCAACACATGTCTGTGCTCTCTGCGTGACAGGTCCGGTGCCTCCTCTCATATGGAGTGACGACACACAGTGTTCCCGCCAGAAATTACAGTTAAAGATAATCACTACCTTATCATTCAGTTTATAGGTATCTTTATCAAACTCGTATTTAGGAATCTTGGTATGCGGGATATTCATCTTCTCCAGGATTAACTCAATCCGGTCAAAATCGTGTCTGGCATCTTCAGGCTTTTGTTTCTGATGTTGGATATGCCCATAGCACTCTCCGGTAACCACGACAATCTTTTCTTTGGGAAGAGTTTTTGCCTTATTATATTTCATCATCCGGGTGGTACCGAGTTGGTCTACCGCGGTGCCTGTATTCTGACCGCTTGGTTTCTCTTCTTTCACGACATCAGAGTTGTTCTTATTTTCCTCCCACCACTTGGCCCAGCGTTCAGTATCATCACCCTGGCTCTGACCAGTCAATCCAATTAAAATATTAATAACCCTTTTACGCAGGGGTTTATCCTTTTCCGAAGTCAACCCTTTCAGGAAGGCAATCAAAGCTTCTACTGAGTCTTTATCGCGGATTTCGGTCAGGTGGTCTAAGGCCAGGTCGTGCATTTCCTCGGTGCCTTCTTTAAGCACTTTGGCCAGGAGTTTTACCAGATTAGGTGAGGTATTGGATTTCAGGACAAATAAGGTATCGCGGCCGAGCGGAGAATTTTTATTCTTCAGGATGAACTCGGCTAAGTCCTTAATGGCCTCCGGGTCGTTGAAAGAATCTAATCCCTTAAGGACACTCCAATAAATCTCAGCGTTTTCCGAAGGGAGTTTCTCTAATGCTTTGGTAATAATTTCTAAGGCCTGGGCCGTGTTGGCCTGGACAATCAGGCTAACCGCTTCCTTTACCTTATTCAGGTCTTTTGCCTGAATACCATCCTTCAGATTCTTCTCGGCCTTGTCCAATTCGGTTTCGGCCGCAATAAAAAGTCCTATCCCGATGAGTCCTATCAGAAACAGGCCTAATATCATTCGGTACTTCATAATTATCCTCCTATTTAGATATTCCTTATTATAGTATAGCCGATTTTTTATAAATGTCAAGATATTTAGGTAAAATCCATTAAATTATTGTCTGTTCGGCAATAAGGATATATAATCAAACTATGAGTCTATCTCTTTATAATAGCCTTTCCAAAAGGAAAGAAGTTTTCGTGCCTTTAGAACCACGCCGGGTACGGATGTATACGTGCGGGCCAACCGTTTACAGCCATCCCCATATTGGCAACTTCCGGGCCTTTATTGCCGCGGATATCCTGCGTCGTTATTTAGAGTATCTCGGCTACGAGGTCATTCAGGTGGTGAATATCACGGATGTCGGTCATATGACTACAGATGACCAAGCAATTTCATCCGAGTCCGGAGAGGATAAAATCCAAGCTGCGGCCCAGCGGGAGAAAAAGCCGCCGACCCAAATCGCCCGTTTTTACGAAGAGAATTTTCTCCATCTGGTCAAACTGCTTAACCTGAAACCAGCGTACGCTTATCCCCGTGCCACCGAGCATATCAAGGAAATGATAGAAATTATCCGGAAACTATTGGAGACCGGTTATGCCTATAAAGTAAATGGGAATATCTATTACGAGGTAGCCAAATTTAAGGGTTATGGTCATCTTTCTGGTAATGTACCAGAAAATCTCTTGGCGGGTGCCCGCATTGAGGTCAATCCCGAAAAGAAAAGCCCTTTAGATTTTGCCCTCTGGAAACAAGACCCCAAACATATTATGCAATGGGATTCCCCTTGGGGAAAAGGTTTTCCCGGCTGGCATATTGAGTGCTCGGTAATGTCTATGAAATATCTGGGGTCAACTCTGGATATCCACAGCGGTGGTGAAGATAATATTTTTCCCCACCATGAAAGTGAGATTGCTCAATCTGAGGCGGCGACAGGTAAGCCTTTCGTTAACTACTGGTTCCATGTGAGGCACTTACTGGTGGACAATCAAAAGATGTCTAAATCCCAGGGTAATTTTTACACGGTGCGCGATATCTTAGATAAGGGTTTTCATCCACTGGTTCTACGCTATGCCCTTTTGAATACCCACTATCGCCAGCCACTTAACTTCACCCTTGAGGGATTAGAGGCCGCCCGCCAGTCGCTCCAGCGCTTTCTTGATTTCAAGCAATATTTAGTGGAAAGAATCAGTCGCGCCCTCAAAGGCCCCCCGAATGCTTTCAAGGAACCATACCCGGACCAGATTGAGCAAACAGACTCTGTTTTAAGTAAGACTAAAGAATGGTTTGAATTGAGCCTGAATGATGACCTGAATATTTCCGAGGCGCTTGGGGCGATTTTTGAAATGGTGCGGACACTGAATCGCATAGAATTGTCTCCCGCTGAGGCGGGCAAGACTCTAAGGCTTCTGGAACAGTTTGATACGGTCCTGGGAGTTCTGGCCGAGGAGCAAATCTCCCTCTCGGAAGAAGTTGAGCGATTAATCAAGGACCGCGAAATGGCGCGTCAGTCCAAAGACTATCAAAAATCCGACCAGATTAGAACCCAACTTAACCGGATGGGAATTATCCTGGAAGACACCCCACAAGGAGTCCGCTGGAAGCGGAAGTTATGACTAAAAGAGATATTTCGGTCATTATCCCGGCGGCCGGTCGAGGTAAACGGCTCGGCATCCGTACGCCCAAACCCTTTATCCGATTAAAGGGTAAACCCATCCTTCTCCACATTATAAATACATTCACCGCCATCTCCGGCGTAAGAGAACTTATTATTGCTCTAAACCCAAAGGACCTGAAGCAGGCTCAACGCTTAGTAAAGCGTATTTATTTTCATGGCGTTGCCATCAAACTGGTCAAAGGCGGGTTGAAGCGTCAGGATTCTGTATATAATGCCTTAAAAGCGGTTGACTCCCAAAGCAGGTATGTCTTAGTGCATGACGCGGTCCGACCGCTGGTGCAGAGCCACCAAATCCTTCGCCTTATCAGGACTACCCAAAAGACTGGCGCGGCTTTATTGGCTGTGCCGGTCATAGATACCATAAAAAGGATTAATCTCAAGACCAACCGGGTAAAAACCACCCTCACGCCACGGGAAGAACTTTATCTCGCCCAGACGCCCCAGGGC
>Ga0315314_1002653_pt1 | contig 14628 bp, 16 predicted proteins | sample TDP9_MG_FD_203631 | JGI IMG/M metagenome (GOLD analysis project Ga0315314, IMG submission 203631) | Freshwater sediment microbial communities from Lake Towuti, South Sulawesi, Indonesia - TDP9 | ecosystem: Environmental > Aquatic > Freshwater > Lake > Sediment | place: Indonesia: South Sulawesi...
AAGGCGCTAGCTTTACCAGGCTAGCGCCTTTTTATATACGAACCTAGGCTATTCCGTTTGTGATTTAGCCTCACGGTCTCTAAGCCAGCGCTTAATCTCATCCAGGGCAGGGGGGACAACATAAAATACCGTTATATCCAATGGAAATTGAATCTGGTGACCTTCCCTCATAAACAATATCCCAACCTCGCCCTCTTTAAGTGTCTCATCTATCTTTCTAGCGATATGTTCATTCCTCTTTTTACTGGCTTCGGTGTAATATTCATAGACCTGGGTAAATACTTTTTGATTCTGCAGACCCATCACCAGACACCGGCTCCAATCCATAAATTCGGTTAATATCTCGGCTTCCTCGGTTGCCTCAAGTTGCGTACCCTTGTCTAGTCTGTTTTCAACAATTTGATAGCTCTTATCATTCAGGTCTTTTATCAATTTGACCCCATCTTCACCACCTACTGAAACTAACTCGTGGTATACTTTATCAACCTTACCAAGCTTTAGCTCCAAACCACTGATTTGGTCTTCAACCTGATTCCAATACTTATTAAATCTCTCCAGATACTCAGTTTGAGGCTCCCTCTCACAGTAAATAAGGGGGACAAAATACAGTTTTCTACCCTTCTTAAATTCATCAGCTTCCGGCTTTTCTATCTTCCCAAGCTCCTGAGACATGCTAACCCTACCTTCTACTTGACTTTAACTAAAACCATAATATCTCCCGGCTGACCGTCAGTTATCTGACGGGCATTTCGTAGTCTTACTTTGGAGCCAGTTTTTACCCCGGCGGGAATTTTCACCCTTAATGTTTTGCCCCTTCGCTTCAGGTCTTTTTCCAGCCCCCGGGCTGCCTGTTCCTTGGTAATGGTTATTTCATAGGTAACATCCCGACGGGGAGGTTGAGCCTGAGCAAATATCTCTTCTAGGTTAATTGCCCCGGGATATTCAAACCTGACTCCTTTTGGACCAGAGCCCCGGCTGAATATCTTGAAGGAGAAACTTTTGCCTCGCAGGGAGTCAGCAAAGATATCATCTAAGAAGTCAAGTCCAAGGTTAGACCCACCAAAGTCTCTCATCAGGTCTTCAAAAGTGGTTCGGGTAAACGGACTGCTAAAGATATCACCAATATTGCCCACCGTGCCAAACTGGTCGTATTGCCGCCGCTTCTCCGGGTCACCAAGAACGGCATAAGCTTCATTGATTTCCTTAAATTTTTCGTTGGCTTCCTTCTCTTTCCCCGGGTTACGGTCAGGGTGGTATTTCATGGCTAAGCTTCGGTATGCCTTCTTAATGGTCTTTTCGTCAGCATCCCGACTAACACCGAGGATTTTATAGTAGTCCTTTATCCCCACAAACCCCCCCTTAATTAATGTTTAGAAGTATCCGGTTTAGCCTCGGGCTTAGGAGTTTTATCCCCAGTCTGTTTGGAATCGGTGGCGTAGAAGCCCGACCCTTTAAAAATTATGGGTACCGGTGAGAAGACACGCTTAGCCTTACTGCCGCACCGCGGACAGGCAACTATCGACCTATCTTTAAAGCTTTGTTTCAACTCAAATTGATAACGGCACTTTTTACATTGGTATTCGTAGACAGGCATAAAGCAAGAACCTCCTATCATAAAGACATAATTTTAGCACTCTAAGCCCTAGAGTGCTAAAGCTATTTTAATAGAAAATAAGCCGAAATGCAAGACCTTGTCGTCAAAGAGACAGATTAATCTTTTAAGTTACCGGCTATAGTAGCCTATGCCTTGAATTGTTACCAGATTGTGGTTAACCTCAGACTTCGCTCCCAGCATCGTTTCAGCAAGCCATAAATTGGTCTCCACATGCTCAGTCAGCCTTGGTATCCTATACTGGCTAACCCCGTCAGCCAAAGCAGCGTAGAAAATAAGCTGGTCGGCTAAATACTGGTCAACGGTAGCCCCGGTAGCTAAGTCCTCTACCAGACTCCTGGCTACATATTTGGCAATGTCCTCTGAGGTTCGCCCTGGCTCGCCTGCCCTATCAGCACCAATGATGCCTCCGGAGCTAGTTTTAGCATATATGGCAAGGGCTGCCCCTCTCTGAAGGGCTAGGGTATCATAAATCACCTTTATCTGTGCTCGGTATCCCGCTGATTTAAGCACTTGGTTACATTTTTCAACCATTCGCTCGCTTACCCGCCTTTCCTTGAGGTGAGAGGAAAGGGCAACTCCTTCAATACTAACCACCTCCCCCTGGCTAGGCAAACTGATTGGCTTTATCTTCCCGGTTACCGGTTCTACCGTCACCTCTATAATTCCGCCCCCGCGGGGGACATAGCCGGGACGAATAATGCCAAGCCTGGCATTTATCCCCATCCTCTGAAGTAGCGAGAAGAAGACATTCTGCATATGGTAGGCGGAAGGGGCAAAGTCTTGAAACAGCCCACCAGATATCTTAAAGCTCGTAGCTCCGGTGGCAAAACAGGCAGCCGGTAACAGGGTCATCGCCAGCAAGGTGGTAGAGCCAGCGGTGCCTATGTCCCATTCATAGTCGCCACCCTTAACCCTCCCCCCGGGTTTAAACCATATCTCACTAGAACCAATCTCATCGCCGCTCAGGGTGCCGTGGCATATCTGCTGCAATGCCTGGATTGATTTGAGATGCTGAGGTCTTAACCCTGATTTTTCCCTCTTGGCTCGGATATTGGTAAGATGGAGTTCCTCACCAAGCAGAGTGGCTAAACCGACAGCAAAACGAACAATAGTGCCGCTCCCCGATTTCTGAGACCCGTCAACATGTATCATTTAATCTCCTTTAAATCACCGGCGGTAATCCTACGCACCACCAGCCTAAGCCCCGCCTGCCCAACTACAATGACTCCCTCACCAGCGTCTATCCTCCCACTGGCTGATGTAGCCTCCCAAAGCTCATTCCTAATCTTGATGAGCCCATCCGGGGCTAATGGGCTCACTACCTTACCCCGGCTGCCAACCATGGTGGTGAAACCAGCCATCGGCTTTTTCCTCAGGGCGCGGCTAGCCTGCCGGTAAGAGATAACGGCATAGACACTCACTCCTGCCGCCAAACCAATAAGTCCAGGCAATGGCGTATGAAAGCCAAACCTGGGCAAAACCAAAAGCACAATTAATACTATAGCTATCTCCTCAGCCAAAGTAGCTACAATAACCAACGTTAACCTGACAGGCACTTTCTTCATCCCTCTATTATAGCAAGAGTGAGCTTATTGCTGATACTCAGATATAGGTGCTATAATTAGCCAGCATGAAGCTGTCCCGTGAAGAAGTGTTACATATTGCCCGCTTGGCTCGATTGGGCTTGACCGAGACTGAGGTAAATCAGCTTGGAGAGCAACTATCTAATATCCTGGAGAACTTTGAGGTCTTACAGCAGGTAGATACTACTGACATCCCACCAACCGCCCAAGCTATTCCCCTCCAGAATGTAATGAGGCGCGATGACGAAGTAATCCCTTCCCTACCACCGAGCCAGATTCTAGCCAATGCCCCCAAAGGGGAGGAAGACTTCTTTAGGGTGCGAGCCGTGCTGGAATAAGACATAAAAAACGCCTTTCCCCTTACTCCGGGATAGTAATCAAGGGAGTCTGAGAGGGGCAAAGCCCAATTGATATAACCTATCCCCCTGCCCCCCTTCCCTTAGTAAGGGAAGGGGGAGTGAAAGTAAGAGAGGGGGCTTTGCCCCCTCTCTAAAATCTCTTCCCCCTCTCCTTGACAAGGAGAGGGGGATTAAGGGGGTGAGGTAGAATTTAAAACCAGTCCCCCTTCCCCTTATCAAGGGGAAGGGGGATAAAGGGGGATAGGGTTGATACCTAACCAACTAACCATCTATCAAGCCCATAAGCTGCTTAAGACTAGGCAACTATCTTCGGTGGAATTAACCAAAGCCTGCCTGGAGCGCATCCACCAGGTAGAGCCAAAGGTTCGTGCCCTGGTTACCATTACCGATGAGCTAGCCATAGCTCAAGCCAGAAGGGCTGATGAGCTTATAGCTAGTGGTAATACCAATCCACTTACCGGCGTCCCGGTGGTAATTAAAGACAATATGTGCACTAAAGGGATACCAACCACCTGCTCATCACGGATGTTGGAAAACTTTGTGCCACCTTATGATGCTACGGTGGTAGAAAAACTGAATGGCTGTGGTGCGGTAGTCGTCGGCAAGGGAAATATGGATGAATTTGCTATGGGTTCATCCACCGAGCACTCTGCCTTATTCATCACCCATAACCCCTGGGACTTAAGCCGCGTCCCCGGGGGGAGCAGCGGCGGCTCAGCGGTGGCGGTAGCCGCCGGTGAAGCCATCTATTCCTTGGGCTCAGATACCGGGGGGAGTATCCGCCAGCCGGCTGGCTTCTGCAGCGTTACCGGGCTAAAACCGACCTACGGCAGGGTAAGTCGCTTCGGTCTGGTTGCCTTTGCCAGCTCCCTCGACCAGATTGGACCGCTAACCCAGGATGTTACCGATTGTGCCCTGGTGCTAAATGTCATCGCTGGCTATGACCCCAGGGATTCTACCTCAGTCCCCTCCCCCACGCCTGATTACACCCAGGGTCTGACTACTGACCTCAATGGACTCCGCATCGGCATCCCCAAAGAGTATTTTGTTGAAGGGATGCAACCCGAGGTAGAAATGGCGATAAAAGCCGCTATCGGTAAGCTTGAGAAGCTGGGAGCAACTATAGATTATGAAGTCTCCCTGCCCCACACCCCCTATGCCCTGGCTGCCTACTATATTATTGCCCCGTCAGAGGCTTCGGCTAACCTGGCTCGCTACGATGGAGTAAAGTACGGCTTCTCCTACCAAGAAGCAGATAGTATGTGGGACGCTATGGAAAAGACCCGCCAGTATGGCTTTGGCGCCGAAGTAAAAAGACGCATTATGCTGGGAACCTATGCCCTGTCAGCCGGCTACTACGATGCCTGGTACCTCAAAGCCCAGAAGGTCCGCACCTTGATACGGCGGGAGTTTGACCAAGCCTTTGCCCGATTTGATGCCCTGGTCACCCCCACCTCCCCCACCACCCCGTTCAAAATCGGCGAGAAGGTGGATGACCCGCTCCAAATGTATTTAAGCGACGTCTGCACCCTGCCCATCAACATTGCTGGCTTACCGGCTATTTCTATCCCTGCTGGCTTCGCCAACGGACTACCCATCGGCATGCAGATTATCGGCAAGCCCTTTAGTGAGGAGACCCTCCTCAAAATCGCCCACGCCTACCAGCAAGCCACCGACTGGCACAAGAGGAGACCTGAAATTTGAAGTAAGTTGGAGGGAAATAAAATGGTTGAAATTGAATGCCTCGTATGTGGAAAGGCGATCAAGATACCCCCATATATCGACACTGAACAGTATGATGGTCAAGTGCTTTGTCAAGAATGCGAGTCAATATTACATATAAAACTTGTAGGGTCAAAAGTGCGAGGATATAAAGTTGTGGGAAAGAGTTCCAAGAAAGCGCTTAAATTGCTAGAGGAGCTAAGACGACTTGGAAAGGAGAGTTAAAGAGAGGCGCAGCCTCTCTTATTCTTATAATCCATCCCCCTGACCCCCTTCCCTTACCAAGGGAAGGGGGAGTGGAGGTAAGAGAGGGGGCAAAGCCCCCTCTCTAAAATCTCTTCCCCCTCCCTTTCCAAGGGAGGGGGATAAAGGGGGAGGGTTACCTAATAAAAAGCTGGAGTAGCTAACAGTGCCTCACTTTTTTGTCGAGTTTTGGTTCCATGGTTATCCGAAGCGCTACCTAAAGAGCTTAATTTACGAAGTGGCGCGAGAATTCAGGGTAAAGGGAGCCACAAAACCCAGACCAGTGCTTCATATGAGGCTCTATGGCCCCTCAGAAACAAATAACATTCGGAAGGTATTTGCTGCGATAGAACGAGTAGGAAAGAACTACACGATTGTACCATTCAAAGTCGTGGGGTTTGATTGGCGTGAAGGGAAAGATGGGAAAGTCATAGCAGCTCGGATAAATGCCTCTCCCGAATTAGAAAATCTCCGCAAGGAACTAGCAGGAGAGTTGAGCAAGATATCTACCCCCTGCCAGTGGGATACTCTAAGCAGTTACTGGTTTCACTCAACCATAGCTTACAAAGATATCGACCGAAAGTTTGACTAGATATGGCACTATCTAACGGAAAAGGAGCAACCCCAGTTTGACCAGTATTTGCTCAGAATCACAGTATTGGGCGAGAACAGAAGAATAATACGTGAATATGATTTAGCACTCAAGAAGTGGCTTAGCCGCAGACAGGTGCTGTTCAACAAGCGGTACTGGTGGCGTAAAACGATGAACAAATTAAGAGAGTTACAAGGCTTATCTCCAAAAAGAAGGAAATCCCTCTGGGAAAGACTTATTAGTTACGTGAAAGGTATTGGTATTAGGAAGTCTGTCTATCTTATTGGAGATACCCATTTTGACCATGCCAACATCATAAGATATTGCGATAGGCCGTTTCGGAATATACAGGAAATGAATGAAACGATAGTAAAAAACTGGAATGAAACTGTCAAAGATAGGGACACCGTGTATTTCTTGGGTGACTGGACTTTCGGACGGGGACATAAGCCTGCGAAATATTGGGTCAGGAAGCTAAAGGGACACATTGTTTCCATAAGAGGGGCTCACGACTGGCGGGAGAAAGACACAAGGTTTGAAGATTTTAAGGTACTACAGTATCATGGATGCTCCTTTTTGCTTATTCACGACCCAAATCAGGCTGGAGACTGGCATAGCTGGATAATACATGGGCACAAACACAATAACAATATGAGCAAATACCCTTTCATTAATGGCGAGAGAAAAACGATTAATGTGGGTGTTGAGTTAACAAACTATAGACCTATTAGCCTTGATTTTCTACTATCTCTGAATATAGACTCAATAAAAAGAATGGAAACGATAAATAGCAAACCTGAAAGATGGTGAGTCAACCCTCTTATCAAAGGGAATTAAATAGAGGCTTCGCCTCCTCTCTAAAATCTCTCCCCTCTCCTTAACAAGGAGAGGGGGACTAAGGGGGTGAGGTTACCTAAGAAGAACCTAAAGTGGGTGGGGCTTAAAGCAAAAAGAAATTAGCTTAATTAGTCTTTCCAAATTTGCCCCAGTGATATACAATGATGATAATACTCTAAGCGCTGTTTAAAGAGGGGGAAAACTGATGCCTTACCAGCCGACGAAGACCTTGACGGCATTTTTCATGGAGGCTATCGTCAAAGAAGCGGTTAAAGAGCCGTTTACCGTTTGGGGCTACCTTAAATTCGGCATGCCAACTATTGAATTCTTCCGGCTCATATTAGTCTGCCTAGATGGTTACATCAGAGGCGCCGCTCTAGGCTACACCTTTAAAGATAAATATGATTTGCTAGTATCAATGATGGTTAAACCAAGTCAGGTAAAGAAATACACCGATTACCTTCACCAGGTGGCTCAACAACGGGTTAATTCATACCCTCAGGAGATAACTTCAATAATTGATTTTTTCATCTCTACCGAATTAGCCAAGGATAAACTAACCTTTGACGATTATCTAAACAAAGCCAAGACCAGGATAAAACTGGATTCGGCAGCACCTAGAATTAAGCTCATTTTTGAGGAAGGCACTGCATTTGGGTCAGACAACCCTGACAAGGTCAGCCGACTAATTTCACGAGAATGTAGAACGTCATCCCTTGATTGGGAGAAGGCTAAACTACTCGGGCTGACTTTTGATATTGCCTCCCAGGAGATGAACCTAAAATTCTTACAAACATGGGTAACCTTTAATCTCAGAATGTATACCAGAGAATGCTTCCCAGAACTGGTGGCTGCCTTGGAATTGTAGTTAAGCTCAGGCAGAGCCCGCTTTTCTATATTTCTCCCCCTTAATATAGGGATATAAAAAGAATGGATTGGGATAACCTTAAAGTCAATTGCTATTCAGGGCATACCTATGCTGAGCGACCGAGGTCTTTCCTGTGGGAAGGCAGAGAATATGAGGTGGAAGAGATAGAAAGAGCGTGGCAGGAGCCAGGGGAGAGGCATTTCCAGGTCAGAACCAAGGATAACAAACTTTTCAGACTCTGTTATAATGAAATACAAAAGCAATGGTCGCTAACCGAGCTAGTGAGGAGCTAAATATGATAAAAGAAATTCTTAAAATCTTAGAGAATGATGCCCGAACTACCACCAAACAAATATCAACCATGACCAGCACCCCAACTGCTGAAGTTAGCAGGCTCATCAAGAAAGCAGAAGAGGACCGAACCATACTGAAATACAAGACCATTATTAACTGGGAAAAGCTGGGCGAGGAGTTGGTATGGGCGTTAATAGAGGTCAAGGTTACCCCCCAGAGGGATGTTGGCTTTGATGCTGTAGCCGAGCGTATCTATCGCTTCCCCCAGGCTCACACCGTCTACCTAGTCTCAGGAACCTACGACCTGCTGGTTATAGTCGTGGGTAAAACCATGCACGAAGTAGCTAATTTCGTATCCCAGAAGCTGGCTCCTATTGAAGGAGTGCTGGGAACGGTTACCCACTTCATGCTTAAGCGATATAAAGAGGACGGCGAAATTCTAGAGGGGAAGGAAGGGGTTAGGCGGCAGCCGGTAATCCTCTAACTCACCACAAGGTGGTTTTATGTCAACAAATTCGCATAGATACCATAGCCTTATCTCACACAGGGTAAACCAGATATCCCCTTCAGGGATAAGGAGGTTCTTCGACCTGATAGCGTCTATGGAGGGGGTCATCTCGCTAGGCGTTGGCGAGCCTGACTTTGCCACCCCATGGCATATTCGCGAGGCAGCTATCTACTCGCTGGAAAAGGGCTATACCATGTATACCTCAAATTTAGGCATGCCCGAGCTCCGCCAGGAACTGTCCCGATACCTGAGGGAAAGCTATAATCTAGTTTATAGCCCTGATAAAGAAATTTTGATTACCGTGGGTGTTAGTGAGGCGTTAGACCTGGTAATGAGAGCCATCCTTAACCCAGGGGATGAGGTTATTATGCCCGACCCGTGTTATGTTTCCTATAACCCCTGTGTGGTTCTGGCTGGAGGTAGCCCAGTTATGGTGCCTACCAACCAGAAAAATAACTTTGAGATTAGGGCGGTTGATATTGAGGCACGAGTTAGTAATAAGACTAAAGCCATTCTTATTGGTTACCCCGCCAACCCTACTGGAGCAGTGCTGAGCCGGGACAAGCTGGCACAAATTGCCGAGGTAGCCCGCCGTCACCACCTATTAGTTATCTCTGACGAGATTTACGCTAGGCTAGTCTATGGCGTGGAGCATACCTGCTTTGCTACCCTGCCTAAGATGAAAGAGGACACCATCCTCCTGGGTGGATTTTCTAAAGCCCATGCTATGACCGGATGGCGAATTGGCTACGCTGCGGCTAATGAAGAAATTATTGACTCAATGAATAAGATTCACCAATATACTATGTTGTGTGCGCCGATAATGGGACAGATAGCGGCTATTGAGGCGCTAAGAGCCGGTGAAGCCAGCACTACCGAGATGGTTGAGGAATATAATCGCCGACGCCTGGTGATAGTCAAGGGACTAAACGATATTGGTCTATCCTGCTTTGAGCCTCGGGGGGCATTTTATGCCTTCCCATCAATAAAGGTCACCGGTATGACCTCCGAGGAATTTTCCGAAAGGCTCCTCGTTGAGGAAAAGGTAGCCGTTGTCCCCGGTACCGCCTTCGGTGAGTGTGGCGAAGGGTATATCCGTTGCTGCTATGCCACCTCGCTAGCTGATATAGAAGAAGCACTAAACAGAATGAAGCGGTTTGTAAGCAAGCATAAGAAATAGATTTTTATGAACCCCATCCCCTTTATCCCCTTCCCCTTAATAAGGGGAAGGGGAAAATTTATTTTAAGAGAGGCTACCGCCCCTCTAAGACTCCCCTGCCAACCATACCTTGACAACCCCTTACTTTAGTAGCGTAATCCTCATTGAAGGGGACTTTAAGAGGGGCTTAAAGCCTCTCTTTTAATTAAATTCTCCCTCTCCTTTGAAGGAGAGGGGGATAAAGGGGGTGAGGTAGATTATTTTAAAGAAGACCCATCTTTTGCTTAGCCTCTTTGAGGGTCTCCCGGGCAATAGCCTGGGCTCGCCGGGCACCGTCAGCCAGAACATCAGTTATATAGTGGGGTTTATTAGCTAGGGCTGCTCGCCGCTCCCGGAAGGGTCTAAGGGTAGAGTTAATCTCTTGAGCCAGGAGCATCTTACAATCAACGCAGCCGATTTTGGCTGAACGGCACTTATAAGCTATATCGTCCAACTGGAATGGATTGAAATATCCTTGAAGCCGATAAATATTGCATATCTCGGGGTGCCCGGGGTCATCCCGATAACGGCGTGCCGGGTCAGTAACTGCCAGCATTACTCGCTCTATTGTCTCCTCACCAGAGAGAGCCAATTCAATATCATTACCTATTTGCTTGCTCATCTTCTCCTTCCCATCTAGCCCCAGGACTAGAGGGACGGGGGTAAGCTTGGCTTCGGGTTCGGGGAAGGTATTGCCAAACTGGGTATTAAAGCGGCGGGCAATCTCCCTGGCTAGCTCTATATGGGGTACCTGGTCTTCACCCACTGGTATAACCTCCGCTTTATAAAGTACAATATCAGCAGTCTGTAGAACTGGATAGCCGACCAACCCATAGTTTACATTATGAGGTTGGAGCTTTACCTTCTCCTTAAAGGTCGGCACCCGCAATAGCCAGCTCAACGGAGTGACCATACTAAGCAGGGTATGTAGTTCCATGACCTCAGGGACATGGGACTGAACAAAAAGGATGCTTTTCTTGGGGTCAAGACCAGCCGCCAGCCAGTCAAGCATCATCTCATAGATATTCCTTTGCAGCGAACTGGTATCCTCCAGCGAGGTCAGAGCATGAATATCAACTATGCAATAGACGCACTCATACTCGTCCTGAAGCTTTACCCAATTCTGTAGGGCTCCCAGGTAGTTCCCCAGGTGCTGCCTCCCGGTAGGACGAGCCCCAGAAAAAACACGACGCTTCATTTAAAGTCCCTCAATGAAACCATAATTTCCCTTACATCTTCTCCGGTGCCGTCACCCCCATAAGGTGAAGGGTTTTAGCTAGAACCAGCTTGGCTGCGGCTACTAGCTTGAGACGGGCTTTGGTTAATACCTTGTCATCCCGAGAAACGACACGGCACTGGGTGTAAAAGCTATGAAATATAGTTGCCAAGTCCTGAGCATAATAGACAAGATGGTGAGGTTCCAGAGTACAGGCTACTACCTCAACTATCTCAGGTAAAAGTAACATCTTCCGTATTAAAGTCAGCTCAGGCTCAGTAGTCAGCAAAGAAACGTCTCCATCCCCGTAGTTAATTCCCCTTTGCCTAGCTAAACGAAGGATACTGGCAATACGAGCATGGGCATATTGAACATAGTAAACAGGATTGTCGACGGATTGTTTTTTAGCTAACTCTAGGTCAAAGTCCATTTGACTGTCAGCCGAGCGGGACAAAAAGAAAAATCGGCAGGCATCGGCGCCCACTTCTTCTATTACCTCACGCAAGGTAATGATGTCACCACTGCGTTTAGAGATACGAACCAGCTCATCACCGCGACGCAGGGTAACCAGCTGTGAAATCATCACCTTCAGCCGCTCTGGGGCAATACCAAGGGCACCAACCACTGCTTTCATTCGAGATACATGGCCCTGGTGGTCAGCCCCCCAAATATTAATTACCGTATCAAACTTGCGCACCAAAAACTTGTCGTAGTGATAGGCAATATCAGAGGCAAAGTAGGTCGGCGAGCCATCACCACGCACCACTACATTATCCTTGTCTTCACCCAGAGCTGTAGATACAAACCAGGTAGCCCCTTCCTTTTCCACGATATAGCCTCCCTGACGTAAGAGCGACAACGCCGTCTGATATTGCCCGCCATCATAAAGGCTCCGCTCACTGAACCAAACATCAAAAGTCACCCCCAATAATTCAAGGTCACTCCTGATTTGCTTTATTATCTTGTCTAACCCGATTTGCCCTAATTGCAAAACGGCTTCTGACTCAGGCAGAGCTAGAAACCTGTCCCCCTTCTCAGCAATAATCTCCTTAGCCAGGTCAATCATATAGCCACCAAGGTAACCATCGCTGGGCATCTCAGCATCTATACCCAAGCACTGCTGATAACGAGCCCAGAGGGTGCGATAAAAGGCATCTACCTGACTACCAGCATCATTGATATAGTATTCCCTCTCCACCTTATAGCCAGTAGCCGTAAGCACGTTAGCTAAAGTGTCACCCAGAATGGCACCACGACCATGCCCAACATGAAGCGGTCCGGTAGGATTGACACTGACAAACTCCAACTGCACTCGGCTGCCCCTTCCCAGGTCAATGTTGCCATAAGAATCACCCGCCTCCAAGATGGAATCAACCTGCCTAGTCAACCAGTCCTTCCTAAGAGTGAAGTTAATAAACCCCGGAGGTGCCACCGTAATGGTATCAATCTCAGGAGTGGGAACTATAAGCCCGACCATATTCTCAGCAATAGCTAGTGGGCTAACACCGGTTGCCCGGGCTAACTTCAAGGGAAAACTTGAGGCATAATCTCCATGTTCCGGGTTCTGGGGACGTTCTACAGCCACCTCAGGCAAGGCAACCGAAGGCAGCTTACCCAATTGCTGGGCTTGACTTGCCGCCTGTGCCAGCAACTCAATAAGCCTTTGTTTAACTATTGCTACCCCATTCACAGCTAATCCAGCTTTTTACCTTATGCCAGATTATAGCACAATGCTAATTGAAATCAACCTCACCTTATTAAGATGGCACGTGCCGGGGAGCCTTCAGCCCCTTTGACTTTCAGCGGTGGGCAGAATAGGGTATATCTCCCCGGAGGGACTTCTTTTAGATTGATGCTCTCCAAAATGAGTATGTCGTTTCCCAGAAGCTTATAATGGATAGGAGAGCCTTTATCCCCATATCTGTCAACGGTAAGGTAGTCAAGTCCAACCAGGCTTACCTTTTTGTCAACGCAGAAGTCAGCAGCTTCAGGCGACATATAGACGAAGCTTTCACAAAACACCCCACTTACACATCGGCCGCTTATGGAGTTATCTGTCTTGAATAACAGGGCACCGCCCGGTTTAATATCCAGGTTTTCCAGTTCGGAAGGTCGAACCGCTTCCTTATCTTTAATACCAACGACTTGTGCTGGCAGGATAAACCTCTGGGCAGGATAGTCATCAATATGTTTCCCACCTGGGATGAAATGGGCAGGGAAATCCAAGTGTGTGCCTGAATGGACACTCATCACTAACCTTGAACTCTCGTTGATTGCGCTATCCTTGGGTAGCTCTATCAACTCTCTAGAAAATGGCGCATTGCCGGGGTAATCAATCGACCCAGCCCCAAGCCAGACGCTTATGTCGTAAATAGCCCCACATTTGTTCATCATAGCTTCCCTCCTTATGCCAGAATTGTAGCACAGTGCTAATTACCGACAAGCAACCGAAAGTTAAACGATAGAGTCAAGAACCATAGAAACTGACCACCCTTGGTTAGCCTTCTCATACCTAGCTTAACTCAGCGCCCCTTTGCCACACCTGGGCTAGCTCCTTGGCTAGAAGGTGATTTTCGGGCTTGTCTAGACCTGGGTCTATTTGAAACAGCTTTATTGCCTCACTACGAGCCATCTCCAGCAGAGCCACATCAGACAGTTTAGCCATCTTTAGGTCAGGCAGCCCGCTCTGTCTGGTGCCAAAGAATTCACCGGGACCACGCAGCCTCAGATCCTCTTCAGCCAAGGTAAAACCATCCTGAACCTTTTCTATTACATCTAATCGCTGTCTGCCTACCTCTGAGGGGTTCTGAGCTAACAGCATGCAGTAGCTTTGCTCTTGTCCTCTTCCCACCCTGCCTCGGAACTGATGCAATTGTGACAGACCAAAGCGGTCGGCACTCTCAACCAGCATTACTGTCGCATTAGGCACATCTATGCCAACCTCTACTACCGGGGTTGAGACCAAGATATCAAGCTCACCAGAGCGAAAACGCCGCATCACCTTATCCTTGTCAGCCGCCGACATACGCCCGTGAAGCAAGCCTAATCGCAAATCAGGGAAGACCTCTTGAGACAAACGCTCATATTCAGCAATAGCCGCTCTAGCTTGAATAGCCTCTGACTCCTCAATCAAGGGGCAGATAATGAATGCCTGACGTCCACTGGCTACCTGCTGACGGACAAAGGCGTAGGCACTATCCCTCTGCCCTGGTTTAAGCCACCTGGTCTTCACTACCTGCCTCCCCGGAGGCAGCTGGTCTATAACTGATAAATCAAGGTCACCATATAACGTCAGGGCTAAGGTCCGGGGGATGGGCGTCGCCGTCATTACCAATACATGAGGGTTAAACCCCTTCTGCCGCAGTGCTGAGCGCTGGGTCACCCCAAATCGGTGCTGCTCATCGACCACAGCTAACCCCAGGCGGTGGAATTCCACCCCCTTCTGAATCAGGGCATGAGTCCCGATAATAATATCTATATCTCCATCCTGAATACGCTGCTGGAGCTTCTGCTTTCTGACCTGTTTGATGTCACCAATAAGTAGCGCCACAGTAAGCGGACGGGACAATAGCCCAGAGTAACTACGCAGGTAG
>Ga0315314_1002654_pt1 | contig 14625 bp, 14 predicted proteins | sample TDP9_MG_FD_203631 | JGI IMG/M metagenome (GOLD analysis project Ga0315314, IMG submission 203631) | Freshwater sediment microbial communities from Lake Towuti, South Sulawesi, Indonesia - TDP9 | ecosystem: Environmental > Aquatic > Freshwater > Lake > Sediment | place: Indonesia: South Sulawesi...
CATAAGTTCCTGCCTAAGGAGGTTCGGCCTCCTCTCTGGAGGACCCTGGTGTTGATTGCCTTCGTGATCTTTTACGCCTTCTTCTTGATCGCCCTCGTTGGCAAACAGACCGGGTGGTGGATCATTAAATGAACGGGAGCCCATGAGCCAGGGGCACAAAGGAGGATTGATGAAATGATCGGCGTGAAATGCCCCAAGTGCGGCCTGATGCAGATGCCCGGGCCGACCTGCAAATCTTGTGGGACCCCGCTGGGTGCCTCCGAAATGCGATATGTCCCACCGCCGGCTCAAGTGAGCAAGCCTGCCCCTCCATCCCGCCCCCCAGAGCAAGCTGCGGCTGCTCAAGCGGGGGCAGGCTCTACGATAGGATTCTCCAAGGGTGAGGCGATCCGATTCGGGTGGAATGCCATGATGAGCAACCCGGGCTTTTTCGTCCTGCTTTTGATCGTGGTGGGGTTAATCTATATCTTCCCCGAGGCGTTTCGTGCATCGTTGGGGCAGGATGATCCGATCCTCGCCGCACTCCTCACCCTCGCCTCTGCTGTTTTGCAGATCGTCATCGGGATGGGATTGATCCGAATCAGCTTGAGATTTGCTGATAGCGATAAGGGGCAATTCGCCGATCTCTTTTCCTGCCTGCCCCTGTTTTTCAAATACCTTTTCTCCTCCATCCTGTATGGTCTCATCGTCCTGGCGGGAACCATCCTGCTCATCATCCCCGGCATCATCTGGGCCATCAAGTTCATGTTCTTCAGCTATTTCATCGTGGATCAGGGATTGGGGCCGGTGGAGGCGCTGAAGAGAAGCGGGGCGATCACCGATGGGTCCAAGTGGGACCTGTTCGGCTTCGGCCTGTTACTCTTTGCCATCAACATCCTGGGAGCACTCGCCTTGCTGATCGGTCTGTTGGCTACTATCCCCACCTCCATGGTGGCCACGGCGTATGTGTATCGAAGATTGCAGGGGTAAACGGAAGCTCCTCACGCGCTCGGGGTAGCTTTGGGGATGGCATCGATAGATAGCGCTGATCCAGGGCACAACCGACTGGGTGTCTGTTGAAGCCGAGGCTTCTATAATTTCTAATCTGGCAAAGAGGAGGAGGTCATGTATCAGAAGATATTGGTTCCCGTGGATGGCTCGCAATTAGCGGAGTGTGTCCTTCCTCATGTCAGCGCGATTGCCAGCGGATGCCAGGTGAGAGATGTACTATTGGTGCGGGTGGTCGAGCCCTTTCAGCCTCCTCCGGGGAAGGGGTACGAGGGCCTGTTTCCAGAAGATCTAAAGGAAGAGCAAGAGCGCTTCGAGGCTGGCGAGAAGAAAGCGGCGCAGGAATACCTGAGCCAGGTAACGGCTCGCCTGAGAAGTGAGGGGAGAAGCGTCCAATCTCAACTTCTTGTAGGAAGGGTTGCGGAGAGCGTGGCTGACTTTGCCGAGAAGAATGGGGTAGACCTGATTGTCATTGCCACTCATGGACGCTCAGGCGTGAGCCGGTGGGTCTGGGGAAGTACAGCCGACCGAATTCTCCGTTCTTCTTGTGTACCCGTCCTGATGGTACGAGCCCCCGGGTGTGTGCCGGGAATTTAAGGGAAAGAACTACAAATGTGCATGAGGCAAGGGTGCTGATTGCCCCTACCCCTAAGCCCACTTGAAAACGGAGGAATCCAGTTCCTGGGAGGTGAGGATCTCTAAGAGAGCCGGCTTTCCCTCCTCGGTGGCCCGAATCGCCCGCTTGATGGCGGGGATGATCTCCGCGGGCTTTTCCACCCTCTCTCCGTAGCCTCCGAAGGCCTTGGCCATATCGGCGTAATTGCCAGAGATGTCCGTGCTCCGATATTTCTCCGTGCATACCTTCATGATTCCCAGCTCGCAAGCCATGGAGAAGTTGTTCAGCACGACGGTCAGAATGGGGATTCGCTCCCGAGCCGCCGTCTCGAAGTCCATGCCGGTGAAGCCGATGGCGGCATCGCCCATCACATTGATGCAGAGCGCATTCGGCTTGGTCAGCTTGGCCCCCATCGCCAGGCCTAGGCCCATTCCGAGCTGAGTGGTCTTGCCCCAGCCGATGTAGCTGAGGGGGGTGATGCTTTCCCAGAAGGGGGACATCTGGTCGCGCGGGCTGCCCGCATCATGGGTGATGATGGTATTGTTCCGGTCCACCGTGTGCATCAGGTCCCAGATCAGGCGGTAGGGGGTGATCGGCACCTCATTAGAGGTTAGCTTCGGCATCCACTGGGCCATCCACTCCTCCTTGACCTTCTTGATCTCCTCCCGCACCTTAGGATCGGGCTCTCGCTTCCGCTTCTTCAGCAGGTCTTTCAGCTCTGCGATCAGAGCCTCCAGGATGAGCTGGGCATCCCCGACCAAGGCGTACTGGATGGGCACATCCTTGTTCAGATCCAGCGGGTCCAGGGTAGCCTGGATGATGGTCTTGCCCTTGGGCATGGGCACGCCGAAGACTGTTCGCGTGAAGCTGCAACCGATTCCGAAGATCATATCGGCGTTCAACAAGAAGTGGTGGACCGTCTTGGGGAAGGTACGATTGCCAGCGCCGAGGGCAAGGGGATGGTTCTCGGGGAAAGCGCTCTTTCCCTGCAGGCTGGTCATCACCGGGACTTCCAGCATCTCCGCCAGCTCGCGCAGTTCCTTCCATGCCTGAGCATAGTGAACGCCCTGCCCTGCATAGATCACCGGCCGCTTGGCATCGAGCAAGACCTTAGCCACTTCGCTCACCGCCCTGGGATCGGGCCCAAAGCGGGTACGGGGAGTTGGCTCGTAGCTGATCGGCTCCGGGACCTCGTCATCGAAGACATCTCGAGGGATCTCGACCAGGGAGGGTCGAGGACGACCGTTCTTCGCCTGGGTGAAGGCCCGACGCATGATGTCGGGGATATGAGGGGCCAGGGGAACCTGCTCGATCCACTTGGTGATGTGGCGATAGTTGATGAAGGCATTGAAGTTGGGGGAGATGTTCATCATGTGACGGGCATAGCCTCCGGCGAGTACCACCATAGGCACCGACTCGCTATAGGCCTGGGCCACTCCCCCAAATGCGTTCTCCGATCCTGGGCCCCACTGCATGGCGAACACGCCGACCTGTTGGCCGGAGGTCATCCGGGAGACGGCATCGGCCATGTGCAGCCCTACCCGTTCCGCGCGCACAATGATCGTTCGGATATCCGCCTTGGCCGCCGCCTCGATGACGGGGTTGACTGGATACGCGATCAGGAATTGGACCCCTTCTCTTTTCAAAATCTCGGCAATTGCATCAGAGCCCTTCATTTACATCCTCCCCTGTGGACAATGGAATTCTGGTTGCTTATATAGCAATCGCCTGCAAAGGTCAAGGAAAGCTTGGACCATTCTTGGAAAATGCATTGTGAGGCTTTGGGGAGAAGTAGGCAAAAAGAAATTGACAAGGGAAACCAAGAGGAGTAAATAGCTTACCAGAAGTAAAGATTCTGTCCAGCCAGATTCCGGCATAGGACTCCATTTCCTTCGCGATCGTGTTTCCTTCTTTGAGCAGGGGGTAGAAGCAGGAAGGCACCGCATGGACTTTTGTTTGCAGGCCTTAATCCGCGGTGCCTTTTGTGTTTGCGAAAGAGCACTGGCAGATGGGCTTTGCCCGGAAAGGGACTCTCCTCGCAACGGTGAGATAAAGTCCCCCGGGCTTGCCCGAGGGCATCTACGAAGCGCTTTGTATTTCTCAGGGGATCCTCTTGTTTTGATGATGAATTGTCTGAAGGCCTCACCCTTAGTGTTGGGTCTGATGATTGCTCTAGTGGCAATCCTTCCCGGGGTGGGATTTTCTCAAGAGAAAGTCTCGATACACGATTTCTATGTCTTGGATTGGCTTAAAGCGCTCAAGCTCGTTTGGAAGGCAAGGGCTCCCGAGGGCGCAGAGGGAACCTTCGAGGTCTACCGAAGCGATGAGGTAAACGGTCCCTATTCCCTTGTGCAAGAGACAAAGCTGGGCGATAAGGAATTCATCGATGTCATCACGAAGACCTATCTGTTTTTCGACAGGAGACTGGAGGCCAACCACAGCTATTATTACAAACTGGGCCTGCGGGGCACTAATCAGACTTTGGGTCCCCTGCGAGGACTCGCCCGCGGTGGCCCTCCCGGCACCTGATAGGAGGAGTGAAAATACGGCTGTGTTGACCCTTTGAGGAACTTCCTGAGAAAGCCCTTGGGGAGTTCACGGCGAATTACATCCCCGCCACATGGGATGAGAAACCATATGCTGGGACTCAAAGTGGGAGCAACATTACCTTACGGCAAGGACGGGGCTAATGCCCTGCCTGCGGAGGCAAGCACCCCTGCGAGCAAAGCGACGGGTGGGGCACAAATTTACTTTCACCTTTCACCTTCACCTCCTGACGCGGGAATGAAGTGGAGTTTGCAGAAGGTGTCCATATGTAGCCTCCAAGGAGCCTCAGGCTCTTTGGAGGCTTTTATGTGGATCACGATAATGTATTAAACCAGGCGAAAGACGAGGAGATCCTGGTACATTCTGAAGAAAGGAGAGCAGGAGAATGAAGAAATGGTGCGCTGCATCTGTTTGTCTGGTGGCCCTCTTAGTGCTGGTATGGTCTGGAGCCGCACTAGCCGGGCCCAAGGTGTCGATTGTCCAAGGAGATGAGAGCATACTAAAAGGTTCGGTGATCCTTCCTGAAAAATTCGTCACCTTTGTCTCCAGGCATCCAGAAGGGGGACGGGAGAATCTTTACTGGACCTTGGATTATACTCCACAAAGCATTCAGGAAGTAGAGAGGATGGTCCGTCAGGCCGTTGACTTGGCAGGGGGATGGCCAGTCAAGAGAGGGGACACGGTATTTATCAAGTTCAACGCCAACAATGATCAGTGGTATCTGTTATCCACTGGTCACGGAACGGCGGAGGACTTCGCTGCCACGAACACGGATGGGCGGATAGCGAGAGCAGTCGCACTCTTGTGCAAGGAGTCGGGTGCCAAGAAGATCATTATTGGCGAAGCCCCTGGGCTCGCAGACGCCATCATGTGCATGAAGGTGTGGGGAGCCGAACTGGCCGTCAAGGATGCCGGAGCCGAGCTCGTCGATCTTGACCGTGTACCCTACAAATGGGTTAAGGCACCTCATGCCTTGGCAGCCGCGGAGTACGCTATCCCGAAAGTGGTGCTGGATGCCAATGTGGTGATCAGTGTGGCAAACCTGAAGACCCACGGATTTGCCGGCACTACTGGAGTCTTGAAGAATATCGCCATAGGTGTTCCTCCCAACCAGGTTTATGGCGCCCCGAAGACAGGATTGCGCCACGAGGTGCTTGCAAGGACCATGGGTGATGTATGCGACATTGTGAGGTCTCATTACAGCATCTTAGGCGCCATCTATGGCGGGGAAGGAGCTGGACCCACGATGTGCCGCGGCATTTACCATGGCATCATCCTCGCCGGCAAAGACCCTGTGGCCGTGGATTTTGTAGGCAGCCAATGCATGGGCCGGGCTCCAGAACGCTACGGTTACCTGCGGGTGGCTCAGGAAATCGGGCTGGGCACCTATAAGGACATCGAGGTGGTTGGGAAGCGCATCGAGGAAGTGATGAAGGAGTATGCGCCACTTCCGGGCCACGGACCTGCTGCCTTTGGAGAAGTTTGGGGCTGGTAGGATTCTTCTTGAAAGTGGGGGGAGGACATGGGTTCTCCCCCCACATCCATATGCAAGAGGAGGTAGCGGCAGCGTGCCTATTGGGCCTGTTTGACGGCCAAGAAGAGGGCGACGCTCCCTGCCTGCAAGCACAAAAGGAGGCAGGCCTCGACCGTTGACGGGGTGTCATCCCAAAGCTGCGATTGGAGAGGGCAAGCAGGGAGCGTTGGACATTGGGTATTGGGGAGTTCCCGCCATGCCGTGTCGGGAGGTATGAAGGATCTCTGGCCAACGGAGCCCATCGGTTCGGTGAGAATCCAAATTTGCGCAACTTGTCGGCCTGAACCCTTTTTATTCTTCGTTGAACCGCCCCCTTCGGTCTACTCGCTCTGTAATTCTTCGATAGTTTGTTTTCTAAAAGCTCTCTTAGAATTTCGCGGAGAACTTGGCTGGGAATTGCTTGATGATCCCTTCCGCAAACCCCTCTGCTAATGTCATCTTGATATCGAGGTTCTTATCTGCGGCCACGATGTCATCGTTCCATTTCTTTTGTAGCCTGGCGTTGACTTCGTCCATCATAAGGGATAGATTTCGATCTAATGTATCGACCAGGTTCTGCACGCGCCAATTTGGATTCGCCTGGTTCAAGAATGTGGCAAGCTCCATGGCATTCCCGTGCCACTTCTTCTCCAGCTCCTGCAGTTCGGATCGATTTCTGGATTTGGCAGCTTCAATGGCGTCAAAGGCTATGAGGGTCTGAGCCTTCAGCGAATCGGTCAGCTTCTTGCCAGTCTCAACGCCATAAAACGGAGCGATAGCATTTCCGATGTCCTCCTGGTTTTTGAGGATTCGGCTCGCCACCTCCGATGTGTCGGGCGTTCCCGCAACTGATGCTACCAGATGGGCCCTCATCCAGAGCTCATTCTCCGCCCACAGCTTGTGCAGGGTGTGCCTCAAGAGCACCTTAGGATCTGGCATTCCCCCTCCGCAGCAGCCGCCCTCTGCGGCGCGAGCTACACTCGCAGAGAAGCCCGCGATGACTATTATCGCAAAGACCAGGATCGTCCACCCGATGAAGCTTCTTGTTATCTGCTTGAACATAGAGAATACCTCCTTATATGTTATAGATTATCATCCGTCCAAAAGTCTTCGCCGTGCCCCGTTTTTCCCTTCTCATAGGGGAACATTGTTTTGGCGGCGTGTACCAAAGAAAGGGGCGATAGCGTGCTCAAATCAAAGGTTCGAAGGTTCCCGATCCTGATCGCGATGTGCTGCTTTGGACTTCATGTCGCAGGCTGCGGCGGAGATGGAGGAGGGGGTCATGATGGAGGGGGAGGTGGAGGCGGCGGATCCACCCCATCGATCCCGTGGTCTACGAAACAACTCGGAACGACAGCCGATGATGTTGGCTACGGAGTGGCCCTGGACAGCAGCGGAAATATCTATGTAGCTGGCTCCACTGGCGGCAACCTGGATGGAAACCTCAACGCGGGTCTGAATGACATCTTCCTGGTCAAATACAACTCCTCGGGCGTCAAGCAGTGGACCCAACTGCTGGGGACAACGGCAGATGATGTGGCCCGCGGGATTGCCATAGACTCCAGCGATGACATTTATGTAACCGGCTCCACCGGAGGAGGTCTCGGCGGAGTCAACGCCGGATTGAACGATCTCTTCCTGGTGAAGTATGACTCCTCCGGCAACTGGCAGTGGAGCCGGCAGCTTGGAACCATAGCGGACGATGTCGGGTATGGAGTGGCCGCGGACAGCACAGGCAACATCTATATAGCCGGCTCTACGGGAGGAAGTCTCGGCGGAGTCAACGCCGGATTGAACGATCTCTTTCTGGTGAAGTACGACTCCTCCGGCGTCAAGCAGTGGACCCAACTGCTGGGAACCATAGCGGACGATGTCGGCTATGGAGTGGCCGCGGACAGCACAGGCAACATCTATGTAACTGGCTCCACCGGCGGCAACCTGGATGGGATCGTCAATGCCGGATCCAATGATATCTTCCTGGTGAAGTACGACTCCTCCGGCGTCAAGCAGTGGACCCAACTGCTGGGAACCATAGCGGACGATGTCGGCTATGGAGTGGCCGCGGACAGCACAGGCAACATCTATATAGCCGGCTCTACGGGAGGAAGTCTCGGCGGAGTCAACGCCGGATTGAACGATCTCTTCCTGGTGAAGTACGACTCCTCCGGCAACTGGCAGTGGAGCCGACAGCGGGGCACGGGGGCTCAGGATGTGAGCTTTGCCATCGCGCTCGGCGGCAGTAGCAACATTTATCTCACCGGCTCCACCGGCGGGGGCCTGGATGGAAACATCAACGCCGGCCTGAATGACCTTTTCCTGGTGAAGTATGACTCCTCCGGCACCTGGGAGTGGAACCGGCAGCTTGGAACGATCGCCGATGACATAGCCTATGCATTAGACCTTGACACCGCCAGCAACATCTACCTGACTGGCTCCACCGGAGGAGGCCTGGACGGAAACACCAATGTGGGCGGGTTGGATATTTTCGTGGTCAAATATGATTCGAGCGGTAATCTACAGTAGGAGGCCCTGCCATCCCTTGATGAAATGAGAAACCTGATTGAAGACAGAAGGCTGCACAACCGAGAATCCGTCTTTCAGGATCGAACCGATGCAGGCGCCAAGCTGGCCCAGCTCCTCCTTCCTCTCAAAGGTTCGGATGCTGAAGTTTTCGCTATCCCCTCCGGTGGAGTGCCCGTAGCGATGGAGATCCATAAGGCCCACGGCTTTCCCTTTGATCTCTTAGTGGTTCGCAAGGTTCAAATCCCCTGGAGCACGGAGGCTGGTTTTGGAGCAATCAATCTGGACGGGGAGGTCATATTGAACGAGGAGCTCGTCGATTCTCTGGGGCTGCCACAGGAGGTGATGGAGGCTCAGATCGAGAAGACAAGAGAGATCCTGAGAAAAAGGGATGCCCTATTTCGCAAGGGAAGTCCCTTTCCGGCCATCAAGAATAAGACGGCTATTTTGGTGGATGATGGCCTTGCCTCCGGGTATTCCATGGTGGCCGCCATCCGTTTCGTACGAAAACGCGATCCCTTGCAGGTGATCGTGGCCGTTCCCACTGGCTCATCTGGAGCTCTGGGGAGGATCTCTCCCTTGGTGGATGCCCTCTATTGCCTCAATGTCAGGGAAGGCTATCCCTTTGCGGTTGCCGACGCCTATCGCAACTGGTATGATTTGAGCGACGAGGAGGTCCTGAAGTTGCTGAATGAAAAAAGAAGTAATTTCAAAGAGCCTAACAGCTAACCACTTGGTAACCCTATATCACCCTCAAGGAGGTGCGCCATGGCCCTGTCAGGCAAGTACGGAAAGTTGAGCATCCCCAAGATTGGCGAGGAGGAGCCCGTGTTCATCTTGAGGGCCCAGGATAGGCTGGCAGAGTACGCGATGGAAGCCTACAAAGCCCTCGCCGCTTCTCACGATTTGCCTCTGGCCGCGGGGGTCCAAAAGGAAATCGATCGCTTCCGCCAATGGGCGGGCGCGAAAAAGCTGCCGGATTAATTGAAGGCATCTTCCCAAGACCTCAGCCTCCCAGGTCTTTTTCGCGTCTTTGGAGGAGGCCTAACATCAAAAGGGATAGGGTCACAGTTATCGTTCGCAAGAAAGGAGGACTAACCATGAGACAGATCAGCCTTCTGATGGTGGTCTTGCTCTCGGGATTGGCGGTCTTCTTCTCCCCTTTCCGTGCCGCCCCCGCCCATGCAAAGACCGCCGTCATTGTGGTGGACATCCAGGGGGACTTTACCACCTGGAAGCAGGGCTCCCTGGCCGTCCCCGGAACGGATGCGGCCTTTATCAAAAAGGTGGAGGAGGCGACCAAGAGGCTCGCAGAGGCAGGCTTTCCCATCTTCGCCACCCAGGACTGGCACCCTGCCAACCATATCTCCTTCTATACCAATCACCCAGGCAAGAAGCCCTTTGAAGCTATCCAGATCGATGGCAGGACCCAGGTCCTCTGGCCTCCCCACTGCGTCCAGGGAACGGAGAAGGCCAAAGCGCTCCTGGATCCTCGCTACTTCCTGGCCGTGGTCCGGAAGGGGCAGAATCCCCAGTTTGATAGCTATTCCGGCTTCCAGGATGACGGGGGACAAAAGACCGAGATGGATTCCCTCCTCCGCCAGCATGGCATCCGGAAGGTCATCGTCTATGGCATCGCCACCGACTACTGTGTGAGGGCCACAGCTTTAGATGCCCTGGCGAATGGGTATCAGGTGATCGTGATCGAGGGGCTCTGCAAAGGGGTGGCACCAGAGAGCTCAAGCAAGGCCCTGGAGGAGATGAAGCAGAAGGGTGCGATCCTAATGAAGGAACTGGATATTGGGAAGGTGGTAAAGTAACGGAAGGCAACCCCCGAAGGATTCCCCATCCGAATCGCCAAGGCCGCCGGGCGAATCTCCCGCTGTGAGACTCTCCCAGCGCCATAGGGGAGGTGATTGCTCACGCATTTCCTCTTGATATGTCCCTAAGGGAGGAAGAAGAAAAATTTGCAGGTGGGCACTCCCTCCATCATTTCTTCCTACCTTTTCTGGAGCCAGGAGGTGCGCAGGGATTCCGGAAAATGGTTTGATAAAGCCTCCAGGGAGGCCTTAAAGGCCTCTTTCGGAGGCTTTTGTGTTTTCAACAGCGCCCGGCTTGCCCCCCACCCCTTTCTCTGGACACAAATAAGCACAAAAACCTCTCCAGTTCAAGAGGGGGTCAGCACAGACTTGCATCATTTAGGGTCCGTTTTCGAAATTGATAAGGGAATGTCCGTACCGATGAGGGGAGAAATCTGCTCTGCTTTTGGTAAGATAACGAGCCCAAAATGTTTGCACCGCTCGAAATTTATCGGAATCAACCGCGCTGGCCCCTGCCACATAAACCTTCACACCGGTAAGGTTTGGCATGAGATTGTTCTCTTGGCGATATGTGATGACGTTGTTAATATACTCGTCCGTAATCTTGTCCTTATCAAAGTTGTATTTCTTTGAATCCTCAATCATATCAGAAAGGATAACCAAAATCTTTTGACGCTCCTTCTCGTTATGGAAAATCACATCTGCGATATTCAGCGAATCTAAAATCTCCGTCAACGGAGTCCCCCGCTCGCGCGATAGGAGTTTAGTTGTTTCTCCCCGAATTTTCTTTTTGGTATTGGCTAGGTTTCTCTCAAACTGTAAGCGGTTATCCCAAATCGTCTTTTTCGGAATTTCCACATCCACTGTTGGTTTGAATTCGATATAGGAACGACTGGTGATGGTCCCCACCACAAGGCGATCCCCCTCCCGAAGATTTTGATAGATCTTCTCAAACGCCTCTTTGCAGACCGTACGCCGAACTTGATTCGCACTATCCGACATGTCCACAAGAATAATGATTACCCGCGATTCTTGGAGGGAGTTTTCGGATTCCCCAAAGGCTACAGGACTCCAGATCAATTGGTTGCATAAGAGAAATGCACCAATCATGATGAGCCTCAGTAACTTCAGTTGCCGCTGTTTCATTGTGGATTCCACCTCAAGAATTACGAACGGGGTTGATTGGCTGGCTCCATTTTCACACGGGTGGTCTCGGTTTCCAGTTTCCTGCCTTCATCTTTACTTTCGAACTCTACACCCAACTCGTGATCCCGTTCAAAGGATTTGGGTTTTTCATGGTCTGGGCGCATGCGCTGGTTGATTTTACGGTAGTATTGGATGACTTCCTCAGTTCGTTGCTGGATCCGGTGCAGTTTTTCTTGCTGTTCGGTTAGGATTTTCCTATATTTTGCTTCGATGGCTCGCGTGGCCTTATCGAGCTGGTTTGTCCTGCGATGTAAGTGCTCCAGCATGGGATCCGCATCATGTGCAAAATAAGAACAGAGTGCCGCTGCAGCTAAAATGACCATGTTCAGTCCAACAAAGGCGGCCCCTATCAGGGTACTATTGCCGAAGCCGATCACTGCCCCCGTTTTGCTGAGGTCACCCAGGTACTGGACACGGACGTAGCCGATTGCAACCAAGCCGCCGATGGTAAGGAGAAGGAGTGATCCGATGGCAATGCCATTCTTCCACCATGGAGGAGACCAACGCTTGAAAAGAATCCCCATGGAGTGGGCAATCCACGGAATCGCTACGGCCACGCCGACCGCCATCATCCATGTGAAAATCTGATTTTCTCCAAACACCGCGAAGGCAAGAGAATTCATTGGGATTTCACCCAGGACAAATAAAAGCATGAGCAAAGAGTACTTCATCCTGCCCAACTGCACACTCGGTTCGCTGCGACCGATCTTGGCAGCATGGGCATCATAGTCTTTGGAGATACGTTCATAATCTCTGAGCAAGGGCGTGCATCTTCCATTGAGGACCTGTAATTTAGGGCTATATGCAGCGGTTACTTGCCGGGCCTCATGCCTGGCCATCGCCATCAGTTCCTTCTCAAACGGAGAGAACTGCGGATCAGCCCTGCCGGGAAGATTGTTTTTTGCATCTCTTATGGCATTTTGCCGTGCCCTCAGTTTGCTGTACATTGGTTTCCCCCTGTCTGCTTAAGAGTTAGTATCGTTACTGTTCCCGCAGAGCGGGAGGCATCTCGAAGTGGGCTGAACGATACCAATCAAAAGCAAATTTATTTTTCTGAATATGGTTAGTGAGATCAGAACGATACGGTCGCGTTAAAAAGGGAACAGCAAGAAATATACCAAAGGTTTGATAATGATTATTTTATGAATATATTCAATAGATTATCTTAGTAAAGCCCTCTTGAGAATTTATGGCAATCTTCAGCTTTATTGATAGGGAATTACCCATAATATTGACAAAAATATCTCAAAGCACAGAATCTGAGGGACCTTGTTGACTGAGTTGGCTTTTAGGTAGGTAAGGGGTGAGCTTCTGGGGCTAAGGGGTCACCTATGAAAAAGGTTGTCAAGTGTAAAATGCATCGCGCCCCTCAGGCCGTTACTCATTTGGGTCTCAATCAAGGACCATCAGTCACTTATCCGTGCCCTGTTCGGCACACGAAGCAATGGGATGCCAGCCTCTCAATCAGCCCTTAGGGGCTCTGCTCTTTCTCTTAGCAAGCCATGACCCCAAGGAGACGGCCGGCTCAGCCCTTTCGGAATGGCCGTTCGTGCCTCAGCATGGAATAGATGATCTTCAGCATCTCCCGGGCGATCGCCACCTTGGCCGGGTTCGTTCCCTGTTTGCTCCTGATGCGGGCATACATCTTATGGAGCCGATCGGATCCCTTGAGAAAGTGAGGGGAGAGCTCGATCAGGATCCACCTCAGCCATTTGGAGCCCTGTTTGGTGATCGGCCCGTGCCGGGTGATCCCGCCGGAGGAATGGACGGATGGGACCAGTCCCGCATAGGAGCAGAGCTTTTTGGCGTTAGGAAATCTCTGGACCTCTCCGATCTCGCTCACGATCAGCAGGGCCGAGTAGTAGCTGATCCCGGGGATGGTGGTCAGGAGCTGGGCTTGGGGATTCTCCTCCACCATCCCCTCGATGGTCTGGGTGATCTCCTGAGCCAGATGGTTCAAGGTCTCCGCCAGTTTGAGATACCCCTGGATCGTCACCTGATAGCAGCTCCTCAGCTGCAGCCCTCTGAGAGATTGGAGGGCCTTCTTGGCGAAGAGGTCGGAGTACTCCATCTGGATTCCATTCTTGGAGAGAATGGCATGGATCTTGTTCTTGATCGAGGTCCTCAGGGCGACTAGGGAGGCTCGGTATCTCAAGATCTCCCGGATATCCCGGATCTCCCGTGGGGGGATGTAGGAGGTGGGGAGTAAACCTGCCCGCAAAAGATGGGCCAAGATCGTGGAGTCGATCTTATCGGTTTTGATCCTCGCCTCGGCGATGGCTCGAGTCTTCAAGGGATGGGCGAGATAGATCTTTCGACACTGGTTTTCCAGTAACTCATAGAAGTAATACCAATTCCCGGTGGCCTCCAGGGCAATCTTGGACCCCATGGGAAGATGGGAAACAAAACGAGTCAAGGTCTCGGGATCGTTCATTAGGCGGACCTGCTGCAAGATCTTCCCTTTTTCGTCCATCTGGGTTGCCACCGAAAACCTCTTATGATAATCTATTCCCACATACATGGCTGCACCTCCGATCAAAGGGTTCTGTGCCATCCTTGGGGATGAGCACCTGGTCCGTCGAATGACGGTTGGTCTTCGAGACCGATTATACCCGATGGGAGCGTGCAGCCTTTTTCATTGCATCAGCCCTTGGGCCTAGGCAAAAACATGAAGAGGAGTAACGAACCAGGACTAAAGCGGTCAGCTCTTAAGCTTCGAGGTCCGCCTTGGTGGCCTGCCAGGTCTTTTCCCGCATCCGGTCCCTGGAGGAGATCACTTCATTGGTATCCACGCAAGAGAGTTGGCAAATCGCCTTGAGCGCCTCCTCCTCTGCCGGAGGGCATCCTGGAAGGTGAGGGCCAAATCCCGCGAGGTGCTTTGCACATTTCCCGAAGAGGAGGACCTTGCCGGAGGCAACCTCCCTCTCCGGCGGATCCCCGATGATCACCTTCAGTCCCTCCATAGCCTCTCCGAAGCCCGCCTCTTTGACATGGGACAGGGCGCCGATCATCTCACAGATACATCCGGTGCAGGCAGATTCTCCCAGCACGATGGAGATCCCCGGATATCTCTCCTTGAACACCTCCAAGGCCGATTTGAAGCTACGCCTTTGTGCCGCAATGGATTCTCCGAGGATCTCGATCTGATCCAAATCGGTGGTAGATCCCTGCCTTTTGGCCACATACTGTAGATGCATGATCTGTTTCGGATCAAAATCCATGGAGGAAGAAGAGGAAGAAGGGGACACATCCAATACCGTTCGGCATATTTATTGTTTAGAGGAAGGCAAGCGGTGATGCCTTATGCGGGCCAAATATGCCAAAGGTTAGACCTCAGGGCGAGAGCCGGAAAGGGATGGAGATAGAGACAGCTATCCCTTGGCCTGAATGGAGACGAGATCACTCAGGGAGAGTAT
>Ga0315314_1002655_pt1 | contig 14620 bp, 8 predicted proteins | sample TDP9_MG_FD_203631 | JGI IMG/M metagenome (GOLD analysis project Ga0315314, IMG submission 203631) | Freshwater sediment microbial communities from Lake Towuti, South Sulawesi, Indonesia - TDP9 | ecosystem: Environmental > Aquatic > Freshwater > Lake > Sediment | place: Indonesia: South Sulawesi...
AGAAATCACGGATGCTCCACACTTTTGGCAGAACCTGGAGCCCTCGCTAACTTCAGATCCACAATTGGGACACTTCAAAATCGCATCACCATCTATTTCATAATTGCTGAGCATCAATTTCTATCTTTCGCTTCTATAACTTGCTCATGTCTGGGCAAGGTAGCTTTCTTCACCAGGCATGGATAAACCCAACTTGGGGGTTTACTGCCGTCGCTCTTTCCACTAGGGTACTCCAGGCTTCATCATTGATGTTTGCGAATCCGTAGTCACTGTTCTTGCCATGGAATCTTCCTTCAGCAGGCTCATGAGCATACTCGAACCAGTGATAACCTACTACAGAGGGCTTAAGCACGATGGTCTTAACGTATTCCTCGCAAAACTTCGCTAGCTATCCGGGCTGGCAAAGTAGCTAAGACCATTGGAGATACGCTGTCAAGTATCTGTTTCAGATCTTTCCCTTTTTCGGTCGACAATGACTCCTAGCTAGCGAGTCATTTTGTACCTCAACGAGGGGAACGCTACGAAACGGAAACGTCAAATCATAGCGGTTACAGGTTCACACAACATTTGTGTTTATGACATATGCAACAACGACACTCTGGGCATTGTCCGAGCAGACCGGAGCGGCAATTTCTAGCCTATCGAAATGTGGGAACAGATTAGTTGTGATTCTTGTGCAAATATCCTATGAAAATGAAAGTGAATCGGAATACCGTGATGTCGCCATTTCATCTGGGGCTTCATACATAATCTCTTAGATCTTTCAGATCGAAATGCCTTATGCGAGTGTGCTGCATGCGGTTACCAGTTCAGATGAGTAGGAGTTTATCATTGGGAAACCTGATAGCTAACAGTTATTCACAATGGACTTTGACTGGAACTGTTTAAAGCCAAAGTCGAGGTAAGGTTCTTGGTAGCCCGGGATAGGTTTAGATTCTCATTTAGGTTTGTGGCAAAAAGCAAGATTTAAGCCAATTCTTGGCTGATTATTGACCGCTTTCCGGTCAATTAAGTGTCGATCTTGCTCATAGTTCATGCGGAAATGTTCAGCTTTAAACTCCATTTGATGATGTATACAGCACTACGGAAAAAGTTTGAGGCTGAGGGCTTTCAGGCGTTATTCTCCTTGTTGCGATCTCCATTGGAGCTGTGTATAGATTAGGGCTGCGGAATAAAACGAGCTTCGGATAGGTTGCCCCAGACCTTCTGTATTTCTTTGGTCAAGCACCAAGCTTGAGCGATTAGGGAAGCTATATCCTCTCGGCTCAAAGTTGAGGTCTCATGGCCTATCATATCCATTATTCCAACCCTAGTCTTGGATGTGAGGTTCAAGTAGTCGTTAAATGATCTGAGGAAGAGTTTCAAACCATATTCTTGTGGATTCACGGCCATCAAGCAATTCGGGTCCATGATATATACGTTGTCGGCTTGTATCCTCACGGGCAAACGGGATAATTTCGTGATAAGTTCAAGCGTTATCTTGAAAGTTTCGCGGTTTTCTCCCGGTAGACCCGGCAAGAAATACACTTCGGGGAATACCGCGCCTAGGCGTACGCAGTCTTTTATAGACCTTAGAAGTGCGTCATTTGAGAAACTGCGGCCTACCAGTCGTCTAACGTCCTCCGAGCCAGACTCGGGCGAAAAGGCGATCGTGGTCGCCGAGAACGTTTTGGGCAGGACCCTTAAGAAATCAGGCGTAGGAAGGCGGAAGACTTCCACGTAAAGAGAAACGTCGATTCCCCTGTCACGTATTTCTCTGAACATTTTGCGGTAATATTCTTTTCCACCTATCTCTGGGTCGTGGCTCAGGCATACTTTCCTTACACCCTGTTCGACCAAGCTTTGCACATCATCAGCAACCTTGGATGGTGATCTGAGAGCAGGTTCTTCTCTATTTGTCACTGTTCTGTACGCCTCGCTCCCACCCCCACAGTAGATGCAATTATAAGGGCATCCTCTGGCTATCGGTAGCCAGAAGGAGGGCGGGAAACCCTGAAAGAACCCCCGAGGGTCAGATCTGAGGTAGTCTTGATAATTCTCAAGCCGAGAAAGGTCGGTGAAGTGAAAATCGTTGATGGATGGCGTTGGCTTCGGAGGGTTTGCCTTGATCGCTGATCCTTCTCGGTAGGCTACCCCGGGAAGGTCGCCGAGTTTCTTGTCCTGAAGGATGGCTTTAGCAACATCTGCAAAGGAATTCTCAGCTTCCCCGAGAACTATTGCGTCTACCTGAGGATATTGTTCTAGTATTTCCCTCCAAAACCATGTGGCCGTTAGTCCTCCCAGTATCGAGACGCTGTCTGAACGTTCCTCCTCGATTAGCTTGGCGAGCTTTATCGCGCCATGTGAGTGTATGCACCAATGGAGGTCTATGCCGAAAATCCTAGCGTCAATGGCCCTTATTCTTCTCTTCACGTTTAGGCGCTTCTTGGGAAGGGTGGCCTCTAAACCCAAGTTGACTATCTTTGTCTCTAGTCCTTCTGCGACAAGATTTGATGCGATGCTGAAAAGTCCCATGGGAAGATAAGTATAATGTGGGATTTCTGTCTGGGTTCGTCTCCGTTCTCCTTCTGTCTCTGTCCGGGTTCCTCTTAATCCTCTAAGGAAGGAGCGAAGGCCGGAGGCCTCCTCCTCGAAAATTCGGGGAGGATGAAGCAACACTACATCAAGACTTCCCAAATCGATGGTTTCCCCCATGCGCCAAGACTATTGGCTCCGGCGTGACATCTCCCTCAATTTTCTCAACCTCCTGATCGCCCTGCTGGCGCCGGCTTGGACATATGACCTTCCAATATGTGCTGCCGTTAGCTTGTCCACCGTTTCTTTTCCGCTACTGTTGAAACCTTCTTGAGCTTCTAGTTTTTACGGAGACGGCGTTAATTAAACTTTGCCGTCGTTGCTTTTTCCTCAGCGATGGGAACAGGTTCACTGAGAACAGTGGAATATCAAGAACATAAGGGGTCAGCTACTGTAGATTTCTGATCTTTGGCTCTCGCACCTCATCCGCCGAAATTCTTTCAGCTCTTTCTGTCTAGGAATTGAAGACAATCATGGCTGGGTGGTGGTCGAGGTTCAGAAGTCGTGCTCTTTGTCCAGTACAGCAAGCCATTCGTGATGACCATCAACGCGGCCCATCTTGGTATGTCTACCCCCTGCTTGGTAGGTTGGCGGTATTCCCTTAGAACCCTTGGGGTCGATCCAATCAGAAGCAGAACACCCCTGGATCCCCTCTGGGGGATCAGAAAGATCTACGGGTTTGTACCGAACCTCGTCTAGGAAACTTTTATAAGGAAACATGAATTAATATCCATACTACAATTATTATGGATAGAATGAAAAGGTGTTGGAATTGGAGGCGAAGAAAAAGGCGGTAAAGGCGCTTAAGATCGCTGTGGTGCTCATCATCGCGCTGGCAGCCATATCGATTGGAAGCTACATTTACCTCGTCTATCTGACCCCGAAACCTGGACCCCCGATGTTTAGGTATGAGACAACAGCGACTCTCCCAGACCCAAACGTAGGTATCACTTTTAATTTTACCTATGCACCGGTCTCGGGGACAATTAAAACGGCGATATTCGTGATAAACGTCACAAGGGTCGATTCTCCTGGGACCCTTGAGATCAGAGTTAGAGGTGCGAGCACTTGCTGGTTCAGGGATATCAGGGAACCCGGACCAAGGCAATGCGACTTTGATCCAAGAACCCTTCTTAACGAAGGTGCTAATCAGGTTGGCATTGTTAACTGGGGTTTTAAGGGCTCTATCCAGTTTATCGTGGACATAACAACCGAGTAGGATCAGTAGGGAAGGACCCACATCGCCTTCATGGCCAATGCTATTACAACACCAATGACGAGCGTGATCCCCTCTCCGAGGGTGAGGCCCGCGGCCATCACCCCCCTATTTCTCTGCCACCACTCTTCTCCCATAATCCATGCGAGCAATCTTCCAAACATTGCACCTATTAGCATAGTTATCGGGATAGGTGGTACTGTTGCCGCACCTGCAGCTAGGCCGATTGCCAGGGGCCCAAGATGCACGACTTCGAGAATAAAGTAGATCGCAGTCATCGCTATGAATCCATAGGCCAACCATAGTGGGCGGAAGATTTCCTTGGAGCCAGTGACAAAGAGTAGCTGGAAGATGTTCTGGACTGGCCAGGCCACCACAGTCCCGGGGTAGGCGACGGATGGGATGGGCGCAAGCTTCCAGAAGGAGTTCACGAAGAAGAAGGCCATGCCTATGGCGAACGGGAAGACCAGCAAGGTGGCCTTAATGAAGCTCATTGGGTCTGTGTCAGTGAGATCACAGACCTTGAACCATTGGGTCCAACTCTCGGCCACAGGATTTGTTTCGATTGGTACGAACCATTGGGTGTAGCCTGGGGCCCCAACGGACATTATCATTATCTCTCTCACGTACGGAATACTAAATGGGTATGCCACGCCTGCGGCCCTTGCGGTGATAAGGGCGTATAGGAAGGACCATCCTACATTGATCAGCAAAAAGAACCAGACGGGAAAATCGGGCGCGAGATAGTAGTCGAATGCTGTGTATGCCAAGGCTGCGGCGAGGAAGGCGGCGACGGGTATCCAGAGAGGTAAACCAAGTTGCCCTCTTCTCCGCTCTTGCCCGGTTGGCGCTCTCAACGCCTTAAATGCATCCACAAGAAGTCTTGGCCTCCGGAGGAGGGGCATGAGCCCGGCGGCAATAGCTAACCCAACTAATGGGGAGGCCCAAGCATTGAAAATTGACCTCTGCCAAGCGTCGCTTACACTCATGCCGAAGCCGTACTCCTTTGCGAACCCTGTAAGACCGAAACTGACCAGTAGATGGTTGCCGACGAGATATAAGGCGAGGCTGCCCACGACCATGGCTACGGTGACGTTAAGGGGAATTACGAATCCCAATGCGAGGACCGCTAGGTCAGTTGCAAACCCGAGCGAGGCGCCCGGAAAAACCAGCTGCACAATGTTGCTGATGTCCACCCAAGGGATCGGGATACCAGCGAAGACATATCCGTAGGCCCTTGCTATGAAGGGGATTCCATACGCGGGAATGGCGTAGAGAAGGGAGGCGACGCTGCAGATTCCCAACATGTGCAGCCTTGTAAGACGCCCCTCCTTTTCTTCCTCGGGTTCCGACAGTGCAATGATGGCACTGGATACAGGCTGCACGATAGGGAACGGAAGATCCTCCACCTCGATGTACAATCTCCTGCAGATCAGTCCCAATGAGATGTGCATGGTGATCGCGCAAACGAACCATATAATAAAGTTTCTGGCAATCAAGATCCATCCTGGGTGTAATAGGTTTCTGGACGACCAAGCATCGATCAGTGGCGAATACCAGTCTGGGATATATTCGCCTATGCCAAAGGTAGCTGTGATGGGAGAGTATCTGAAGTAGGCTTGGTAGATCCACCCACCAGGATTTCCACCCACCTGAGTGAACAAGAAGATGGCACCTTGCCCCACTAGGGGACTTGAAACGAGATATATCAATGCAGCTTCCTGTTTTGTTATGGGACGCCCAGACAGTCTACAGAGCTGTGTTGTGAGCAAGAGCGCCGCCCAAGAGGCGGCGACGTATAGGGCCGTCTGGGCGGTCATGAGATATATGAAGATAACTGCAGGCTGGAATACCAGGATCACGTAGACGATAGCCAAGATTGACCGATCGGTCACGCCACTTTTTAAGATCTTATCGCTTTTCATCTTACACGGTCTTCTTCATTTCTTTAGATTTATTTACGAATACGGCTCGTTCATCGGGCTTGAGGTCTGTCCAGAGGAGCAGGTTCTTTCTAATGGTGTCTATGAAGGGCTTGTTAAGTCGGACCCAGTCTTCCCGAGCCCCCTGCGTCCGAACGATGGAGAGGGTGAAATGATGCATGTTATCGACGGAAGTCTTGGCGTCGATGAACTGGGTGTCTTGTCTGATCCCTTTCTCATAGGGGAATAGGGACATATCTGTGGCTAGGGACCGGACATGTCTGCCGGGCTCGTCGCGCTCTCCGTAGCTGAGAGGCGCCCTAATCCAGAACATTTCGGACTGTTCTGAGAGGTGGCCTAGGAGGAATTCCGTGATGTAGGCTAGGATTCCGCCAGCAGCCTCATCGTCCTGGATACTAAGGGGGTAGGTGATCTCCCACTCGTTGCCTAGAGGGACGGGTATCCTCCACTTCCTTTCTAGGGAGGGCGTTACAACTTTGGCTACTTTCAGGACGGGGTATATGGCGGAGGCGAGAGCGGCGGCCATGCCTATAAGGACAGTCTGCACGACAGCCGTGGAGGCATAGTTCAAGGCAAAGCCCTTCATGAAAGTGGAGCCGACGATGCTGACGCCAGTGCCGACGAGATATCCGGGGATAGCGCCAACTATGGCTATGATGAGGGCGTCCGCCAAGAAGATGATAGCAACCTGAAGTGGGTTCAGACCTACGACACTGTAGATTAGTATGTCTCTGGATCTTTCTTGGACCGCTCCTAGGGCTGTGGTGAGAATGACAAGGGCTCCAATTACAAGCGGGAAGACCTGGAAGCTCCAGCCGCCGAGCTCCATGGCGAGGGCCTTGCTGAAGACCTTCACTGTAGGCGGCTCCTCGGAGTAGAGGATCTCTATGCCGCGGCTGTTGAACATCTCCTCGGCGGCGGGCCGTACCTGGCTGGGGTTGTCGAACTTCATGGAGAGATTTACGACCCATCCTCCAAGGCTTAAGCTGTCCTCATAGGGAATTATGACTATCTGGTCTGGGGGGAGGTGGACGTTCCACGCTGGGGGTTTGAAGTCCCTCGGCATGATCTGCTCGTTATCCAGGTCACGGATAGCTAAGAGGGCCGTGTCGTCGATTATACCGACGACGGTGAAGTTCATCCCCTCGAGTTGGACGACATCCTTTGTCTTCACGTCCAGTTGCTTGGCCAGCTTCTGGCTGATGATCATGGTCCGAGTCTGGTTGGGGAGGATCCACGTACCCTCAACCATGGCTCCCTGAATGGGAAAGATCTCAGCGTCTTGCGCAGTGGACCCCAAGATGCCGAAGACGCTCTCGCTAGCCTTTTCGCCATGCCTCAAGTAGAGGGGGAACCAGCACGCACGCGTGGTGGTGTACCGCCAGGATCTGGGGGCGAATGTGCTGATGCTTCCGTATCTGACGGTCAGGTCTTCCAAGAGGCGTTCTCCCACGCCTGGATAGACCTCCCCTATGCTGCCGCGGATGCTTCCCCCCCATATTCCCCAAAGAGTCCCGAGGCGTCCCCAGTCTGGGTGGCGGATTTGGGTTCCTGAGTAGAGTGCTTCGCCCATCCCGACGGCTGTTGTTGTGATGGTCAAGGCCTTCATGGATGTGAAGGCGACAAGGGAGGCGGTTACAAGGATCATGGTTGTGAGGAGCATGGCTGCCCTCAGCCTCCTCTTTCTGAGGTGTTCTGTACCCACGGAGAAGGATGTGGTGAGCATGCCTCGGAAGCCGACCTCGCGGCTGACCGCCAAGACGCCTAGGGCTCTGGTCCGGAGGAATTGGAGGGTTCGCCAGAATACGTCGGCTATCAGGGCGAGGATGAGACTGGAGAGGACGAGAACCATAAGGGTTATGAAGAGCATGTTCGCGTCGGCAGCCAGGCTCATACCCGGATGGACGAGCCACAGTAGAACGAAGGGGACGAGGTAGCAGGCGAGTAGTGGGCCTATCTGGCTTCGGCCCTTCCGGGCGAAGAGAACCCGCTCGGCTAGGAAAGCGAAAGGGACGAGGAGGAGCCCGAAGATAGGGATGGCGTTGATGAAGTCTTCTTGGCTTGTCCTGATGGATAGGTACTCCCTTCGAGCGCGCGTGTAGGCCTCGGCTGAGAGAGATTCGGCGAGGTCGTACAGGCGACCCTCGATAGCCTCTTTAGCCCTTTGGATGAGCTGTGCTATCCTATCGTGTTCAACGAACTGCACTCGGAGGGCGGCGGGCAACTGTCCCAGCCTTTGGTCGTTCATCCAATAAAGGTTCTCGGCATAGTGTAGGGTTGAATGCGTGAGTGTGAGCTGTTCCCCGGGCTTGACCATGTAACCTCGGCCTAGGGGTTCCTCTCGGCTGGCGTTGATGAGGGTGGAGAGGGGGTACCTCATGGCGTACATGGCCTGTATCAGGATCTCCACAGGGGTGTTCTCGTAAGTGTGGACTACAGCCAGGGTGTAGCCTGTTCCCCCGTATTGCGTGAACTCTAATCCATATGAGTCTGGGGTTGTGTGGGTTCTGAAGTCAAAGACTGAGACTGAGAGGGATGCGTCTCTAGGGACGTTCTGGAACTCCGGCTCGCCAAAGTCGAAGAGGACGAGGCTGCCGGCCTTCTCGGCGACGATGTAGCCGAAGTCGAAGGGATGAACTACCAGGTCGACGACTTCGGTCTTCTGGTACATGTACCTGCCCTGGTCTGGTGAGTACAGAGTGTTGCCCGTGACAGGGTCGATCACGTAGGCTAGAGTGACGTACCCACCTAGTCTCCAGTAATTTATAAGGCCAGGGAAGAAGAACTTGCCATCCTTGTCGGCGATGGTGACATGCCATAGCCCCGCCCAGCCCAGATAGGTCTCGCCTCGGCTGATCCTTGTGAAGACGAGGGCGTTGGGGATGGGTGTGTACCAGCCTTTGGAGTAGTTGTACATGGCGGCGGTGCCGCTAGCGTCTGTCCACTTTGTCTCTTGTGTCTTTCCCTGAATGATATTCCAGTCACCTATGAGTCTGGGATAGAGGTCTTCTTTGTTGACAACTCCGTAGATGGCGGGGAGAATGAACTCGAGCTGTTCCTGAAGGTTTTTGAGGTTGACCACTTCGGGGGCGTCGTGGGGGGTGAACTGCAATGCCCTCCAGTCATATTGGGTGGTGAAGCTGAAGCCTGGCCCGTTGATCTCTTCGATCGGCTCGCTGTCCAAGGCGGGATACTGGCCTCCACCCATAGTTCTGAGCCAGCTTACCGTTCCTCCCCAGATTCCCCCGCCACTACTCATCGCCTCTCTTGTGACATTAAACTTCTTTCCGAGGCTTGCCTCGATATCTGGCACCAACTCCTTAAACATGTAGTCACTGAAAGTCGTGATCCACCAAAGGCCCAGATACTCCAAGACATCCCATAGGGATCCACCGTTGGTCGGAAACACGCGGTTTGTTCCTGTGCTGAGGTCCAGGTTGATCTGCATCACCCACTTGCTTCCGAAGGTGGACCACTTTCCAATGGTGTAATCGTAGTTGAACCACCTAGAGCCTTCGGCTCCGAGTTGTGTGCCGCTGAAGGCCACGAAGACGAGGGTGTAGGGGGCTGGATGCTGGGAGTAGAACCCAGCGAGTTCCAGTAGTGTGGAGATCCCGACGGCGTCTTGGGCGCCTGGGTTGAGGGAGGGAACAAAGGATAGGGAGTCGTAGTGGGAGGTAAGGAGTATATACTTTTCGGCCTTGGCGGGGTCTGTTCCACGGACGTAGCCTATAACGTTCTTGGATTTTCTGGCCTCCCATTTCATAGTGGACCTTATGGTGACTTCTACGTCGCCCTTGGTTGCGGTGATGAGATCCCGGAGATGGAGACCTTGGGTGCGGTCAACGTAGTATCGGGGAAAGTCAAGGGCGATACTGTCCATGACCTTCATGCGGAACTCATCTCTCGGAGATGGCATGTCCTCTTGGTCGATGAATATGACGGCCTTGGCTCCGAGCTTCATGGCGTTAAGCCATCGGCGTTGGCTCTTCATGTCCATGAGGACGATGCTTCCCTCCACCTTCCAGCCGTTGAATTCGTTGAGGTGGCCCTCCCCGGCGTAGATGAGGTTGCCGCTGATCCCCTCGGGGGGGGTGGTCACGGGACAGGCTAAGTTGGGCCAGAATGCGTATATGGTTATGGTCTCGGTTGCCGGTCGAGTGATGGTTAGGTCTCCTCCATAGTCCCCGGGGATGGTGACGGGAAACTCATGGTAGGTCAGGTCGGTAAGACCACTCTCATTGAATATTCTGTAGATGTAGGCTGCGGCTTCCTCGCTACCTGGGTACCCGGCTACCCGGGAGCCTATGGAGGCGAAGAACCGGATGTGGTCGAGGATGCTGCCTACCTTAACGCCCGAGATGGCCATGTTATAATCAAGTGTGGGATTCACGAGGGGCCTGGAGGCTGAGGACGATGCGACGGATAGAAAGAGTGATAGAGATAAAAAGATTAGTAAAGAGATAGTTAAGAATTTAGGCTGAAGGCGCATATTCCTTATCTACCTCTTGAGGTGTTTTAAGTTATATATGTTATGAGTTGGAGGCATCTGTACATTTAAGTTTTTCGCACACATGAGAAAAAAGAGAGGATTTGGCGCGTAATTACTTCGCCATGATTTTGTACGCTTCGGCGGCGCTGCAGAGGAGAGATATGATTCCGAAGATTACGCACATGCCCATTGCCACGGGCATGCCCTTCTCTTCGTAAAGCTTTGTTCCCCCGATCCGTATTGTGATCCACTTGGCTATGTAGGCGATCAGTATAGACCAGAAGAAACCGGGGTAGTCGAACCACCAGACGAAGAGGGCGCTTATGGGGTGAAGGAAGGAGAGTCTTGGAACTCTGGCTCTGATCTCGAAGAGTAGTACGCCGACGATGATCCCTAAGATCATGAAGGCCCACATCGACGCCTGCGGCGGATAGCTGTTCGGCCACCACATGTATGGGTTTGTAGCATTCTCTATGAAGACTAGTAACATTACCCAGCCGCCGTTCCATGCGGTTCCTCCAGAGTTGACCCATTTCTCCACCATGCCGTAGGTGTGGTATCCTGTAAACCAAGTTAGGTGGGTGGTTACCATGGCAAGCACTATCGCAATCGTTGTTGCGATGAAGATATGTTTGCTGTGGAGACCGGTGACGGATGCCATCTTGTAGGATTCCATTACCCGAGGGGCTGGAATGCCGGGGATTTGTTGCATGTAGCTGAAGGCTCCGATACCAGCTACAGTCATCTGGAGCGTAGACGGGGCCAGAAATTCAGGTTGTCCAAACTCCCCCTGCTTCAGGGGTCCCGTGAGGAAAGCCCAATCTAGCATGTTCATAAATGGGTGTGTAGGTGGCCACTGGTACTGCATAAATACGCCTCCCATGTCACCGTAAAGCCTTGCGGGAACGAATCCTGTCAAGAACGTCACAAAGAATATGAAGAACAGCCCATACCAGACCGGGACCAAACTCTTGCTGCCAACGTAAATCATCGAAGTCCAAATGATGATTAGCACTAACAATAGTATCCACTGTGCTCGATATGGAAGTGGTTCCGCCTTTTCCGCCTCTCGGTCGTGTTTGATGATACCTCTGACAACTTCCTTGAAGTATCTGCGGCCGACTGTGAGCAGTGGGTACATGATACAAGCGATAGCGATGCCCATACTGGGCATTCCTAGGGCTCCCGTATACACATAGGGCATTATCGTCGTCTGCGTGACCGGAGTCATGTGGTAGGCATAGAAGTAACCATGGATCGACCACGCGTCTGTTCCTTGGGGCATAGGACCCATTACGCCCGCACCGTAGAGGACCAATGGTATTACCCAGTACATAGCTATGAAGAACATGATATACGATAGAAGGATTCCTAAGGGAAGGATGTAGAATCCGCCGATGACCCATGATTCAAACCAGAAAGCTAAGGGAACCCATGGGATGAATCCTGCTGGGATGAAGTCTGTGGCCTTCCATAGGGCTGCTCCGAGGACTGGAACCGCCGGGATGATCCAATGCAACCAATACTGTAAGGTTGTGACAGCTCCTATCACCATGCCGAGGGCAAGCCACTTGTTTCTCCAGAGCGATACTTTACCTTTCTCGTCGGGTATTGACCAGTCGACCAGCTTCAAGGCCGCGCTTGCCGCTGGATAGGGTAGAGCCTCAACGTCGATCCATTGCTTACGGAAAAACAGCGTAGTAGCAAGTGTAATAACATAGTACATGAGGATGACATATACGAGCCAGTAGATGAATGGTCCAGCCCAAACGCTCCAATTTATTGCCCCGCCATGCAAGAACGCGTTCCATATCGCTTCGTTTGTAGGGTCAGGCATTGTTACCCCCACGTTAAAGGCACCTGGCGTTTTGAAGTAAGTTAGCCAAGGGTCTCCCAAAGCCCACATAGCGGCGCCTCCGATCAACATAGTTCCCGCAGCACCGAAGTAAGAAGGAATGATCCATGTGCTCCAAGACATTGATTGGACGATAACAGCTTCGTGTCGCGTGAACTTAAACGCCTTGCTCACGGCAGCGATCAACATGCTCACAAACAAAGGCAACACTAGCCACATGTACAGTGTTTCCTCTTTTCTGTGGAAGTAATATTCTTCACCGTAGGGCCAAGGAACCCCCCTGTTGCCGGCAAGGATATAACTGAAGACGACAGACCAGATTATCACAATGATTGCGCCGATGATGTACGCTCTGATCATCTGCATTACAGTCTTTGCTTCAGACATTTTATTCTCCGGTCTATAGTTTTTGAGGGACCTTGTATATAAGATTTTTCAATCTCCATCGCCCTCAGTCGTTCCTAAAAGAATGGAGGCGCCCAGGAACTTGATGGCTTTTGATCGATAAGAGGGATAGGACTATGAACTACCTGATTCTTCCTGCACGCATGCGCGCACACAAGCTGGTGGTTGAATGCTTCATTATACAACTTCTCGCATCAAGCTGACGCTCACCCTCTTCGCTGTCCTACACACTATGTCGAGTGTATCAAAGATTGTATTGATTCTCCTGTCACAGCTAAAGTCAGGGGGAACCATAGAGGTCAACCGAGCGATCCAAGTGATTCGATCGGGATTTTCATAGAAGTCGGCTATCACATCCAGGGGTTTTCTTGGAAGGTCTGTTAAAACATTAATCAGATCCTCTGTTGACAAAGAGGCTCCAGCCTTTACCTTTGCGGACCATAGTGAGACATCTAAGCTAGGTTTGATCTTCTTTAGATCTTTCATCAGATCTGCATTTGAGCTCAGAGCCTCAATTAATGTGTTATCTAAACTTAAATCCGGCATGTGACGCTTAAGGTTCCTCAAGCTCGATGAGACCTCAAACTTCGGCTTTGACCTAAGTAACCCGGACCAACACAATTGGCATTCAAGCTTTTTTAGACGTTGATACAATGGACGGTATCTTTCATACATGTCTTCTGGAGAAAATATATCACAAATAGCTGAAAATTCGGTTTTGGAATCTAACAGAATAGGGGTATAACTAATGTACATTTCCGAGAAGCCGGCATCTAAAGGATAGATCGCGACAGCGCCTGAAAACTTTTTCCAGTTCTTTATGCGCTTCTCTAGAACCCTTACCTCTAATGGCATTTTTAGTTTTTCGCGCGTACTTTTAAACATTTGTTAACCTCTATTTGTAGGGGGAGTTCAATTAATAAGAGTTGCCTCACTGTGCTTTGGCACAGGCAAACCGGATTCTTCGGGTTCAAACTTGCAGTTATCGTTCCGGCGGGCCTCCTTTCCTATCTCAGCCTTAACTGATTGTGCCGGTTGAGAATCTCGCGAAATTTCACGGCGCAATCTTTCCTGGCTTGCGGGCATTGACTCATATAGTAGAAGATAAGGCAGCGTATTGGCTAAGGAAAACTGCGGTCTTTGCTCACCGTTAATGTAACTATTTATTCAGACGGCCGTTTCCTCTTGTGCTATCCAAGGTGATTAATCAAATTGTCTATTTTTTGCCTACTGTCTATACCTGTAACACTATTCATCGTCAGAACAAAACCAGCAACTTTACTTTTCTTTAATTGTTTTATGTCTTCTTCACAGGGGCATGTGAAGCTGAAAACGACGTTGCCGCAAAGGAAAAGTTCGAGGCCAAGGAAATCATTCCTTAACAAGAATGACTTTTCTAAGCATGGTTTAGAGCATTCTTCAGGGCTCTTCTCCCCAACAAAACGCGCTGTGTGACATCTTCTGGCGATGGTTACTGGCGCTAAATGAAGATGAACGGAAAGGTTGAGTCCCCGCTTCATCAGGAAATCAAAGCGGGGAAAAGTGCGTGGAATCCAATCGACGTCTACATCTCTAGCGCCAAATGTTCGAAAGAGTTCTATAGTCAGGCGATAGTTCAAGCTGGTATAAGAGAACGCTTCCTTATACCATCTCTTCACAAGAAAGCCTCCTTCGGCGGAGACGATGCTGTCGCCCCACCTCTTCCACGTTAAACCTTCTTTAGTCATTATGCCAGCCAGCGGAGAACGAGCAGGCACCCTAATTAATTGTCTCCCTATATGTGGGTGTAGGTTCCGGTAATGCCCTAGAACATTGAGTACTCCCAAATCGTTAACAACTATACCCACCTCTCCTTTCTCATTCAACAGGACCAGTTGTCTCCTTATCTTTTCAATAGCGCTGTTTGAGAGTCTGGGTGTTACATATATGAACTCTTTCCCTTCTCCATGGACGAGTTCGTATGCCCTTTCTAGCACATCTGTACCGGGTATTTTGTATTCGCAGAACTCTGACCCAAAGCGTAAACCAGTGCAATTACTGTCTACAGCTTCTTTAAGCAGCTGAAAGTCTTCCACTTGAACTGAGATCTTCACCGTAGCACCTCATTCTGTAGTAAGTTGTGAAACGGGAATTTT
>Ga0315314_1002656_pt1 | contig 14618 bp, 16 predicted proteins | sample TDP9_MG_FD_203631 | JGI IMG/M metagenome (GOLD analysis project Ga0315314, IMG submission 203631) | Freshwater sediment microbial communities from Lake Towuti, South Sulawesi, Indonesia - TDP9 | ecosystem: Environmental > Aquatic > Freshwater > Lake > Sediment | place: Indonesia: South Sulawesi...
TTCTCATCGCATAGTAGAGAAACTTCTCCCCGTCAAAGGGGTAAATGGGCAACATGTTTACGACAGCCAGGCTTACAGCTAGGAGATGAACCCAGAGGAGGATCAAATAGAGGTGAACATCGGCCAGATGCCCCAACCTCAGCCTGCTTTGGAAATTGTCCGAAAAAAGAACGACCCCGATGACCGCCCGTCCCCCCGGGCCTTCTGCAGCGTTTAGCACCCTGATGCCCTTGTTCGTTTCCAGGGTTAGCCTCTGACCAGGGGTCACGTTCGCCATATAGCTTTGGAACTCTGCGAGTGAGGCGAACCTTGTTCCGTTTATGGCATAAATTACATCCCATTGCTGAAGGCCAGCCCCTTCCGCAGGTTTGCCTTCCAAAACCTCTTGGATCAAGACCCCTGACGCCGGGACAAAAAGGCTGTTCGCTAATAGCATAACAAGGAGACCAGTGACAAGGTTCGTCGAGGAACCAGCTGAGAGCATTCGTAGCTTTGAGAGCGTCGAAGCACTTTCAAATTCCTTCTCATCGGGCTCGACAAACGCGCCCAAGAACACTAGAAACATGAAAATTCCAGTCGATTTTAAAGGGATTTTTTCCAGTCTCGCAGCGACGCCGTGGGCCACCTCATGCGTGAGGAAGACAATTGCCGCGGATACGAGGAAGTAGGGTAGCCAATACATCTTGATGGTGATCCCGGGAAGAACGGGAAAGATGGGGGCGGGTATAACCGTCTCTGCTGGATAGGCGAATTGCAGCAGGTTGTTCGCAAAAAAGTAGACTGAGAATACCGTTAACCCAACCCCCAAGGTCAAACCGACGTTGCTCAACGTCTTCCAGATGGCGTGTTCCCTTCTAGTCACTTTTTCCATGAGCCCCTTCAGGCTCTTGGACCTGTACATAAAGTATACCGGCTTTATCTCCAACCCGTGCTTCTCTAGGCGAAGGATGCGCCCCAATAAGTATAGAACAATCCAGAAGGCGGCGAGGGCTGTCAGAAACGTTTGTTCCGGAATCATTTTCTCGGCTTCCTGAAGAGCTCACTAAACCCGATACCTTGGTTATAAGGATATCTAGATTACGCCAGCGATTCCTTGCCCGAGTGATTCAAGCGTTTCGCTCGCAGTTTTGGAAATAAGCATCCCTCGCGCGTCTTTTCGCTCCATCGCAGCCAACATTTCAAATCACTATCTCCGCCTCTCGTCTCTCTCCTTCTCGGCGCAGCCATGGAGGGGGAGGGACCCTTTGGAAAGGTGGCTTCAGCGCTTCTTGCTCTCGATAGTACTCTTCGACGAGCCTAGTCACTAATTCTCTAAGTTCTTCGGGTTTTCTCTTCTTTGTCTCTCCGATCCTTCTTTCGAGTTCTGGACATAGCAGGCCTCCGCTCAGAGCCCACATCCGCGAGAGCCTCCTCTCTATATAGGCTATCAAGGGATGATTCTCGTGCAGGCTGCTGAAGTCAGATGTGTCCAGCGTCATCCTGGCATCCTCGATTAACCCCCTCAACAGGCGCAGAATAACTTTGTTGCTCACGTCTCAACACCCAACCTCGACCGGCCCATACTAATAACTCTCTTCCTAGAATTAAAGGGTTCAGCTTTCCATAAGTTCGTTGTATACAGCTGTGTGTAGGAGAATCTTACCATAGAGTTTTCCTAAGTCTTTCGAGGAAAACAATTTTAGCTGCGCAGATTAGCGGCGAGTCACCGCTGACGACTCCGCGGCAACGTTTTTTCCTTAAACAGCTCCATCTTTAAGCAGGCAGTGACTGCGCGTGAAGACATGGAGGTTCGCTGTAAGCAAGTTTAAGGATAACGCTAGGCGCGCGCCATTAATCACCACTCGATAAGTTTAGAACCTTAACGTTAAACATTTATAAACCAGCCAAAATAAGGTTCTCGGTGGGATATTTGTCGTCTTTGGATTATTGGAAGCGCGAGGCATTAAGATGGTTGGATGACGCCTCAGAAGATTTGAAAGTGGCAGAGGATTTACTGAAGAGCGAGCATTACGCGGCTTCTTGCTTCCACTCTCAGCAGGCAGCTGAAAAGGCGGTGAAAGCAACGTTATATTCAAATAGAGTTGAAGCAAGAGGTCACTCCATACTTGAGCTTCTTCAAAGTTTAGAGAGAGTGGCTGAGTTAACGCTTGAGGAGCTTTATGAAGATGCTCGCCTCTTAGATAAGCATTATGCTCCTCCAAGATATCCAAACTTGCACCCAAGCATTTCCTTGCCAAGTTATAAGCTGTATTCGACGGAGGATGCTCAAAGATGTATAGCCTCAGCGAAGAAGATCGTAGACTTTATGAGGAAGTTATTGGAAAGCTGAAAAAGCTTGTGACAGAAGCCATGGAGAAACTAAAACCCAAGCTGGTTATTTTGTACGGCAGTTTTGTGAGAGGAGATTGGCACAAAGGAAGCGACCTTGATCTGCTTGTGGTCTCCGATAATGTGCCGTTAAGCCTCAAGGATCGATGGGACCTATTGTACACGGTGATCATGGGCTTTCCAACGGAGCCTCACATGTACACTACGCAAGAATTTGAAGAGATGCTAACCCACGGAAGAATGACAGCCCTAGACGCCTTGACAGAGGGAGTTGTGCTCCACGCAGATGACGAATTCTTAAAAAAGGTAAATGACCTGCTAAAAGAAACTATGGAGAGGCTTAAGCCGAGAAAAACGAGCGTAGGATGGGAGTTAAAGAAATAGCACGCAGCATGCGCTAAGCAAGAAGGCAAGCCTCTCTATTTTACAATTTTACTTTCGCAAAAAGTTTGGCACGCTTGTGGTCTGCCGAAGTCTTCAACGCGATAACGTCTTGCGGACACAGAATTAAAGGGTTCAGCTTGATTGAACCTAAATGTGTTCGTATTGGATAATTAGAATAACCCGAGGAGAGACTCCATCGTAAAGACTAGAATCATGTATAATGTTAGCAAGAGTATCGTGACAAGGAGGTTTTTGGCCCATCGACGGCCCCACACGATTCCAAAGGGGATGCCGATGAGGAAGCCGATGACGTGGGCCACGTATCCCACGCTCCCCGGCACTCCATAGTAAACAGCCAACGTGTTGTAAAGAAAGTAGAGAATGGCCACGAGGCCTTGTGGCATGAGGAACAACCAAGAAAACTTCAGGGGTTTGGCGAGCATCACCACGGCTGTCAACGTGAAAATTGCCGCGGAGGCTCCCGCCATGACGACATCTAAGCCGTAGAACAGTGCGCTTAGTACAAAGGAAAGGACGCCCCCGGTGAAGAAAGCGGTAGCCATCTTTCTCCCTCCAAGCGTATCCTCTAGGGTGTTTCCGAACACATAGAGGAAGAGCATGTTCCCAATCAGGTGGACAGGGTCGGCATGGACAAACAAGGCTGTTAACGGAGTCCAAACCTCCCCCCGAAGGAGTCTGGATGCCCTAAACACCAAAAGCCGTTCCACAAGCTTAGGGCTCACAAACCAGTAAAAGAGGCTGACAGCGACGCAAAGAAGTATCAGCACATTGGCCTTCTTCAAAGGATTCACCGGACAAGAACAGACATCCCACAATAATTAAACTTGACCCTTCCGATGGAGATCTGAGATACCCGCTGGTTCGGGGGCTTTCCAGAGGGCTGCTTTTCCGTCTCGGTATAGGTTTAATGCTTTCTCCACGTAGTTCAAGTTCCCATTTAGCCTCTTCCCTCACATCACCCAGCTCGTCGGCCTTCTCGTTCCAAAGCCTATTTCCTACACCATGCCCGATGGACAACGCCACTTTATTTAGGGATAACCCTTAAATCGCATGTGAAAACTTCTATACCATCTATTCTTGAGGGAGACGAAATGCCTGGGTTTGTTGGCAGGCTTGCTCGTGTGGATCTTTCTGAAAGTAAGGTGAAAGAGGAGGATGTGGAGGAGACCTTCAGAAAGTTCCTGGGTGGGAAGGGCCTCGCTGGCAAAATAATGCTGGAAGAGTTAGACCTGAAAGTTGATCCGTTGGATGCCGAGAACAAGTTGCTGTTTCTCACTGGTCCGCTCACCGGCACAGCCTTTCCCGGAGGTGGAAAGCATCAGGTGTTGGCGAAATCTCCCCTCACAGGCATCTGGGGGGAAGCGACCTCAGGGGGTTATTGGGGTCCCGAACTCAAGTTTGCGGGGTATGATGGCCTCATAATTGAGGGGAAGGCGTCAAGCCCCGTTTACCTCTGGATTCACGATCGCGGAGCGGAGATTAGGGATGGAACCAAACTCTGGGGGAGAAACGTTGTGGAAGCCACCAAACAGATTCAAAGGGAAACGAATAGAAGCGCCAAGGTCGCCTGCATAGGCGTCGCTGGTGAAAAACTGGTTAGGTATGCTTGTGTGATCCATGAGATGAACCATGCCGCTGGTAGGAGTGGCATGGGCGCCGTGATGGGGTCCAAAAACCTCAAGGCCGTGGCAGTGCTGGGAAGCGGAAGGCTGGAAATGGCGGACCCGCATGAATTCAACAGGCTTCTACGGGAAGCACACGCCATACTTGAGAAGAGTAGCACCGCAAAATCCTTACATAGGTATGGAACGAGTGGTGGAGTTTTACCCCTTCAAGAGTTGGGAATCCTACCCACCAAACACTTCCAAACCGGCATGTTCGAGGGGAGCGAAAGAATCTCCGGCGAAGCCATGGCTGAGACCATTCTGACGGGTAGAACCACTTGCATGGGCTGCCCCATAGCGTGTATGAGGGCTGTCAGAGTGGGTTCTGGACCCCACAAGGGTGTGACCGAGGAAACCGGGGGACCACAATACGAAACCGTCGCCGCCTTCGGCTCGCTCTGTCTGAACGCCGACCTGGGGGCTATAGCTAAAGCCCACCAAATGTGCAATCAATACGGTCTGGACACCATCTCCACTGGTAACGCGATAGCCTTTGCCATGGAGTGCTATGACAGAAACTTGCTGGGGAGGGAGGAGGTCAACGGCATGGAACTGAAGTGGGGGAATGCGGAAGCCATGCTCAGAACGATAGAGAAGATAGGGGAGAGGGATGGGTTCGGCGACCTGTTGGCAGAGGGTGTGGCGAGGGCGTCCAAGAGAATCGGTGGCGAGGCGGAGAAGATAGCCATGCACGTGAAGGGGATGGAGGTGCCGCTCCATGAACCGAGGGGGAAGAAGGGCGTAGGCCTCTTCTATGCCATATCCTGCCGCGGAGCCTGCCATCTTCAAGCCGCCCACGACACGGTGTTGGGAGGGGAGCGAGGGATCCCCGAGATAGGCGTGGAGGGTCGCGTAGACAGGTTCTCCGTCAGGGGGAAGGGAAGGCTCGTTAAGAGTACAGAGGACCTGGCAGCCGTTTGTAATAGCGCCGTCATATGCAGGTTCCCCACCGTGCTGCTGAACCCTACAGAAAACATCTCCGTAACCTTAATCACCAAGATGCTTTCGGCAGCAACAGGCTGGGACATGACCCCGGAGGAACTCGTGAGGATCGGCGAAAGGGCTGTAAACCTCACGAGGGTGTTCAACGTGAAACTGGGCATAGACAGAAAAGACGATCATCTCCCCGCAAGAGCGAGCGAGGAGATGCCTGAGGGAACCAGCAAAGGCCAAAAGATATCCAAGGAAGACCTAGACACGATGCTAAACGAATATTATATGGAGAGGGGATGGGACGAAAGGGGAATACCGACCCGAGAGAAGCTCGAGGAGCTAGGTATGAGCGAGCTGGCGGGGACTTTGCCTCGGCACTAGAGCTAAAGTAGGCAGTTACGACAACCTTCTCTTCACGGAGCACACTATAAACCTCTTCAAAGAAACCTTGACAAATTATAGCGTGTGCACAAAGGTTTTTGCAAGACTAAAAATGTAAAATAAAGAGGCTTAGATGAACAATTGCATCAAACATTGGATATAGGAGGGAAATCTATTAGCTATACCCACGAATCTGATGGCTTTGGCCAGCATCCAGCCACCCCCCTAACTCATCACGCCTCTCTTTCACTTTTATCTTCCGGTTTGCGGTGTACCGCAGCGGCTTTAGGCGCCGCAATCCGCTGGACTATATCGGCTATGCTATATAAGGAAGCGTTGTTAAATCATATCTACCAAGCCTAAAAGGCGAATGTGGAGAAGCGCAATATGGTTCACACAATGAAAGCTGCCATGGATTTAATCTCATTTTCGGCTTCCCTTTTGGCGTTAATCCTTCTTTTAAGGTACAAAAAAATCTTGAGGAGCCGTTTGGCTTCGATGTGGGTTTTGGTGGGTTTAGCCTTCTTAACAGCATTGCTTCTTACACACTGTTTCCTCGATTTCATAGATGTCGAGGTTGTTTGGCTTGATAGCTTCACACACCTTCTTTGGTCGATGGGTTTCTTGGCGGGGATAGTCCTCGCTATCCGCTTTGGCATGCTGCTACAAGGATTTTTCTCTCTATCCATCCCGTCCTATCAAAATATCGTGAAGAGACTTTCGGTCATGTACAGTCCATCAGCGTGCAAAGCAATATTGTACTCTGCGGGCAAAGAGGCGGGATTCAACGACTCAATAGCCTTGATGAAGACCATGGGTTTGAGGGATGAAGCCTTTGTACGGAGAATGATAGCCATCTGCGAAGCGTTGGGTTGGGGTAAATACAAGGTTATCTCTTTAAAATTAGGTGAGGAAATAGCCATTCGCGTGTACAATTGTTTTGAGACAGCTGGGTTCAAAAAGACCGAAGGCCCTGTTTACTCCTGCATATGTTTCCAAAGCGGATACTGGGCCGGCGTTGCCAAAGCTTTGCGTCCAGAGATGGAATGCGAAGCCACTGAGAACATGTGCCCCCTCAAAGGAGACGACTATTGCGAATTTGTCATAAGGTTCTCCAAGGTCCCTGAAAGGGATTAAGAGGAGAATAAGCCTTGGGCGAGCTTTTCCCCTTTTCAAGAAGGCTTGTTCAAGGCGAGGCCCCAAGGCAGGTGATGCTCCTGGTTGGGCCTCCAGGCTGCGGAAAAACCACCCTCGCCCAACAGTTTATTTATGATGGCTTAGTCGATGAGGAACCTTGTATATACCTCATCACAGACCATCCTCCAGAAATGGCCAGGGAAAGCATGAGGTTCTTGGGCTTTGACGTTGCTTCTTACGAAGAGAAGGGTTTATTTCGAATCATCGATTGTTACTCCGGCCGCGCCGGCATAAAGTCGTCCAGTCGATATGTTGTGGAAAGTCCGGCGAACCTGACCGATGTGAGCATTAAGATTCAAGAGACTTGTGCGGAATTAAAGGAAATTCGTTTTGTTTTGGACTCCATAACGACACTGACCTTAGATGCGGGTCCAAGTGCCGCACGGAATTTTTTACAGGTGACGCTGGGGAGGATAAGACAAAGAGACGGGGCTGGGTTTATTCACTTTGGAATCAGGAGTTCATGACGAAAGCTTTGTGAACTATTTGCGATCCATATTTGATGGTGTGCTGGAAATGAGATTAGAAGCCTCAGGAAGAGATTTCTCGAGGCTGTTCAGGGTCTTCTCCTTAAGAATGGCGAGGTACAGCACGTCTTGGGTTTCTCTTAAAATTGGTGAAAAAGGAATGGTGTTAGCTAATAACTGCCGTATAGTAAGTGAGGGATAGTTTGCGATGCGTTCATCTGGATTTCACACCATGAGTTTTGCATTCAAGGCTTTAATGCCTCAAACATTTAGGGCCACTTTACGTGTCTGAGATAAAAATATTTAGCAGGTGACTAAATAAGGTGGAGAGGTCTGGGTTACTCGCTTCCTTGGCGAAAGCTAATATACGCTGATAACGGATTCATTATGCGGGGAGAAGCGTGGTGAAGAAGAGAATTCCTCTGTTTTTGATGCTGCTGGTTGTTGTTACGCTGCCTCTGATGATTTCACCGGCCTTAGCGGAGCCGAGCCCGCTGGGGGTCGATTTTAAGCATTTGAAATTTTTCAGCGGCGCGTCCTTTGATAACCTGACCCTGAGCGACTGCTCCTTCGTCTGGATATGGGTTGTCAACTGCACCTTTAGTTACGTTTTGCTGAACAACTGTTCTTTCATATGGATATGGCTGATCGATTCCTCCTTCGAGACCATAACGTTGAACAACTGCTCCTTCATATGGATGTGGGTGCTCAACTGCTCTTCACCGAAATGCCGCGGTTGAGTGAGGGAAAACGTCCCATTGGTCAGAGACCTCTCCTTCAAGCAGCCCCAAGCCTCCACGCTTCCTTCTCAACCCTTCCCGTTCAAAAAATGGCGTAAAGCTATCACTCTACGGGCTTAACCTCAACATTGATGGGGTTGAAGGACAACTTTTTTCCGCATCTCGGGCATCTCCCGTCATATTTTTGGATTGCTTCATCAGGTGGCATGAGGTCTATACCTTCGTAGAGGATTGCACGACACTGCCGACAGACGACCTGCTGAGGCAGAATCTCACACCCGAGATACAAATGTCAAAAACTATTTATAACCTATGCCCTCAAGAGGGAGGAAAGGCGGTTCGATGGAAACACATACGCTGATCGTTACAGAGAAACCAGACGCCGCAAAGCGGATAGCACAAGCACTCGACGAGAATGGTAAACCGAAAAAGGTTGAGGAAAGGGGTGTTCCGTATTTTATCTCTCATAGAGGAAAGAAGATCATAGTCGTTCCGGCGCTTGGGCACCTCTACACAATCATGCATGAACGGGGAGGAAGGAATTATTATCCGGTTTTCAACTTCAGATGGGTGCCGCGAAACCTAGCTGAGAAAGGCGCCGGACAAATCCGCCAATGGATAGATGTCATCTCAAAACTTTCGAAGGATGCAGACGAATTCATCGACGGGTGCGACTTCGACATCGAAGGGAGCCTCATCGGCTATTGCATACTGAAGTACGCATGTGCCGACAAGGAGCGCACAGCCAAGAGGATGAAATTCTCCACCCTCACGAAGGACGAGTTGGAGAAGGCTTATTCAGATCTGTTGCCTAAACTGGACTTCGCCCTGGTAGAAGCTGGAAGAACGAGACACGAAGTGGACTGGCTCTACGGCGTGAACTTGTCCAGGGCGTTGACCTTGGCAGCTGAGCGTTGGAGTGGAAAATACACCACACTGAGCACAGGAAGGGTGCAGGGCCCCACACTGAGGTTTCTGGCGTCCAGAGAGAAGGCTATCCACTCCTTCGTTCCCACACCGTACTGGACCATAAGGGCTGAAGTTGAGGTACGGAACTCTATATACGAGGCAGATTATGAACGGAAAGAAATCGAGAGAAAAGCAGAGGCAGACGCCGTGGTGGAGGCGTGCCGAGACAAGACTGGCAAGATAGAAAAGATCGACGTGAGAAAGTCTCGCCAATCGCCACCTCTTCCGTTTGACCTGGGCGCCTTGCAGACTGAGGCGTATGGCCTGTTCGGTTACACGCCACGAAGAACAGCGAACATAGCCGAACGCCTGTATCTGGAAGCGCTGATATCCTATCCAAGGACCAGCAGTCAAAAACTGCCGCGGACAATCGGTTACAGGACAATACTTAACGGGTTGGGGAAAAAATCGGTCTATAGACCGATGGTCTCTGATCTTCTCAAAAAAGAAGCGTTGGAGCCGTGCGAAGGAAGAAAGGAGGACTCTGCACACCCAGCGATCTATCCCACGGGCAGTGTGCCGGAGAGAACCCTGAGCAAAGACGAAGAAAGGATCTGGGACCTCATTGTGAGACGTTTCATGGCAGCCTTTGGCGACGTAGCGGTAAAACAAAGCGTGAAAGCCACGATTGAAGTCAACGGACACCGCTTTTACCTTGGGGGAAGACACGTTTTGAAAGAGGGTTGGATGCGCTTCTACAAGCCGTACATAAGAACGGAGGAGGTGCTTCTTCCTCCCCTTGAAGAGGGGGAAGCTATCAAATTTAAAAAAGTTATGCGAGAAGACAAGTTCACCAGGCCCCCACCACGTTACAATCCAAGTAGCCTTCTGAAAAAAATGGAGGAAGTAAGAATCGGCACGAAGGCTACAAGGGCAGACATCATAGAGACTCTATACGGCAGGAAATATGTCACAGGTGAAAGAATCGCAGTAACCGATCTGGGATTCGATGTTATAGAAATCCTGAACGAGTATTGTCCAAGGGCGATCTCTTTAAACTTCACTAGGGAACTGGAGGAAAAGATGGACCAGATTCAAAACGGTAGCAACAAGCGGAAAAACGTGACCGTGGAGTTCGTGGAACGGTTAAAACCTATGCTGACAGAGTTAAAAAATCAGGAGGAAAGGGTGGGCCGAGCGCTAAGTGAAGCCATCAAGAAAGCAGAGGCGCAAGAGAGAATCGTGGCCAACTGCCCAAGGTGCGGCAGCGGCAACCTGATAATCCTCTATTCGCGAAAAACCCGTAAGCGCTTCATAGGGTGCACAAACTACTTTAAAAACTCCTGCAAGGCATCGTTTCCCCTCCCGCAGCGGGGAACCCTCAAGCCGTTGGGGAGGAGCTGCAACGCATGCGGATGGCCGTTGATAGAGGTACGAACGAGGGAAAGGAGACCGTGGAGGCTGTGCTTCAACCCAGACTGCCCCTTAAAGAAGGGAAGGGATTGAGCGGATGGTGTGCAAAATATGTGGCAGGGAAGCCGCTGACAAATATTGTGAGTTACACGAAAAAGCGTACAGGAACGTTGTGGAAAATTATGAGGCTTGGAAAAAGGCCCTGGATGTTTCGTGGGAAGAATATTTAAATGAGGTTATGAAAAACCCATATGCAGGGATGTGGGCTAAAGAAGTGGCGAAAGAATTGATGCGAAGCGAGGAGCGAGGAGAGCAGAAGAATTGAGCGGAAGAATCAGGAGAAGTCTTTTTTCTGTCGCCTTTTTTCTGAGAAAGGCTTACCGGAGAATTGCCACGGCGAAGCCGTCGATGCTGATGGTTACCGCCATCCTTGTCGCCTTTTCCATCTTTCTCTTCGGAGGTGGATTGTACGACCTTCTGGGAGAAGCCGTGCCCTACATAGTCGTCGCTAGGAGGATTTTCGTTTTTTACCCTCTCATTCATGAACAGTCTATCTTAGAAAGCGTGTTCGCAACAATCTCCTACATCATCGGCGTTACAGGCTTTCTCCTAGCCTACCAAAGCACAAAGTATACCTACAAGCCCCGCCAGGCCTTTATTTTGTTGCTGATGGGCTGCCTCTTTATCGGAATGGCTTACATATATCTCGAGTACGCCGTATATACAAAAATGACCGGCTTCCAATGATGCCGAGAACCTTTTGAATAGCGAACCACCGCTTGTTGCACGGCCAATTGCCTTGGCTTCATCGGGATTCTGAGAGAGCGCCCTTGAGTGTTTGGTTGAAGCCTAAACCTTAATGTTGTTCTCTGCCTGAAGTGACAGTTGGCAAGCATCGTGCTCACCACGGGGTTTTCTTGAAATTGAAGAGATATGCTAAAAGGTTAGTCAAAAGGTGAATGGGGGGTGTAACAACAAGGACTATTACGAAGGTAAGTAGATTAGGCTGGGATATAAGGAGAGAGAAGAAGAGAGCGCCTATAACAAAGTCCAACTGATCTGCTACTGGGAAAGGCGAACCTGGAGGCATGCCCAGCCGCCTCTTGAAGAAGGAGTGAACCAGATCGCCGATCAGCGCCCCCAAGGAGAGTGAGAATCCGAGCAACGGAGTTTTTTGAACTATTCCCACGAGGGTTCCCACAGCCAACCCTGCAAAAAACCCTCGAATGGTCTTACTTGAACCGAGGAGAGGTTTTCCATCCCAGAAAATTCTCCCACCATCGATAGGGGAGCCTCCCCCTAGAAGGACGGGTGTTGCGTTTGCGCAGTAAGCTGGGAGTATAAAACAGAGGGCTTCAACGACATCTGTAATTGAAATCGACATCCTATCTCCGTCACTATTTATTCGATGGACAGCAATAAAGGCTAACGGTCAAGAGTTATGCTAGACCGCGAATGCCCGTTTGTCCTATGAGGAAGAAACAGCTTGTGGAGTGCTTGCGCTTTGGATGTTTCTCGATAACAGCCTTTATCACCCGTGTTTGAGCCGTGTGTCTCAAGTTTATAACGACGTCGGCCCAAAACTTCAAAACTCGTGTGGCGACGGGTTCTATTCTGAGATGCTCTTTATTGAAAACACTTCTAACCTGGCTGTTCATGAGAACTGCAACTTTACGGGTTTTGGCAACCTCAGCCAGGGACGCAACCTGTCTGTTCAATTCTCGATTCAATGCGAAGGTCTTCTCTGAACTGTTGAGTTCAACCCTGTATAGAGACGTAACGGTGTCAACCACCACCAGCCCGACCTTTGGAGTTATGTATCTTTCTAGTCCATCTATGGCGGTGGCTTGCTCCTCGAGCGTGTCCGGCCTAACTAAAACAATGAGGGGAGAAACGCTTTCGTAGTCGTAGTAGGCTATCTGTGACAAACGCCTCGTGGAGAAGGTGCCATCGGAGTCGATGAAGACTGTTTTGTAGCTCATCCTAGCCGAGTTCACGGCGCACTGAATGGACAAGGAGGTTTTACCAGTTTCCGCCTCCCCATACACCAAGACAACACTGTCTGTGGAAAGCCCTCCCTCTAAAAATCTGTCTAACGGATCGCATCCCGTTGGAATTATCCTCTTCAAACGTTCCACACTAACGAATGCGAAGACGTGGCTAATAATATGTTTTGCTCACACCACCGTCCCGGGTCTGTTATTTAGTTAAGTTTATAATTCGTTTCAGTGTAGAGCATTCGTTGAGCGTTTAAGGAAAATCCCTATGAAGGCGAAGATCGCTGTTGCAACGGTTTCGGGAAAGGCGTATTACAAGCTAGTGAACGAACTCAAGCAGAGAAAGTTACCCTTCTTGAGCCTGATGCCAACAGACGATGTCCCTTTATACGTCAAGGTTGTCATAACCACAAAAAAGGAACGACGCCTAGTTAATCATCAAAACATTTTGACTTTCGAAGAGGACGCCGAACCTGCGACAGTCGTCGACGAAGCCGTTCGAAAGACTCAAGGAAAACAAAAATACGACACCATCGTGATCGGCATCGACCCAGGAAAAACCTTTGGATTAGCTATCACTGGCGACGGAAACGTCTTGGAAACGATCACATGCTACAATTCTAAAGAAGTTGTTGCCGCGATTTCACGGGTTTTAAGTAAATCGCTGGCCAACGCCCTTGTGATAAAAATAGGTGATGGTGCTCCTTACTACACCGAGGAGTTGATACACAGGCTAGACGAAACCTTGCCAGAAGAGGTTACGATAGAAGTTGTAAGTGAAGCGGGAACGAGCCATTTAAAAGGGGAGATAACCCATCGAGGGGTAACGAGAGATGTGATGTCTGCCATCAAAATCGCGGAAAGGAAGGGACAACCCTTCCAACGGAGGAAAAGCCCATGATACATGCGGTTGAAAAGGGCAGAACCCTACTCGTGGACGGTCCAGCGTCTCTACGCCTTTTGTCAGGAGAAGTCGAGGTCTTGAATGCAACGTTTAAGGTGGGAGAGAGGATGGTGATACGTGAAGGAAAACGTGTGCCGTTTGAGGTTTACGAACGAGCCGAGTTCGAGTTGAACTTGGGCGAAAACGCTTCTTTTGAAGAGGCTGAAGGAAGCACCGTCCCATCTTCCTGGAAAAGCTCCTCGGAGCAAATATTACTCAGAACGGAAACAGCGACGGTGATGGTGATGGGCTGTGTTGACTCCGGAAAAACAAGCTTTTGCTCCTACCTCGCCAACAAAGCTCTAAAGAAGGAACGGAGACCAGCCATAATCGACGCCGACCCAGGGCAATCGGACATAGGACCTCCCTCGACCATCGGGGTTGGTCTCATCAAGGCTCCCACAAAAGACCTTTTCAAAGTAGAAGTGGAGAACGCGGTTTTTGTAGGGTTAACGAGCCCAAGCGGTGCAGTAGGGAAACTCATAGACGGAATAATAAAGTTGAAAAAGGATGCCTTCGAATCTGGTGCGAATTTTTTGATTATAAACACAGACGGATGGGTTGAAGGAGACGACGCCGTAAAGTATAAGGTTGAATTGGTAGAAAAGGTGGCGCCAGACGTCGTGGTCGGAATACAACGAGAGGAGGAGATGACGCCTATCCTATCCGTTTTAAAGGATACGGAGGTCTTTGTGATTGAGCCTTCGCTGGCGGTGAGAAAGAGGGATCGGGACGAGAGAAGGGTCTTGCGGGAACTGAGTTACAAGAAGTATTTGAGGGGGGCGAAGGTTCAGTCTTTTGCTCTGAACAGGGTCAACATCGAGGGAGCGCATATAGGGTCTGGCAGTCCAATGCCCGTGGAACACATGGAGAGGGTGCGGAATATATTGGGCCTGAGTCCGCTGTACTGTGAGGAAACAACCAGCGTCCTATTTTTGATCGTCGGAAAAAACCAGCGGGTTCGGGAAGAACGAATCGTTGATTTGGAGGAGAAATTCGGTAAGAGGATAGAGATGATCAAGGAAGGGGACGATGAGGGGTTGCTCGTAGCACTGCAGGACGCCTCCAGAAGGTTTCTGGGAATAGGCGTCTTGTCCGGTATAGATTACAAAAGAAGAGTTGTCAAGGTATATACGCCGATAAGCAAGGGTGTGGCAACCATTAGCATAGGACAGATAAGACTCGACGAGAAGTGCGGAGAGATAGGGATAAGCCAGGTGTTCGCCAAAAAATGATGCGTG
>Ga0315314_1002657_pt1 | contig 14615 bp, 13 predicted proteins | sample TDP9_MG_FD_203631 | JGI IMG/M metagenome (GOLD analysis project Ga0315314, IMG submission 203631) | Freshwater sediment microbial communities from Lake Towuti, South Sulawesi, Indonesia - TDP9 | ecosystem: Environmental > Aquatic > Freshwater > Lake > Sediment | place: Indonesia: South Sulawesi...
ACTGTGGCTATGGGGTCAGCGAAGGATAGATGGGGCTTCACTTACGAGATAGCGCAGAAAACCGGTGTCAAGTTTTCAGATGTGGTCGATGCGTACATTCAGGGGAAGGTTGATGAACTGAGAGAGAAGAACCCTCTCCATGAAGCTATCTTGAACATGGTTGTGGAAGCCATGGCTCCACCCCATGTTGCGCAGAAGTATCGTATACCCAAGATCTGGCGGGGAGATGTTGAGAGCGAAGTTGGGCAGGCCATGGTGAACTGTCTTGACGATAGGCCAGCTGTTATGTGTATCACGAATATCGTGGTAGACCCGCAAGCAGGGGTGGTGGCTACGGGAAGGCTTTTTTCAGGAACGTTACGTGAGGGTGATTTCGTTCACCTAGTAGGCGCTAGGACTGACTCGAGGATTCAGCAGGTCTGCATATATATGGGTCCTTATAGAGAGGTCGTCGGCTTGCTGACCGCCGGGAATATACCTGCACTACTGGGATTGGAAGCTGCTAGAGCTGGAGAGACGCTCGCCGCAATAAAGGATGTGGCGCCTTTCGAAGCTGTGAAATATGTAACTGAGCCAGTCGTTACCATGGCGGTCGAGCCGAAGTTCAGCAGAGACCTACCCAAACTCGTTGATATACTGAGAAAACTCTCGATCGAGGATCCTAATCTTGTTACAACGATAAATGAAGAGACTGGAGAATACCTAATATCGGGTATGGGTACACTGCACCTTGAAATAGCGACCACATTGATTCAGAAAACAGGCTTGGAAATTGTAACCTCCAAACCGATAGTTATCTATAGAGAGAGTACCAAAGGCTCCGCTGGCCCGTTTGAAGGGAAGTCTCCTAACAAGCATAACCGCATCTATATACAGGTAGAACCGCTTGAGCCAGAGATAATCGATATGATCAAAACAGGAAAAATAGGGGAATACATGGATCGCCATGCCTTGGCAAGGATACTTCGAGATCACGAATGGGAGACGGACGAGGCTAGAGGTGTCTGGAATGTAGATGAAAGTTGCAACGTACTTACTGAGGTGACGAAGGGCGCTCAGTACCTTCAAGAAGCAAAGGAAATGATAGTTTCTGGCTACAGATGGTCGATCAAGGAAGGGCCTCTCGCGTACGAGCAGATCAGAGGATTGAAAGTGAAGATAACGGATATCCAGCTACATGAGGACCCTGTTCACCGAGGTCCTGCTCAGATTATGCCGATGACTAGAAGGGCGTTCTTCGCAGCCTTCTTATCAGCAGACCCTTGCCTACTTGAGCCTATCCAACGTATTACGGCTAAGATCTCGCCAGACCTTCTAGGCGCAGTGGCAAGTGTCATCACTCAAAAGAGGGGCAAGGTCATCTCAGTCGAACAGAAAGGTCATCTTGTCTATGTGACCGGTGAGCTTCCTACAGCTGAGACCTTCGACCTCTCAGAAGTCTTGAGAAGCGCGACGGCTGGGCGAGCGTTCTGGGGACTTGAATTTGCACATTGGGCGCCGGTCCCAGCATCAATGATCACGCAGGTCATCCAAGATATTCGGAAGCGTAAAGGCCTACCGCTGGAACCTCATAAGCCGGAAGACTTTATGGAGAAAGCTTAAGCCACTATGGTTCAAACGCAGCTTTCTTGAAGTCGTTCGCAATCTTTCATCTGCAGTTGCCCAAACCTATGCATAGAAACCTCATGGTTGTGCACTCAATTTGTCAGCTTGTAGTCATATGCACTGTCGTACTATATCTTGGAACTTGGTCTCATCAATTGCACCTAAGGCATATAGCTCTTTTGCGATCTGAGAGATCTTCATAAATGCGTGTAGAGTTACGCCCATCGTTTTCAAGTGCTTCACTCCACCTTCCTCTCTATCTATTAGAACGACTGCGTCTTCAATTAGGCCGCCTTCAGATCTAATAGCCTCAATTGCTTCACCAGTGCTCTTCCCGGTTGTTATCAAATCATCTACGATAAGGATCTTTTCGCCTGGCGATAGAAGTCCTTCAACTCTTCGCTCTCGGCCGTGAGTCTTGGTCTCTTTGCGTACGTAGAGGAAAGGTTTTGTAAGTCTAAAAGATAGGATCGAGGCGAAGGGAACGCCGGCCGTAGGTATGCCCGCTATTCTGCGAAAGTTCTCGATCCCCACAGCTGTCTTAACTAAATCTTCATAGATCCCTACGACTTTGGATAGAGCCTCAGGAAAGCTAGGCACTATTCTTAAGTCAACGTAGTAAGGACTGAGTTTTCCGCTCGTCAATGTGAAAACGCCAAATTTAATCGCTCCAGTCTTGACGAGGACTTTGCAGAATTCGGTTTCATGTTTTTCAATTCTTTTTTTTGACAATGGAATCTCTCCTAAGGATACTTTAAAGTCTCTCCTTTTCGCAGTATCCGACGCTTAACGTGCGGGGCTATCTTTGACAGCGCGCTTGCAAACTCCTTTGTCTTTTCACCGTGATAAGGAACTGCAACCTTCGGTCTCATTAGCCTCGCGATCATCGCACCCGATTTCGGCGACAATCCCGAATCAAGCCCGATCGAGCATAGGCAGATGTCAATTTGATATCTTCTGCCTATATCCGCCATTTCATTAAATGGGGCGCTGTCGCTCGAGTGGAATACCGATACTCCATCTTCGCTCGTTATGATATATGTTAGCGGCTCGGCAGCAGGATGCGAGCTTTTCTCGGCCACCACACTCGCTTCCTCCAACTGAAATTCATCCTTGACGTGAGCCTCTTTAAGCTTGTTCGACGGAACAACTGCGCTCAAGCGACCGAAGGATGCCGAATCAGCTATGACCACGCAGCCACTGTTCGATTGAATATCAGCTACGATGCTCTCATCTAGATGGTGAATATGCTCATGTGTAATTAGAATAGCGTCTATGTTTGAGATCTTGTCTATATCTATATCGACGGGATCGACCAGTATTCCTACATGCGGTGATCTTATTACCACTCCGGTGTAGCTGTTAACTAGAGTTAATGCCACTTCTCCTCTGGTCAATGAAGAGGCTGACACCGCGATCTCACCTCACATTACCCGTTTGAACAAAAGTCTTTAATGTTTTTGGTCTATTCAGTCCAGCGTACTTAAATCTCTATCCAGACAGTTAGGGCATTGGTGGTTGAAAGACCGTGGTTGAGATCTGGCTTCCTTACGGAAGAACTGAGGTATCCGTTAGAGTGCGTGACGAGGATCTTCTTGGAATAGTTCAATTGAATGAAAAGCCGGGTTCGGTCGACCCACGAGCTGAAATTGAGAGGGCAGTCAGATCTCCAGTAGGTAGGGAGAGACTGAACGAGATCGTGCACTCCGACGATACCGTTGTCATAGTCTTGGGAATGAATGAACCGAGGGTCGTAGTCCCTGTTTTGGAGTTCGTTCTCAAGGAATTGCGACTGGCGGCGGTGAAGGACAGCAATGTGACCGTACTGGTAGGCTCAAAGGTCGGGGCATCGGCCAATCGTGAGCAGATCTTTTCATTGGTGACAGAGAATCATAAGGAAGTGAAAACTGTTCTTCATGATCATCTCTCGAAGGACACGGTATTCCTAGGAGAAACGAGTTCTGGAATCGGGGTCTATGTGAATAAAGTTTTCGCTGAGTCGAAGGTTAAGCTACTCGTCGGAGAGGTCAGCGCAAACTGCCTAACCGCCTATACCGGTGGGCCTGAGACGTTGCTCCGAGGAGCAGCCGGAATTAGGACGGTTCGACAATGTTACGCGAAGATAGTCAATTCCAACTCGAAGGTCGGAGTTATTGAAGAGAATCCTGTCTTTGAGGATATGCGTAGGATAGCAGAAGTCGCAGGAGTTGACTACGCAGTAGATGCTGTGCTGAATTCGAAGAGAGAGTTGGTGGCGGCTCTTGCAGGAGATCTGGATGATGTGTTTCTGCAAGGCGTCAGACTGATCGATGATATGTGTAAAGTTCAGATGGATCGTAAAGCGGAGGTAGCTGTTGTAAGTGCTGGAGGCGTGCCGTACGACATAGATCTCTATGGAGCGTATCGTGCTGTTCACACAGCCCTTGACTTGGTCAAGAAGGATGGCGCATTGGTTTTGGTAGCTGAATGCGCTGGAGGATTTGGGAACAAGGTCTTCTATGAGTGGATGACGAGATTCAGAGACTCGAAGGAAATGGAAAACGAGATTAAGAGGAATTTCGAGATTGGAGCGGAGGTCGCCTATTTTCTGAGTAAAGCTTTGGAGTGTTCGAGAATCTACTTGGTATCAGTGATGCCTGACTATTATGCCAACGGAGTGTTCAGGATGAGAACCGCTAGAACTGTGAACGCTGCGCTTCAATTGGCTATTCGCGCTGTTGGAAAAGATTCCAAGATACTCGTCGTGCCACACGGATCGAATATTGTACCAGTCGTTCCGAGCGCCTGTTGAGATAGGTAATATATTTAAGCTCCCGAAGTAATACGAATGGCTATGAAGAAAAGATACTGCATGACTCTTGACGACGAGTTAATGAAGAAACTGGATAGGTTTCTAGACGGATCGAAGTTCAAGAATAGGTCGCAGACCGCTGAATTCTTCATGAAACTGGGGTTATCACAATATAGGCCTGAGAGAAGCGCGTTGATATTGTGTGGAGGACTAGGAACCCGTCTGAGGCCTCTAACCTTCGTTACGCCCAAGCCCATGCTTCCGATTGGAAATCAACCGCTACTTGAATATCAGATAAACTACTTGAGAAGGTATGAGTTCGACAGAATCGTGTTGGCCGTTGGCTATCTGCAAGAACAGATTGTGAGATACTTCTCGGACGGCCAGAAATTCGGGGTTAAGATAGCTTATAGTTTCGAGAAGGATCCGCTTGACACAGGTGGAGCCGTGAAGAATGCTGAGGATTTGCTCAATTCCGATTTCATCGCTATGAACAGCGATGTCCTCTTTGATTCTCTCGATTTGGACAGGCTCTTTGAGTTTCATAAGAGTAGAGAAGCGGTTGCGACAGTCGCATTGGTGAAGACAAATGATACTTCACGGTTCGGCGTAGTCAGACTTGGGGCAGGTGACACGCTTACCGAGTTCGTTGAGAAACCGAGTAGGCCGATTGGCGAGCCTGGATGGATAAATGCCGGTGTCTACGCATTCTCTGCGAAGATATTCGACTACGTGAAGCCGGAGCAAAGAATCTCCTTGGAGAAGGATGTATTCCCGAAGCTTGCGAAGGAAAAGAAAGTTTACGGCTTCAAGTACGAAGGGTATTGGTCAGACATGGGAACCCAAGAAGACTACATAGAAGTCGTTAGGGACATACTTACTGGGAAATTAAAGGTTTAGGAGCAGCCGATTCGCGTATTCTTGAGGTGGAAACAAGTACACCCATGTAAAGGCATTCTTCCACAGGAATATTCAGCACGTTGGCGCCAGAGGATTCTGTCATTTTGACAGAAGCACCCTTGATCAGAACAGCAGGAGTTAGTTCATTCGTTTCGCCCATCACTATGTGTGCGGCACTCGATAAATCGTCTGCTAAACAGTGTCTGGTGATGAAAACGGATTTGCCATAGATGTCCTTGCCAGATCTGCAATCTCTCACAGGTTCAAATCCTGAGACGCCCAAGGCTATTCCGACCGTCCCCATCCTGAGAGGAGTGATACGGCTGTCAACAATCAATATGCCTAAACGCTTGTGCGTCTTCTCCCGTATCTCTGTTCTAATCTGTTCAGCGGTGAGGTGAGGATTCTCTGGCCATAAGACGACTGAGTTCCTCGGCGCGTTCTTTCGATCTACCCCTGAGTTAGGCGTCAGAATACTATTCTTAAGCGTGAGTAACGCTTTTGTGACGCCTCCGTAAACTTCGTCTGCTTCTTTGATTATCAATTCAACGTACTCAGGTTGCAGATCAAACTTTGTTCCAAGGGTTTTGGCTTTTGCTGAGGGCTCTATGAGGCTTAAGTCAACTATGCGGCCTTGCGCTATCGCCACTGCCTTGCTTGCGATGGCAAGAATATCGCCGTCTTCGATGTCTACTTTCTGGTCTCTAGCTGCATTGAGTATGGTTGCTGTTATATCGTCTCCAGGCTTTATGGGAGGCGTACATATACCTATGACCTGCATCTTCCGTTGTTCCATCGCCCCAATACCTACTCTTTGCAAGTGCTTCAATTCTCATTGGATATAAGGTTGATACGTAACCGCTCTTTGCACGAAGCTGGAGATTACGAATTGATGTATTCACTTGTTCTTTTCTGAGTATGGTTTCATTCGCAAAGAATGGATTGCAGAGCTTGCGGAAAGTAGCTCTTGGTTTGAGCCATCCTCTTTCCTTGTCGGATAGTAGAGTGAGGTGCTCCGGTACTTCAAGTAAGTTTCGAAAGCTTGCCTCACCATCAGTCGCTGTGTACAGAACGCAGCTAGACACTCTGATGTCGCCTTATGAACACTATTGTGATGGGTTTTGCTGTTGGCTTTTTGCTTTGCTTACGATCAGTCGAGTCTTTTGGCTATCTGATAGAAATAAATACTGTTTCCTTTATACCTGAATTTGAGGAGTTCACGATGACTGATGCGGAAAGTTTTTTGAATAGAGAGCTTGACGCTATGAACGGAATTCTTCGATTGAAGGCTGCTTTCGTTGCGAGGGATTTCTATCCCGGGCTTGGAAGGCTTGGTGTGAAGAAGTATCGTGTCGGTAAGAGAGGCTGGATTTGTGAGAGATGGATAGCTTCAACTGTAAGGGCAGAGAACGTCTATAAAGTGGAGAATGAAGGGCTCAGCTTCATCGGTTTCTCTAAAAGTAGAGCGAAAATCTCTTTCGCTCAGTCGCTTGAGTTGATGCCAAGTAGGATGCTTGGCGAGAAGTATGCGAAGGAGCACAACAATAGGTTCGGTGTTCTGACTAAGGTTCTTGATATTGGTGTTCCGATTCCATGGCATATTCATGCGAGGGAGGAGGACGCCAAGAGGTATTGGAATATGAACGGGAAGGAGGAGGCCTACTACTTCTTAGATTCGCCAGTGAGGGGACCGCTTCCTTACTCGCATATCGGCGTTCACCCAGATGTTACTAAGGATGATCTTCTTCCATTGTTAAGGAGGTGGAATGATGACAAGGTTCTTGATCTCTCGCCTGCCTACAGGTTAAACGCAGGTGAGGGTTTCCATGTCTTTCCAGGAATCCCTCATGCGCCTGGAACAGCTTTAACTCTTGAGCTTCAAGAGGAGTCCGATGTTTACAATATGCTTCAAGCATATTGCAACGGCAAAATTCTTTCTCGAGATATATTATTGAAAGGGCTTCCTAACGTGGAAGCTGTTGTCGACCTTATTGATTGGGAGAAAGCTAAGGACCCATATTTCTATAGGAAGTATCATACAGTTCCTGAGAAGGCTGCTAGTTCAGGCGAAGACGAGCATGGCGTTGAGTATTGGGCTTTTAATCCAAATAGAACTTGGAAGTTTAGTGGTAAAGAACTGAGAGTTCCTCCCGGTAGGACTTTTGAGAGTCGTGAGAAAGGAGCCTACGCGATCTTGGTCTGGAGAGGAGAGGGTAGGGTTAGCAATTCGAAAGTTAAAGCTGGAGATTCCAAGTTGGATGAGCTGTTTGTCAGCTACGAGGCTGCAGTCGAGCCTCACAAGATTACGAATACCGGTAGACAGGAGCTTGTTCTCTACAAGATCTTTGGTCCGGACGTTAATAAAGCCGCGATAATCTATAATTCCTTTGAATACTAGTCATCTCGATCGTTCCTCACTCGGCGTGCGTCGCCAGTTCGCCTTTCCTGACGGAACCTGTCTTAACCGCAAAAAAGAAGAGGTGGGATTCGGGTTCGTCAGGGCTGTACGGCTTGACAGTACGGACAGTATTTCGCTAACATCGGAATTCCTTTTCCGCAATTCGCGCAGTACTTGAGCTGCTGCGTTGGAGCCGGAGGAGGAGTGATTGATGGCGGAGGCGCAGGCGGGGGTCCTCTCCCTACGGCTTGGAGGCTGGCTTCATATGATAGTGAGTAGATCAAGCGGATGAAAGTCGCTAAGCTTCCTAGTGCTATGATTACGTAGCCTATGAAGATCATTGCTAGGCCGAAGATCGATCCTCCTAATAACATAGCCCCTGCAGCCTCTGGGCTCGTCATCATTGAGGAGACGAAGGTTCCGGCCATTGAGAATACTCCAACGCCTATGAATATTCCGCCGATGATTCCCCAGACGATCAGCCATAGTACATATATGAATGCTCTCTTGAAAGCAGTTCCCCAAGGCATCGACATCTCAATGCACCTAGACTACAGCTTTGTATCGAACAGCCTTATAAAAAGTAAAGGTGGGCGCGGAACTCTATAAAGCCGATGTCTCGACGCGCTCAGCAATGACGACAATAAGTTTAAGCCTTGTCAGGTGAACTAAAGTCATTGGGCGATGAAGAAAGCTGGTATTGAGGAAAGTGATTAATGACTGATGAAACCAGATCTGAGCCGTTTGTCATGGCGACAACCTCTTTAACATTTTCAAGATGTTCGGATGCGTTCTAGCTTTCGGATACTTCAGGTGATCCAATAATCGTCTTCACGAAGACGAGAAGACCCTTGCTCTGAAGAAGGGGACGTAAGCTAAAAGTTTTGGAGGTTTGCTTCTATCGCAGCTCCTTCTCTTTTGATTCTGCTCTTGAGTTCGTCCAATTTGCATTCACATTTTGAAACGTCTGCGATAGCATACCATTCTGCTGATTCTCCCCTCTTGAGGGTTCTTGATTCCGTCGATAGCAAGTCCACTCTGTTATTTGCTAGAACTGTTGCAACCCGAGCGAGGGTCCCTGGAGCGTCTCTCAGAGTTATTTGTAATTCTACAAGCTTGGCTTCAGGGTCGGCGAACGGAGCTATTCTAATATCCTTTCTTTCGAGATCGGCTACGAGCATAACGTACATGCCTTCTCTGAGACCTAGAGCGTCACGGATCGATGAAGGCATAACCACTCTTCCTCTAGCGTCTATGCGTACGATCTCGGACATCCTCACCGCTATACCCCTCATCTAGGTGCTTGGGAAAGCCTTATATAAGCTATGTGTATATTGTGGGCTTCAACCCACTAATTTCCCACAGGTGTACACGGTGAATCGGAGGTCTAGCGTTCACAAAGCTTCAGACTCCAGATGGAACGAGAGACTATCTGCCCGCTGAAGTTAAGTACCAAAGATACATTGAGGAGAAACTCAGAAAGTCCTTCATCCTTTGGGGTTACGAAGAGATTCGTTCTCCGACTATCGAGTATCTCGAAACCCTATCGACCGATCTGGGTTCTGAGCTTGCTCAAAGCATGTTCAAGTTTCAAGACTTTGACGGCCGAATGTTGGCGTTAAGACCGGAAATGACCACGCCTGTCGCAAGGATGATAACGACGAGAATGTTCTCAACGCTGGAGCCTATTCGCCTATTCTACATATCGAATGTCTTCCGGTATAGTCGCTCCTATGTTGAGCGAGGCAGAGAATTCTGGCAGGCTGGAGTCGAGCTCATCGGACGCGATGGCGATCGAGCCGATGGAGAAGTCATCTCTCTACTGGCTTCATCTCTAAAAGGGCTCGGGTTGAATGAAGTAAGATTAGATCTCGGTCATGCTGGGCTCTTCAAAGAGATACAAAAATCGGCGCGCCTCGATCCCGAGAAGGAACGGGTCTTCCGAACATTAATCGGACGGAGAGACCAGCTAGAATTGCAGAAGTTCATGTCAAAGAATGATTTCCCTTCAGACCTGGAGAATCTCATTTTAGAACTGTGTGAAGTCAGGAAGCTAAGAGAAGCAGTATCAGCTCTTGATAGGCGATCTGGCTTCCGAAAAGCGAAACGATTCACGAAAGCTCTCTCAGCGGTGGCGGATGTCTTATCTGATTATCATCTTGAAGACGAAGTCTATTTTGATTTCTCGCTTACCAGGCGAATCGAATACTACACGGGAATAGTCTTCGAGGCCTCCGTTCCAGAATTTGGGTTCTCCATCGGCGGAGGAGGTCGATATGATGACCTCCTCTGGAAATTGAGCGAGATTCGGACTCCAGCGGTAGGATTTGCGATAGAGATAGAGAAGTGTTTGCAGGCGCTTCAATCTCAACGTTCCAAATTATCAACCCTTCCAGATGATATCGTTCGCGTCTTGGTGAGCTCAACGTCAAATGAGCGAGCGGTTGAAACCGCGAGTCTTCTGCGTGAGTCAGGAGTGGTCGCAATGGCAGACATAGTGGATCGAACTAGGAAGAAATTCATAGAATACGGAAAACTGGCGAGAATGAACTATGTTGTCATCGTGGAATCTGATCCGAAGAAACCGTTGGTCATATATGACGTCAGGTCAGGCTTGAAAAAACGCCTATCTGTCAAGAGTTTGCTCCGAGAGGTCTGCAGGAGTAGGGATTGATGAAAGGTAAGATTAGAATAGCGGTACCCAGCAAAGGAAGACTAAAACAACCAACCATAGACATTCTCAGGAGATCAGGGGTCAAAATACTCGAGCGAGAGAGGGTCTATGATTCCGAGACCTCTAACTCTGGATTTCGAGTATCTTTCATGAGAGCATTCGATATTCCACTCTATGTTCAGTACGGCGCGGCAGACGTAGGCTTCACTGGACATGATATCATAGTTGAGCGAGATGCTGATGTTCTCGAGCTCTGGGATGTCGGTTTCGGTCGATGTAATCTGGTTGTGGCTGTGCCAAAGAACTCACGGATAAGGACTATCGAAGACATTACGGACGTTCCTCGCGTTGCCACAGAATACCCGAATACGAGCCTAAAATTCTTTGCGAGCAAAGGCAAGCAGGTTGAGATCCTCACAGTTAGGGGAGCGACTGAGCTGGCACCTATGTTAGGGCTGGCTGAGATAATAGTGGATGTCTCAACAACGGGAGAAACTTTAGCGAAGAATAACCTGAGACAAGTCGCGGTTGTCCTTGAATCGTCCTGTCGATTTGTCTGCAATAAGATTGCGTATAGAACATTCGAGCGAGAGGTTAGAGAGCTCATTGACAGGCTGAAGGCCAGAGAAGGATGAGTGTATGAAGATATTGACCGATCGACAGTTTGAGGAAAAACTCCTAAGGAAAGTAGTGAACCGAGGAATATTTGACTTCGATTCAGTATTCCCTGATGTCGAGGGCATAGTGAGGGATGTGGCCACAGATGGCGATGACGCCGTCATACGCTACACAAAGAAATTCGATGCTGTGAATCTAACAAGAGACAGGATAAAGGTCGGAGAGCGTGAGATTGAGGAGTCCTTCAGCAGACTCACACAGAGTGAGGTTGAAGCGCTAAAAGGAGCTATTAAGAACATACAGCGTTTTCACAAGGCGCAGTTGAAGTTATCATTCTCCCTCAAAATCACTACAGGAGTTAAAGCTGGAAGAGCGGTTAGACCTCTATCCTCTGTAGGCATATATGCGCCTGCAGGAAGAGCCCCGTATCCCTCTTCTGTTCTTATGTGCGCTGTTCCCGCAAAAGTTGCAGGTGTGAAGAGAATACTCGTATGTTCGCCGCCGACCCGGAACGGTGATGTCGACCCGAAGACCATCGTAGCAGCGAAGCTGGCTGGCGCTACGGATTTATTCAGAGTGGGAGGCCCCCAAGCGATAGCCGCGATGGCTTATGGGACTCAGACTATTCAGCGAGTTGACAAGATAGTTGGCCCAGGAAATGTCTTTGTAACGGCCGCAAAAATTCTGGTCAGGACGAAGGTTGCAATAGATTTTCCGGCCGGACCAAGTGAGATCCTTGTTTTGGCTGACGAGACAGCGAATCCGAAGTCTATAGCACTCGACCTAATAGCCCAGACAGAGCATGATCCTTACGCAGTTGGAATACTGATGACCACGTCCAAGGGAATCGCCGAGGCTGCAATCGCAATAATAGATATGGAGTTGAAGTCGCTCCCCAGACGAAGCATAGCGAAAGCAGCTTTGGTTAAAAGAGGGGCTATAATCTTAGTGAAATCTCTCGATAGAGCCATAGACTATGCGAATCTCATAGCGCCAGAGCACCTAGAGATCATGACAAGGGACCCTTGGAGAATCTTCAATCAAGTTAGAAATGCTGGAGCAGTGTTTCTAGGGAAATACTCTCCGTCAACCCTAGGCGACTATTGTGCAGGAACAAATCACGTCTTGCCGACCGGCGGTTATGCCAGAATGTATTCAGGGCTTTCGGTGAATGATTTCTTAAAGACTATTGAGTTTCTTCAGTGTACTAGGCAAGGTCTTGTTAGGTTAAGGAAGACTGCTGTTACCCTTGCAACGATGGAAGGGCTTGAAGGGCACGCAAAATCGATTGTTTCAAGGTAGTGAAAGCGATGAATGTAGAAAAAATCGTACGAAGCGAAGTATTGGAGTTAGTCCCTTATGAAGCTCCTTTTGTCGACCTCAAAGAGCGGCAAAGGATCGCTAAGCTCGACCTTAATGAGAACCTGTTGCTTCCGAACAGGTTGATGCAGAGGCTATTATTGAGAGCGTGCAGAAAAGTTGACTCGAGGTTCTATCCGTCACCGTACGGCGCCTCGGCTGCAGAGGCTATCTCAGATTTTCTAGGTTTCGACAAGTCTTGTGTCTTCGTTGGCAACGGTGAAGACGATGTGTTGGACTCTTTGGCGAGAACATTCATTGGAAAAGATTCTAAGGTCGTGATCGTTGAGCCAACATTTTCAGTCTACGCGAATCTCACGACAATGTATGGAGGTCGAGAACTGCCAGTGCATCTTCGAAGCGATTTCAGTCTGAATGTTGATGGGGTAATCAGAGAGTGTGGGAGAGGAGCGGTTCTACTTTTTATCTGCTCTCCAAACAATCCAACAGGAAATCAGTTTGGCAGCGAAGACCTCAGGAAGATCATTCGGAACTTCGATGGCGTCGTTATCTTGGACGAAGCCTACGGAGAGTTCGGTAAGTACAGCGCTGTAGAATTGACCAGGGATTTTGACAACCTAATAGTTCTGAAGACTTTCTCTAAAGCATTCGGGATGGCTGGGATTCGTGTAGGGTATTTCACATCAAATAGTTCGATCGTCAATATTGTAAAGCGGGTTGCTCCTCCTTTCAGTGTGAACGCCGTAGCGGAGCGATTGGTCAAACTCGCCTTTGAAAACTGGAAGTACTTCAAACGTTATGCAGATGATGCAGTAAAGGAACGAGACCGACTGCTTTCGAGAATAGCTAAGATCGAAGGAGTAACCGCATATCCTTCTGAAACGAACTTCATCCTCTTCAAGATCACTCGCGACCAACTCTTATCATCGACCGTGACAAAAGCGCTCGGAAGACGCGGCGTTTTTGTAAGAGATTTCGGATCAAATCCACTACTGAACAATTGCGTCAGAGTAACTGTAGGACCCCGCAACATGAATGAAAGGTTCGTCGATGCGCTGATAGAAGTGCTGGAGGACTAGCATGATAAAGCGGATATCTCGAGAAAAAGTGCTTCCGACCAATTCTGAAATAACGAGTTCCGCCTTTGAGATCTCTGAAAGAAAGGCCAAATCTCAAAGGAAGACGAGCGAGGTCGAGGTGAGCATTGCCTTAAATATAGACGGAAGAGGGAAATCGAACATCAGAACCGGAACGCGGTTTCTCGACCATGTTCTAGGAACACTGGCGAAGCACGCTTTATTTGACCTTGAGGTTGATGCCACCGGGGACTTGAAGCATCATATCTGTGAAGATGTCGCATTGGCTCTGGGCGAAGCTCTGAGCAAAGCTCTAGCTGAAAAGAAAGGCATCAGAAGATTCGGCTCAGCACACGTTCCAATGGAGGATTCTCTAGCCAGGGCAGTTGTTGATCTAGGCGGAAGACCCTCTGTCAATCTTCAGCTAAGGTTCGCTTCAAAGGAGATAGAAGATCTAACGACGGAAGACATTGAACATTTCTTTCATTCGCTAGCGATGGCGTGTAAACTAGATCTGCACCTAGCCATTCTTTACGGGGAGAACGATCATCACAAGGCAGAGGCAGCGACAAAGGCGCTTGGAGTTGCATTGAGAGAAGCTGTTGCATACGAGGCTCGAGCTCTGTCCGATATTCCCAGTACAAAAGGAGTGCTGTGAATAGTGCCGACCATTTCGATAGTGGATTACGGAGTAGGAAACCTTAGAAGCGTCAAGAAAGCGCTCGAGGGGGCTCGCGCAAAAACCGTAATCACTTCCGATCAAAAGGATCTGAAGAGATCTGATGCGATCGTTCTCCCAGGAGTTGGAGCTTTCAGAGAGGCGATGAAGAACTTACTACCGATAGCGGAGTTGGTGAAGCAGCTTGCCAAAGACGGTGTACCGACCTTGGGGATTTGCCTCGGTCTCCAAGTATTTTTCTCCAGGAGTCTTGAGGGCGGCAAGACGAGCGGTCTAGACTTGATCAAAGGAGACGTAGTTAAGCTTCCAGATAGTGTGAAGCTGCCACATATAGGCTGGAATAGCGTGGAGACTGCTCGAGAGTGCTTCATTCTAGAAGGCTTTCCAAATCTTTCCTACGTCTACTTCGTTCACAGTTATGTTCCCTGCCCAGTAAGCCGCAAAGATGAGGTCGCTTACACGAAGTATGGCGTAAAGTTTCCTTCAGTAGTCGCTAAAGCAAATATCTTCGGAACTCAGTTTCATCCTGAAAAAAGTAGCAAAGTGGGACTGAC
>Ga0315314_1002658_pt1 | contig 14615 bp, 13 predicted proteins | sample TDP9_MG_FD_203631 | JGI IMG/M metagenome (GOLD analysis project Ga0315314, IMG submission 203631) | Freshwater sediment microbial communities from Lake Towuti, South Sulawesi, Indonesia - TDP9 | ecosystem: Environmental > Aquatic > Freshwater > Lake > Sediment | place: Indonesia: South Sulawesi...
ACATCAGGCTTCGGACGGCCCCCTCCTGCGTCACCAGTAGGTCCTCTGCTGCTTAACTCGTCAAGTGTGTCGTCTTCTACATTCGGGGTCTTGTTGTCATCACTTGCGCCAACGGTGATCACATTGAACGCGTCGCCTGGGGTGGCGATACTCCTATAACCTTGGTCTCCATGGTTTCCCGCAGCCGCTACGACAATAATTCCGGCTTCGATCGCATCGTCTACAGCCTTGGCATATTCCTTGGTTCCATCTCCTCGTAGGGGTTCTGATGGCGGAGAAAGACTTATGTTTATCACACGGATTGGAGGGCTGTAGTCGTTTCGATGGTCTCTAACCCAATAGATTGCCTCATCCAAATATATCTTATCATATGCCCGGAGCCTTATGATGACGAGGCTTGCTCCCCAAGCTACGCCTCTGTAAACCGTGCCACGGCCTGCTATGATCCCTGCAACTCTTGTACCATGATCATCATAATCGTCAGGAGGGATGGTTCTTATAGGACCCGCCGGCCCCATCGTGAAACTATCAAGAATAGCATCTCCGAAATCAGGGTGATTTTGGCTTATTCCACTGTCGATCACCGCAACCGTAACACCTGCCCCGTTTATTCCCATGTTCCACACCTCAGGAGCACGAATTGCTGAAGTGCTGATATCGAGAGCGTATGCTGGTAGCGGCGAGAACAAGGCTAGGGTTGACGCCGTGATTAAAATGGTCAAACAAGCAAGTAGCCTTATCTTCCTTCTTCTTCGGTCTAACATCTAGGAGTCCCCTCTAAAGCTTCTTTAAGATGCGATCTATGACGACAAAGCCGTCTGAAAAGCCCGTTGCCTCTCCTTGAACAGTGTCAGCATGCGTTAAGTCGATCAGGAACGCCGCCAGCAGCACTCCGAAGATTGTGCGAGAACGAGCTTTCCATGGCTCACCCTATCCGATATTGCAAAGCTACTTCCAAAGACTATCCTGCCTGTGAACTCGTCGATGTAATGCACGATATAGTGTTCTGGCGCAGTAATGTACCAATGTACTTCCCAAACTCCATGATCATCAGGGAGATTCTTCTCCCACTCGGAGCCCGGATGGTTTCTCTTCACCGTTGCTATGTAAGTTGTGTCCCAATACTTGACCTTGAGATTGTACCTCACGCGATAGCCCCAATTGAAGACTTCCTGCACATCCCAAGTGTTCCTGCTTATCTCCACCGCCTCTTCCCGCGTCAACGCTGAAAACCCCCGTTGATTAATATCAACTAAAGCCAAAAAGAAAGAAACCAAGATGGCCGCGATCAATGGTTTCTCGATACCCAGCCTCAAGCTCAGCACCAAACATCTTTTATTCTATAGATAGATAACATTTTCTGCTGCTGAGGAATCAAAAATGCTGATTGACATGAACTATATATTTTTCAGTTTTCTCTTGGTCGCCTACAGCACGTGGCTCTTTGTCAAACGAAAAGAAAAAGCAAGTGCTCTCCTAATCCTATGCTTTGCATTTCTCACCCTGTCCATCCTGCTCCAACTGCTCTCCTCATCTTGGTGGAACTACACAACCCTGCAGAGAATACACCCAAGAATCTTCGAACTAGCCGGCTTAGCCTCCTTCGCCAGCTTTGCCATAACAGCCATACTGGCCCTGACAAAACTATCAAAACCTAGGGCAGGAAGCACAACCTAGCATAAACTTCTCTTCAGTAGAGGCATACGCAGACTGTTAGGCGACAAGTAGTTTTCCTTTCTGCATCAACGGGCGAGTGTCGACCTTGACGGTGGGCTGAAAAACTATGCCGTCTAAATGCGTCTTGCTCCTAGTATGTCCACCTTGATACGACGTGTTGTCGCCCAAGGCTATGTGCACTGTTCCCAACACTTTTTCGTCTTCTAAGACTTTGCCTGTGATGCGCGCCTTCGGGTTGGTTCCAATGCCCAGTTCGCCAATGTTGTAAGCGTTCTTATCAGCCGCCTTCAGAATCCCTTCAAGCTTAGCCGCATCTGGACCATCAAACTTCTTCGCCCAGCCATTCTTCACCGTGATCTTCAGCGGCTGCGTCACTGTTGACCCCATGCTGTCGATGACCAAGACGCCGTTGGTGGTGCCCTCGACAGGTGCTAGGCACGCTTCTCCGGCGGGCAGGTTGCCCCATTCGCCGGGCTTGTGGTACAGTCCAGTGTCTTTCAAAGGCGGACGCCCCTCAACACTCATTGCTAAGTCGGTTCCTGAGGGCGACGTAACTCTGACTGTTTTGGCTTTTTCCAAGATGCCTGCCACCTTCTCGGTCAATGTTGCGATCTGCTCGTAATCTGCTGTTAAGCCGCCTATTCGCATCATGTCTTCAGTTATGCCCGGCATGCTGGCGATTCTGGCACCAGTCTTTGTTGCTGCTCTTCGAGCTTCCGTGTGGGACAGTGACTTGGTCGTTGGAACGAGTACCACTTCAGCTGCTTTCATGGCTTCAGCGACTGGTTTGGGCGGTTCCCTAGCGTGTTCTTGAGCTGGCTCCATAATTGTCGTCACCGTGTGGGCGCCAGGGGATGCGGCGGCGTAGACAAATGCTTCGGCTATTCGGATTTTCAGTGTGTCGGTGACGATTAGGACGGTTTCTTCCGGCTTGATTTTCATGCAGGTTTCAACTGCTATGCGCGCGCCTTTCATGATCGATATGTTCTGGAACATGATCTCGTCATCACCAAGGGGTCTTTTTCACGCCTGCTAGGTATGCTAACACGTTGGTTAAAAGATGTGTGGGCAGCGTAATAGCGAATATTATGGCAATTGTGAGCAAAGGTGGAGGCGCAAGCGAAACAAGAGAATACAGCAAAATCGCGCCTATTACGAAGTCCAGTTGATCAACAATCGGCAGCGGCTCACCCTCAATGATGCCTATTCGTCTTTTCACGAAGGAGTGAACCATGTCGCCGGTTAATGCGCCTACTGAAACAACAAAACCAAGCAGTACAGTGAAGGGAAAGGGAAGTAAGAAATCTGATGGCGCAACAGCTTGCAACACCCATAACTGCGCTGCGCCTGTCAACGTGCCTGCAATTACTCCAACGATGAAGCCTCGAATAGTCTTGTGTGAACCGAAAATGGCCTTTCCATCGGGCATCTTCGTGCCAAAGTCTATGGGAGTGCCGCCTCCAAGAATCACGGGCAAAGCGTTGGCAGCATAGGCTGGAAAAATGAAAAACAAGGCGTAGACAACTTCGTAAATCCAATTCGTCATAGGGATCCAGCCATTCGAAGTCAGCGGCAGTCGCAGATTCCGGTTTCCTCGATTGAAAGGTAGCAGCTTTTAGGACCAGTGCGACTTGGATATTTCTCCAAGACGGCTTTTATAGTGTTCCTGTGGTCGGCAGGTTTCAAATTGAGCACAGTTTCTGACCAGAACCTCACAACCCTTGTTGCAACGGGCTCCGTTTTGACAAATCCCTCTAAGAACACGTTTCGGACCTGACTCGTTATCAACACAGCGATCTTCCTTGTCTTAGCGAGTTGAGCCAGATTGGCTAGCTGGCGTCCTAGTTCCCGGTTCATTTTGAACGTTCTCTCTTTTGACTTGTCAAACTCCACACGGTAAAGTGACGTGATGGTGTCAACTACGATGAGTCCAACTTGCGGCGTCAGATACTCGTCTAAGCGATCTATCGCCAGCGCCTGCTCCTGAAACGTCGTGGGCTGAACCAACGTAATCTTGGGCGACACTTCATTCAAATCGTGGCTCGCTATTTGCGCCAACCGTCTAGGAGCAAAACTTCCATCAGAATCTATGAAAATCACTTTGCAGCCTAATCTCGCAGCGTTCACAGCGCATTGAATAGCCAAACTGGTCTTGCCTGTTTCCGCCTCTCCATAGATCATCGTAAGGCTGCTAGGATGCAAGCCGCCGTTCAACAGCTTGTCCAAACCGCCGCATCCAGTTGGCACGGTGCGCGCTGTGCTCTGCAAATCTTGGTTCACATCGTCTCGAATGATATCGATAGCCAAAGTTAATAATTTTCCTCGTTGTATTCCATACGATGACTTCGACATGGAAGCCAAGGTAGCGGTTGCCACTGTCTCGGGCAAAGCCTACTACTTCTTGGTCAACGAGTTGAAAGATCGAGGAATCGACTTCGTAAGCTTGACGCCCTACGAGCCTATTCCGCTGACCGTGGAAGTGGTTATCACTACTGAGAAAGAGCGTGAATTAATCAAGCATCCTAAAGTCTTGGTTTATCGTGAGAACACGTCGCCCGCAACCGTCATTGACGAAGCCTCAAAACTGATCAGAGGCAAGAAAACTGTTGAAACAATCGCTGTGGGCGTTGACCCAGGCAAGACCTTTGGCGTAGCAGTATTAAGCGACGGTAACATGCTTGAGACATTAACCTGTAGCAGCTTGGAAGAAGCCGCAAACGCTGTGAGGGCAATTTTTAGCAAGCATCAAGCCAAAGCTAGAGTCGTAAAAGTGGGCAACTTGGCTCCCTCCTACACGGCTGAACTTCTACCACTCTTGGATAAGACCCTGCCCGCAGATGTCATCATAGAAGTAGTGCGTGAAGCAGGAACAAGCCGCTCAGGAAGTCAAACCGTGCACAAGCGTCGCCTCCGGCACGTTATGGCGGCAGTTAAAATCGCAGAACGGCGAGGTCAAGTGTACCAGCGAAAAGGAGTAAAGGAAAATCATGAAGAAAACGGTTGAAGCAGGAAAAACCCTTCTTGTAGACGGTCCAGCCTCAATAACACAGCTTTCGGGCGAAGCTGAAATCTTCGGTGCCAAAGTCAAACTGGGCTTGAAGATGGTGATTCGAGAAAGCAAACGCGTCCCTTTTCTTGTTAACGCTGGCGCCGAGTTTGAAGTCTCACTAGGCGAGAAAGGAACTCTGACCGAAGTTGCAGGCAGCACAATCCCAGAGTCTTGGGAAACAGCGGTTAGCACAGTCCTTGCCACCGCACACAGACCAACAATCGTTATGATAATAGGCGCCATTGACGTAGGCAAGACTAGCTTCTGCGCATATCTGGCCAACAGGGCTTTGAAAGAGAAACGCAGTGTCGCGATTATTGACGCAGATTTGGGGCAGTCTGACGTAGGGCCACCCTCTACCATTGGCTCGTGCCGCGTAACCAAACCCATTCGAGACCCATTTGAGATGAGCGCCGAAAACGTCTGTTTCATTGGAGTCACCAGCCCGAGTAGCGCCGTAACTGAGGTTGTCGAAGCGATAGCACGGATGACGGAGAAAGCTCTGACGCTTGGTGACCTGCTCGTGGTGAACACCGACGGCTGGGTTGAGGGTGAAGATGCTGTCAGATACAAGCTTGCACTGGCTAAACGCGTCAAACCAGGCATTGTGATCGGCATTCAGGAGCAGAATGAGCTGACTTTTCTGTTGGGCGCGTTAACCGAAACGCAAAACATAGCAGTTGAACCTTCATCAGCTTTGCGCAAACGAGACCGTGAAGAACGCAAACTTCTGCGTGAATTAGGATACAAGAAATACCTGAAAGGCGCTGCTGTTCAGTCTTTCCCATTGAGTTGGATAGGCATTTCGGGGGTCCCGTTTGGATCGGGTGCTCCGACATCGCAGGACCACATGAGCAAGATTGTCGAGCACATAGGAACAACACCTATTTACTCCGAGGAAACAGCCAACTCAATCTTCATCGCCTTGAGAAAAGATCAATGGGCAGACGAAGAAATCGCCAAAACCCTTGAAGACACGCTCAACAAGAGACTGAAAATTGTTTGGGAAGGCGACGAGGAAGGCCTACTCGTTGCACTACATGACAAAGATGGAAACTTTTTGGGGATAGGCATAATCGAACAGTTAGACTACGACCGTCGAGTGCTGAAAGTCTACACCAACGTGAAAAAAGGCATTGCCTCCATCCGCGTAGGACAAGTCAAACTGGACAAATCTGGCAGAGAACTCGAACAGAGCAGCACATTCTCCGACTACCTCTAAATCATAACCGAAACTGGATAATGGCGCCAACCGCAATTAACCATAGTCATCACCACCGCGCCTTCTCCGGGCAATCCTCTCAACATGGTCGACACAAAAGAATATACGTTAACTGCAATGTAAAAGAAAGCGGTGGAAATAATGACTGTTACCATAAGACAATTGGCTCATGCAGGCTTCCAAATCAAGGCTGAAGGAAAAACGATCTACATCGACTTGGAAAAGTATGGAGAATTCTCTGAGAAAGCAGACTTGATCTTAGTGACTCATTCCCACACAGATCACTGCGACCAAGCTCAGATACAGAAAGCCCGCAAGCAGGACACAGTCGTCATTGCACCATCGGACTGCGTGCAAAAAATAGGCGGCAAGGTGAAAACGCTGAAGTCCGGCGAAGAAACACAAGTCGGCAAGATCAGGGTCAAAGCGGTCGAAGCCTATAATATCAAGCGTTTCAGGTCGCCAGGCGTTCCGTTTCATCCCAAAGGATTCGGTGTTGGGTATTTGATAACAGCTGAGGGCAAGACCATCTATCATGCGGGAGACACTGATCTCATCCCCGAAATGCATCTAATTGGCAATGTCGACGTAGCCTTGCTACCCAGCGGCGACAAGTACACAATGGACAACAAAGACGCAGCTGAAGCAACCTTAGCCATCAAGCCAAAAGCCGTGATTCCCATGCACCGTTGGAGCACAAACCCAGCAGAATTTAAGAGAAACGTAGAAGCCAAATCAAAAATTCAAGTGGTTGTGCTCAAAGAAGGCGAAGAACACCAGGTGACTTAAAAGGGCAGCGCAACAGAACCTGCGTCTATTTACATTACGAATTCTCCTTTTTCCATAACAAGTTCGTCATCGGCTCTTATGGTCGGCTTGTTCAGCACAAAGTCAATGTGTATTGACGCCTTGTTGACTCCGCCTAGATGAACGTTGCTCCCTATGCCTACGTGTGCCGTTCCAAGGGCTTTTTCATCGTACACGCTCCAGCCAATTGGCTTCACACCGTAGTTTGTACCTATGCCCAGTTCGCCGATTCTGTCCTTGTCGCCTTTAGCCTGTTTCAACAATCTCTTGAAAGCATCACCGCCCATCTCTGCTTGAAAGTTGATCATGCGTCCGTTCTTGAACTGCAACCTTGCCTCTTTCAATCCGTATTCCTTCCGCTCGTCTACTACGAGTGTACCGTTCGCCGAGGTTTCAACAGGCGCCACATATACTTCTCCGCCTGGGACGTCAATTTCACACTCCTTGCCCGTGGAATAACAGTCTTCAAGCGTTCCACCCTCAAATGCCACGTGTCTGCGTCTAATACTGAGTTCCAGGTCTGTGCCATTCGCATGCCACACATGTATCAGCTTCTTCATTTTGAGCCTAGAAGCAAGTTTTGACCCAGTTTCTTGAAGTTTGCGGTAGTCCACTTTGACTCCGTTTATGAAAGCAGAAAGGAACTCGAGGTAGTTTATGCCCATCGCCCGAACATACGTCGGAGAAGGCAAGTTCACAAACAAACGCGGCTTGGATTTCACAGCTTGCTCCACTGAATCCCAGAAAGAGAAGACAGTTACTCGCTTATCTTTTGGAAGTCTCTCGACATCTTCAAACTGACTCAACCACACAACCACGTTTGATTTCTCGACAAGACGGCGCACATGCTCAAGGAGCACAGCAGCCAAGTCCTCTGAAGCTTTTTCCGAGCTTTTCACGAAGAATTCCTCATCAAACGCCCATAGATTCGGATGAGCTCTCATCCTCTGAGATTCGAGCATGATGTATTCGGCGAGCATTTTGTTATGCGAGCCACAGACAATGAGAACGTTCGGTGTCTTTCTAAGGCAAGCTACGTTGGTCGCGATGATGTGGGCGCTTTCCTTTAGCGCTATTTCCCAGTATCTTTCGGGTTCTTCGCCAAACAAATGCGTTCCCAATCATCCTTGTATTATGAGTGCAAGACGTTTCCTAATAGGCTATCGCGAGTCTTAGAACGCTCTTGGCTTTCTTGGCGCAAATCACGCAGCTACCTCTTGCTTTCTCTCTTGAATCCTCTGGAGTGCCTAACACACTGGCGTCTGTCTCCGCCTCAAGTTTGTGTCCGCACTCTGCGTTGCCGCACCACAGGATTTCGACTATGCCCGCTTTGCGCTTTAACTTCTGCTTGGCTTCATCAAGACTGCTGACTCTGTGCACGTGTTCATTCATCCACAGCCATGCTGTTTGCTTCATGTCCACCATCATTGTTTCTAATGTTTTCCTCACAGTCTTTACGGCTTCACTTGCATTGAACACTTGTTTCTCTATGGTATCTCTTCGGACAATCGTCACCTTGTTCTCTTTCAGATCCCTAGGACCAATTTCAACCCTGACAGGCACGCCTCGGAGTTCCCAGTAATAGTATTTTGCGCCAGGAGTCAAGTCGCCCCTCAAATCAACTTCAGCACGCACGTCCGCTTTCTTCAACTGGTTTCCAAGTGCTTCGCATGCCTCGTTGATTTGCTTCTCCATCCCCTTGTATGGAACAGGTATGATCACGACTTGCGTGGGTGCTATTGAAGGCGGAAGCACTGCTCCATTATCGTCTCCGTGTGCAGCGAGCATGCCAACAATTGGTCGCCCACTTATGCCGTAACATGTTTGCCAAACGTGTTCTCTTTCGCCTTTCTGGTTTTCATAGGTCACATTGAAGGCTTTGGAGAAGTTCTGCGCCAGCATGTGCACCGTTCCGTTTTGAAGCGTTCTGCCGTCTGGCAAGACCTGGTCAAACGCAACTGAATATTCAGCTCCTGCAAACTTGTCCCATTCTGGACGCTTGGTTATCTTGTACGGTACGCCTATTGTGTCGAAGAATTTCTTGTAGATTCCAATTGCCTCTTTGATTTGTGCCTTCGCCTCTGCTTCAGTTGCGTGCACGGTGTGGGCTTCTTTGAAGTTGTCGACTTCACGCATTCTAATCAAGGGTCGAGTTGCCCTAGTCTCATAGCGAAACACGTTCACAATCTGGTACATCTTTATTGGCAGGTCAGCGTGAGAACGAACCCACAACTTAAGCATAGGCGCAATTACTGTTTCACTTGTCGGTCTGAGCGCCAACTTCACATCCAACGGAGTCAGTCCACCCCTAGTTATCCAGAACACCTGACCCTCAAAGTTTTTCATGTGTTCAGATTCCTTCGCTAGAGAAGTCTCGGGAATCAACAGGGGGAACAATACTTCATTATGTCCAGCGGAATCCAACAAGTTGCGCAAAACCTGAAGCATGTTCCTGCGAATCTTGAAACCATAAGGCAGCCAAACCGCCATCCCCTTCACCGGGTATCGGTAATCCATTATGTCCGCTTTCATCAATACACGTCTGAACCATTTGCCGAAATGGCGACTCCATTCATCACGTATAACTGTCGGCATCACTGAACCCTACGTTTGACACTGATTATACGGCTTAATTGCTGCAGATAGTATATGAATGTTGCAGAAAAGTGCAACCTCGAAGACAATCAAGGAATGCCCATGTTGTCAAAACCCACTATAGCCCACGTTTCCCCTCGTCTTTCAATGTCTGCAATAATCATGTCGCCTTTTCTCGTTGAAAGGAGTTCATACCATTGCTGGCTGGGCAAATCGTTGGGTGTGGCTTCAATCCACCGGTAAGTGCTGTTCGCAACTCTCAAAACCACGTGGCTCACTCCGTCTTTAATGTATCCTTGAGCATCTTCAACCATGGTGTTGAGTCTCACAGAGGTTACAGCACCAAATAGCTCTAGGAAATCAAGCCTTGTCGAACGCACAATCTCCTCGCTTGAGAGTCCGCCACCCGCTATATTTATGGTCACAGTATTTATGTCTAAGGCGTCGATGACTGCAAAGCCCGCTAGATAAATCGTTTCATCGGGTGTGCCTGTTCCCTCCCTCCAATAGATCGGAACGTACCATGCAAGTCTGAAAACGCCTTCTGAAACCTCGACAGGGTACAGGAGAGGCATTTCAGCGTTATAGAAGCCAGCTGCGGGCTTCGGTAGCTTTCCCTCCACGATATCTTCCACGGTAATCCCGGAGATGTATTTCTCCTGCTGATAATCGTGAAAGAGTATTCCCGACCTCGTTGCCTTGAATACTCCAGCTAACGTTCTCTGGCTCGCAACCGGGTTGACCATGACCATGGCAACAATGGCACCGGTCTCAGGGTCAACAATGTAACGGGTGTCCTCTGACATTTCAACTCTGTCTCGACTAGGTGGGACAATCCACAGAAAACCACCAGCCCAGTAATCGAAAGACTCGCCTCTTCGAAACGTACCCCACTCGTTTATCATGCGCTCCATCCAGTCTTCATCATAAACCTGAGTTGCCCAATTGGGGAGAGCCTGCAGCTCCGTGTGGCTCTCGATAACTTTGCCCTCTGAATCATAGACCATGATTCCCGCGTATCTTCGGACGAGGTCAAACCCAACCTGGTAACGCGCAACCACGTACACTAGATCGTTGATCTCAGGACTCCACGTTGGATACGCAACACCGTAACTGTAAGTTATATCATTCAAGTACGATCGGAATATGATGTTGCGATCCCACCACAACCCGTCGCCCACAGCGAATTCCTTAGACACTATCTGTGGAACAGCAACGGGGTCAGTCGCGTCGATGATTATGAAGCCTTTCACGTAGTTTTCAGCCAAAACGTTGGTTGAACCAATCACAGCCAGCCAGACCAGTTCGCCGTCAAGCGTTTTCGTAACATGTGTGTCAATGACCTTCACATTGCTTCCGAACTCAGACATATGCCTTCTTGCAACTGACGTAGCCAGCTCCTGCGTTACCAACCGCACACGATTGTCCGGTATCGAACCATTAAACGGGAAACCCTGTCTAGGCTGAATGAAACTCTTGAAGTAGTACGTGTTGCTCACGCGCTGAACCTGCGTAAACGCGATTCCAACGAAAGCGAAAAACAAAAACAAAATCAAGAGCGACGCGAAGATCTTAGGGCTGATACGAGTCAACACTCTTAGTCTTCGATATCCAAGACGCCTTCGCTGAAAGCCTTCCTCCTTTTCTTCAACTTCGCTTCTCCTGACGAGCTGAAAAGCGTATTCCAGCAAGGCGAAGAACACACGGATATAAACAAGCCAATACACAAACAAGCTGAGAGGCGTGAGCGTTGCTGAAAAGATCAAAAAGAGAAACAATCCTAAAAGAAAGGTTACAAGCCGCGGCACAAGTCGGACATGAGCCTTCGTAGCCGGTATCGGAACCAGAAAGGCAGCAGACCAAATCAGAAAGAACGCCAACAAATTCATCTACGCGGTCACCAGCAATTATTTCTCTGCCCTGCACTAGGGATTTAAGACTATCACAACAAGTGTGAACCTTGTCCAAAGAAAACATCCGCATGCACATTTGGCGTCTCATGGAAGAAAAAAACATAGCCACATATCCAAGACCAGTTTACCATCGAATACCAAACTTCGTAGGCGCAGAAAAAGCCGCACAGAACCTACGAAGCCTACCTGAATATCAACGGGCAAGTGCAGTGTTCTGCAACCCTGATTCGCCACAGCGCCCCGTTCGAGAAATGATCCTACGTGACAGTAAGCTATTCATAATGGCAACACCTCGACTCCGACAAGGCTTCCTTCAAATAGATCCCAGCCGCCTATCCGCATCCACCATTGCTGAAGCTTCATCGATAAGCGGAGCTTTCAAGCAGGGACGCTCAGTTGAACCAAGCACGATTAAGATAGACCTGTTTGTGGAAGGTTCAGTCGCGGTTTCACCCGATGGACGAAGACTGGGAAAAGGAACAGGATACTCAGATCAAGAATATGCCATTCTTAAGAGCGCAAGCGCTCTGTCCCATAAAGCTGTTGTAGTTACGACTGTGCACGACATACAAATCGTTGAGAACATACCTCGCAATGAGTGGGCTTACACTCTCCTGAGCCTTTTCGTAACGCTTTTAACGCATGATCGCGTACATGATGCCCGTTTGGCGGGTGAGTGGGCTCCTCCCACCCGTTCCGCCGTATAAACCCCGGGATCAGGGAGGTGAAAAATTGAGGTTTGACAGTAGAGACGTTGCCTTAACAGCGGCTCTAGCCGCTCTGTACGCTGTACTCGTTGTCGTTCAAGGCTTAAGCGCTGCAGCTACCATCCAATTACGAATTGCTGATTGCCTCATTCCCTTGTCTGCGCTTTTCGGTTTGCCCGCAATTCTAGGAGTTGCAACAGGAGCTCTGGTTAGCAACACCTACACTTCAGCAGCCATGCCCAACGGCGTTTACGACGTTATCTTCGGTCCTTTTGCCAACTTGATCGCAGGCACTTTGATCTACATGCTCAGAAACAGGCGAATCATAGGATGCGTGTTAGGATCTATAACAATTGGCTTAATCGTCGGCAGTTACGTTTGGCTAATATTCGGTCCTCCGCCAAACGTTTTCGGCTTTGAGATTCCGTCAAGCTGGCCTATCTGGACAGTAAGCGTAGTAAGCATTACCCTGAGCAGTCTCATCGCAATAGCAGTGATCGGCTACATCTTGCTAACAATCTTGAGTAAGCCAAGCGTCATCGAGCCACTAAAGTCCAAGGGGCTGAAAGTTGCTTCAAAAAGGGAAGAATAGTTACATGAATCTTTCCAGTTTGGTTAATCCTATTATTTCATTAAAGTCCAAGCCCAGCGCGTCCAAGACTTGATCAAAAGTTGACTGCAGATAACCCACATACTTGTCCACATCAACTTCGTTGCTTGATGTCAACTGAACAGGCTTCACATGCGGCTCCTTCACAACCTTCACAAAACTGATCAAGTCGCCTGCCTTTAACTCGTACCCTTTCTGTTTGAGAATTACTGCTGCCCTTACATGTTGCGGCGTTGTCTTAACATATCGGTCAGGTGCCTCGCCTAAAACCACGTTGAAAGCCAGGTCTTCGATTCTTTTCCATTCCCGTCGCTTGAGCCGCAGGTAGCTATCTCTTATGATGCTCTGGATTTCCTTCTTGGCATCTTCAAAGTCTCCGGGCGTCTTCACCTGACTTAAACGGTTCTTCATTAGATCGAACGCTTCTTTAATTAACGGTGGGATATGCTTCTTCTTGCCCGTCAAGCCCTTAACGTCAACCGCGCCTTCAGAGGTGACGCCCAAATAATTCTTCTTGCGACTACTGAAAACAGAGTAGCGGTACACCTTGTCAACGTCGAGTTCCATGTGCAGTTCCTTTTCAGACCATTTAGCCAACGAGTTGATCTGGCTCTCAGCAGGGTTTTTCAGAAAAATGCTATCCGTGTCACCGTAAATTACCTGAATCCCTAGTTTCTGGGCTTCGTTAATAATCTGCGTGATAGCATGCCGCCCCAACGCAGCTGTAGCCTCAGCCACAGGAGGACAGTACAAATCGAAGGTCTCAGCGCCGAAAACACCGTAACTCGCGTTTAGAATGACTTTCAACGCTGCTTGAATAACGTTGTACCAGCTGCGCAACTCGCGTGGCAAGGCTTTGTCTTTGGCTCTTGATTTATACCATTTGACTCGCAAGTCACGGAGCGAACCAACCAGCAAGCTTTCTAACGCCTTCTGTTTGGTGCAAACCCAGTGCGGCGTTCCAGGCACCTTGTTCCCCTTACACTCTTCGTGAGAACACAGAATCGACTGGTAGCCCAAATTGTAAACCTTGATCAGCGAGGGATACAGGCTTGGAAAATCCATCACTGCAACGTTGAAGTGCACGCCAGGCACAGGTTCAACTACGATGGCGCCCTTGTACTTCTTGCCTTTGATGATCGCTTTAGTTGCAGTCTTGCCCTTAACAGCCAGGATATCCTGAGTGTTCGGGATCAACAGGCCCAGCCGGCGGTGTTCAAACTGCAAGAAATTGCGTATCCAACGGGACACACCTTGGCGGCTTACATCTTCCATGGGCATGCGACTGATCCGCGTGATAGCTAAAATCAGCTTCATAACCAAGTCATCGTCAAAAGTCGTCAGTCTCAAGGCGATCTCCGCGTCCTGAAGACAGTACTGAGCCAGTTCGGTGTACGTTAAATCGTTGAGTCCCTTGGTCAATTCAACCTTTGTCATGCCTACCAAAGCTTCGCCTACGTCATCAAGAGTTACATCCCTGTATTTCTGCGCAAAGGCGTAGATCTGAATCGACCTATTGAAGAAAAACTTGTACAGATCAATGTGCACGCCATAGTCTAGAAGACAAGTCTTCCTGCCCAGCTCAATGGGTACTTCGCTGCGTTTGAAGCCAAGTCTCTGGGCTCGATGAAAAAGGTAGTGAAGGTCAAAATCATCACCGTTAAAAGTGATCACGAACGGGTAGTCCCACAAAGCGTCGAAAATGCCTTGAAGCAACTCCTTCTCGGTGTCACAGTATTCCACTCTCACCTCAGCGGGTATCTTAACTGTGCCTTCCCGCACACCCGCACGCTTCAGTAGCAAAACCCGTTTCACGCTATCTGAACTAGTCAGAGAAGCACAGAAAACCTGATGATCCGCGAAGCGTGGGTCGGGCACGCGGAACGTAGGCTTTCCCTCGATAATGACCGTAGGCGTCTCAACTTCGATGTCAAGTGCAACTCTACGGAATTCGGGAACTGGATACTCGAGCAGTCTCGCCCAGCTTTCGATGGGCTGGAGGAATTCCTTGGGCTCGTTTATAAACAGAGCCTGA
>Ga0315314_1002659_pt1 | contig 14614 bp, 13 predicted proteins | sample TDP9_MG_FD_203631 | JGI IMG/M metagenome (GOLD analysis project Ga0315314, IMG submission 203631) | Freshwater sediment microbial communities from Lake Towuti, South Sulawesi, Indonesia - TDP9 | ecosystem: Environmental > Aquatic > Freshwater > Lake > Sediment | place: Indonesia: South Sulawesi...
TTTCGACTCGTTCCTGCGCCTCTTTCAGGAGTCTTTCAACGGAGTCCGAGTTTACAACCACCACCCGCGGGATAACCGCCGCATCTTCATCGATTTCTCGAATAAAGTCCCAGAAACGTCTTGCGTCAACAAGCTCTCTATCTTTATCGAAGCGTGTGTGCTCCTGGTAAAAGGCATAGACCGAGCGGCAAAGGCGGATGCAAGGCGCCCTCTTTAAGAAATTACTAATCTTCTCGTGTTGCGCCTCTTCCGGAACCTTATACGCGATAACAACTAGGCTTCCAAGCTCACCGATGACCTTTTCTCTCAAGAACCTGGGCCTTCTGATCTCCCTGACCCTTTTAAGAAGCACCGGCTGATTCTTCTGAAGCACCCCCAAAACTCTATCTGCCTCTCCTTCCTCAACCTCCCAAAAAGATCTACTGACTTGCCTACACCCCAGGGCTCGAAGACGCCGGGGTATCCGTCCTCTATCCTTAAACTTCTCCGAAGCCCGGTAAACCACATAATACACGTATTACGCCAACAAGAGATCAAGAATTTAAACTAATAAATTAATCGGTCTTCCAAGAAAGAGAGAACCGGATTGAGAAGAGCAACGAGAATTACGGCCAAGGGGCTATTCCTCCTTGGGCTCGCCCTCTACGCCTCTAGGTCAGTATTGAGGCCCAAGACGGGGGCCCGTCCACTCCGTTAGAGGCGGCCTAGCTTAAGGCAGCGTAACCAGCCTCGCCTCCATCGCCTCCAGGTCCACGACGGCCACCGTCCTCTCCCCGGCCAGGTAGCCCGAGGCGTCACCGGGGTTCACCACCAAGACGTCGCCCTCCTTCCCGATCTCCGGCTGGTGGGTGTGCCCCCGGATCACCAGGTCGTAGCCTCCGCACCTGGCCAGGGCCTGGACGACCGCCTCCTCGGTCCCGTGGGTCATAGCTATCCTCCGGCCCCCCAGCTCAAGGTCCATGAAGTTCCCGTGAATTAGGGCTTGGATCTCCCCGAACCTCTCCCTCAGGAGGAGCCTGTCCCCGTCGTTGTTCCCCCACACGATGTGCAGCCGGGCCCTCAGCGGCTTGAAGCAGGAGACGGTGAAGGGGGATATGATGTCCCCGGCGTGGAAGACGTGCTGGACGCCCTCCCCGTTGAACCGGTCCACCGCCGCGCTGATTGCTTCCAAACGGTCGTGGCTGTCCGAGATCACCCCGATCTTCACGTGGCAACCTCCATTCACAACACCGAGACTGGAGGCTCTCAGTTTTAAGGATAACCGTCCAAAACATAGAAGAACGCGTTTCGACCAGGGCGAAGCGGTGAGAAGGATGCCAAAAAAGTTAAGGGTGGTCCTGTACGGGGTCGGCGAGATAGGCCAGCGAATAGCCAGGCTCCTCTTGGCGAGGGAGGGGGTTGAGATCGTGGGGGCTCTGGACGCCGCTGAGGATAAGGTGGGGAGGGACCTTGGCGAGGTCCTGGGGATGGGAGGGCGTCTGGGGGTCACGGTCTCCGATGACCCGGACGCCGTCTTCTCAGGGGCGGGGGCTGACGTGGCCGTCCACGCTACCACCTCCCGCCTCAGGGACGCGTACCCCCAGATAGCCAAGGCCATGGAGCACGGCGTCAGTGTGGTCTCCACCTGCGAGGAGCTGGCCTATCCCTACGTGGTGGACGCGAGGCTGGCCGGGGAGCTTGACGGGCTGGCCAAGAGGCGCGGGGTGGCTGTCCTGGGAACCGGTATAAACCCCGGCTTCCTCATGGACGCGCTGGTCATCACCCTGACCGCGGTGTGCCAAGAGGTCGAGAGGATCAGGGTGATCAGAGTCATAGACGCGGCCACGAGGAGGGCCCCCTTCCAGAGGAAGATCGGCGCCGGGCTCACGGTGGAGGATTTCCGGAAGAGTATGCAGCGAGGAGAGATCACGGGCCACGTGGGGCTCACGCAGTCCATAGCCATGATCGCCGCCGCCCTCGGCTGGGAGCTGGACGGGATAGAGGCGGATCCCGCGGAACCGGTGGTGACCGCGAGGCGTGTGAGAAGCGAGTTCGTGACGGCGGAGCCGGGCCGCGTGGCCGGCCTGAGGCAGTGCGCCCGAGGCCTAAAGGGGGGAGCGGAGGCGATAACCCTCGTGTTTGAGGCGTATATGGGCGCCGGGGAGGAGCGGGACTCCATCCTCATCGAGGGGACGCCGAGCATCCGCCAGGAGATCGTTCCCTGTGTCCAGGGGGACCTCGGAACCGCGGCCATTGTCGTCAACTCCATCCCGAAGGTGCTCAACGCCCCGCCGGGCCTGAAGACCATGAAGGACCTGCCCCTGCCCTCCGCCGCTCTGGGAGACATGAGAAGATACGTGAAGTAGGCTCAGGGGTGGGCATAACGTGGGAAAGACAAGGGGCTCGGGGGTTCACCGGAAGGGGGAACTGGCGCTCCCCGATGTGCTGGAGCGGGTGAGGAGAAGCCCGAACTTTCACAGGGCCGGGGCCATCGGGCTCTTCATCGGGGTGGTGCGTGGCGAGAACCCGCGGGGTGAGAGGGTGGAGGGGCTGGAGCTGGAGGCCTACGAGAAGAAGGCCGACGAGGCCCTCGACCGGATCTGCCGCGAACTCCGGCGGAGGGAGGGAATCGTCGAGGTGCAGATCCACCACCTCCTCGGGGAGTTCAGGGTCGGGGAGGACCTGGTCTACGTCTTGGTGGCCGGCGCCCACCGGGGGGACGTCTTCCCGGTCCTAGAGGAGGCGGTGGAGAGGTACAAGGCGGAGGCGCCCATCTTCAAGAAGGAACACGTCCTCGACGAGAAGGGCGCGCCGAGGTCTTACTGGGTCAGCGAGGCTGAACGAGGCCAGCAAAAGGCCTGAGAGGGTCAGCCCGTGTACGTTCTCGCACGCGTGTCCCCCCAGCGGCCTTCGCCGAGTTCCACGGCATCCACGAGTCCATGGTGAAGACGAGGCGGGTATGATAATTAGTAAGACTTATATTAGTGTTTTCTTACCTATTACTGCGTGGTAAGGTTGACGGAGGTTGTTCTCTCATCTAAGGGGCAGATGGTCATACCCAAAGAGTTCAGAGACGTGTTAGGCCTGAGACCCGGGCAGAGGCTTGAGGTGGAGGTGATGACGGAAGGGACCATTCTCGTCATTCCGATACCGGGGGATGTGGCTAAGGCCATGAGGCTTCCGGGCGCTGAGAGGCTGGAACGGGCATTGATCGAGGAAAGAGCGAGGGAAGAGGAACACGGGAAAGGAAGGCAATAAGCAGAGAGTTGGAAATCGGGTGAGGGCCTTCCTTGACACCTGGGTCCTGATTGAGAAGTACAAGGGAAGCGGTGACGCTGAGAAGGTCTTCGAGGGGGCCAAAGCCCGGTTTGAGGCCCATATAAGTCACATCACAGTGGCGGAGCTTATGAACGTCATCAGCCGGGAGTACGGTGAGAGAGAGGCCCGCGTACAGTACGCCTACATCAAGAGAGCCCCGCTCCGGCGAGACCCCCTGACCGAGGAAAACGCCCGTGACGCCGGCCTACTCAAAACTAAATACGGGTTCTCGCTGGCCGACGCCGTGATCCTCGCCACGGCTTTAGCCGTGGGAGCCGACGTTCTGGTCACAGGTGGAGAGGAACAGTATGAAAGGGAGTGGAAAGATGTCCGAGAAATACGGGTGTTGAAGCTCTCGGACTTCGTGAAGTAACACTGCTAACTTTGACTGATGATGTTACGCGTTTCCGGCGAACCAGTCGATTCGGAGGACCACAAGGATATCCTGGAGCGAGTACTTCGACAACTTCCGACTTCCGACTTGGGCGTTCTCGGCTGTTCCCTATTCTCCTCCAGCTTAAACGCTACTCTACGGCGTTGCCTACTCTCTAGTAGGAGGCAAAAGGTAGGTAGAGCCTTGGGCGCGAAATCTCATGTTGCTTCTGCGGTGGAATCAAGGTGGGAAAGGACCGTTTCATCGGGGCGTCTTTGTCTCATTGCAGGCAGTAGTAGCGTATCATGGCCTGGACTATCATGTCCGGGTCCATCTTCCTCTTCTCGGCGTCCCACCCTAGGAGCTTGGCGAAGTCGGTGGTCGTTATGATCCCCACCAGCTTGCCCCCGTCCACCACGGCGAGCCTCCGGATCCTGTGCTCGACCATGGTCTTGGCCGCCTCGTGGATGGAGACCTCCGGGCCGATGGTCACCAGGGGCTTTGACATAACGCTGGAGACGCGGACCCCGGCCGGGCTCAGATCCTCCTTGATGATCCTCCTCACGAAGTCCCTCTCCGTAAGGATCCCGACGGGCCTCCCGCCCCGGTCCACCACCACAAGGCAGCCCTTTCCCTTCTCGGTCATCAGCCGGGCGGCGTCCAGGGCCGACCCCGCGGACTCGATGGTGGCGACATCCCCCGTCATGAACTGCCGAACAGGGTTCATCACCATCATACCGATACCACCACGTGAGCACACGCTCATAGGGGTCTAAAAGATTTGTGAACCCTGGGTCGAGCTGGGAAGTCTTAAAGGTTAAGGCCTCCCGCCGCGACTGCGGGTACACGCAGGGCGACAACGCCCGACGCAGCTCCGCCCCACCCAGCCGGTCACGGAAACCTGGCCCGGCCCCTCTAGATCCACGGCGCCGAGGAGCTGCTTCCGGCGAGGCTGGGCCTGGGCACCATCCAGCCGACTGTCTCACCTTTTATAAGGTGATCCCGCGGTATCCCATCTCGGATGCGGGATGTACCTGCTTGGGCTGGACGTGGGCACCACCGGCTGCAAGTCCATCCTGTTCTCGCCTGACGGGGCCATCGTCTCCTCCGCCTACGGGGAGTACCGGCTGCACCACCGCAGGCCGGACTGGTCGGAGTTGGACCCGGAGGAGGTCTGGAGGGCCGTGGTGGCCACGGTGAGGGCCAGCGTCCGTGGGAAGGGAGTGGACCCGAGGCTGATCTCGGCGGTGAGCATGGCGGTTCTGGGTGAGGCCTTCCTCCCGGTGGACCGGGACGGGAACTGGCTCCACTGGAGCATGACAACCTTCGACGCCCGGGCGGTGGAGGAGACGAGGTGGCTCGAGGAGAACCTGGGGGCCGGGGAGGTGTACCAGGTCACGGGCCAGCCCCTCACCGCGGCGATGCCCATCTACACCCTGCCTAAGATAATGTGGCTCCGGGAGAACGAGCCCGGAGTGTACGGGAGGGCGTCCAAGTTCCTCTGCTGGGAGGACTATGTGAACATGCGGCTGTGCGGCCGCCCCGTCATCGACTACTCCGTCGCCACGCGGACCATGCTCTTCGACATCCGGCGGAAACGGTGGTCCCGGAAGATCTTGGACGCCGTGGGCTTGGACGAGGGCCTCCTCCCCGAGGTCTCCCCCTCGGGCCGGGTGGTCGGCGAGGTGACCCGCGAGGCCGCGGCGGAGCTGGGTCTCGCCGAGGGAACCCCGGTGGTCACCGGCGGCCACGACCAGCCCTGCGGGGCCCTGGGCGCCGGCGTGGTGGAGGCGGGGCCGGCCATGGACGCCACGGGGACGACGCTGTGCCTCGGGGTCCTCCAGCCCGGGCTGACCCTGACGGAGGGGATGCGCCTCGACGGGTACGCGGTTCACTGCTACGTCGTGGAGGACCGGTACTTCATGTTCGGCTTCAACCCGAGCGGCGGCGTCGCCCTCCGGTGGTTCCGGGACACCCTCGCCCAGAGGGAGAAGGAAGAGGCCCAGAGGAGGGGGGTGGACGTGTATGACCTCCTCACCCGGGAGGCCGCCGAGGCCCAGGCCGGGTCCACCGAGCTCTTCCACCTGCCCTACTTCGAGGGGAGCGGGAACCCCACCTTCAACCGGAGGGCCCGGGGCGCCTTCATCGGCCTCACCCTGGCCCACGGCAGGAGGGAGGTCATCCGGTCCATCCTCGAGGGCGTAACCTACGAGCTGAGGAGGATCATAGAGTCCATAGAGGGCCACGGAGTCCCCCTTACGGAGCTGAGGGCCATCGGCGGCGGGGCCCGGTCGAGGCTCTGGCTCCAGATCAAGGCGAACGTCACCGGGAAGAGGGTGGCCGCCCCCAGCGTGACGGAGGCCGCCGCCCTCGGGGCCGCCATCCTCGCGGGGGTGGGGGCCGGGACCTACGGGAACGCGGAGGAGGCCGTGAGGAGGGTCTACCGGGAGAGGGAGGCCTTCACGCCGGAGAAGGAGCCCGCGGAACTCTACGACCGGTACTACCGGGTCTACAAGGGGCTCTACGACGCCCTGAGAGGCGCCTTCGACGAGATGGAGGCCCTTAAGGACTTCAGGGAGTCCCTCGGCGAAACGTAGCTCGGAGCCTCGGTTCCAGTTTTCTCCCGGCCCCGGTGGAGGTCTTCAGGCCTTATCCACGAGTTCTGCCCTCTTCACTGTGAGGTGACCGCTGTGGTCCTCCCAGACCGTCTCCGTCTGGAGCAACCGGATTCTTTTCTTGAAGAGTGGAGCGTCTAGGACCAGGGTCTCATACTCCCCTCCCTCGCCCACGATGGATATGCCGTGTTTCCGGTTCAGCTCGGCGAGGTCTCTCAGGGCCGCCAGGTCGATTCGCCTCCCGAGCCAGCCCCGGTCGAGGCCGTAGGCGTACACGCCCACGATGATCGCGTGGAAGCCGAGGCCGATCATCTCCCTCAGCAGCCGCTCGGGGTCCTCGCCCCAGAGGGGGGCGATGGGCTCTAGGCTCAGCTCCCGGCAGACCGCGTCGATCCGGCTCTTCTGGTACCGGGAGGCCACGGCGCCGTGGACGACCCCCTCCACGTCGAGGGTGGCGAGCAGGGCCCTGAGGTCTCGGAGCTCCTCCTCCGGGCCGCCCGAGGTCTCGGCCCTCACGAGGGGTATCCCCACCGCCTCGGCGAAGAGGCCGGTAAGGCGTATGTTGGGGAAGTGGAACATCCAGCTGTCCTCCCGACTGGGCAACATGGTGACTAGGCACGCCACGTGATGCCCCTCCCCCACGGCCCGGTGGAGGGCGAGGGTGGAGTCCTTCCCCCCCGTGACCAGGGCCGCCACGCGCACGACCACAGCCTCCGCCACGCCTCTGACCGTCAGCTCCATCAACCCCATCAACGCCTTAAACCTTTAGAGGACCGCATAGTGGAGATGGAGGAGAGAGGGGTTTGATGCCGCGGGTCTACCGCCACTGGTATCACTGGAGCGACCGCGGGGTCCTCGAGGCCATCCTGCGCGAGCGCCGGCGCCCGGGTCTCCTCGTGGTGGAGGTGGCCACGGGGCCGAACGTGGCCGTGCCCCGCGCGGTGGGGAGGGCCGCGCCCTCCTCTCGGTACGTTACCCTGGACGTGGAGAGGGAACACATCCTCCTCCAGAGGGCGGGGTCGGGGGGCGTGGAGGTTGAGGGCGTCGTCGCGGACGCCACTTGTCCTCCCCTGGTCGACGGGTGCGCGGACATCTTCGTCTTCCACCATGCCATCGACGATATCTTCGAGACCAGGGGCGTGGAGGGGGTGAGGGCGTCGGTGGAGGCTGCGCTCAGGGCCTTAAGGGGCGGGGGCTGCCTGGTCTTCTCCCACAGTGTCTTCGCCTCCGATCCCTTCACCGAGAGGGTGGGCCTCGCCGATGTGAGAGCGCTCCTAGAGGGCAGGATCAGGGGGCAGATCCAGGAGCTTGAAGGACCCGCGCAGAGCTGGCTTATCGTCAGGGACGTCCACACGCGGGAGGAGAGACCTGAGACCTGAAACCCGGTCAGATCCGACTCACCGCCAACTCTCCAGTGCTACGGAATCTCCTCTCCGCCACAATCCTTTTGAGTTCCTGAGGCCCTCACAGAACCCAGGTACATAGCGCCCGTTTTGAGGGGGGTCTTCTATATGCTTCAAATATGCCGGACGTACACGCCCTCAGCTGTTCCCTCAGCTCGGTGTAGCCGTGAAGCCGGGAAGCTGGCTCTCTTGGAGTACCTTGAGGCCTTCTGAGTGCCGCCGGGCCTGGATCACGTTGCAGACGGGTCACTTCACGCTCACTTCGCTGAAGAAGGCTCGCCTGGCGGGCACCGCCTTCCTGTCTCCGACGACCTCGAAGCCGCCGGTCAGCCTAACCTCCTCCGAGGAGCCCCCGATCATCACCGTGAACGTCCCCGGCTCGACGGCGAGGCTCATGTGGCGGTCGTAGAAGGCGAGTTGGTCCACCGGGAGCCTGAACACCACGATCCTCCTCTCCCCCGGCTCGAGCGTCAGCCTCCTGAAGCCCCTGAGCTCCTTTACCGGCCTCGAGACGCTCGCCACCTCGTCGCGGGTGTAGAGCTGGACGACCTCGTCGCCCACGCGGCCTCCAACGTTCTCGACCTCAAAGCCTATCGTGACCTTCCCGGCCGGCCCAACCCTCTCCGGCGCTATGGTGAGGGAGCCGTACTCGAATTTGGTGTAGCTCAGGCCGTGCCCGAAGGGGAAGAGGGGCTTCGAACTCGTGAAGACATAGTTTCTGTAGGACGAGGGCTTCCTGTCGTAGTGGAGCGGGACCTGGCCGACCTCCCGCGGGAAAGAGACCGGGAGTCTCCCGCCCGGGCTGTAATCGCCAAAGAGCACATCAGCCACGGCGTTTCCCCCCTCCTCCCCCGGTAGCCACGCCTCTATGACCGCGTGGCAGTTCTCCGCGATCCAGCCGATGGAGAGCGGCCTCCCGTTCACCAGAACCACCACCACGGGCTTCCCGGTCTTGCAGAGAGCCTTTACGAGTTCCTCCTGAACCCCCGGGAGCCCGAGGCTCGCCCGGTCCCTGCCCTCGCCCGAGACGTCGGATGGCGAAAGCCCGGACTTTTCACCGGCTACCGCTACCACCACGTCGGACTTCCGGGCCGCCTCTAGGGCCTCCTCGAAGCCCTCCGTCGCGGTCCCCGAGACATCGCATCCCCTCGCGTAGTGTACTCGGGTTCGTGGAGACACCTTGTTCCTGACGCCCGCGAGGACGCTTACGACCGGCACCGCGTCGCCCTCGCGGGCCTGGTGCGCGGTGTAGCTGTAGTCGCCCAGGAGGTTCCTCGTGCTGTCTGCGTTCGGCCCCACCACCGCTATGGACTTCACGTCCTTGTCGAGCGGGAGAAGCCCCTCGTTCTTGAGGAGCACGATAGACTCCCTGGCGGCCTGGAGTGCCAGTGCCCTGTGCTCCGCGGTGTCGAAGACAGCGGGCGCGCGTTCTGCGTCCACGTACCGGTTCTCAAATAGGCCCAGGAGGAACTTCGCCCTGAGGACCCTGGACACGGCCTCGTCCAGGGTGGCCTCTGAGACCAGGCCCTCCTCAACGGCCTGAAGGAGGGGCCCACCGTAGCACGTGACACTGGGAAGCTCCACGTCGATGCCCGCCTCCAGGGCCAGGATGGCTGCCTCCCCCTCGTTGGCGGCCACGTGATGGTCGGTCTGCAGCCTCCTCACGGCGTTGTAGTCTGAGACCACGAATCCCCTGAACCCCCACTCCTCCCTGAGTATTCCGGTGAGGAGCTCCCTAGAGGCTGCGCAGGGTATTCCGTCTATCTCGTGGTAGGCGTTCATGATCGACCGGGCCCCCGCCTCCTTGACCGCGGCCTCGAAGGGGAAGAGGAAGACCTCCCTGAGCTCCCTCGGCGAGACGTGCACCGGAGCGCAGTTCCTACCCCCCTCCGAGAACCCGTGGGCGGCGAAGTGCTTGGGCGTGGCGATGATCCCGGAACGTGGATCGTCTCCCTGGAGCCCCCTTATGTACGCCGCCCCCATCCTGGCAACGATGTACGGGTCCTCGCCGAGAGTCTCTTCCGTCCTCCCCCACCTCGGGTCCCTGGCCACGTCGAGGACGGGGGAGAGCCCCTGATGGGCGCCCGTGGCCCTCATCTGCTCCCGAATGACCGCGGTGACCCTTTGAACGAGCTCCGGGTCCCAGGTGCTGGCTAGGCCTATCGCCTGGGGAAAGGTGGTGGCGCCCCACGCCATGAACCCGCTCAGGCACTCCTCGTGGACGATGGCGGGAATCCCGAGCCGCGTCTCCTCCGCGAGGAACCTCTGAACCTGGTTCCCGATCTCCGCGGCCTCCCCGGGGCCGAGAGGACCGACCCCCCGGCTCCCCGCTACGCGCGTGATCTGGCCTATCCCCCTGCCGAGAAGTTTCCTAGCCCTCTCCCGGGAGAACCGCCCGTCCTCCAGAAGCTCCCGAGCCTGAACGGAGCCCAGCTGCGCGACCCTCTCCTCAAGGTCCATGTGCCGGAGCAGGTCCTTGACCCTCGCCTCCACGGCAGAGGCCGGGTTCAGGTACAACGGTTCCTTACACATCGCCATCGTTCCCGCCTATGACAAAGCCTAGTTAAGCTTTGGCGCAGATTTAGACGTTGCTCCCACGCAAAGCTCAGCATAAAAAGCCGATGTTTCAAGGCCTAAGCCGTTTTCGAGCCAGGAAGATAGTCATCTAGTGCAGGGGGGCACTCACGAAAGGCCCAGCCCGGAAAAAGGGGCCGTCTCGTGGCTGCAGGGGCCAAGGGAGTCATCTTCAGGAAACCGATCGTACTTAATGTTTATATCTAAAGTTCGTACTCAAGATTCAGAAAAGTCAAAAGTCTACAAAAACCTAAATACAACAAGCATAGTTGATGAGGACGTGAAGGAGAGGATCTTGCTAAAGATGTGTGCACAGGAAGAGGAGCAGCAGATGGGAGAGAAAGAGGAAGTGGCGGTGGAGGCTGAGGCCCCCGCGGAGGTGCCTGGGGAGGCCCCTAAGGGGGTTGGAGCGAGGTCAATAGCCGCGATGGAGTTCCTCAAGTGGTTCCTCCTCTCCCTCGGGATCGCAGGTTTCATAGGCTGGCTCGGCAACATGACGAGGGGTCCCATCCTCTACGGTCTCTACGAGTACACCATCGCCGAAAACATACCCGTTGCGAACATCGTCTTCGGTGTAATCCTTCTTCTTGGCTGCGCCGTCGCCGCGAGACAGCGGTCCAGCGAGATCGGGGCCAGCGCCGCGGGGCTGGAGGGGCGCCTCGACGAGGCGAACCACAACCTCGCCATGGTCTCCGGGGAGCTGAGCGAGAACATGAAGAAGCTGGCGAGGGAGATGGGCAGGGCCAAGCGGCTCAGCGACGACCTGGAGACGGCGAAGGACACCGTCGCCCAGCAGCGGACTAAGATCCGGAGCCTAACCGCCGAGAGGGACAAGCTGGACGCGGAGCTGAAGGTGACCCAGGAGAAGCTCGTCCACGCCCTCGCCCCGGACATCACCGAGGTCAAGGGGATCGGCGCGAAGACCGCCGACAGGCTCAGGGAGATGGGGATACGCGACGTGATCGACCTCCTGAAGACCTCGCCCGACGAGCTGGCCACGAGGACGGAGGTCCCGCCGAAGGTCATCGCCAAGTGGTTCGAGCAGGCCGTGGCCCTCCAGGGAAAGGCCGGAGGCTAGAATACCGGCCGGTCTCCCCTTTAAACCGCTCAGTTCGACCCCTCGAAGCAAGCCTCAGTCACGTACCAGCCCTACACCGCAGGGCACAGGGCCGACCAGTCCGCTCACCGGCCTCCGCGGCCAGCCTGAAACCTCGATCTCGCCACCGTGAAAAGCTCCGAGGCCTTTCTCCTCCACTCGTCAAACCCCTGGGGCGAGGTGGGATAGTTCCGATACCAGGCCCTAACCCTCTTTATCAGGCCCGCCGCGTCCCGCAGCCTCGCGAGCAGGGTCAGCCTCCCCAGGGACCGGAAGACCCTGCGGGTGGCCTCGGAGATATTGAGACGCACCTCCTGATCCATGCTCGCCCTCAGGATGTCCTCCTCCGTGAGCAGCCGGTACCTCATCCCGTGGTTTAGGTTCGCGTCACCCAGCCCCTGAAGGTAGAGGCGAAACACGTCCAGCCCCGCCTGCTTGACACCGTAGGCCTCCATGTACCTGACGTTGTGAGACCACAGCCCCCTCCGGCTCACATCCCCCGCCTCCAGAGCCCCCACAACAACTTCTCCCGCGGAGGCCCCCCCTATCATGGAGGGCCCCATCCCCCCGCCCGTAGCGGGATTCACATGGAAGGCGGCCTCTCCCACTAGGAGTATGCCGTCTCCCACCGCGGAGTCCAAAGGCCTCCGGGTGGGGAGGTATCCCCCGCCACCGGTCACCGCCGTCGACCCCTCGAACATGGGCCTTGACAGAACCAGCTCGTAGAGCTGTCTCTTCGGACTGGGAAACTTCCCGAGCGGGGCCACTCCAAGGCCCACGTTCACCCGCGTCCCCCCCTCCGGGAAGATCCAGCAGTACCCGCCCGGGGAGATCGCCTGACTGACGTACATCCTGCAGAAGTCCGGCTCCTCGATGGGCTCCCTCAGCCGACGGATCTCCCGGTAGCAGACAACCTCGTCCCCCGGGCTGGCGGCCGCCTCGATCCCCAGCTCGGGCGGAAGCTGCCTCCGTAGCACGGCTGAGAAACCACTCGCGTCCACCACGACCCTGCCGCGCAGCTCAAACTTTTCCTCCGAGTCCACCTTCCTCGCCAGGACGCCCACGACGAAGCCGCCCTCCAACAGCGGCCTCAAGACCTGGGTTGAGTCCATGAGGCTGGATCCCGCGTTGAGGGCGTGCCTCAGGAGCCTCTGTCCGAAGAGCCTCCGGTTGAGCATGAACCCGAAGAGGGCTTCGCTTTTGATCCTGAAGACGGTCTCCTCGTCGGGGGAGTAGATGTCGACTCCACTGATCTTCCGCTCCAGCTCGTCCCCGGCGGGGTAGGCCAGCTTCAGGCGGTCGAAGTGATGCTTTCCGATGGCGTCCCCGCAGACCTTGTCCCCGATGTCACCCTCCCCCTTCCGGTCGACGAGACAGACCTCCAGGCCGGCCTCGGCCGCGGCCTTGGCGGCCGTACAACCCCCTGTTCCGGCGCCAACCACAACCACATCAAACTTTTTCACGAAGGCCCTCTCCCGGCTATCAGTGAACCCCAATAAATTTATGTTTCCCGAACGCCAGGGTATATATACTTTCCTCCCAGAGCCTGAAGATAGCCGGTTATTGAACACGTATCTGTTGACCGAACGTTCTCGTACGCGCGGGGTACATCAACGATCCTGTTTATCTAAAAGGCGGAAGGCCGGGCTTTTGCGTGGGAAAAGTATGATGCATGGCGCTGGAACGGGCCGGAGACCGAGCCCCCTATGCTCTCCGATATTACCTAGATATTATAAAAGGCCAATAGCGCGTTTCCACGTCCTACTGGCTGGCGATGCAGTTTGTCAACGTCGTTTGACAAGACATGGAAGGACACGGGGGAACCCGAAGGGCCTAACAAAATCCGGGAGGCAATCCGCCCCTCCCCTCAGCCGTTGAGGACCCGGCTTAACCAGGCCATCAGGCGCATAGAGGCGCAGAACCAGAGGATCAAGCAGGCGGCCGACCGCCTGGAGGAGCGCGACCGGACCATCTTCAGGAAGATCGTCGACGCCTACACGAAGCATGACACCGAGCGGTCGAATGTCTTGGCCAACGAGCTCGTGGAGATCCGGAAGATGCACAAGTTCATGCTGCACAGTCACCTCGCCTTGGAGCAGGTCGTTCTCAGGCTGAGCACGGTGTCTGAGCTCGGCGACGTCGTCGTGACCCTCACCCCGGCGGCCAGCATACTGCAGGGCATCAGGAAGGGGGTTGCGGGGGTCCTACCCGAGGCCGAGAGAGAGCTGGGGCAGGTAGGCGACCTCCTCAACGACATCATCCTGGACGCGGGGCAGGGGTTCGGCATGACGCTGGGCTTCGATGTGGCCAGCGAGGACGCGGAGAAGATCCTCAGCGAGGCGGCCATGGTCGCGGACCAGAGGATGAAGGAGAGGTTCCCCGAGGTGCCCGCCACAATCCCGCGGGGGAGGCCCCTCCCGGCGGAGGAGACCGACCTCCAGTCCCAGTCCGACCGGTGACCGGCAGGCGCTCGATTCTCTCCCCCAACTTTTTTCCCCAACTCACTGAAAACAGAGCTACTGGATGCCCTGAAGCCAGTAGGGTGACGCGATCCTCACACTCGTAATTAAGCGCGTCAACTCACCCAGACGGAATTAGGCCTTTTCCTTTTAGCCGTCTTCTAGGACTCTCCTCATTTATTTTTAACACATCTACGGACGTGCGGATCACGTAAAGCTTTATTCGGGAGGCCCGTGATCTCCTCGAGGAAGTGCTGATTATGGATTCGCGTGGGAGAGTCAAGTTAGCCCTAGAACACCGCGAGCCTGACCGAGTACCCATTCACGACAGCCCGTGGCAAACCACAGTGAGCAGGTGGAGGGGGGAGGGATTACCCCCCCGGGTTTCGGCGGCCGACTATTTTGGCTTTGAGCTGGCCGGCTTCCAGGCCGACACTTCCCCCATGTTCCCGGTGGAGGTGCTCTACGAGGATGAGGAGCACGTGGTGCGGAGGGACTCCTTCGGCGGTGTCCGGAAGAACCACCGGGATAGGGAACGCTGGCCGCGCGCCATGTTCGTCGACTATTCCTGCAAGAGCCGCAGAGACTGGGAGGAGCTGAAGCCCAGGCTGGAGGCCAGCGACCAGAGGGTTAACTGGCCGGCCGGCCTCCAACGCTTCCGCCGGGAGCGCCGTCTGGGGCGTTTCATCACCTACAACGCCGCCGTCGGCTATGACAAGATCCAGAAGTACGTGGCCCCGGAGCGGCTCCTGAGGGCGGTGATCACGGAGCCCGACTGGGTGAGGGACATGTACGCG
>Ga0315314_1002660_pt1 | contig 14596 bp, 20 predicted proteins | sample TDP9_MG_FD_203631 | JGI IMG/M metagenome (GOLD analysis project Ga0315314, IMG submission 203631) | Freshwater sediment microbial communities from Lake Towuti, South Sulawesi, Indonesia - TDP9 | ecosystem: Environmental > Aquatic > Freshwater > Lake > Sediment | place: Indonesia: South Sulawesi...
TAGGCATAGCTCCAGCTCCAGTAAGATTGTTTTCATGGTATTTTTTTCTCACCATTGAAAGCATATCTTGGGGAATATTATGGGTAATCTTTATTTTGATATTATGGGGTGACTTATCCCAATATGGCGGTAGAGAGAAGTTTTATGTAATTGGAGAAGCCCCCTTTTTCCTCACTAATATATTAGGCCTGATTTCAGCTCCTTACGTCACGCTGATTCCGGAGACTAGTGCCTTCTCGTTGGCTAGCTTTTTCCTCTTCCTAGCGGTTTTGCCCCTACTACAGGCCCCTGAAACCTTGCCTGAAAAGAAAATTGAGCTTAGGAGGCTCAGAAAGTACGTTGAAAAAGCAAAGAGGCTTCAACAAGAATATGGGGAGAAAGCTATTGAGAAATAGAAGCCTCCCCGAGGACATTGATTTAGAGTAACGGAGTGCTCACAGCTCATGAATGAAATCAACGTTAGGAAAATGCTGAAGGAACATGGCTATTCTGACACGGTTATCAGAAACATACTTGCGTGGTATTTAAAATAACTGATTTTCTTATCGGGGTATAACTGTAGCAACAACTTTGATCTTAGAGGAAAAAATTTGTTTTCCTGGTCTTTCTTTTGTTCACGGCGTGAATAGCAGTCAACGATACTTAAGAAAAGATGCGCATAAGAGGACGTTTAAGGCTAGAGATTTTTGATTTTCGTGGCTACTCTTCCTAGGATTTTCATGAAGGGATGGTCTGGTTTTTCAATGGCAAATATCTGTGTTCCTCCGGCTCGAAGTATGTCGCAGAAGCAGGGAATGATCTCTAGGAGAGGTAGGTTGTACGCGGTTACGAGTTTTCTAGACAGACTCCTTTTCTCGGTTTTGGACGACAGCATTTCAATGGGCACTTTATTCATTATAAGAACGGTTTTCTTGTCGAAGAGTTCGTAGAGTTCATGAATCATTCGCTGGGTCCCCTCTATATCCGACGCGTCTATGCTTGTAACTACTAGCACAACGTCAGCGCTGACAATGCCGTTTATAGATGAGTATTGGAGTCCGGGGCTCGTGTCGAGGATCACATAGTCGAGCTGCATGTCGTTGAGGAGCGACGTTTTGAGGGATAGGAGCCGTCCTAGAGCCTTCATCTCCCACTTTCGATCTTTCGCTGACATCTCCCGAATGGCTTCGGTGGTGGGGTTTGCCAGCCCGACCAAAAACCTTCCTTTTCCGGTATGCGTTCGAGTAAGATCGATCAAAACCTTTTTGATCTCGCAAGCACCGTTGAGATAGTCGTTCAACCAATACTCGGTACTGTTGGTTTTGAAGGCGGTTTGAAGGCTTGGGGCGCGGAAGTCCATATCTAATAGGCAGACGCTTTCTCCCTTGTTGGCATGAAGTGCGGCTAAGTTGATGGAGAGCAGCGTCTTACCTGTCCCGCCTTTGTAGGAGTGGAGCGCAATGATTTTTCCCATATCCATCACCTAGGTTTCCTTCTCAACATAGAAGTAGGCCTTACGCCCCCTTCTCTCCTTCTTTAAGTATCCCATCAACACTAGCTGGTTCAAATAGCCGCTTTCAACTGCCCTCGCCCGTTTAGTTTGTTCAGCCACGTCCTCAGCTGTCGCGTTATCAAGTCTAGAAATGGTCACAGCTGTCTTTCTCAGGTGATCGGGCAAAGAGAGAAGAGTCATTACGTCTAGGACGTCGGGTATGCCTTGATTTGCCTTTTCGCTGTGCTTTTGTATTTCGATCATTACCTCCATTTTTTCGTTTAGTCGATCAAGGCTTTCCTTTATCTTCTCTAATATTTGGGTGGCGTTTCTCTCGATGGTCCTTGCCGTTGTCACGGTTCAGATCTCCAACTGTGTATAACACAACTACACAAATCTAGGAATAACTGTCTATTAAGTCTTACGATACACCTCTTCATATTTCGGATAAAACGATGACCAAAACAGAAACTGCCGCTATGCACTCGTACCTACTTTGCCTTTACCCAAACCACACCAGAAACCACGATAGAGAGTATGGCAAACCAGAAAAGGCGCACGAGTGTTTGAACGGCAAATAGGGCCATTTCTTCAAACAATGCTAACATCCAGAATATTGTACCTTCAGTATCGCTTATAAGTCGTGTTTCAACCTCAGAAATATTCCAAGAAGAAAACTATTGCAAATTAACAACATTGAGTTTCGATGGCAAGTGATTGCGTAGCGTTTAACAAACGGATATAGTACTTCACTCTGGTTTAGGTCGAGAAATTGCCTCTTTAAGGAAATATGACGGATAGAAGCGCGCGAAGGTTTGATGCGTGCTCGGTTAGTAAAGTGATGGAGGGAGGCGGGAACGGGCTTCCTCAATAATTGGAAGTGTTGCTTGAAGCTCCCTAAAGTACTTCAGCACGGTTCTGCCTCGATCGGTGATGGCATAGACTATTCTTTTTTTACCGACAGTTCTTTCTTCCACTAAGTTTTGCTTGATTAAAAAGTCTAAGTATTGTTTCAGGACGCTGCAGTTGACATTGGCCTTGTACATGATGTGGGTGAGTTTTAGGGATCCGTGGCGAGCTAGAACTTTGAGAATGTCGATGTACATCTCAAGTTTTGATCTTCGCATGTTCAGGTCCCTTTTCTTCTTATTTTTCGCGGATTAAGTATAAATTGTTTATGGATTAAAACTACGTTTTTTGGTTGCTTTAGCCCTGCTAATGGGCCCGTTTGGATTGAACTCTCAGTAGGAAGGCCATTCGATTCTGAAAGGCGGTGACGAGGTCGTCGGCTAGGATTTGTTGTAGCTCTTGTGAAAGCACTTTTACTTCGTCTGCGAAGGCCTCCATCACTCTCTTTTCGAGTTGTTTACGTCCTGCGGGGGACAACACATTTTTCAACTTTCACCCTCCATCCACTTTGAGCATTTGTTGGTCATTTGCTTTTAACTAGTTTATGAACTTGAAATATGAATTCTGGATATGGGCATCTTCGCGGCTTTATTCGAATACAGAAATCGTAGCAAGGTGACCGTAGGAGGAGACTGCGGCGGATTAGCTCCTAGGAAACAGCCGTTCCTAGCCGGCGAAAGTATATTCCGATTCAGACCTCTCCTTAATGGTTTTAAAAAAACTTGCAAGAAAGCCAAACGCCGGCTGGAAGGTGAAATAAACGAAATGAAAGAAATTGCGGCTTCTTCAGGGATTCTGCTGGCGATATTTGCGAGGACAATGATACCATATTGGCGCAAGAAGCTAAGGGCTGTTGAGAGAGGCGAAAAAATCGAGTGGAATAAAAGGTATACGGTCACATCCCTGTTAGCGTTACTCACCAGCTTAATCATCGCTACACAAACGATTCCAGCGCTCACGTTGCCAAACGACCCCATCAGTCTGCTATACGTGTTCACCATGGCATTCGGGTATGGATGGGGTCTAAACGATGTCTACAACAAAATTTTCATAGACTGGCTATGAAACGTCAATGTAAGGCATTGAATTAGGTGCCGGTGGACAGACGATTTCTTACTGAAATATAGTCCGCCAGTCCTTAGGTGATTTCCTCATATTCTCTGCGATAGGCGCCCAAAAGAAAAAGAGGTGGATTGCAAGGGATATCTCCAGCCTCGTGAGGTTCACCCCTCGGGCTACCGAACCACACAATTCTATTAAAGCTAAATGATTTATTGAAGCATATCCGAAAAACGATAGAGTTGCATCTAGTTGAGTTTTACTTGGTCTTCGCCGTAGAGAGCGAGGCAGAGGAAATCGCGCAAATTCTCAATCAAGGCAACCTCGAAATTGCCAAGAAAAGAACAACAGAACTGACCACAAAGTGACGCCACACCATCCCACACAACCGCACAAAAGCCAGCCAACCACCACCAAAAGCCGGCCTCACTACTGAGGGATTTTATACCGGGGGGTCTAATAAAAGAGAGCCCCCTATAAGGGTCTTCGAAAATTTATTCGAAAACAGAATAACGTAGCATCTAGATTCCGTGATTTTAATTCCCAATTAGTATGAGCGCGCCTTCACATCGATACAGTTTCTCGATTCGCTACATTTATTTACACAAAGCCCAACATAATACTTAAGTAAGGGGAAGAATCATGGCCAAGAAGCCCCCACAAAACGAGGCCCTCGAAGCCCTCGATTTCATTATAAACGTCCTCAAGGAGCATGAAAAGGACCTAGACCGCCTAATCACCGAACTGGGCAAGATAACCGAGCAAATCGGCGAAAGTGGAGAACTACCCAGCAAAATAGAAAATGTAGAGAAACGCCTCTCAACCATCCAAACCGAAATATCTAACCTCATCAAATTCATGTCCACCCCCCGCGAGCCACCACCAGCACACCCTCGCGGACCCCCAGTCATCGTCAGATGCAAACACTGGGAAGACTTCAAAGTCCTAGCATCAGGCTCGGAGACCGTTTCCTTCCTATTCAAGGAAGCCGAAAAGGCCTTTCAGGCCGACGCCCTGAAAGACGGCCGGGTTCTCACCTACAGTGGGGAGTTCCCACGAGACGCAAAACTGTTGAAGATCTGGCTATCGAAAGAACTGAACGTGGCGGAAGAAAAGATCTTTGAAGGGGTCCTAGCCATAGGATAAGCAAAACTCTGGCTTTCCTAACCCTATCGCGTCTAGGAAGTATGTTTCATGTCTTAACCTTTCATTGCTCAGAAGCACTCCTCCAACGGCTGTTTGTATCTAAATGCTGACTTCATGATGTCATTTTTGTACGTTTAATTAACAAAGTTTTTATAGATTAAATATTGTATATTAAGTCTTACGACGATTGATATTTGCTTGGAGCGGGACAATTGTGGTTAAATGCGAGATTTGTGGTGGAGTGACCCCCTACCATGCTTATACCTTATCTCAGTCGCCCTCCTCGCTTGCGCTGTTATTTTCCTTTGATGTCATCTTCGTCCTTGTACTGTTTTATCACCTTTTTTTAGGATAACCGGGGGAATCGTGGATTGGATGAAGAGGAGTTTTTGAAGAGGGTGAAGGAGGAGATTAGGAGGCTGAGGAATGAGTTGGAGGAGTTGCGTTTTTTGAAGTACGCGGCGGACAGGATGAGGGACTTTAGGAGAGAACTGCTGAGGGAGAAGTGGGACTAATTCCCCCCTCTGGTTTGTTACATGATCTGTGCTTGTGAATAAATTTTTAGAGACCCTATGCAACCGGGGGTAGATCTGTCACGTTGTTTTGCGTTCAAGCTTTTGTGCAGGTGTTTGGTGTGATCTCGTTGTAACACTTCGTTAAGCTGTTTCATTTTGTGTTCTTTTTCGGTCATATTGTTTGCTTGGAAATATTCTTTTATCCGAAATATGAAGAGGTGTATCGTAAGACTTAATAGACAGTTTACTTAATGTGTTCATGATATACACGTTCGGAGTCGGACCTGATGACACATAAAGGGGATCCACCTATACCCGAAAAGATACCTGAAAGAAGGGTTATCGTTTATAAAACCTGCATCGACCCCACAGTCATCAAGCTTGCCGTGGAAAGAATGAAAAAGGAACTCTTCGTTAAGATGGGCTTCCTAAAGCCCAAGCCTGAAGATATACAATACGTCTCCATTGACAAGCATTATCAACCCTACATTTTCTTGGACGGAAAGTACTCCGTCGACTACTACCGTAAGTACTCCTTCACTCTCCAAGTCGACGAGAACACCGAGGAAATCATGATCCTTGGTAAAAAATTCAAACCCAAAATCATGAACGACCCTGAGAAGGGCGCTTACGGAGTGATCACACTCGAAGCAGAGAAGCACTTCTCCCACGAGAAAAAGGCAAACCTCATTCTCGACAAGGCGGGACAAGAAGTCCCATTCGAGCAGATGCCCTTCGCCCCCTCCGAGGAAGACCCTAAGAAAATACTCCTCGAGTACAAAGAAAAATTAGGTGAGCTCCAAATCGCCCCCGACAAGGAGATAGAGATTCTACGCTCCAAGATCGCCCAAAGGCCCACAGAAGTGGACAGAATCGCGTCAGAACTCTTCGAAGTCTCTGAACGCGCCGTGATATACACTCCCATCTATGAAATCACCTTCCAAAACGCCAAGACCAACGAGAAGAAAATCATCAAAATGGACGGCGTCACCGCCAAGATCCTAGAGGAATGAATAAGCCTCTGCTCGCGTAACGTAGTTTAGCGTACGGCAACTCCCTCATTTCCTAAAATATTGTTGGAAGGCAGTTCTCCCTCAAATTTGCATCCTAAGCCTTAGAAATGATCCCTAGAAATTGAACAAAAATCGATGATTCTTTTCCGCTTAGCCATGAGCTTTACCGATGATGTAGCGAGCCTAGTATTTGAAACTGCCTTCTCCTTCCTTCCTTAACAGACCTCTGATCTCCATGTAACTCTGAAGATATCTTAGGCCTTTAAGAGTTGTTTTATAGACTGTCTTTCCATCGTTTATAACGGCTTCAAGAAGCCTTATTCCGAGAAGAAGGGACAAATATTCATTCAACTGAGCAAAGCCCAGATTTGCCTTATACATGATTGGGGTTTTGAGGGCGCCATCCTTCGCTATCTCTAGTATCTCCGCGATTATGTATAGGTGATCCCTGCGTTTACGTGGGTTTTCCCAGCCTCCTTTGATCAATCTAAATCCTCGCTAAGGTTGTTCTATAACAGTCCTCTATAACACTACTAAATATCGAAACCTAAAAGGAGTGTTCCCAAAGGGAAAATATTCCAAAACACATAATGTTACCGAAATTGTCTCGTTCATGAGGTTAACTGGATACAAGTATCTTTCTTCTTCGGGGGTGAACCACTCTGCACGCGTTGAGGGAAAGACAAAGTTTTTAATCTAATCACCCAAATTGTGGTGTACGAGGAAGAGTCGATGCTGGAACCGCTTTTTATATTAAGCTTCGCTTTAGCCTTTTTCATCTGCTTACTTCTTTTGCCCCACTACATTAAGAGGGCACACGAGGTTGGCATGGTCGGCTTGGACGTTCATAAGCCAAACACTCCGAAGGTAGCCGAGTGCGGAGGCGTGATTCTCATGCTAGCGTACCTCATCGGGTTGTTCGTTTTTATACCCTTCGTCGATCAAGCCTTAGAGCAGGAGATCATTGGCACAGCGGCCACCGTGATTCTTTCGTCGTTCATCGGGTTCATTGATGATGTTTACGAAACAAGTTGGAGCATAAAGATTTTAACCCCCCTGATTTGCGGGGCTCCCTTGGCTGTGATGCGCCTCGGTCGAACAACCATGTGGATACCAGGATTTCTAGAACCAGTCAATTTCGGTGTCTTCTTTTACTTTTTAATACTCCCGTTCATCGTCACCGCTTGTGCCAATGCCGTGAATATGTTCGCTGGTCTCAACGGGTTGGAGGCGGGTTCCACGGCTATTATAGCCTTGGCTTTATCTGTTTTGTGCTTGGTTAAGGGAGGTAAGCAGCTCACGGGGGCTATCATTCTGATTCCGTTCCTCGGGGCGGTTATCGCCTTCCTGTTCTACAATAGGTATCCGTCTCGCGTTTTCCCCGGGGACGTTGGAACCTTTGGAATGGGTTCTGTGGTCGCTTGCTGTGCCATGCTTGCGTATCTTGAGCGCGCCGTTTTCTTTATGTTCATCCCTCATGCCGTCAATGCAATATTGTTCTTTGTTGGGAAATTGAGGGGTAGACCTCCGCCTAAAGAGGCGCCCATGAGGTCGAACGGCACGATTCCTGCCCCCACTGTGTGGAGCTTTCGGTGTTTGCTTCTTCGTATCCATCCTTTGAGGGAAAGGGAGTTGGTGTACGTGATGTGGACAGTGGTTGCGGTGTTTTCTGTGGCAGGCACGCTGGTGTATGGAGTTTAATATTTCAAAGATCTTTAAAGCTGGAACCATATTGTAATGCCCATACCTAATTTCCAGAATCTCTTTCTTCGTCTGTCCTCCAAACCATCTTCTAAAGACATCATCGAATATCTATCTTTTGATGGATTTTTGAGAGAGACCTTAAATCATCATGTGAATCTTGATGAGATAAGCTTTGAATGTTCACAGAGGCGTTGTCCAATTCTATTTAAAGAAAAGCTCATCATTCTACTAAGGGTAGTGAACAGAATGGGCAAAAAAGCGGTTATTGTGGTTTCTCTTGTGGAGGAGAGCGCCGAAAAGTCGAATGAGGAGATCGAGAGGGAGATCATGGAGGAGCTTTCAAAGTATCCGCCAGCGATTCCATGGTTAAAGAAAGTTGAGAAGGTCACGGTTACCGAGGCTTAGAGCTTATCTTGCTTATATTAAGAGGTTAACCATTAAGCCCAGAATTTTGTCCTTTGCCTCTAAGATCGCTTTGATTTTCTCCTCGCCTTTTTCGGTTAGTGTGTAAACCCTTTTTCTCTGACTCTCCACCCACCTGCCTCTTATTAACCCGTTCCTCTCCATAGAATATAAAAGGGCATAGACCGTGCCGGAGCTGATCCGAACACGAAATTTTTTATGAACAAGCTTGAAAACATCGTGGCCGCTCATTGGGCGATCCCGCTCTCTTAACTTCGCCATAACAATAGCATCCAAGAAGCTCTTAACCATCCTTTCGTGCATTTCTTTCAAAATTTCCGTTCCCAAAACACCTCCTCCTTTTTTATTTATCTAGTTTATATGCTCAAGTTTCTTTGCAGCCTCTTGCAAGTTCCGTAGAAAAGGGTGGTCTGACTTCTTAATAGCCAAGAGCGAAGACCTTTTAGCTTGAAGCACATCGCAATAGCAAGGTATTACGCCTATTATAGGGCGTTTGAAAGCTTTCTCCATCTGAGTGATTAATTCTTTTTGTCTTCCGTTTGACCAAATTCGTGTCTCGGGAAAAACCTTATTCATCAAGACTACGGTCCTCTTTTCAAAGGCATCATAAAATTCTGCGAGCATCTTTTGTACGCCCTTTATGTCCAATGAGTCTAAAGTTGTTACTATAATGGACAAGTCAGAGCTGATTACAGCGTTAATAGATGAGTATTGAATACCTGGGCTGGTGTCGAAGACGCAACAGTCTATGTTCATGTCGTTAAAAAGTGTAGACCGCAAGGAGAAAAGTCTCTTGACAGCCGCCACTTCCCAAGCTCTACTTTTTCCCATCATATCATGAATCGCTTCTATAGTAGGATTTGCCAATCCTATCAGCAGTCTTCCCCTTAGATTGTACTCTTCAGATACGTCAACTAAAGCTTGATCTATCGTACATCGGCCATTCATGAAGTCGTTCAACCAATGTTTGACTGACCCTCTGATTCCCTTTGAGAACACAGTTATTAGACTCGGGGCCCGAAAATCGAGGTCTAAAAGTGCGATGTTTAATCCCTTATTTGCATAGGTTGCTGCTAAATTTGTTGCTATCACGGTTTTCCCGGTTCCACCCCGTGATGAATGAATCGTTATCACTTTTCCTTTCATTCTCTCATCTCCAAAGAGTCATTCAATGTAGAAATACACCTTCCGACCCCCCCGTTTTTTCTTGAGGTATCCCATCCTTACCAACTGGTTTGCAGAGGCGCTTTCTACTGCTCTCAACCTTTTTGTTTCCATTGCGAGTTCTTCAGCTGTCGCCTCCTCCAGTTTGTATAAAGCCATTACAGTCTTCCTTAAGGAACCAGGTAAGGACAACAGCGTCATAGCATCAGGCTTAAGCTTGATGGCTTTTCCTCGATAACTTTTATTCGCGATGCTTTGAAGAAACTCTTCTTGCATCTTTAGCATCTTTCCATTCAACTCAACCAGCAAATCAAGTTTTTTATTCACTCGATTGAGCTCATCAACTAGCATCTTCAACAAAACATTTACATCCAAAGTTGGCGACTTTTTGTTTACCGTTTCAACCGCCGCCATCTCCAAGCCCTGAGGTGTATTAATGTATATACACTAATACAACGGCAATATAAATCTTTTCTAAAAGTATGTGCACTATTCATTTTTAGTGGATAAAGTTGGATGTTGAGGAATGGTCTTTATTGTAGCCGTCGAAGAGTCACGTAGCCCTAGTATTTCTTCGTACGTCACTTCATTTATGTTATAAGAGGTTGACAGAGGATTATAATAGAGAGTTAACGTAAATGTTCTTGATTGGAATGTGTGGTAAATATAGCCTAAAGGAGCGTTGTCATAGGATTCTTGAAGACCATGGAGGAGTGGTAGCAGATAGGGCTAGGAGGATATTGCTTGAAGATGCTGCCTTGAAGGATTTACGGCCTCCTTTAGAGTTTGTATCAAAATATTGGCGTGATCCCCTCACTCCATCTTTGGTAGCCCTTTCTTGTGAGGCAGTCGGAGGACGGTCAGGTGTCACCTATGAAGCTGCTTTGGCTATGAGCCTGATGACCCTGAGCTTTAACATTTGGGACAATATAGTAGATAAGACTGTGTCTAAGTTATTTAAGCCGACGCTTTTTGGGAAATTCGGTGAAGGCACAGCATTGATGATCGGTGGACTTACGTCAGCTAAAGCCTTTTCGATTCTTAATCAAATGGAAGTAGATAAAATAAAGCGTCAAACTGTTACTAAGCTGTTCTGGGATTTTTGGACGAAGATAGCCAAGGCTGAAACAGTTAATCTTAGATTACGGAGGCAGGGAAATGTTTCCTCTAGAAAAAAACTTTGGGTGATCAAAATGCAGGCCGCCAACCTGGAAACGTGTCTAAAAATTGGAGCGGTTCTAGGGAAAGGTTCCGAAGACGAAGTGAAACATCTAGGTAAATATGGGCTATATCTCGGTGCAATTTTAGAATTATGGAAGGACTTCCACGTATCCATTAACTTGACGCTAGAGCTGGCTGAAAAGATAAGAAGCGGCGCATTGCCTTACTCCCTGCTGTGGGCAAGGAAACGCTCTGAAAAAATTCGGAAAAAACTTGAAGATCTAGCATATAGAAATACAATTGAACCATCCGACATAAAAGAAGTTGTAGAAGAAACCTTGGAAACAAAAGCGTTAAACAATACCGTGAAGATCATCAGAAAATTTACCAAAAGCGCGGTAGAGGAACTCTATGAATTCAAGAGGAATAACACTACTCGAACGCTCAAATTCTTTGTTGAGGCCCAGCTCCAACTTTTCATCGAAAGCCTATCGACATTGCAAGTACAGCGGGCTAGAAGGCATATGGCCATTTCTGCTCAGGACCAACGTTAAGCAGCACCGGCACAATAACGCCTAAGTAAATTTCCGGAACTTTGGCCTTTCTACACACTTTAATAAGCAAGTTCTTGTCCTTTCTCTCAACCGCATCTTGAACCTCCGGAAAGATGCTGGGCGCCATCAAAGATTGGAGATACAGAGACACATTCGCTATTCTTCCCTTAAGAGTTTTCATCATCCATCTTGTAAAAATCATCCTGTTTACCTTTTAAAACTTATTATAGCTTAAAATCTAAATTTAAATCCGAGTCTAAATAAAATTCAGGTTGGTATACGAAATGAGCGTCCTGATGACTGGTGTTCGACTGACTAAACGTGGCTTTCTAGTAATCATAATTCCTTACTTTACTTTTCTTACATGGTACAGTGTCTTCCTCGTCTATGTTGTGCGGCATGTCTTTGGTTCATCTGCTGAGACTTATCTAATAGCTTATGCATCTTTTAATTTTATCATCGCCATTACATTACTACTAAACAGTTTTTTCATTCACAGATTTAATAAAAAACGTATCATCTACGAAAGTTCTATGGTCACTTCGATAGTAACCATTCTTCTTTTATTTACGCCAAGCATAATTCTTAGATTAATAGTCATTTTCGTAGCAGTGTTATTTTTCGGTATAGGCCAGTTGGCGTTCTTTACATATTTCTGGAGCTTAACCGTATCTGAGGAAAGAGGTCGGGTGGCTGGTCTCGTCGGATTTTGCTCTTTACCATTTTCTCATATCGTAATTTTGATGACAGAAACCTTTGATTTTTCTGGAATAGTGATGTCAAGCGTTATTCTTAGTTTGGGAACACTGGTAATTAAATTATTGAGGCCAGAAAAGAAAGCATTGTTGACGGCAAAGAAGGATGAAAAACGATGTAATCCTGAGAAAAGAACCATTTTTCTTTACTCAGTTCCATGGGCACTGTTTTCTGTAATTAATGCAACACTGGCCAGAAGCATATCACTCCATGTTTTACAACACGTTCCATTTTCTTATTACTCGTTTGTCTGCGTTTTGCAGTTAGTTGCATCAGTTTTCGGAGCTTTGGGCGGAGGAATAATTGCAGATTTCTTTGGACGCAAATTATCCTTAGTTTTAGGCCTTACTTTATATGGAATTGGCTCGGCTCTTGCAGGGTTGGTCGAAAACTATGAGATGTTTAGTTTTGTGTATGTTGTAAACGGCGTGAATTGGGGAATCCTCTTGACACTGTATCTCTTGGTTGTTTGGGGTGATCTAGCTAACAAAGAAAGTTGCGCTAAGATCTATTCAATTGGATTGATAAACTTCTACTTCGCTACAGGCGTTGGGATTCTCCTTACTCATCAAACATCTCAAATCCCACTGCTTATTAGTTCCCTTGTAAGTTGCTTATTGATTTTCCTTTCAAACATACCATTAATTTTGGCTCCAGAACTATTATCCTCAGATTTCCGCGAAAGAATAAAACTAAAATTGTATATGAATGTTGTAAGGAAAATTGGACGAGAACTATCGCAAGATCAGGGATAAATACTATCGAATAGCCTTGGGAACGCTGAAGCCTCTCTAATGTGTTTAAGCTTGCATATCCAGTGGATTAGCCTTTCAAGTCCCATCACAAATCCCGAGTGGGGACCAAAGCCAAATTGTCTGAGATTCATGTACCATCGTTGATCCTCAGTTTCTATCTTCTCCTCCGCCATTTTTCGGAGCAACACCTCTTTTTCGTCTACCATTTGCCCGCCGCTAGCGATCTCTCCATAACCTTCTGGGGCAAGCAGGTCCGCAGACAAGGTCAGCTCTGGCCTTTGAGGATGAGCCCTGTGGAAGAGCGTTTGGATGCCGATTGGAAACTCCGTAATGAAAAACGGTTGATTGAATCGAAGACTGAGGTTATTCTCCAGTTCCCAGCTCAGTTCTTGTCCCCACTGGATGTTATATCCCTCCCTTTGAAGTATCTCGACGACCTCATCATAGGTTAGCCTAGGGAAGGGTGTCTTCACCTTTATTAGGTCCTCAGCATGACGTCGCAAACATTTCAACTCCTCAGTGGCCTGTTTGGACAAGCTGTGGCAGATGTTTGTCACCAAGTCCTCCTGAATCCTAATAATGCCATCCAAGTCACACTGGGGAGCCCCCGCTTCTATGCGCCAATATTCTGTTAGATGCCGTTTTGTTCTCAACTTTCCTGCCCGGAAGGCAGGTGCAATCGTGTAGATTTTTCCTAAACTTGCCATGAAGGCATCCGCGTAAGGTTGCAGTCCTTGGGTAAGGTAAGCCTTTTTATCGAAATATTTAACCTCGAATGAGTTAGGCCAATCTCCAAATGCTGGAATTATCGTTGGCCCATGAACCTCAATAAAACCATGTCGGTGAAACCACCATCTGGCTGCATCAAGCAACTTAGCTCTAACCTTCATTACCGCTCTCCTTTTCTCACTCCGTAAGTTAGGGTTTGTTTTATCCGCCATACGTTGAGCCTCAAACAAAAAAGAGGGAAAGCGCTACTTAAGCCATTGGTTACATCTCTGTAACTGTTACCTTCTCCACTTCCTTCATCCATGGGATCCTTGCTGGTTCTCTTGAAAGCTCCTCCATGATCTCCCTCTCGATCTCCTCATTCGACTTTTCGGCGCTCTCCTCCACAAGAGAAACCACAATAACGGCTTTTTTACCCATTCACCCGCATCCTAAGCTCTTAATCTGACATTCTCTCCTTCTAAGTTTTATTCCACTATCAATCATATGTCAAAAAATAAGATTTTTATTCTCAGCCAATAAGGCGACCGAGTCCATAGAGTTTCAACTCTCGCCTATCTCCTAGGAGATACTGAGCTTCCCTTTCCAAAATAGGTAGACTTTTGTTTGTGCTAGGAAGCCTAGGATGCGGAGCATCTTAGCCAGCTTTTTGAGCGATGCCCTATCAACGCCGTTGTTAAACTTTTGTTTCGGCATGTATGCTTGGTGGCTGGACCATAGGCGTTTGCGGTAGACGCCCGCCGAAATCTCCTTGAAAACGTTTCTAACGTGCTGCACTTCAATAGCTGACATTTTCTTCAGTTTTTGAAGGTTTGCCTTCTCCGAGGTGAGAAAGACGGGGTTAAATCCTAGGCTTCTCAGTTTCTCAACAGCACTAAGGGTCCCGGGGTTGGGCTTGCTCTCCGCGATTTTTGTTAGGTCTGCACGCTCGAAAAACGGGTTGTAGCAGGCCATGACCGCCACGGTCTCCACGTATGGCTTGCCCACCGAGGGAAGCGTTTCCTTAACGAGCTTGACCCCTAGTCCGATGGTGCGGTATTTCGGGTGAACAACCACCCGTGAAATGAGGGCTTGGTCCCGGTTTATCTCTTCAATGCAACGCTCAAATTTGGGGGTGTGCTGTTTTTCCTCACTGGTCATTAAGCATCGGAAAACATATTTGCCCAAAAATGTATAAAAAGCGAATTTCAGAAGTTTAATAAATCATATTTCTAGGAGTTTTAATGGTCCCTGGATA
>Ga0315314_1002661_pt1 | contig 14595 bp, 9 predicted proteins | sample TDP9_MG_FD_203631 | JGI IMG/M metagenome (GOLD analysis project Ga0315314, IMG submission 203631) | Freshwater sediment microbial communities from Lake Towuti, South Sulawesi, Indonesia - TDP9 | ecosystem: Environmental > Aquatic > Freshwater > Lake > Sediment | place: Indonesia: South Sulawesi...
TTAGTCTTTGAGTAAGCTCATCTACAGTCAGGAATTTCTCAGTAGTCTCTACTTGATGAACCAATTCAACTATTAAAGAATTAACCGGCGTTGGAATACCCTTTTTCTTTCCTAAGTTCACGATTTCCCCATTCAAATAATCGACTTCCGTGTTTTTCCCTCTCTTTATGCTCTGCAGCATAGAACCTAGAACAGGTAGCTCGCCTGCAGAGTCGATGATATTCTTCATTATAGATGATGACTCTGGCAGTGGCATTTTAGCCATTGTTTCCATCAAGGAAAGTGGAAAGCCAGGTACGGGTGCTGTTTTGATTCCAGCTAGTTTGATGACCTCTAAACCTTCTTTCATCAGCTTGATGTTTAATTCTCTAATTTGGGGGTAATGATTACCTTCTTGATATGATAAGCCTGTCACTGCTGGGACAGCAGTAATTAGATTCCAGAGAAGCTTGGTCCAGTGCGCTCCACGAATGTCCTCACTTATATCCGTAGGTAATGCTTTATTGAACAACACTGAAAGACCTTGTAATCGGTTTCCCTTGGCGCCAAAGGGTTCTCCTATCAGAAGGGCTGTTTTGCTTAATAGGCTAGAGTATAATGCTTTACCCGGTTCAAGGAATTCACCATTAAATATAACAACGCTGCTGATGATATTTTCTTTTCCCAAAACCCTGGCTACTATGTCATCACTCTGGACCCCGTTTTGCATAGTAACTACCAGAGCGCCAGATAGAAATGGCTGTGCTTTCCTGACTGAAGATTCGACGTCCTGAGTCTTTACAGTTAACAAGGCTAAATCTGGTTTGAAGTCAAGATTTTCTGCAGCTTTAACCTGAATTACAATTCTCCCGGATTCTCCATCAAGGATTAACCCATTCTGGTTTATTGCATCAACATGAGGTTTGCGACCTATTAGAGTGACATCTTCTCCAGATTTAGATAAAAGACCACCGATTACGCTTCCAATGGCTCCCGCGCCGATAACAGCTATCTTCATAATAGCGACTCCTTTTCTAGATACAATTACTCTTTTTGATAGAAAATAATTTATCTAGAAATGTGATAAGACTATAGAAACCCTGCCCAATTGTCAATTCTTCAAGTTATTATCCCACATCATGCAAGAACTAACCATAATTAAGCTTGAAAGTTAAATTTCGCTTAAAGACTCTACTTACTGGAGGCTCCATTCGAAGGCTTCTAACCACTGGGTACCATTGCACAAAAGTCAGGATTGTTACCCCCACAGCCTCAATTGCAGCTCTGATTTCTAATAAGCGTTAGCACGCACGTTCTTCCTATTTTGTGCTAAACTGGATTAGCCTGTTAAATAGGTAATTACGATGACTAACAGCGGTTATCGTGAGGAAGTTTTTAATGTCCTATTGGCACTGCTTCTTCACGAAAGAGGAGTAATTACAGCGCCGGAGCAATCATTCAGGCAGGCACTGGAAGAACGCCGGCATGTGCCTGATGTCCTAGTGGTCTACCGCGGCCTGCGGACAGTCATCGAAGGCAAGGTAGCTGATAAATCGGGTGCCGATGAAAAGGCACTCGAACAGGCACAGGACAGGGTTAGTAGCGGGGTTGCCCATATCGGTATTGCATTGCTTTATCCGGCGGCTATCAGAAAAATCCCGTCGTTTTCTGAACTACGAAGCTTCCTTAGTAGCTGCACATTCAAGGTAGCAGTTTGTAGTGAAACAGGCGAAACGGGCTGGGCTGAGGGAGGACTAAACTACCTAGCCGACATCTTGCGAGGCGTGTTCGACCAGCTTGTCCGTGAAGATGCCGTCGTAAAGGCGGTTGAAGCTCTGAACTCAGGTATTGACCAGTTTGCCCATTCGGTCTTCACGAGTCGGGCAACTTTTCAGCGTGCTGCCGAGATTCTCGGCATCCGCGAACTGCCGAGGAGAAGTCGCAAAAAATCTGAGGACGAGGAAGAATGAGGACGGACTCTGCATCTGATTCGGTATCCAGGATAGCGGGACTGACACTCGTGAACGCACTTATCTTTCAGGAGGTTCTTGCTGACTATGAATCTCAGGTGCAGCACCTGCGGCAGACGTTGCAGGTCAGTGATGCCATATCCGCATTTGCTGACCACTGGGAATACATCCTGACGCAAATTAACTATTATCCCATATTCCATGTAGCGCACCAGTTACTTCTGGCCTTGCCTTCAAACCCAGACTCCGAGACGGCGCTCCGGTCACTGGCTAAGACGGCTCTGGATATTGTACAGCAGCGAGCGGCACTGCGCCATGACCTCATGGGGCGTGTCTACCACAGGCTACTGGCGGAGGCGAAATACCTTGGCACCTATTATACCTCTGTTCCAGCGGCCACGTTACTACTGAAGCTTGCCTTGCAACCCGAGAAATGGAAACTTGATTGGAGTGACTATGCTGAATTGCCTAATTTCCGCGTAGGTGACCTGGCCTGTGGGACCGGGACTTTGCTCATGGCTGCGGCTGAGGCTATTACTGACAATTATCTTCGGGCGTGCGGGGAGAAACGCATTGCACCCAAGATGGACGTCATCTCCCGGTTCCTGATGGAAAATATCATATATGGCTATGACGTCTTACTGTCAGCCTTGCACCTGACTGCGTCAACACTGGCGCTTCGGTCACCAGAGGTAACCTTTCGATTCATGCATCTTTGGGTTCTTCCTTTTGGGGGCACGCATCATCGCCTAGGCAGTATTGAATTTCTCAAAGATTTCCAGGTGGCCATAACCACTGACCTTTTCGGGGCCTCCACGTTACCAAGCCAAGTGACTTCTCAGGGTGCCCTGAAGCAGCAAGAGGCATCTTTGCCTGACTTGGACATTTGCGTCATGAACCCACCTTTTACACGTAGCGTTGGCGGCAATTTGCTATTTGGCTCCTTGTCGGACAGGGAGCGCCGTCCGATGCAAAAGGAGCTTGCTGAGTTGCTAAAGAAGCCAAGGGTTCATGCCAGCGGTACCGCGGGGCTCGGGTCCGTTTTTGTTGCCACAGGTGATCTCCATCTGAAGGCAGGCGGGCGCATGGCTCTGGTTCTTCCCAAAGCGCTCCTATCGGGAGTAGCGTGGGAGCGCACACGTCATCTTTTCCGCCTGCGCTACAGGCTGGAGTACATTATAACCAGTCATGACCCAGACCGGTGGAACTTCTCAGAGAATACTGACCTGAGTGAGGTACTAGTGATAGCACGCAAGGTCGATGACCCGCGCGCTGCAGCACCAGCTGAAGGGCATGTTGTATGCCTGAACCTATGGAAAAACCCGACGACGGTCGTGGAGGCGCTGAGCGTGGCCCATTCGGTTAGCCGTGCTTCGCCGCCGGATATCGCCACGGGGCAGGGGTCACATGAGGTCATGCTGGGTGATGTCAAGTTTGGAGAAGCAGTAGCTGTACCCTGGGCGAATATCCGCGATGGTTCCTGGATGCCTCCCTGCGCTTTTGGGCAATCAGACCTCCTGCGAGTAGTCCATCACTTGGTCAAGGGTGATGTTCATTTGCCGGGCGCAGGTGCTCTTGGCAAGGTTGAGCTTTGCCCCTTGCAGCAGCTTGGTGCTCTCGGGCCTGACAGAAGGGATATCCACGATGGATTCCGGTTAGTCAAGGGTGTTACAGCATATTCGGCGCTATGGAGCCATGACGCTTCCGTCATAACAACCATCGTACAGGTCCCAAACCAGCACCTGTCGCCTCTACACCGGGCGAAGGCCGGGCGTCATCTGCGCAACGTAGAACTGCTCTGGCCAAAGGCAGGCCGCGTGCTAATTGCGGAACGGCTGAGGTTGAACACACAGCGTTTGGTAGCGGTTCGTACAGAAACCCCTGTTCTGTCCAATGTCTGGTGGCCTTTGCGTCTGCTAGAGCAGAACGACGACTACGAAATGGCTCTAGTCATGTGGCTCAATTCAACTCTAGGCTTACTTATTCTATTTCTCCACCGAGAAGAAACTCAAGGCGCCTGGGTAGACTTCAAAAAACCCGTTCTGTCAGAAATGCCAGTGCTGGATGTCCGGAGGCTTACTCCTCAGCAAATACGGCAGCTGGTTAACGCTTATAGTGCTCTGGGTAACCAAGCGTTACTTCCTTTCCCGCAGATGGCAAGTGACCCTGTCCGCCAAGCGATAGACAGCGTAATATCTGAGGTGTTGAGATTACCCGACCTGTCAATTCTGCGGAAGCTTCTGGCGCAAGAGCCGGTCGTGTGTTTACATCGGCTTTCGTAGACTTAGGGAATAGATAGGTAAGGCAAATCCTAGGCCGCTTCTGCCCTACACTTTTCGTCAGTTTGTTAAACGGCGGTAACGGAGGTTCATTGGGGTCATAACTCGAAGAACGCAGGTTCGAATCCTACCCCGGCTACCAAGGGATAAAGAGAGGGAACAGGATTACCCACAAACCTAGACTACTCCTTTAATGCTCTACCCAGGCTCTCACTACTAAACTTTCTTTCAAGCAAAGCCAAGATATAGAAAGCACCGCTAAGAAAACCATACCTAGCATCATCCGAAGGAGCTGTGCTCAAAGCGCCTTTTATGGATTCTGCTAAAAAGGGAATTTCCCGCTGCAGCTCCTTCATCATCACATTCATCGTGCTCCTAAGTTCCCCTCTCCCAACCTCACTTTCAAGATGAGCCCGGATCAAATCTTCGCTGAAAAAATTCTCTGGTATATACTTAAGCATGGAGTCCCTCCAGCCCGACTAGAAGATCTTCCTATAGACAGCATTACACATGTAATGTCAAATGGTACAGGTCAGATGTTGGTATCGATGGCAGTACGTCCTTGACGTCGCTCGATTACAGCTACAGCGGCTTCCGTAATTTTATCGATGTGTGCCTCATCTTTAGTGTATACACGTACAATGAATGACCTGGTGGGAATACCCGCAGCAATTAATTCCCACGGATCCGGAACAACTGCCCTCTTTGTCGGATCATAAACTTGCAGGAATCGTGTTTCAGGGCGAAGATCTAAACTAACTATATCGACGCGAATATCGTCCATGCTAATCCCAGTCCCTACGACAGGGCTGATTTTTTGGAAAATGGCCTTTTTAAATCGATTCTCTCTTTCCTCTCTATCTTCTTCGGTGTTCAAGTCTAGCGCATCAAGTGATTCTTCACGTTGTAATCTAGTCTCATAAGCCATTTTCCAACTGGGGTTCCTGTCTATAATTGCTTGCCAACCTTTACCAAGAGAGCCGGGATCAGTCCTTGCAAGTTCAATAGCCTTCGATATTAAGCTCCATTCATCCAAATTCAGGTAACTCTCTAGGTTATCCAAAGGATTGCCGCTTATTATTTTGTCTACTGTTTCTGAAAAAACATGTTCCATTTCAATCTCAATGGCACGAACTGTCCGGTGGTTATAAATGCTGTCGTACATATAGAATCTAGTTTGCAAGAAACGTCTAAGTGCACTAGCCCCGTTGCGGTGCAAAGTGATTACAGGCTCACCGCTGGCAGTCGGTCGAATGTAACTATAGTAGATCAGCCTCGAGATATCCACAGCATCCGTGCAGACACCTGTCATGTAAGCATCTCTACTGATGTAGTCCAAGTTATCTGCAGTATAGATGCCAGAGAAAAGCAGTCTAATAAGGCGCAACCAGTATGGTCTCTTCTCTTCGCTCGCCGAGTTTGGCCTCTTAATCACGTAGGCAATCTCACCAGCGGCAAGTTGCTCGTCGGACTTCAGTTCACCCCAAGGACTTCTTCCAATACCCTCAATAAGAGACTTTAGTTCACTTGTTACGATTTTCTGACCGACGGCTTCGTGATTTGTGTTGAATTGAGGCCTCAGATAGTGATTATCGAAGTAATGTCCAAATGGCCCGTGACCGATGTCATGAAGTAGACCGGCGATTCTAGCTGTTTCAACAAACTTGTGCCAACTAGGTAAATCCGTTGTCTGGACTGAAGGGAGATCTTCCAAAAAGGTATAAAGGTGACCAGCAAATTGACCCGCCAAGTGCATTACCCCGATAGAGTGCTGGAAGCGACTATGCTCTGCAGATGGGAATACCCACCAAGCAGACTGGAGTTGGTGAATGCGGCGCAAGCGCTGAACCCAAGCAGAATCAACCAGATCTTCTTCCGATGTCTCGTCTTTGCGGCGCTTTGTGAAACAGATATATTCATAGATAGGATCAAGAAAGAGGTTCACATCTTCATAATGAGCGATGAAGTGGTTATGTTCATTTCCGAGCTTTGAGTTCTTAACCATTTTGGCTACCCCACAGGCAAGTTCACTGTGAGAGCTGTAACTTATTCTATAAAATTGCTAATCGGTCGTAAAGAGTGTGGTATTAATACAATACAAGCCAAATTAGACGGTTCTCGAACTCTCCTTTGAGAAAAAGGAGCTTATTCCCGACTTGCAGTTAATGCTTCAGACAAGACAACCGCACGAGAGGTGATTTCACGTAATTTGAGATGTTCCACTGAGCAAGCTTTGAGCAAGGCGCTTCGCCCTATCGGCTTCCTTAAAACCGACAGGCCTTTGTAGGTCATAATCTGCTCTTGTACGTAATTGTCTCAGGCTATCCAACTTGTCTCTAAGTGCGCGCCTGCCTAATCTTGCTAAGGTGTCAATAACTCCTAAGTGATCCGCACCAGTGCCTAGCGGTCTATAGTGCCCATAAGTTGCTAACCTCTCTCTAGTAGTAAGAAAGGAAGCATAATAAGAACGGCTGACAGAAGTTCTAAGATATGCTTCGTCAGCACTTGGGCTACAAAACTGGGAGGCTAAATTAAAGAACTCTCTGGGATCGAACATAAGTCCTAATCATTCCCACTCTACATTGATTGATATTTTGTCATCCAGCAAACGAGTCTCTGTGAGAGAAAGGTTGACTTTTAAGGCATTTACCTCATTCGATAGGCGATCCCAATATTCGAGAGCCTGGTCAGCGAGACATTGCAAGGTTATGTTGAACACAATCTCCTCCCCATCTTCAACCTCGGGATCAGAAAACGTCGTTAAGCCAACCGACTTGATAGGAATACCTTCCTGCCTCCCATAGGATATGACTTCCAGCACCTTTGACACTAGCTCGCGGAGTGGTGAGCCCAGTAGCCGGTAAACACTTGGCTCAATACTATCCACGCTGGTCTCTAGAGGAGGGGTTGGCTTCGAGTAAGTGAAAATGTAGGTTCGTGGTGAAGTAAGTGCCCCAGTGACAGGCTCATCCCCAAAGGTGATAGCAATATCGCCCGTTACCTCCCTGAGCAATAATGAGCCCAGCAACTTCTGTGCCCTCCCTATGCGACCCGCCTCGGTTAGATACTTAAGGGCGTCAAAAAGCATAATAGAGGGGGATCGGAACTGTGAACTCGGTAGAGCACCAATCACGGTGGAAACATCCACGTCTTTGAAATCCTCGAGCAATGGTGTGTCATATCTCACCAGCAAACCTCCTCTCAAGCTCTCCTTCGATGAGCTTGAAGAACCAATCATCAGTAAGTTTGTGTGCCGCCTCTATCCATTCCTCAAACCCGCCCGGCATTCTTGGCAGGTCAGAAACCTCAGAACGAACGGCGGTTTCCATTATTAACGAGGGCTTATCAGCATGTTTCCCACTTCCGAACCTGATGGTGATGGTTCCTTTGGGTTTCTCTACCGGGAAAGCCGCCAAGAGATTGAGACCTTTAGGTTGCTGCACCACCGGAACACCCTCAAACAACTGAGGTGGAAAAGATACAGCGACTTTTAATTTGTCACAAAGATATTTCAACATATCTTCATTGGCATAGGTGAACTCGAACGCATCCAGGTATCGTAAGAGTAGACTAGCTATTCGAAGTTCATTGGGCTTCGGATATGCTTGGAAAATAGCACTAACAAGCGATTTTGCTCGTTGGCCAAAATCCTGCCAAACATAACCTTCTGTATCGTTGAGCGTTACGACACCGGGGCCAACTTGAATCAGCGGCCAGCGACCATCACCTACACGGAACTGGTGTTGAACAACATATTCAGCGACCTCTTGGGGAATCACGGAGGTGGGAAGTGGTTTGTGAACCGAGTATCCAGATTCGACGCGGTCGTATAATCTCCCGACAAAGAGGGGATAATTGGTGTCAACTCGGCCAGATGGGAGCTGCCATCTTAGCTCAAATATAGCTTCGATAAGAGGCTTATTAGGCAACGGCCTAATATTTGGCATAGACTCCCTCCTCCCGATGAATCACACAAACCTGTGTCATGCTGTTCATCACGTTACTCTTCTATTATCCAGCATTCTTACTTAATTTGTAAAGTTAGCTTTGCCATACTATTATGCGGTCCGGGAGGCGTTAGCTGTAAGCCATCTTGGTTTAGGAAACAGCTACAAATTGCGGGGAAATAAGAATAGCATTGTGGTGAGCCGAATTGAATCTAACCCAGAGGAGAGGCGAGAGACTATTCATTTCGCGCAGTTCACCCCTTACTCAACAATCCATCGTTTTGGTCAACCACAGCCCTTGATTTCTTCAGCTCACATCGCTAAAATACGACTCAGAAAGGAGGCAAGCGGTCGCCGCCTTTTCTACCGGTTGAATGGGGTTCAGGTGGTCGGAGGTTCAAATCCTCTCACCCCGACCATAGATAGGAAACATGGTGTTTCATTGACCACCTTGATAAACCACCACATTTCGATTGCAGATCGTATCTGGTTGTAAAGCAAGGGCCCCATGCATATAGGGTAGCAGCTTGGAACCTCTCTTCTTTGTGCCTTGACTTAACAAATCAAGCAAAAGTTCAATTTAATCAGTCTGAACAAAGCAAAGATTTTCCCGTATTGACATTTATATTGTCCCTTATCCGCCGATTCGACTGTGGTCGAGAGCGCCAAAACTTTTGAGCTAATGGGTTTCTTGCCGTAGCCTTACAAGCATTCTTTTCCCTGACCTCGAAGCTAAAGTGGCAGAGCCACTACCGGTCCCTGGTGTATGTGGTGAGTTAGGGCGCGTCGGCAAGCTCAACTGTGTTACCAGAAGCACCCGTGCCCATATCGCTCAGCAGGGACACATCGTCGCTAACGCCAGCTACTAGGTTATCCTGTAGGCGAACCTTGTCCACCTTGTTGGTAGAGGCAGCCCCAAAGCCTCCCGTCACGTTGATACCCTTAACATCTGACCATCTGGGGGAGCGGGTCACTAAGTTACACGAGATATCCACTCCAGATACCACATTGCCATCGGCAGTGAATTGGCTACCCAGCTGGCCTGTGCCCCAGCCGCCAATAATGCCAATGCCTACAACATCACTGTCCACTTGGTTTTCAGTAATCACTACATCAGTTACCCTGTTGTTTGCTGCTGCCTGTCCACCGATAACGATGATGCCGCCGGCCGCCGGGAACAGCTCTGTTCCCGCTGATACATGTGTGATCTGGATGGTGTTCTGGCGGATTACAACGTTTGATAGTTCGTTGTCAGTCGAAGGTCGAGGGCTGGTGAAAGAGCCGTCGCTAAAGCCCCCAAAGATTAATATGCCGCAATGCCAGGGTGCTGTTGGGCCTGCTGCCCCGCGAATGACGTTTCCTAGGATGGAGACATCTCTAATCGTGTTCTTAGTGCACCCACCTTGTCCATTTTCAAGCAGTATCCCGTAGCCTCCTCCTCCCTCTAAAACATTGCCGACAATTAGGACATCCCTTATCATGTTCTCGTCGCTGTCAGGCACCTCCCCGCCGGTTGAAAGGCTCAACACCTGCCTTGCGCCGCCATAACCCTGTTTCCCAGGCGGCATCCGCACCTCGTTCCCGATGATGCGAACCCTCTCTATGACATTCCCGGTGGAATCGCCAGCATACAAGTTAATGCCGAATTCAGCTGACACCGAGTCACTCTCGCTCTCCACCGAGTTGTAAGCGATAACCACGTCAGTCACCCTGCTGTTCGATGAACCCATGACACCGACGTCGAACTTGATGATGCTATGACCACTATCCTTCTGAGGGAGGCGAATGGTATTATAAATGATGGTCAGGCGCTCAATGAAATTCCCCGAAGAAGGGAATGTGGATACATAGATACCGCGCTGCTTTGACTCAATTATGTTCCCCACGATTTGCGTATCGACCCACTGATTACGAGCCTGCCCCGTAGCACCTACTGCCTGGCAGCCGAAAAACTCAATACCTGTCTCACCCTTCAACACCAGGTTGCTCACAACATTATCGCTGAACGTCGTTTCGGCGGATAATGGTTGGAAGAGGACTCCTACCTTGAAATCCTCAATTGTCAGAGCGTGGATGACGTTTCCTCCCGAAGAGAGCCACAAGCCAAACGTAGGTTTGCCCTTTGAGCCGGGGAGTGGTGTAACCACTGGGGTCGCGTTTTTGAGCGTGATGTCGGGGCTGCCGTCACCGTCGATATCACCGTTGATAATGACAGAGCCCCCAGTCAAAAACGGTAATTCAAATTGGTTCCAAGAGCCCACCTTGATGGTCATCCCTTTGAGCTGGGGGCCGAATCGAATGGTGTAAATGGCGGGGTCCGAATTGGTGGCCTCAAGCGCCTCGCGTAAGGAGAGTCCATCGGGTCCCGGATTAGCCAAGAGCGCTGGCACGCTAGATACGTCTCCATCAATTGCATCAGAGGCCGTAGTGACGGTAATCACCGTGCCACGCTCCAACACGATAGTTGGAATGGAGATGGTAGGAAGGGGTTCTTTATAAGCCTCCGCACCCACCTCGCCGCACCAAGCTGGTAATGACGGAATGGGGACGGGAGTTGGTGTTGGCGTGGGCGTTGGAGTAGGAGTAGGTGGTGCCGGTTCAGTGGTCGGTGGCAGGGTAGGTGGTGGGCTTGGCGCAAGTTGCCGCTGACAGCCAGCCAGTGCCACTAATAGCAGGGCAAACACGATCAGGATACACAGGACAGCCAATTTTTTCATATAGTCACCTCCCCACCGCCAGCGAAGCAAATATTCAATCTAAACACGAAGGGCAGCAGCTACATCGACTACGATGTTAGCTCTGGTACCCTTCGCTCGACCCTCATTTCTACTAGCCCTATGACTTTCGTATTCAGACCACTTCCCATTGGGTAACACTATTGTACTCCCCTTTTGGTAGCTGTCAATACGTGGAGTAATGATGACTGAATTGGATCTATGCAATCAGGTTAGGCTTGAGGAGGAGGCCAGCGCTTTGTAGAGACCGAAGTAACAATTCGCCCAATTGTTGAAAGTTCGTTTCCAAGACAACAGCCTTAAAAAGAGCCCGCGTTTTCTCACCTCGTTGGCCAAATAAAGAATCCTGCCTGGTCTCATTCCAAAGCGAATGAAAGGATATAGATAGAAATCAGCAAGCTCAACTGGCCCGATAACCTCCTCGCTCTTTTGTCTGATCTCGCCCCTCTTGGGACGTTGCAGCTCCGGGGAGATTGGCGTTTCGAGGATATCATATAAGACCTTTTGGGCTGGTGAGTTAGCTAGCTCTTCATAGGCGACCCACCGCACCAGAAAACGGACCAAGGTTTTGGGCACCGACGCATTGACGTGATAGTGTGAGATATGGTCTCCGGCGAATGTGCACCATCCTAAGGCAATCTCGGTAAGGTCACCCGTTCCCAGCACGATCCCATCAAGCTGGTTGGCTTTGTTAAAAAAATTCGGTGCGGTAGCGAGCCTGGACGTTTTCGAAGACTACGTCTTCTCGACCATTGTGTTCAAGGTCTGTTAAGTGTGACTTGCAGGTTCTCGTGATGTTTGCTCTTCCAAAACTCACTCCTAATGCGTGGCATAATTTTGTGGCATTAGCTTTGGTTCTTTTAATCTTTAACCCCTTTCTCTAAGTAAGCGCCCAGCCCTCAGGATGAGAAACACCAATACCGGCAAATTTTGGACTATATAGAAAAAGACACCAGGAAGTCCTAACAAGGCTTGCATATAAAGCCCTCCGGTTCCAAGAACAGCGTAACCGAATGACAGTGGAATAATAGCTAAAACGTTGCCAATGCCAATGGTTAATAAAGCAATCCCAAGACCTGACCAACCCCAGCCTAGGGACCACCCCTCACTGACCCTAAAAAAACTACCTAAAACATATAACCCTCCAGCCAGACCTGCTAGTGCTGCACCCCCCAATGATGCACTTATAAATACCTTATTTATCGAAACTCCAGAGGCAGCAGCGAACTCACGATTGAATCCTATCGCCCTTAATTGAATCCCGTATACCGTATATTTTATTAACAGGTATGTGCCAATAACAAGCATTATCGCAAACGCTATACCTACCTGAATGTTAATCCCTAAAAGGGATATTACAGGTAATCTAAACATTTGTGGTACAGGGTATGTAGTACCGTAGAAAGCTGTGGGATCTTTCATCGCACCAGTGAACTGAGCCATCACAAAGTACATACATATGAAATTTGTTACAATTGTTGCAGTTACTTCAATAGCACCTCCTAGTTTTAGCTTAAGAATAAGAGGAATTATAACAGCAACCACTCCCGCTAGAGCAGCCGATAGCAAAGCTAGAGGAATTACCAAAACTGGAGGACCTTGATAGTTGAGAGTCACAAATACAGCAGCTAAAGCCCCGACCCATAACTGTCCCTCTCCTCCTACGTTGAAAAACCCAACTGTTAAAGGCACAAACGCCGCGAGGGTTGCCAGACAAAAGGGTGCTATTTGTTCAAGGGTCGATTCGAATGCTTTGCCTTTAACTGCTCCTTCAAAGAAAGCAAGCATTACTTCCCGTGGGTGAATTTCAAATAGTGAGCATATCCCCAATACAATTGCTAGAGCAATAAAAAATGATAATATGACTATAGCCCACGGCGATTGGTACAAATAATCAAAAGGTTTCGTGAGTTTGTTTTTTCTTATAGTATTTATATCCTTCCCGCTTATGACTTTTATCACCCTCTCCTTGACTAGCCTTTTAGCACCGTCATGGGGATACATCCTTTTCCTATCAGCCAGAGCCGTTTTACCCGCTGCCGCAATTGTAGTTCAGGTAATCAGTTATACCTAAACTCCTCTCTAAAATTTGGGCTAAATTTACAATATAGCTATCTGGTAATTGCCCTGTTATACGCAAACAACGCTAACATGCCACCGGTATTAATAGAAACAATCGTTTCTGCTCACTTGAAACGTCTTTTTTAATTAAATCAGTGAACCCGGTCATAGCTTAGCTGGTATATACTGGGTCGATGAATAAGCCCTCGGTCTGGCTACCAACCTAATGGCATTAGCAGACTCTCCCCATTATTATGCCATAACCCTCGCTCAGATAGTCATCGTAGACTTCTATCTCAATGGTTTACATGTCCTGCCATCATAAGACCCAACTGGTCAAGATTTACTTCCCCCGTCTTAAATTCACCAACAATTTTGCCACGAAACATTACTACAATACGGTGAGATAGCTCGATTATTTCATCAAGGTCACTAGAAATTAAAAGCACTGCCGTTCCACTGTTGGCTGACTCGACAATTTTTTCTCTTACATACTGCGTGGTACTAAAATCTAATCCTCTAGTTGGCTGGCAAGCTACAAGTAGCCTTGGGTTTGATGATAAAACCCGAGCTAATATGATTTTCTGTTGATTTCCTCCTGACAGGTAACCTACCGGGGTAAGATGGTTTTCTGTTACGATATTGAACTCTTTTATAACTTCTTCTGCCCAATTATTTATGCTGCGATGGTGAATAATACCTCGATAGGAAAAAGGAGATTGACCTATGGTAGAAAATACTAAATTCTCTGCAACGCTCATTTCTGTAACCGTCCCCTGTCTGTGCCGATCTTCCGGAATATACCCTATACCTGCTAAACGCCGTTTGTTGCTGCTCCATTTGTTTATATTAACCCCGTCAAGCAAAATAGACCCCTTTTTAGGTCGTCTTAAGCCTACTAACGTTTCAGCCAATTCTATCTGCCCATTACCGGCCACACCAGCAACACCTACTATTTCGCCTACACCGATAGCAATAGATAAACTATCGCAAACAACCACTCCCTCATTTTCCACTTCCAATTCACTACTTTCTAACAGTACTCGTCTTTCCTCGGAAGGCTTGATTCTTTTTGCAGGTGAAATCCAATCACGGTCAACCATCATCCTAGCAAGCTCCTGCAATGTTGTATCCTCTTTTTTTACCGTTCCTACGTGCCTCCCCCTCCTTAGAATAGTTATTTTGTCACAAACTGCCTCGGCTTCGAGAAGTTTATGTGTAACTAGCACTACGGAATGTCCTTGCTGCTTTAGCTGGAGGAGAAATTGCAGTAAGGATTCTGTTTGCTGTGGAGTAAGTACACTCGTTGGCTCGTCTAAGATTAATATCTTAACTTCTTGAAATAATGCTTTTAGAATTTCAACCTGCTGCTTTTCCCCCATAGAAAGAGAGCCTACTCTAGCTTTTAGCTTCACTTGGAAACCATATTGAGCGCAAACCTTTTCGACCTGTTCCTCAAACTTTTTCCACGGTGGGGTAAGGTCTCTCCATTTTAATGTCGGCCGTACAATATTCTCCAGCACTGTATGGTTAGGGATTAGGGTAAAATGCTGGTGAATCATTCCTATTCCTTGGGATATAGATAAACTGGTAGACCAGTTTTTGGTAACATCCTTGCCCCAGA